>Ga0214471_10000433_pt1 | contig 36193 bp, 31 predicted proteins | sample RVTome_5_FD_207665 | JGI IMG/M metagenome (GOLD analysis project Ga0214471, IMG submission 207665) | Soil microbial communities from uranium-contaminated site in the Upper Colorado River Basin, Wyoming, United States - RVT142D155 | ecosystem: Environmental > Terrestrial > Soil > Contaminated >... | reverse complement strand
ATCAACGGGCGAACCGACACGCGGATCTACGCGAAGCCGGTCGAGCGCGGCCGAAGCAAGCACAACCTGTCCGAAGAGGAGTCCGAGGCCATCCGGCGCGCGCTCGCGGGGACGACCGGATGATGCGCTACGGCTACCTGGGCCCGCCCGGAACCTTCACCGAGGAGGCCCTGCTGTCGTTGCCCGACGCGCGTGAGGCCGAGACGGTCCCATACGCGACCGTGCCCGAGGTCGTGCGCGCGGTCGAGGCTGGGGACGTGGAGGCCGGCATCGTGCCGATCGAGAACTCGATCGAGGGCTCGGTGAACGTCACACTCGACGCGCTTGCCTTCGACACCGATGCCGTGCAGATCCGCGGCGAGGTCGTGCGGCCCATCCGGCACGCGCTGCTCGCGCGCGCCGGCGTGACACCCGCCGATGTGCGCGGCGTCGTGTCGCATCCGCACGCCACCGCGCAATGCCGCGGATACCTGAGCCGAGAACTGCCACATTCAGCGATCCATGCGGCGAACTCGACCGCCGAGGCCGCGCAGCTCGTCGCCGACCGAGGCCCGCTCGAACCGTGGGCGGCGATCGGCACCGCGCTCGCAGCCGAGCTGTACGGCCTGGCCGTGATCGCCACCGACATCGAGGATCGTTCCGAGAACGCGACGCGATTCGTCTTGATCGGCCGCGAGCATCCCCCGCCGAGCGCCGCCGACAAGACCTCGGTCGTCTGCTACATCGAGAAGGACCGGCCCGGATCGCTGCTCGCGATCCTGCACGAATTCAGCGATCGGCAGATCAACCTGACCAAGCTGGAGAGCAGGCCGACCAAGGAACGCCTCGGTGAGTACTGCTTCTTCATCGACATGGAGGGTCACGTCGACGAGCCGCCGGTACGCTACGCGATCGAGTCGCTGCGAACGAAGATCCTCCAGGTCAAAGTGCTGGGCAGCTATCCGAAGGCGGACGCGTAGATGATCGATCTGAGGCTGATCCGCGACGATCCCGAAGGAGTGCGCGCGGCGCTGAAGCGCCGGGGCGGCGACCCGCCGATCGAGGACGTCATCGCGCTCGACGAGCGGCGACGTGGAGCGCAGGCCCGCGAGGATGAGCTCCGGAGCCGACAGAAGCAGGCCGGCAAGGAGGTCACGTCGCTGAAGGGCGAGGCGAAGAAGAAGCTGCTCGCCGAGTTGAAGGACCTGTCGGCCGAGATCTCCGCGCTGGAGGCCGAGAAGGACCAGGCTGCCGCCGAACTGAACCGGCTGCTGCTCGAGATACCGAACCTGCCGCATGAGAGCGCGCCCGATGGTGTCGATGACGACGACAACGTCGAGCTCCATACCTGGGGCAAGGTTCCCACGTTCGACTTCGATGCGCGCGATCATCTCGACATCGGCGAGCGGCTCGGCATCATCGACGTCGAGCGCGCCGCGAAGGCCGCCGGATCGAGGTTCGGATACCTGCGTGGTGCCGGCGCGATGCTGTGGATGGCGCTGTCGCGCTGGACGCTCGAGCTGCTGCGGTCCGAAGGCTTCGAGCCTGTAGTCCCGCCGGTGCTGGTCCGGCGCGAAGCCATGGAAGGGACCGGCTTCCTGCCCACCGACGAGCAGCAGCTCTACCGGATCGAGTCAGACGACCTCTTCCTCGTCGGCACCTCCGAGGTGCCTCTGGCGGCGCTGCATATGGGCGAGATCATGGATGTGGAGGCGCTGCCTTTGCGGTACTGCGGAATCTCGTCGTGCTTCCGTCGCGAAGCAGGTGCGCACGGCCGCGACAACCGAGGGATCTTCCGAACCCATCAGTTCGAGAAGGTGGAGATGTTCGTGTTCACGCGCCCGGAGGACTCCTGGGAGGAACACCAACGGCTCATCGGCCTGGAGGAGCGCATCCTGCAAGAGCTGCAGCTCCCATACCGCGCCGTGAACGTCTGCACCGGGGAGCTTGGGGCGTCGGCGGCCAAGAAGGTTGACCTCGAGGTTTGGTTCCCCGGGCAGCAGCGATACCGCGAGGTGACGTCCTGCTCGAACACGACCGACTATCAGGCTCGCCGGTTGAACTGTCGCATCCGTGGCGATAAGGGAACTATCTTCGTTCACACATTGAACGGAACGGCCGTCACGTCGTCGCGCCATCTGAGCGCGATCCTGGAGAACTTCCAGCGCGAAGATGGCGCTGTGGAGGTTCCGAAGGTCCTAAGAAGCTTTACCGGCGGTGACGTGATCACCCTTACCTAGCCTGAGCCGGACACTTCGTCACCGAGCCTGCGCAATCGGGCGCGCGCTACCCAGCAGGTCTACCCCAACCGCCTATTCCTTCGACCACTCAACGCGCGCGACGATGGCGGCGAGCGGACGGAAGTCCTGAAGTCAACCCGAGGAAAGTCCCGATCTTGGCGGGACGAGCGAGTGTCCGCGACGGGGATCGAGTTGGGCTGGGAGGCCCGGCGGTGGGGAGGTCGAGATGAAAGAGGTTTCGCGGCGGAGGTCCTCCGCCGGCGCCATCCTGCTTGCCATGGGGATGGTCATGCTGTTCGTAAACGGCGCCGGCGCGGCCAGCGTCGAACCGGTCCTGTTCGAGCACACGAACGTGTTCTGCACGGCTCCGACCGAGAACCAGACCGGCTTGGGTCTTGATCGGGTCGCGAAGTTCGGCGACGGAGCCGGCGAGCATCCGCTCGTGGATGGGGAATCCACCGGCAGCGGCATCACCGTCGTTCTCGATGTCGGCGGCGGTACGGTCGAGAGCTGGGACTCGGGCGACATCTTGATCGGTGCTGTGATCGTGAAGGGAGGAGACGATTCGAACGTCTACTTCTACGAAGGTGGAGCGACGAGTGACACGGATCTGGTCACGCCGTTGAACAATGGTGGGAACCGTCCGGGGATCAGCCACGTCGACTTCTGCGCGGCGCCGCCGCCACCTCCACCGGTGGTGCTGGGGTCCGGTTCGGTGTCGGTGACCACTGGGGCCTGCACGTTCGAGGACGGCCTGTCCAACACGCCGGTCGAGGTCGTCATCGCTCCGGACGGAGCGGCGGACGTGACCCTGACAGGAGACGGGTTCTCCCAGACCTTCACCGGCTCGGGCGGGACTGCGACGTTGACCCCGGGTGAGTACTCGTGGTCTGCCACGGCCAACGAAGGGTTCGAGTTGGTCGCGCCCACCAGCGGGACCGTGACAGCCGACCAGTGTCTGTTCGTGCTGCCGCGGGGACCGCTGGCCCGTACCGGTGTGGCGAGCACCGGCATCGCGATCATCGGTGCCGGATCGCTGGTGCTCGGCTGGGCGATCAAGTGGGGCGAGCAGCGCCTGAACCACGCCTGACGATCACGGAGATTCTGCGGGGTGCACCCATGGGGTGCACCCCGCATCCACGTTCCCGGTCAGGATGCTCTTCCTGATGTCGTCCGAGCGTGCGATCCGCGCGAGCTCCTCGCGCCCACCGACGGCGGTCGTCCCATATGCGATGTCTTCGCCGAGAAGGCCGGATACATCCGCGGGACGAAAGGCCTACGAGTAGTCAGGCCCGGCACTACATCTAGCCCGCGATATCTATAGCGCGCGCGCTCCGTGGTCGCGACACTGGGGCAGACCGCACCATCCCGAAAACCCAGGAGTGATCGCGATGGAAACAAAGGCTCGAACACACAGAGGGCGCAGGCTACTGCGCCGCGCCATGACGGTGGTCATGCTGACGCCGGTCATCTCATTGGCCCTTGCAGGGGTCGGCTCGACCGCATCCCCATGGAACGTGGACATCGTCTCGGCGGTCCGCACGGACTTGACCGTGACGATCGCCGGGACGGCATACTCGCCCGCGGGTCAAGCAAGCGGCAACTACCTGGAGATCGCGTGGGGGGACGGCGCCGGCGAAACCCTCACGCCTTTCGTTGGTAGCGGCCCGTGGAGCTGGGGGCCGGTAGCGCACACCTACGCGAGTGACGGCACCTACACCATCACCGCTACCTTGCTGCACGCATCGCCGCGTGGGAACGACCGGAACGCGACCGACACCGTGGTGATCGTCATCCCCGACGACGGTGGAGACGATCCCGTCGAGGTGGATGTTCAGGTCGCCCTCGGGGAGTGCTCGACGGATGGTCTGACGTCCTCCACTCCCGTCAACGTTGTCTACAGCGGAGACGGGGACGCCACCGTGAGTGTCCGCGACGCGGAGGACAACACCGTGGCGTCGTTCACCGGCACAGGCTCCGAGGCTCTCGCTCCGGGCACGCACACGTACATCGTCACCGCTGCCGAGGGCTCAACGCTTGCAGCGACGTCGGACTCACAGGATCAGCTTGACGTGATCGACTGCACACCGAGCGTCGACGCTCAGGGATCCGTGAACGTTTCGCCGGGCAAATGCGACTCGATCGACGGCGAGTCGGTCACTCCGGTCACGATCACGATCGCGCCGAACGACGGGGCGAGCGTGTTCCTCGCACAGGGCGAGACCGTGATCGACACCTTCACCGGCTCCGGTGGATCGATCGACCTCGCACCGGGCGACTACGTCTGGACCGCGACGCCATCGGATGGCTTCGAGCTGACCGGGTTGACCGCGGGCGGGTTCACCACGGAGGACTGCCCCTCGATCGTGTTCGGCGGTCCGCCACTCACATCAGGCTCGGACGATCCAAGCCTTGCGCAGCTTCCGAAGCAGCTCGCCAAGACGGGACTCTCACTGCCGGCAGCGCTTGCGATGGCATTGCTGCTCGCGGTCGCGGGAGCATGGTTCATCGTGGTGCCGCGGCGCTTGCAAGGAGCCGTCGGGCACTGATCCTGGGAGGAGAGGACCTGGGCAGCGGTCGCTCGGGGCGCGGGGATGGCGAGGCTCGCCGCAGAGATGCGGCGGGCCTCCTCTCATGTACGCCCGGCATGGGCGATCGCTAAGAGGTGGGCAACCTCCGCTCCTACTCGATCTAAAACGTGGCCGTGACCAGTGACAGGCCGATGCGCAGTCGTGATGCCGCGCGATCGAGCTGAGGCTTCAGCCGCGTGATCCCGATGACGCCGTGGTTCAGCACGCCGTTGACGTGCACGCCGATCGTCACCAGGACGCCGACGGCCTTCCCGTCGGCGCTGATCACGCCGGAACCGGAGTCGCCGAGCATCGCGGCGCCGTACGCGAAGACGCTGTTGGGGTTCGACAGGCTCGGGGTCACGTGCGTCCTGGCCGGAAGCAGGTCACCGATCAGCAAGCCGTTCCCCCATTGGTGGAGCAGGACGGGTCCGCCGGCGGTCGAGGTGTTGATCCCGTTCGGACCCCCGAAGTAGCACATGCGCGCGCTCGCGGAGATACCCGTGTCGAGGCGCACGAGCGCGAAGTCCTTCGGGCTCTGCAGGATGGCATAGGCGAACTCGCCGACCCGACGCCCGTCGGCGTCGCGGACCACCGGACCAGCCCCGCGCGCCCATGTCCGCTCGCCGGCGTCCTCCGCGAGCGGCCCATCGCCGAGGATGCAATGCCCGGCCGTTCCGATGTAGCGACGGCCATCGGACCCCTGGAACAGGAAGTTGAACGTGCACAGCCCCACGTTCGTTTGGAGCAGCGCGCCCGGCCGCACACCCGGGCAGGTTCCGGTCCCGACCGGCACCAGCGGACCGCCGGTCGTCGCCTTCGGGACCGGGATCAGGTCGCACTCGATCCCATCGAGCGTCAGCGTCTCCGCGCGCGCGCCGGCTCCGGCGGGCGCGACGCCCGCTGGCGCGACGCCCGTGGCGAAAGTGAGCGTCAGGGCGATGAGAGCGATACGGACGGTTCCGTTCCTCATGACCAGATAAACGATAGAGGATGCACTCGGACACCGCAGGGGCCTCTTGTACCGGGTCGCGTGGTTCATGCCTCGATGTCCGAAACATCCTCGCCGACATCGGATCCCTCCCCGGCGATGGGGAGGTCGGAAGCGGAGGGAGTGGGATTCGAACCCACGAGGGGTTTACCCCCTAGCAGTTTTCAAGACTGCCACCTTCGTCCGCTCGGTCATCCCTCCGGTCACAACGATATCCGGAGTGCCTCACCCTGGTGACCTGTTCGTGGTCGGGGCGCCGTCGTCAGACGTCGTTGGGCGTGACCAGGATCTTTCCGGCGTCGGGGTGTGCGACCAGGCTCGCGAACGCATCCGGGACCTCGGCCAGGCCGACCGTGCGCGTGACCATCTCGCCGATCGCGGGCACGCGCGCGAGCAGCTCCAGCGCTTCGGCGAAGTCGCGTGCCTCCTGCGCGACGCTGCCGATCACCGTGATCTCGCGGGTGATCCAGGTCATCGGCCATATCGTGGCCTCGCCGATCGGTATCCCGAGCAGCACGACGCGCGCGCCCGGCGCCGCCGCATTGCCCGCGTCGGCGATCGCTGCGGGGTGACCCGACGCCTCCACGACCACCGTGGGCTGTACCTCCGCGATACGGGAGTCGCCGGGCTCGCACGCAAGGTCGGCGCCGAGGTCGAGTGCGAGGTCGCGCCGGAGGCGCACCGGGTCCACGCCGATGACCGGCGACGCGTTGCGCGCGCGCAGGGCAGCGACCGCGAGAAGCCCGATGGGTCCGAGCCCGATGACAACGGCAGATCCCGCGTGCGTGCCGGCCAGGCGCAGTCCGTGTAGGGCGACCGCGAGCGGCTCGGCGAGGGCGGCGGTCTGGAACGACAGCGTGTCCGGAACGCGGTACAGGTGCGAGGTCGGGACGGCGAGCTGCTCGGCGAACCCGCCCTGTCGGGTCTGGCCCACGCCCTGGGTCAGGGCGGCGATACAGCGATGGGATGTGCCGCGCGCGCATTCCAAGCATCCCCCGCACGGGAACTTGGGATCCACGACGGCGCGCGTGCCCGCCGGCCACGACGGGTCGTCCGAGGCTTCGATGGCACCGACGATCTCGTGGCCGAGCACCGCGCCGGCGAAGATGCCGTGCTTGTAGCACGAGAGATCCGATCCGCAGATCCCGCACGCCTCGACCCGCAGGACGACCTCGCCCTCCGACCGTCTCGGTGGCGGCAGGTCGACCTGCTCGAGCCGGCGCGCCTCGATGAGCCTGACCGCCTGCATCGCGCGGAGTGTACGCCGCGCGCTACCGTTCGAGCATGCCGAGGATGTACCGCGAGCTCGCGCGCTGGTTCCACCTGCTGACCGCGCCGGTCGAGTACGCCGACGAGGCGGTGTCGATCGCGGTGACGCTCGACGCGCTCGCCCGGCGCGAGGTGCGCACGCTGCTCGAGCTGGGATCGGGCGGCGGGAACAACGCCAGCTTCCTGAAACGACGCTACGAGATGACGCTGGTCGACCTGTCGCCGCAGATGCTTGAGATCAGCCGCGACCTGAACCCCGAGTGTGAGCACCGAGAAGGCGACATGCGCACGGTGCGGCTCGGCCGGATGTTCGACGCGGTACTTATCCACGACGCGATCATGTACCTCACGAACGAGAACGACCTGGCGGCTGCGATCCGCACGGCGGCCGAGCATCTGGCATCCGGTGGCGTGGCGCTGCTCGTCCCGGACGACACGGCCGAGAGCTATCTGCCACGAACCGACCACGGTGGCAACGATGCCGAGGATGGCAGAGGGATGCGCTACCTGGAGTGGGAGCAGGAGCCCCAAGGCACGACCTATCGGGTCGTGTACTCGCTCCTGATCCGCGAAGCCGATGGCGCGTTCCGCTCCGAGCACGACGAGCATGTCGTCGGCCTGTTCCCGTCGGCCACGTGGCTGCGGCTGATCACGGATGCCGGGCTCGAGGCGCGCGCGCCGGCGGCGCCGTACCACCCCGGCGGGATGTTCGCCGGGGTCAAGCCGGGGTAACGCGTCGGCGGTCGGCTATCATGGCCGCTGCATCACGGAGGCGTCGCCTAGTCTGGTCTATGGCGCGGGATTGCTAATCCCGTTGGGGCGCAAGTCCCTCGAGCGTTCAAATCGCTCCGCCTCCGCTCGCACGACGCGCGCGGCCGAAGGCCGCGCGCGTCGTGCCTTTCGGGGATGACGCGCGCGCGGCTCGTGCGTATCCTGGTAGCATCGCTTCCCGGGATACCCCAGCGCCGGTAGCTCAAGTGGATAGAGTGTCTGACTACGGATCAGAAGGTTGGGGGTTCGAGTCCCTCCCGGCGCACTCCCCCCGGCTGCTCGTCTCGTCGAATTCGGACAGCCTCCGATCGAGGGTTCCCCTGATCAGAAGAGGCTGAAGCCTCGATCGCCGCATTCGGCCGGCCGGGCGTCGCAGTGCCGTTGCAGCCGATCGTCGTAGTCACTCGAGATGTCCTGGCAGCGATCGGAGAGACTCACCAGCGCCTGATCCGCAGATGCGAAGTCCTGACCTTGGATGGCCTGCGTGAGCTTGGTGCCGTGCCCAGTCAGCGGACCGTCATCGGCTCGTCTGAGCGCCTCGACCATCGCGATGAACGGCGCTGGGTCATCAGACTCCGGGTCCGAGGTAATCAGCGTCAGGACGCTGTTGCACGCGGCCTTGTCGTTCGGCGTCGCCTTCGCTTCACGGATCGTCTGCACGGCGAAGCCGAGCAAGGGGAGGCCGACGAAGATCAGCATGAGGAGCGGTTTGAGCAGGCGTCGCCGAGGCGGCCGCTGCAGATCCCAAGGGGAGGGCGGCAACCCGACATCGCCTCCATCGGCGGGCAGAGGAAGCTGGCCCACCGGCGCATCGGGCGGCATCGGACCGTCGAGCTCTCTCACGTTCGTCTCCTCTCCCGGCAGATCTCACCATCAATCGGCCGGACGGCGGCCGACCTTGAGAGCGGCAGGTCGGGCTGCCGATCAGTGCGGGGTCCTTTCCTGGAGGCTCAGGGGGATGCCGCTTGATCCCTCAGGAGGCGATGTTCTGCCTGGGGACCGGCGACGGTGACGCGCCGCCGGCTTCACCCGTGCGCGCGGGAGCGTCGGGGAGGAACACCATGAACGAGGCGCCGCCGCCCTCTCGGTCCTCGACCCATGCACGGCCACCGTGAAGTTCGGCGAAGCGAGCGACCAGCGACAAGCCGATCCCCACGCCGGGCGCGTGCGTGGTGACGTTCGGTCCCTGGTGGAACGACTCGAAGATCGCCGCGCGGAACTCCTCGGGAACGCCCGGGCCCTCGTCGGAAACGACGAGCAGCGCTCCGCGGTCGCGCGCGCGAACCTCGATCCAGAGACGCGTCTCGGAAGGGGTGTGGCGGATCACATTGGTGATCAGGTTCTCGACGATGCGCTCCACCTTGGCCTGATCCAGCCCGACGATCACTCCTTCGTCGGCCACGGAGATGGGGCGCTGGCCCCGAACCCCCGATTCCTCAACGACGCGCCTCACGAGCTCACCGAGGTCGGTGCGCTCACGCAGCGGCTCGAGGATCCCACGTCCCAATCGGTCCAGATCCAAGATGTCGGTGAGCAAGCGCTGAAGCTTGCGCGCGTTCATGCCCAGTCTCTCCAGCACATCCTCGCGCTCATGTTCCGTCAGTTCGTCTGCTCGCTGCTGGAGCGTCAGGGTGAACCCGAGGACGTTCGTCAATGGGGTGCGCAGCTCGTGGGAAACCGCCGAGAGGAAGCCGTCTTTCATCTGGTCAAGCTTCGAGCGCTCCGTCACGTCACGGAAGCTCCAGACCCGTCCCACGCAGCGGTCCTCCACCCGCTGAGGCTGCGAATAGCGCTCGAATACGCGGCCGTCGATGAACTCCAGCACGTCGTTGCTCTCGGCGTCCGGCGTGGCGTACAGCTCTCGGACCTTCGCGAGGAATGCCTCGGGGTGCTTGAGCTGTCCGAGCACGTACGCAAGCGCCTGATCGTCGTTTCTGGAAGCGATGATCTCCTCGGGGATCCGCCACATCTCGATGAACTTGCGATTGAAGCTCATGATCGCACCTGCGTTGTCCACCACGAGGATCCCATCCGCCGTCGATTCCAGCGTTGCTTCGAGCAGCGACAACGTCTCGGTCCGCTCCCGCTCCCCCCGCCGCTCGTCGGTCACGTCGCGGAAGACCACGACCGCGCCTTCGATCTCCCCGCGGCGACCGATCGGAGTCGTGATCATCTCAGCGGGGAATCGATGGTCCTTCCGGCCGAGGACGACGGTGCGCGAGGTATGGGGTGCGCCCGTTCGCAGCGTCTCGGCCAGTGGACTCTCGGTCGCCGGCTGAGACGCGGTTCCTTCCAACGTCCAATCCAGAAGGTCGCTCACGGGAGACCCAACGAAGGCAGAAGGATCCTCTACGCCGAGCATGGCGGCTCCGGCTCGATTCAAGAAGGTGACGCGACCCTGCGTGTCGCTTCCAACCATGCCTTCTCCGGCGGATTCGAGGATCATCTCGAAGGAGGTGCGCGCGTTCTCCGAGAAGCTCCACGCGACGAGCTGCGCCGCGCTCGCCGCCAGCACGAAGCCTCCGTGGATCGCGGCCCATTTCCAGGGGCTCGCCCACGCCGCCGGGTGGTTGAATACGGCGTCGGGATCCAGGTAGCCCACCAAGCCGTGGTGCGCGACCACGTAGCCGAGCGCAAGAAGGAACGGCGCCCAACTCTGGTAGAGCGAGATAACGCCAAGCATGACGAAGAAGTGGAAGTGCGCCTCGATCGTGCCGCCGGACAGGTGCACCAGGATCGCCGAGGAGGTGACGAGGCCGAAGGTGGCGACACAGGATCTTGTGGTCCGGCTCAAGCGTGGCCACATGGCGAGGAGTGCTGTCGCTGCGACGGGGAGGCCCTCGAGTGAGCTGTGCGCGATACCGTACCCGCGCGCGGCGCCGAACACCGGCAGTGCCACGGCCTGTACACCGAGGAGTGCGAGGATCATCCGGTGGCGCCCCCACCACGCGTCCTCCCGGAGTGGCCGCCCCTCGGGAATGATGCGGCGGAGATGTTCTACGCCATGGGTGAGCCGCCGCAAGCCGCGAACCAGCCAGGTCAGCGGCGCGGTTGGGATCGACTCGGCCCTCACCTGTTGACCCATAGATGGATAGTCGGCATGGCCGAAGGAATCTTCACGTAATGGGCAAAAGATAGGTGATGGTGACTAGCCCGTCTTGCGTGGTTTTTCGGTGGATCGTCCCTTGCTGGGGGTCAGCGAGCGGCTCGGAGCGCGTGGACGCCCAGCATCGCGCCGAGCAGCGCGACGAACCCCAACCACGCGACGGTCTCGATCCCGGTCGCCGGCAGCGGACCACGTTGCGCGCGTGCCCCGCGGACCTTCGTGCCGCCACCAGCCGGCGACGCCACCGGGCAGGTTTCCAGCGGCGTGGCTGCTACGACGTGGCGCGCGCCGCGCTCGTCGAGTAGCAACGGGATGACGGGCTCCGACACCTGGGCCATCGACACCAGCGATCCTGAGGAGACCGCTGCGACGTCGATGTCGTGGATCACCAGCGCATCGCGAACGGCTTGCATCTCGTCGGGGGTGAGGCCGTAGCCACATGGCGGCGGATCGGCGACCGAGGTCGGCTGATCGCGCGAGCCGCGCGGGGTGGTGTCCGAGTCCTGGCCGTTGAAGAACACAGGCTGGTCCCGCAGCGCGCCCTCGCTGAGCTTGCGCGCCCGCGACCGCATCGTCGCGGCGTAGACCTCCGTGCCGCGCGAGCGCATGAAGTCGAACGTGCAGCGGATCGTGACCTCTTGCGAGCGCACGCGCCGCCGCATGTTCGCCGCGGCTTCGACCTCCACGGGGTCCTCGAGGCGCTGTGTGGTCTTGCTCTCGACAAGAATCCCTACCGTGTGTCGCAGCCCGGCGGTGTTGCGCGCGATCCCCTCATCGTGATCCCCGGCGGTCTGATCGACGTCGGTGTCGCCCACCGCCTGCAGACCATACTCATCCGATGTGAATCCCTCGCCGGCCAGGCACGGCCGTAGCTGCTCCTTGGAAAAGGTCTCGCCCAGTTCGCGCAGATCGGCGTCGACGTTCAGGTTCCGTGGCCACAGGTACAGCACATCGTCGTCGTAGAGCACCGGTTGCCCGGGGCCGTACTCGTGGTGATCCAGCATGATCGACGGGTGCCAGTCGCGGATCACACGGCCGATCGCGCGCGCCTCGAGCGAGGTCACCGCCAGGTGATCTCGGTTGATGTCGGTGTTCGCGCTGTTCTCGCGGTCGTTCGCGGCGCGCCCGTCCGGGTTCACGGTCGGCACGAACAGCGTGGTTTGGGCGGCGAGCTGCTCGAGCAGCACGGGATCCTGCGTGAAGGCGAGGTCGCGGATCCACTGCAGGCATGCTTCGCGGCCGGCCGGCTCGTTGCCGTGCTGGGTGCAGATGTGCAGCTGCACCGGACCGGCGCGCGCCTCGCTCATCGTCCGTGGATGTGGGTGGCCGATCTGCACGAGCTGCAGCGGCCGGTCCTGTAGCGTGCGGCCGATCTCGGTGATCCGGACGCGCGGCGAGCGTCGCGCGACCTCCGCGAGGAACGTGAGCTCGTCTGCATGCGAGGTCCACGACGCGCCTCCGCTCTGCTCGAACCCGGTTTCCGGGCCGTCGAGCGGGCCGGTGAACCGGATGATGTCGAAGCCGCGGAAGTAGTCGACGACGTAGAGGATCTCGTCGGTGACCCAGTACGCGGCCGATGCGACCGAGCCCGGTTGGATCAGGTGGCCGACCTCGGTGATCTGACCGTCGGATGCGACGTCGAGGAAGCGGACGCCGTACTCGTACCAGGCCATCGCGACCAGGCCGCCGTCGTTGAAGGTCGGGTGCTCGGTGAACCAGTGGGCGCAAAACTGCCCGTAGGGCCAGCCTCCTGCCGTCGGTAGAAGCTCGGTCGGGCGCCACTCGTCGAGCAGCTCGAACTCCCCGCTGGTTCCGTGCCCGGCCGTATCCCAGACCATGAATGCGCCCGCCGAGTCGGTGGTGCAGCGCGGACCGGTCGTCTCGCCGCCGACCAGCACGAAGCGATCCTGCCCGCCGCGCGGCCAGCGGTTCGCATGGATGAAACGGCCGTCCTCGGTGCGTCCGCCGGCCCGCACGACCGGATGTGCGGGGTCCGCGCGCGCGTCGAGCAGCAGGATCGGACGCGACGACGTCACGACCAGCCCGGGGGCGACCTCGGTCACGTCGTGGCTGGAGGCGATCTCGTTCCCCTCTTGCCAGTCGCCGACCAGCGCCGGAGTGGTCGGGTCGCGCAGATCGACGATCGGCCCCTCTGCCGCGTACGCGTAAGTGCAGTCCAGCACGCAGGAGATCGTGTGGAAATCGACACCTTCGAGCCGTCCGATCACGGCCGGTGCCGTCGGGTCCCGCACGTCGATGACGTTGAGCGTGCCGAGCGACTCGACCAGCGCGATCTCGCCGTTGGTGTCCAGATCCTCCTCGGCGAACTGCGGTTCCTGAGGCAGCGGCAGCGATCCGAGCAGCTCCGGCTCGACCGGGTTGGTGATGTCGAAGATGCGGAGATCCCGCGTCGTGGTTAGGTAGAAGCGGTTGCCGAGGATCCGGCCGCCCGAGGCGTCGTAGTTCAGCGGCACGTGGGCCACCACCTCGAGGTTGGGCGAGCTGAACGCGACGTTCGGCTCGGCGAGCGCGAACGGAGGCACGAGGACGGCGCCCAGCGAGATCAGGACGGCGATGGCTGGCAGAGCGCGAGGACGGCGGGTCATCCTCAGCACGGTTCGCCGCGAGCCGGCCGCTTCCTTCCCCGAGGTACGTACGAAGCCGGAGCGAGTTCTGGAGGAAGCCGGGTTCACACACCCTATCTTCGGTGGACCAACCCGGAAGGACCGGACGGGGAACTAGGACCAGCGGACTGCTGGAATGAGCAGTTATGACTATGCCCCCTCCGGCGAGCGCTGCCGACCTTCCCTCAAGTACACACCGTCGAGCACGCTGGAGGCCGTCCCGGATGAAGAAGATCCTCGCTCCCTCGATCTTGCTGTCGATGGTCGCCCTACTCGCCATCCCCGCGAGCGCCGACGATCAGGTCATCGACGCCACCCTGTCCAACAACGTCTCGATGACCGCGAGCCCGACATCCTCGGTCTCTGGATGGTCGCTCGCATCGACCGGCGCCAACACCACGTCGGGCGGCTCCATGACCATCAACTCGAACTCGGCCTACACGGTCACCGTTTCCGGCGACAAGACCCGTATGTCCGAGTACGAGACCGCGACCACGTCCTACGTCACCAGCGGCCGAACCTTGACCAACGCCCTGAGCGTGACCGCCAGCAGGACCGGAGGCACCGCCGTCGTTCCCGGTGTCGGCGCGATCGCGGTGGTCGGCACCAGCAACACCCTCGCAACCGGCACGGGCCTGGGGACCGACGACTACTCGGTGACGCTGTCGCAGCCGACCGCCATCACCGACGAGTCTCTGGCCAGCGGGTACACGTACCACATCGTTCTGACCTACACGGCGTCTTCGACGCTCTAGCCCCATCGAGGAACACCGAAGCAGCACCGCGACCTCCGGGCATTCAAGGAGGTAAGCGATGGGGCCGACGATTCCACCGAGAAGCATGAAGGGGCCGAAGCGTCGAGCTGGGATCTTCGCGGCGTTCATCGCCGCGGGCTTCGCGCTGGGTGGGGTCGGATGGGCGCAGCAGCAGGAGTGCGTGGGCCTCGAGATCACCCCCGCGCGACTCGAGCAAGATCTGCGCTGGTCGCATTCCTACGACACCGTTGTGCGCAACTGCACCGACGAGGCGCTGCGGATCACGACCGCGGTTGCCGGTCTCGGCCATGACCTAGACGGGGCACCGGAATTCCTCGATTCGAGCAGCGCCGAGCAAGCCCTGCGGCTCAAAGGTGGCGGCGCGTTCACGCTGGCTCCGGGCGCCACGCGTAGGCTGCGCGCAACCGCTGCGATCCAGAAACCGGGACGCTCGCTCTATGCCGGCATCGTGGCCGAGTTCGAGCCGCTGAACCTTCCGGCGGGCACGTCGGTGGATGCGCGCTCGCGCGTCGCCGGGATGCTGCTGATGCGCGGGCCGAAACCGTGGAGGGAGACGGCCAGGGTCGTCGACGTCGGCCTCACGCCGAACGCGGACGGCACGTACACGATCTACGCCGCCGTCGAGGACACGGGCAACGTACATATCGTTCCCCGCGGGACCGTCCAGGTCATCAAAGACGGCAAGGTGCTGGATACGGTCAAGCTGGCGGGTGGCACGATCCTGCCCGGCTACAAGCGGCGCTTGGTCGGCCTTTGGACGCCGCCCGACGGCCTGGACGGCCGGGTGACGCTGAACGCCGATGTGACCGATCCGCCCGCGACCGGTTCGGCCGAGATCGATTTCAGCCGGGGTGAGGCGGCCGTGCCGGCCGCGCGCATCACTTCGCTGGTGGCCAGCGACGCCGGCGGCGCCTACATCGAGGTGACGCTGCGGAACATCGGCCGCATCCCGATCACGCCCACCATCGAGGTGATCGTGCACGAAGACGACTTCGAGCGCGCGCGCATGCTCTTCCCGCAGACCGAGCCGGTCGAGCCCGACGCGATCCGAACCGTGGCCTGGGAGCCGGAACTCGCCGACGGGACGTATCGGGTGACGGCGCGCGCGGTGCAGGGCGAGGAGCTGCTCGATGAGAAGGTCACCGGGCTGCGCATCGGCGAGGCGCCGGTGGTGCCCGAGGCGGGTGGCGGCATGCCGTTGTGGGTGGTCGCGCTGGCGATCGTATTGCTGATCGTGGTGCTGGCCGCGCTGATGCTGGTCCTGGTGCGCAAGCGTCGCTCGGACGATGAGCCGCCTCCTTCTGCTCAACCCGTGCGCGAGCTGTCTCGCACCGGCGCGCGCTGACGCGCCGACCGGGTCGGACGCGGCCGCGCGCGCGTAGGATGCCCCGACGTGGATGCAGATGAGCGGTTCATGCGCATGGCGCTGCAGGAAGCGCGCGCGGCGCTCGCCCACGACGACGTCCCGATCGGTTGCGTGATCGCGCGGGGGGACGAGGGGCTCGCGGCGGCACACAACGCGCGCGAGCGCGACGCGGATCCGACCGCGCACGCCGAGATCCTTGCCCTGCGCGAGGCGTCCGCGCGCATCGGGTCCTGGCGCCTCGAGGGGTGCACCGTGTACGTCACGCTCGAGCCCTGCACGATGTGCGCGGGAGCGCTGGTTCTGGCGCGCGTCTCCCGGCTGGTGATCGGCGCGATGGATCCGAAGGCCGGCGCGGTCGGGTCGCTGTACGACATCGCCTCGGACGCGCGGCTGAACCACCGGATCCCGGTCGAGCGAGGGCTGCTCGCGGACGAGAGCGGAGCCTTGCTGCGCGAGTTCTTCGCCGCGCGCCGGGTTTAGGGCGCGCGGCGGTGTTGGGGCCGGTCGTGGGGGCGAGCCCTGGTAGCATGCGCGGCGGAGAGGTGCGAGAGCGGCCGAATCGGGGCGCCTCGAAAGCGTCTAGGGGCAGTGATGTCCCTCGAGGGTTCAAATCCCTCCCTCTCCGCCACCGACCCGGCCGCCTCACAGACGCGGCCGGGTCGCTCGTTCCGCGCCTGGTCGCCGGCCGGGCGGACGTGGGGGATGTTCGATCGCGCGTGTTACATCTCTGATCCAGATGATCAGGGATGTAACACGTGATCCGACGCAACGGCGCGCCCCGGTCCCTGTCGGGAGGGGCGTGGCGGGTGCGTTGCGCGGAACACGGCGCACGAGAGCGCGGGCCGGGCGTGTACCATCTTGCGCGGAGGCGTCGCCTAGCCTGGTCTATGGCGCCGGTTTGGAGTACCGGTTCGCGGGCAACCGCGTCGAGGGTTCAAATCCCTCCGCCTCCGCCATCCGATAGCATGGAAGGTCCTCGGGGTTCAGACCGAGGCGTTGATGGTCCGGTCCCGCACGGTGTCGATCTCGTGAACCCGGTCAGACCCGGAAGGGAGCAGCCGTAAGCGAACGTCGGCAGGCGAGCGGGGGTGCCGGACCATCAACGCGTCTGCCCCGCGAGATGCTGGATGGCCTCCACGTACCGAGCGAGCGCGTCGCGGCCCGCCCTGGTCATCGAGGCCCACGTGCGTGGCCGACGGCCCACCGCCCCCTTGCGGATCTTCACGTAGCCGGCTTCCTCCAGGATGGTCAGGTGCTGAGACAGGCTCGAGTCGCTGAGTTCCAGCTCCTCTCGCAACGCGCGGAACTCCACCTCAGCGCCGGGCCGCAGCATGCCGAGGATCCCCAGGCGCGCGGGCTGATGAACCACCTGATCGAGCAGTTTCGCCCTCACTTCCGCAACGGCCTCGTTACGTGGAAACTGACCGCGAAGAAGCCGGCCGCCACGGCAACGCCACCGAGCGTCTGATCGATCGCGGGGGTCACCTCGCGGAGGGCGAATCCGGTGAGCTGCCCAACGGCTAACGCAAGCGCCGGAAGCCAGAACGGGAACAGCGCAACCGCTCCGCGTGAAGGCCTCATGCCACTTCTTCGCATGACCACGAAGGCGATCGCGAGGAAAGCCAGCAGGCCTCCCGCCCACAGGATGATCCAATAGGGAGGCTCGAGGTGGGTCACATCGAGGATGACCCCGCCCACGATCATCCAGACCCCCATCAGCGTCCAGACCGAGGCAACAGCGGTGCGGAGGCGGCGGTTCGCGCGCTGCTCGCCCATGTCGAGATGCTCGAGCATCGATGCTTGGTCCTGGTCCATGGTCGGCTCCCCCCTCTTAGGTTTAGTAAGTCTAAACTAGTTTAGGCATGGTGGTCAAGACGCGCCGTCGGCGGCGACGGCTAGAATCGGACCTCCATGGCATCGATGGCGCTGTATCGGAGATACCGCCCCCAGGTCTTCGAAGAGGTTCTCGGCCAAGAGCACGTCACCGAGACGCTCCAGGCCGGGATCAAGGACGGCCGGGTCGCGCACGCCTACCTGTTCTCCGGCTCGCGCGGCACCGGGAAGACCAGCACCGCGCGCATCCTGGCGAAGGCGCTGAACTGCGAGAAAGGCCCGACGCCGATCCCGTGCAACGCCTGCGATACCTGTCGCGCGATCACCGAGGGCTCGAGCCTGGACGTGATCGAGATAGACGCGGCCAGCCACGGGGGTGTTGACGACGTGCGCGACCTGCGGGAGAACGCGCTGCTCGCGCCGGCGAACGCGCGTCGCAAGGTCTACATCGTCGACGAGGCTCACATGGTTTCGACCCAGGGCTGGAACGCGTTCCTCAAGACGGTCGAGGAGCCGCCCGAGCACGTGATCTTCGTGTTCGCGACCACCGAGCCGCACAAGGTCCTGCCGACGATCCTGTCGCGCTGCCAGCGCTTCGATTTCCGTCGCGTCTCGAGCACCCAGATCGCCGACCACCTGGCCAAGGTCTGCGCCGAAGAGGGGATCACCGCCGACGAGGGCGCGCTGCAGCTGGTCGCGCGCGCGGCCGAGGGCGGCGTCCGGGACGCGCTTTCGACCCTAGATCAGCTCGCCTCGACCGGTTCGGTCGATCTCGCTGATGCGGCTCGGCTGCTGGGCGCGATGGGTGGCGACGCGCTGTTCGCCTTCGCCGACGCGCTCGCCGTGAACGACACGCCGGCCGCGATCGGCATGGTCGCCCGCTTCGTCGAGGAGGGCCACGACATGCGGGTGCTGGCGCGCGAGGTGCTCGAGCACGTGCGCGGGCTCGTGCTGACCAAGCAGGTCGAGGACACCTCCGAGCTGATCGATGCGACCGAGGAGACGCGCGCGCGCTTCGCCGCTCAGGCGGAACGGTTCGGGCAAGGCAAGCTCGTGCACCTGCTGCGGCTGTTCACCGACGCGCTCGTGGACATGCGCAACCAGGCGTCGCCGCGGCTCACGATCGAGCTCGCGGTCATGCGCGCGACCGTGCCCGAGGTGGACGACACCGCGGTCGCGGCGATCGGTCGCATCGAGCGGCTCGAACGCATCCTCGAGGTGGGCGGCGCCGCGCAAGCACCGGCCCCCGCGCCCGCCGCGCCGGCCGAGGCCGCGCCCGCGGAGGCCAAGCCCGCCACCGAGGCCGAGCCCGCCACCGAGGCCGAGCGCGCCAAGACGACGCCACCACCCGAGAAGACCGCGCCCAAGAAGTCCGCGCCCAAGAAGTCCGCGCCGGTCGAGGCCGCGCCGTCGGCGGCCGCTTCACTGGATCTCGACAAGCTTCGGCGATCCTGGGCGATGGTGCTCGAGGAGATACGCAAGGCCTCCAAGCGCGTGCACTCCTACGTGATGGACGCGACGCCGGTGTCGATCGAGTCGGGCGAGCTGGTGCTCGAGCATCGTTTCGCCTGGCACGCCGAGCAGCTCGTGGTCCCCAAGAACGCCGGCATGATCGCCGCCGCGGTCAACCAGGTGCTCGGCGTCAGCCCCAAGATCCGCGCGACCGTCGGGCAGCGTCCGGATGAGGACGAGGAGTCGACCGACTTCGTCGACGCGACCGACGATGCGCCCGAGGATCCCGTCGACATCCTCAAGGCCGGCTTCGGGGACGACCTGAAGATCGACGAGTAGCCTCGGGGTCACCATGCTGTTCGAAGGGCCCGTTCAGGATCTCATCGAGGCGCTGCGCCGTCTGCCCGGCATCGGCGTGAAGAGCGCGCAGCGGCTGGCCTTCTACCTGCTCAAGACCGAGGACGACGAGGTGCGAGCGCTCGCCGACGCGATCATCGCCGCGAAGGAGAAGGTGGCGATCTGCCGCACCTGCTACAACGTCAGCGAGGGTGAGCATTGCAACTACTGCCGCGACCCGAGGCGCGATCCGTCTATGGTCTGCGTGGTCGAGGAGCCGCCCGACATCGTCGCGGTCGAGCGCACCCAGGAGTTTCGCGGCCGCTATCACGTGCTCGGCGGGCACATCTCGCCGATGGACGGCATCGGCCCCGACGATCTGCGGATCAAAGAGCTGCTCGCCCGGCTGCAGGGTGACGAGGTGCGAGAGGTGATCGTCGCGACCAACCCGAACGTCGAGGGCGAGGCCACGGCGATCTACCTCGCGAATCTGATCAAGCCGCTCGGCGTCCGTGTGACGCGCATCGCGAGCGGCCTGCCGGTCGGCGGCGACCTCGAGTACGCCGACGAGGTCACGCTCGGGCGCGCGCTCGAAGGCCGCCGCGACATCTAGCTCGATGACGGAACCGCGCCCGGGGTCGGGGCCCCGTCGGGCGGCCCGTTGGGGACTCGTCGCCGGCGCCGGGCTGATCGGCGTGACCGCGCTCGCGCTGCTCGTAGTGACCCTGACGCTGTCGAACGATCCGTGCGAGCAAGCCGGCCGGCTGCACTCCGAGGCGACCGTCGTCGGCGCGCGTCCGCCGGAGGACCTCGCGCGAACGCTGCCTCAGCAAGAAGCGGTCACCGGGGCGGCGTCGGCCGACGATCCGCTCGACGCCGACGAGATCGCGCGCGCGTTCTCGAACCCGGAGCTGGGACGGCCGCTGCTCGACGAGCACGGGTTCAGCCGCGGCCTCGGGCGTGCTTGGCGTGGAAGCGACGCGCTCGCCTCCGCGTGGGTTCTGACGTTCGAGCGCGTCGAAGGCGCGACCGCGTTCGCGCGCGAGCTGATCGTGCTGACCTGCGATCACGCCGACGAGGTGTTCGGTGTCGCGGACGTGACCGGGGCGATCGGCATGCGGTTGCGCTTCGGTGACGCCGTACAGGACGAGGCGATCTTCTCGTACGGCTCGATGGTCTTCGTGGTCGGGTACACGTATCCCGGCGACGAACCGCCGGACACCGATGCGGCCGAGCAGCTCGCGCGCGCCGCCCGTGCTTCGGTCACCGCCGCAGCGCGCTAGTTCGTCGCTCCTGACAGGCAGGTTTGCGCGCGCGCTGCTCGAAACATGACGATGAGCCCCACATCGCATGACGGAGGGAGAGCCATGGCGAAGCAGCCCGCGGTCCTGAGCACGATGATGGACTTCCCACTGACCACGCAGATGATCCTGCGGCACGGCCGGCGCGTGCACCGCAACAGCGAGGTGATCACCTGGATGGGCGACGGCGCGCGGCGCGCCACCTTCGCCGAGGTTGCCGAGAGCGCTGAGAAGCTCGCCGCCGCCCTGAAGCGGCTCGGCATCGGGGAAGGCGACCGCGTCGGTACGTTCATGTGGAACAACCGCGAGCACATGGAGGCCTACTTCGCCATCCCCGGGATGGGCGCGGTGCTGCACACACTGAACCTGCGGCTGTTCCCCGACCAGCTCGTCTACGTCGTCAACCACGGCGAGGACAAGGTCGTGATCGTCGACGACTCGATCATCCCGCTGCTCGCGCGCGTCGCCGCCGAGCTGAAGACGGTTGAGCACTACATCGTCAACGGCTCCGGCGACGCGGCGGGGCTGGACGTCGCCGGCGCGCAGGTGCATCGGTACGACGAGCTGCTCGCAGCGGAGGAGCCGGGGTTCGCGTGGCCCGTGCTGGATGAGCGCGCCGCCGCGGCCATGTGTTACACGACCGGCACGACCGGTGACCCGAAAGGCGTCGCCTACAGCCATCGCTCGATCGTGTTGCACGCATTCGGCACCGGCTCGCGCGCGGTCGTTCCGCTGTCGGACCGGGACAAAGCGCTCGTGATCGTTCCGCAGTTCCACGCGATGGCGTGGGGACTGCCCTACGGGTGCTGGTTGGCCGGCACCGACCTGCTGATGCCCGAGAAGTTCTTGCAGGCCGAGCCGCTGGCGAAGATGATCGAGGCCGAACGGCCGACCTACGCGGCCGCGGTGCCGACGATCTGGAGCGACCTGCTCCGGTACGCGGACGAGAACCCGGCCGACCTGTCGTCGCTTGAGTTCGTAACCTGCGGGGGCTCGGCCGTGCCGCGCGCGCTCATCGACAGGTTCCAGGAGAAGCACGGCATCCCGATCATCCAAGGCTGGGGGATGACCGAGACCTCGCCGGTGGCGGCGATCGCGCGCCCGCCCCGCGGCGTCCCCGACGAACAGGCGAACGAGTGGTACGCCAAGACCGGCCGTGTGATACCCGGCGTCGAGCTGCGCATCGTCAACGACGCCGGTGTGGAGCAGCCGTGGGACGGCACGGCGATCGGTGAGATCCAGGTGCGCGGTCCATGGATCACGGGCTCCTACTACAAGGATGACGCGCCCGAGAAGTTCCAGGACGGCTGGCTTCGCACCGGCGACGTCGGCATGGTCGACCCGAAGGGTTTCATCCAGATCACCGACCGCTCGAAGGACGTGATCAAGTCCGGCGGCGAGTGGATCTCATCGGTCGAGCTCGAGAACACGCTGATGGGGCATCCCGACGTCATCGAGGCGGCCGTGGTGGGCGTGCCGGACGAGAAATGGGACGAGCGTCCCCTGGCGTGCGTGGTGCTGAAGGAGGGCGCGTCGCGCGATCCCGAAGCGCTGCGGGGATACCTGACCGACAAGGTCGTGCGCTGGTGGCTCCCCGAGCGGTTCGCCTACGTGGACGAGATCCCCAAGACCAGCGTGGGCAAGTTCGACAAGAAGGTGCTGCGCGCGCGCTACAGCGACGGGGAACTCGAGGTGGTCGCAGCGGGCAAAGCCGCGCGCTGAACGACGGGTGCGCCGCCGCTGGAGGCGTGGTGACCGGCGCCGACCGACACAGGCCGACCGAAACAGGCCGATCGATGCGGCCGACCGATGCGGCCGCACCGATGCGGCCGACCGATGCGGCCGATCGATGCGGCCGACCGATGCGGCCGATCAGTCTCGGGCCGCTATGGTCAACGGACCTTGCGCGATCGAAACGGAGTTACGGGAAGAACGGTGCCTACGGTTCCAGGCTCGCCTGACCGACTTCTCGCGTTCCTCACGTTCATCTCGTTCACTGAAAGGAAGCTTGACCATAGCGTGTTGGGAGCAACATCGAGCACGGCGGAGGCCCCGGGGATCTAGGCGCGCTTCTTCCCCCGCACCCCGACAGACCCTCCGGCGATCAACGCTGCCGAGATCACCAGCGCGAACTGGTTCTTGTCCGGATGGAATCCGAGGGGCAAGTCGTAGCCTTCGTCGGGGACGAACGCGGCGATGCCCGCCGACCCCAAGGCGCCGAGGACCAAAGCTCCTCGGTACACCATGTGCACGGCACCCATCACGCGGCCGCGATGCTCGTCGTCGGTCTCGGCTTGGATCGCGCTCATCGCCACGATCACGCTGACGCTGAACGCGATGCCGAACGCGACCGCAGCGAGGTAGCCGATCCACAGCACGCTGAACACGGCCATGAACGCCAGCACGCCGCCCATGGTCACCAGCGAGATGCGAACCATCCACGCGACCCCACCCGGCGGCTTGAGCTGGGAGATGAAAAAGCCGCCGACCATGCCCGAACCGAACAGCCCCATCAGCCATCCGAACTCGACGTTGCCGCCGCCGAGGGTGTCCTCGACGTAGGACTTCCCCAGCGCGAACAGCACGCCACCTCCCAGCATGCCCACGCTGACCGACCACGCCAGCCCCCGATGCAGCGGTGAGCGGATGATGTAGCGCGCGCCCTCCCGCGCCGATGCCCAGAACGGCTGCTCCTCGGGGCCGCCCGGCACGTGCTCGTGGCGCGGCAGCGTCATGCGAAGGATGAACCAGGCCGAAACCAGATACGTCAACGCATCGAACACGAACGGGAACGCGTACCCGCGTTCGTGGAAGATGAATGCTCCCGGCACGGCCGCCGGATACTGGGCACCCACCCAGGCAAGGAGCGCGAACACCGGCCCCGCCAGCGGGATTCCGGCGAAGGACGACCCCATGATCAGCGCGTTGGCAGGCTCCAGGTGCTTGCGTTCGATGATGTTCGGCAGCGTTGCATCGCGCGCGGGGAGGAAGAATAACGAGAAGACCTCTTGCGTGAACGCCAGCACGTACAGCACGCCGAGCTTGGGGATGAACGGAACCAGCGCGATGATCCCGAAGCGGACGATGTCGGTCCACACCATGATGCTCTTGCGATCCATGCGGTCGCTGAGGACACCGCCGAGCGGCGTCGCGAACAGCGATGGCAGCAATCGGAGGACGAGCACGAACGCGATCGCGGCCTCGTTGCCGGGCGCGAGCTCGCCGGCTGCGACGATGAAGGCGAGCGTCCCGACCCAGTCGCCCAGCGCGCTGATCCCTTGACCGATGAACAGCAGTCGGAACTGGCGGTTCTGTAGGACGTCCACGAAGGCGTGGACGCTGATCCCGCCCTCGCCGACGGTGCCGGGTGGACGTGCGGATGGGCCGAGCGGGGGGGGAACGGCAGGCGGCTCAAGGTGCGAACCCGGTGCCTCGTGATGTGGTGGAATAGGGTTCGCGTCACGGGGCCCCCCGTCCCGTTGCGCCGGATCTGGCTGCCGATCGACCATCCTAAGAAGAAAGTACCCGAGTCCACCGCCTGAAGGGGGCAAGGACATGCCGACGATCGTCTGGATCGCCGTCGGCTTCCTCGCGGGCACCATCCCGACCCCTTACCTGCTGGCGCTGGCCGTGAGGCGGCGCGACGTGATCGCCGAGATGCGCCGCCAGGACTCGCCCGGCGACGCCCATTTCCTGGTCGTGAACCGGATCTCGAAGGCCGCCGGCATCACCGCGGTCGTGCTTGACATGGTGAAAGGCTTCGTGCCGGCCCTCGTCGCGGTGCTGCTCGACGAGGATCCGGGAACGCTGGCCTGGCTCGGCGTCGCCGCCGTCGCCGGGCACTCGTTCGCGCCCTTCCTTCGAGCAGCGGGCGGCCGCGGCCTCACGACCGCCGCCGGCGTGTCGCTGGTGATCGTGCCGCGCGCCATGGGCGTGACCGGCGTCATCGCGCTGCTCGGCACGCTGATGAAACGCGGCGGGTTCGGGACCGGGGTCGGCTTCGGCCTGCTGCCGGTGTTCGCGATCATGTTCGGCTACAACAACGCCCTGGTGTGGATGTGCGCCGGCATCGTCGGCCTGATCATGATCCGGCGGCTGGAGGGCTTGGAGGAGGATCGCCGCGCGGGCGTCCCCTTGGGGCGTGCGATCGTCGGCCGGCTGCTGTTCGATCTGCCGCGCGGGGGCCACGATTGAGCCCGCAGGGGCCACGATTGAGCCCGGGGGGGCCGCGATTGAGCCTGGGGGGCCGCGATTGAACCTGGTCGTCCAGAAGTACGGCGGCTCCTCGGTCGGTGATGCTGAAAAGATCCGCAACGTCGCGCGCCATGTGGTTGCGACCCGCGAGGCGGGCAAGGACGTCTGCGTCGTCGTCAGCGCGATGGGCCACACGACCGACGAGCTGGTGACGCTGGCCGAGCAGGTATCGCCGGCGCCGCAGCCGCGGGAGCTGGACATGCTGCTGACCGCCGGCGAGCGCATCTCGATGGCGCTGCTCGCGATGGCGATCCACGACCTCGGGCATAGCGCGGTGTCGTTCACCGGTTCGCAGGCCGGCATCATCACCACGACCGATCACGGTCGCGCCAAGATCAAAGAGGTGCGCGCCGACCGGCTGCGCGAGGCGTTGCAGCAGGGCAAGATCGTCATCGTCGCCGGCTTCCAAGGCGTCTCGGATGAGAGCTACGACGTGACCACGCTCGGCCGCGGCGGTTCGGATACCACCGCGGTCGCGCTCGCCGCCGCGCTGGACGCCGAGGTCTGCGAGATCTACACCGACGTCGCCGGTGTGTTCACGGCCGATCCGCGGATCGTGCCCACCGCGCGCGTCCTGCACGCCGTCAGCTACGAGGAGATGCTCGAGATGGCTGCCTCGGGCGCGCGCGTGCTGATGGCGCGATCGGTCGAGTACGCTCGCAACTACGGCGTGCTGGTGCGGGTCGCCTCCAGCTTCGATCTCTCAGCACCCGGAACCTTTGTCAGGGAGGAAGACGAGCGCATGGAGAAGGCGATTATCTCGGGTGTCACCTACGACACAACCGAGGCGAAGATCACGGTCCATGGGGTCGCCGACCGACCCGGGATCGCCGGCCGCCTGTTCGAGACGATCGCCGAGGCCGGCATCAACCTCGACATGATCGTGCAGAACGTCTCGCGAGCCGGTCACACCGACATCTCGTTCACTGTGCCTCGCGAAGACATCGACGCCGTCAGGAAAGCCCTCGAGCCCCTGATGCGTGAGCTGGATGCCGACGGGATCGAGGCCGACGCGGACGTCGCGAAGGTCTCGCTGATCGGCGCCGGGATGAAGAGCCATCCGGGGGTGGCGGCCGGGATGTTCCGCGCGCTCGCCGAGGCCGGCGTGAACATCGAGATGATCTCGACCTCGACCATCCGGATCACTTGCGTGGTCAGGGAGATCGACGTCGCGCGCGCCGTGCAGGCGATCCACGACCACTTCGCCCTGCCCGACGAGGCCGTCGTGCGCGAGCAGCACCCGCGCTCGGTCTAAGCCTTCGTCTCCACGTTGGACGTCTCCACCTTAGGTGTCTCCACCTTAGGTGTCTCCACCTTGGGCGGCGGTACCTTGGACTTCGAGGCGCGCTTGCCGATCGCGCGCACCTCGGTCAGCTCGCCCACGACGGTGTTCGCGAGCGTGTCGGCTTCGGTGGTCAGCGTCGTCAAGGCCGCGCTGAGATCGCCGAGATGCAGCACCGTTCCCTGCTCGGTGTACGTGGCTTTGATCGTTCGGATCGCGCTGAGGTCCGGATCGTCGATCTTGTTCTTCGATGCTCGTCGCGGTCGCGCGGCCTGGCCGTAATCGTCGATGCGCTCGAGCGTGCCGGCGAGGTCGTGTTTCCCCGCCACGGCTAGGAAGCGGTCGATCGCGTCGCTGATCCGGAGGCTTCGGGTCATTGACTGGGCGTGCCGGCAGGCGCGAAGCAGCGTGCGCAGGGCCAGCGCGTACAGCTCAGCGTCGATCTGGGTCTCCGCCCCCAGCCCCTCCTGGCGGAGCCGCTGGTGCTGGAGGTCGACGCCGAGGCGGCACCGCCAGATCGCGGCGGCGAGCCCACCCATGGGCCGGCCGTTCGTGGCTTGAGGAGCCGCGGCCTCGAGTGTCCTCCCCGCGGAGCCGTTGACGTCGTCGCGACGAGCAGGAAGCGGGGGGGCGGATCGCATGTACCGACGTTCGACGATGCCGGACCGAAGCCGCCCAGTCGCCCAAAGGATCATCCCGGCCAGCATGGCGAGCCCGCCGCGTGCTGCGTCTCGCATCGCCGCCGCCTCCGACGCCACGCTGGGGTCGTCGAACAGCTCTGGCCGCAGGTACTCGGCCAGCCCGACACCCCCGATCACAACCCCGGCGGCGAAGGCGGCCAGGCCGACCGCGCTGGTCGTGCGCGCGCCGAACGCCTTGGCGGCGGCAGCATCCCATCCCCTATCCCGCATAGCGGAAACCCCCTCCGTGTCGCGTGCATCCTTCGGCAGGGAGGTGCTCGTTCCTTTCCCGCGCGCTCGATCTTCTGCCCCGGTACCCTGAGACGATGACCCCGAGGATCGGTGTGGTCGGCGCGACCGGAGCGGTCGGGCGTGAGATGCTGCGCATCCTCGAGCAGCGCGACTTCCCCCTGGCAGAGCTCCGGCCCATCGCCAGTCCGCGCAGCGCAGGCAAGACCGTCTCGTTCCGGGGCGAGGATATCCCCGTCACGGTCATCGCCGAGGAAGCGTTCGACGGGCTCGACCTGGTCGTGTGGGACACCCCCGACGAGGTGGCGCGCGAATGGATCCCAAGGGTGCGCGACCGGGTGGTCTCGGTGGACAAGTCGGCCGCGTTCCGGCTCGAGCCCGACGTGCCCCTCGTCGTCCCCGAGATCAACGCCGAAGCCGCGCGCGGACACTCCGGCCTGCTCGCGAACCCGAACTGCACCATGGTGACGCTGCTGATGCCGCTCGCGCCACTGCACCGCGCGGCGGGCGCGCGGCGCGTGATCGCCTCGAGCTACCAATCCGTTTCGGGGGCCGGGGCCGCGGGCGTCGAGGATCTGTACGAGCAGCTCGAAAAGCTGCTCGGCGATCGCGAGGCCGTCCGGCGAGGGGACGTTGACCTGCCGCCGGGGCGCGCGTTCGCACACCCGATCGCGTTCAACGTGATCCCCCACGTCGGGGGCTTCGACGATCTGGGCCGCACCAGCGAGGAGCGCAGGGTCGCCAACGAGACGAACAAGATCCTGGACGCCGACATCGACATCTTCGCCACCGCGGTGCGCGTGCCCACGGTCGTCGGCCACGGGGTCAGCGCGTGGGTCGAGTTCGACCGGCCGCTCGGCGTCGAGGAGGCGCGCGCGCTGCTCGAGGGGGCCGACGGCGTCGAGGTGGAAGACGACGGTCCCGCGGGGCGGTACCCGACGCCGCTGCAGGCCACCGGCGGCGACAAGGCGATCGTGGGCCGGCTGCGCGGCGACCCGAACAACGTCAACGCGCTCGGCTTCTTCTCTGCGTGCGACAACCTGCGCAAGGGGGCGGCGCTGAACGCGGTGCAGATCGCCGAGCTGCTCGTCCGCGAGCAGCTGCTCTGACGCGCGCCGGCGTTCGGCAGCCGACCGAGACGACGCGCGGAACGACGCGCTGGACGACGTGCTCAGAAGAAGTCGGCGAGCCAGGGAACCGGCCCGCCGAAGATCGAGCGCAGCGCGCCGATCGCGTCCGCGTCGGCCTCCAGCCCGCCGATGCGGACGGCGTCGGCCGCCGGATGCAGGCCCGACCAGATGCTCGCCCAGGTAGACGCGTCGGCGGTCGCGTTCGCCGCACCGCCGGGCACCACCTTCGCGCGCCCGTCCGACACCTCGATGCGCCACGGGCCGGCATTCTCGGGGAGAAGAGGATCGTGCACGGCGATGGTGACCGTCGCCTGGACGTGCGGCGGATACCCGCGCGCCTCGATCGCCGCCGGCACGTCCAGCAGCCGAAGCATCCACCGGAACCGGAAGTCCACGTTCGCGTGATCCTCCGTGAGCAGGTCAGAGAGCGGCTCGGTCGCCGGCCCGATCCAGGTGAGCCGTACGCCGGTTGAGCGGTGCATCGCACCCAGCGCCAGCAGGGTGCGGGCCGCGTCGGGCGTCGTCCACATCAGGTCACGGCAGGCGAGCGTCGCGCGCCAATCGTCCTTCGAGCGCTCGAGCCGGTAGACCACGTAGCCGGTGACCCGGCCGTTCTCCCGCACGGCGTAACAGTAGGGCTCGCCCTCCTCCCACGCTGACCGGAGCACGCGCCGGTCCCACCAATCGTGGTCGCGCGCGAGCAGCCCATCGTTGGTGCGTGCGACCTCGTCGTAGCAGGCCATGATGCCCTCGAGATCGGCGGACCCGAAGGTCTCTACGCCGAGTGGGCCCCGCGGTGGGAGCAGCGACAGGTCGGCCTTCCACTGCGTGCGGATCCCGCCGTAGCCGTACCCGCACGAACGGTAGATCGGCACGGTCGCCGGATACAGCGACGAGAGGACGGTGCCTGCCTCGCGCTGCTCGCGCAGGGTCTCGGCCATCAGCGCCGACGCGTGACCCTTGCCCCGCGCTTCGGCAGGGACGGCGACTCCACCGATGCCGGCGGCCGGGATCGCCCGGCCACCCCAGACGTGCGCGAAAGGGTGGATGCGCAGGCTCGCCATAACCGTGCCGGCGCTCTCGATGACCCGGACGTTGGCGGGGTTGAAGTCCCCGCGCGCGCGCTCGCGCATCGAAGTGGGGAAGTTGAACGCCTGGCGCGTAAGCTTGAAGACGCGCTCGTAGTCGTCGTCGGTCGCGGCTCGGATCGTGGGCATCTGCTCCCCGGCGGCACGGTTTCGTTCCCGTTCGAGCATCGGAGCGTAGCACCGCACGTCGACCGGGACGCTGAGTGAGATCCGGCGGCGGCGGGTCCGAGATCGGCTGTTACAGATCTGAGCACGATGTTCAGATATTGAGCATAAGGATCAGACATGTAACACGCGGAAACGAACCCCTCCTGGCGCGCGGGGCGCCGACGCGGCCCCCGCGGCGGCGACGCGGCCAACTGCACGCGGTTCAGCGGTCGCGGAAGCGGCGGAGGCGCGCGCGCACCGGGTGGCGGGGATCGTCGCTGAAGGCCGCGGCGAGGGCGGTCGCGATCAGCCCCATGATCAGCCAGCCATCGATGCCCACGGCGGTCTGTCCCCTCTCGTCCCTAAGTGTCCGTTTCGTGCTCTCGGGTTGTAGCTTCGGTAGCTTTCCGTACGCCCTTGAGCTTGAAACGTCAGACGATCGAAGTATGTTGCAGGTTCCGCCGGCGCGCCCCGTTTTATCCGGCCGCGCGCTCGCGAGCCTTGCGGTCTTGGATCCGCTTGCGGATCCGGAGGCGCGTCGGCGTGACCTCGACCAGCTCGTCGCCGGCGATGAACTCGATGGCGCTCTCGACCGTGTGGATCCTCGGGGGCTCGAGCTTGATGGCCTCGTCCGAGGCATGTGTGCGGATGTTGGTCGCCTTCTTCTCCTTTGTGGGATTGACGACCATGTCGTCGGGGCGCGCGTTCTCGCCCACGATCATGCCCTCGTAGACCTCATCGCCGGGCGCGACGAACAGCGACCCGCGCTCCTGCAGGTTGTCGAGCGCGTACCCGGTGACCTTCCCGGTGCGGTCGGCGACTATCGCGCCGCCCTTGCGGTGCGGGAGCTCGCCGGCCCACGGCATCCACCCGGCCGCTTCGGTGTTGATCACCGCGGTGCCGCTGGTCAGCGTCAACAGCAGCGTCCGGAAGCCGAGCAGGCCGCGCGCCGGCGCCTCGAACACTACGACCGAGCGCCCGGTCTCGCCGGGGCGGATCTCGATGATGTCGCCGCGGCGCGGCGCCACGATCTGGGTCAGCGTCCCGACGTGCTCGGCGGGAAGATCCACGATGAGTCGCTCACGCGGCTCGTGTCGGGCATCGTTGATCTGCCGCAGGATCACCTCGGGCCGGGAGACCTGGAACTCGTAGCCCTCGCGGCGCATGGTTTCGATCACCACCGCGAGCTGCAGCTCTCCGCGTCCGGCGACCTCCAGGACGTCGGCGGCCTCGGTCGGGCGCACGCGGATCGAGACGTTACCCAGCGCCTCGCGCCGCAGCCGGTCGGCGATCTGGCGGCCGGTCAGGAACCTTCCTTCGCCGGACAGCGGCGAGGTGGAGGGCCCGAAGGTCATCTTCATCACCGGCTCGTCGACGATGAGCCGCGGCAGGGCCGCCGGAGTGTCGGCGGCGGCGATCGTGTCGCCGATCTCGACCCACGGCACCCCAGCGAGGACGAATAGGTCGCCGGCCCCGACCTCGCTCGCGTCTGTGCGGCCGAGGCCGTCGAAGCGTTGCAGAGAGGTGATGCGCGACGGACGTGCCTCTCCGCCCTCGCCGATGATGGCAACTGTCTGGTCGGCCCGGATGCGGCCGCCGGCCACCCGGCCGATCGCGAGCCGGCCCAGATAGTCGCTGGCGTCCAGGTTCGTGACCAAGGCCTGAAGCGGCGCGTCGGGGTCGCCCCCCGACGCCGGGACGGTGGTCAGGATCGCGTCCATCAGCGGCGACAGGTCGTCACCCGGCCCGGGCATCCCGACACCGGGGATGCAAACGCCGTCTCGCGCGATCGTTGAGAACACCGGGAACTCGATGTCGTGATCCTCGGCGCCAAGGTCGATGTACAGATGGTAGATCTCGTCGAGCACCTCTTCGGCGCGCGCGTCCTTGCGGTCGACCTTGTTCAGCACGACCACGGTCGGCAGGTCGAGGGCAAGCGCCTTGCGCAGCACATACCGGGTTTGCGGCAGCGGCCCTTCCGACGCATCTACGAGCAGCAACGCGCCGTCCACCATCGTGAGCGCGCGCTCGACTTCCCCGCCGAAGTCGGCGTGGCCGGGCGTGTCCACCAGGTTGATGCGGTGACCCCGCCAGGCGACGCTGGCGGCTTTGGCCAGGATCGTGATCCCGCGTTCTCGTTCGAGCTCGTTGGAGTCCATGATCCGGTCGGTCGAGTCCCCGCCGACGACCCCGGTCAGGCGCAGCATCGCGTCGACCAAGGTGGTCTTGCCGTGGTCGACGTGGGCGATCAGCGCGACGTTGCGCAGGCGAGAGGGGTCGTGGGCGTGCCGGGTGGTCATCGGGTCCTTCCGGATGTCGGCGCGGACGGGCGTCCGGCCCCTGAGATGGTACCCGCAGAAACGGCGGCGCGCGCGGGAGCGTGGGTGGGGGCGATCTGCTGTTCCCTCGTCAGCCCGTGAGCGGCAGGGTCACCGTGAACGTCGAGCCGGCACCCAGCTCGCTCTGGGCCGTCACGGCGCCGCCGTGGTTCTCCGCGACGTGCCGGACGATGGAGAGTCCCAGCCCGGTCCCGCCGGTCACACGCGACCGCGCTTTGTCCACTCGGTAGAACCGCTCGAAGATCCGAGGCACGTCGCGCGCGGGGATACCGATCCCGGTGTCCCGCACGACCAGGTCCGCCCGTCCGGCGCCGCGCCTCAGCGTCACCGTGACCTTGCCACCCTCCGGTGTGTAGCGGATGGCGTTGTCCAGCAGGTTGCGGACCAGGACGGTGAGATCCTCGGGGCCACCGCTCACGACGACTGATGTCTCGACCTCCTCCTGCAGGTCGATCTTCTTTCCCGCCGCGTCCGGGCGCATCTCGGCCGCCACGCGCTCGACGATCGCCGAGAGATCGACCGGCTCGGGAACGCGCAGGGTTTGCTCGAGCCTGGCGAGGCTGAGCAGGTCCTGGACCAGGTTCGACAGCCGCGTCGCCTCCTTCGTCAGCGTTTCCGCGAAGCGGGCGGCGGCGTTCGGGTCGTGCGTCATCGCGTCCTGGAGCGTCTCGGCTGTCGCGAGGATCCCCGCGACCGGCGTCTTCAGCTCGTGGCTGGCGTTGGCGACGAAGTCGCGGCGCACGCGCTCGGTCCGCTTCGCCTCGGTCACGTCCTGCGCGACGACCAGGATCTTGCCGTCCGCGACGCGCGCGCTGGTGCATCGAACCTCCCGGTACGTCGGGTGATGTAACGAGAACTCCTTCGTCACCGGCAGCGGGTCCTCGGGGATCGGAACGACCGGGGGCAGCGTGCGCAGATCGCTGATCTCGAACAGATCGCGGGCGGCCGGGTTGGCATAGACGACGTCGGCTCCCTCCGCGAGCAGGACCGCCTCGTCCATCGAGGACAGCACCTGCTCACGAAGCGCGGTCTCCGCGCGCAGTTCGTCAACACGACCGGCGAGATCGCCGGCGAGTCGGTTCACCGCGGTGACAAGAGCGCGGGACTCGCCGGGCTGCGAACCGATCGCGACCGTGCCGCCGGTCGCGCGCTCGATCTCCCCGTGGATGCGGTCGAGCGGATAGGTGACGCCGCGTGTGATCACGGCGGTCAGAGCCACGATCAAGCCTCCGAGCACCGCGAAGGACAGGATGATCGCCCACGCGGTGTCGATCCGGTCGGCGGTGATCAGGATCGCGATGACCAGCACGCCCGCCGACGCCAGCAGATGAGTCGCGAGCAGGCGCAGGAACAGGTTGCGGCCGATCGCGAATGCGGGCCGTGCGCGCCGGCTCACGGTGCCGCCTTCGGCTTGACGCGGAATCGATAGCCGACGCCGCGCACGGTCTCGACGTAGCGGTAGGCCGAGCGATCCTCGACCTTGCGACGAACGTTCTTCACGTGCGTGTCGATGGTCCGGGTGTCGCCGAGGTGGGTGTAGCCCCACACGCGCTCGGCGAGCTCGAGCCTGGTGAACAGCCGGCCCGGCTCCGCGGCCAGCGTCGCGAGCAGCGAGAACTCCTTCGGCCGGAGGTCTATCTCCTCGCCGTCGACCCAGCAGCGGAAGTCCCGCGTCGCCATCCGCAGGTCACCGAACACGATCTCTGGAGGCGCCTCGCTGCGGAGCGCCTCGACCCTCGAGCGGCGCAGCAACGCCTTGACCCGTGCGACCAGCTCGTCCATCGAGAACGGCTTGGTCAGGTAATCGTCCACGCCGGCGGCGAAGCCCCGCAGCTTGGTCTCCTCCTCGGCGCGCGCGGTTAGCATCAGGATCGGGACGTCGGGCCGCGAGCGACGCACCTCGATCGCGATGTCCATCCCGTCCACGTTCGGGAGCATGAGGTCCAAGATCAGCAGGCTCACCGTCTTCTGCCGCGCTTTGCGCAGGCCGTCGTGGCCGTCGCCGGTGACGTCGACATCCAAGCCCTGGCGGCGGAGGTTGTACGCGACCATCTCGGCCATGGTCGTGTCGTCCTCGACGAGCAGCACGCTGGGCAACGGTCCTCCTGGATCCACGACAGTTTCACAGAGATTCCACCACACTCAGGGGGCGACCGCCCAGCGTCACACCGATGCCCCGGCCAGAGATTCACCGAGAGTTCACCGACGGTGCACGTGATCGACCGCAGGCTGGTGTGGGGTTGGCTTAGATGTCAACAGGGCCGCGGAACGCCCGTGGGCCGAACGAAGTGGGAGGGATCCTCGTGATCAAACCGACGAACGGCGTCCGGGCGTTCGCGATCGCAGCGCTGCTCGCCACGGTGGCAGCCGCGTGCGGGTCGAGCGAAGGGAACGAGGGCGGCGACCAACTGACCGGCACGATCCGCATCGACGGTTCCAGCACGGTCGCTCCGCTCTCGGAGGCCGCGGCCGAACTGTTCATGGGGGAGAACCGGGATGTCCAGGTGACCGTCGCCGCGTCGGGCACGAGCGGCGGCTTCCAGAAGTTCTGCATCGGCGAGAACGACATGAACGATGCGTCCCGCCCGATCAAGGAGTCCGAGGTCGAGCAGTGCGGTCAGAACGCGATCGCTTACGACGCCATCCAGGTCGCCAACGACGCGCTCTCGTTGCTGGTCAACGCCCAGAACCCGGTGGACTGCCTGACGGTCGAGCAGGCCACACAGGTCTGGGACCGGGGCTCCAAGGTGAAGACCTGGGGCCAGGTCACCGGCCTGAACGCGCCGGGCGACTTCGCGGGTCGGCAGATGACGCTCTATGGGCCCGGGTCCGACTCCGGAACGTTCGACTTCTTCACCGATGAGATCAACGGGGAAGAGGGCCGGATCCGGATCGACTACACGAACATCGGCGAGGATGATCGCCAGGCGGTGGATGGCATCAAGAGCGACGTCGGGGCGATGGGATACGTGCCCTACTCGTATGCGCAGGAGGCGGGCGAGGGAGTCAAGGCGCTGGCGATCGACGGCGGTGGCGGGTGCGTGGACGCGACGCTCGAGAACGTCCAGAACGGCAGCTACGTCCCGCTGGGCCGTCCCCTGTTCGTCTACGCCAGCGGCACGGCTCTCGCGAAGCCCGAGGTGCTCGCATTCATGAAGTTCTACGTGGACAACGCCACGAGCATCGCGGACGCGGCGTCCTTCGTGCCGCTCACCGAGGCGCAGGTGGCGGCGCAGCACCAGAAGATCGAGGAACTCGTCTCAGGGGTGGGCCAGTAGCCATCCCAGGCGGACCCAGGGAGACGCGGAATCAGGTCGGGAGATATCATCGCGGCGCCCATGGCAGGTGACGACATGGCGGCTCCGAGTGTCGGTGCGGGAAACCCGCACCGAACGCTGGAGGCCGCGAGTCCCCGGTATGGCGAGAAGGTCATCAAGGTCCTGCTCGCGCTGTGTGGCGCCCTCTCGGTCGCGGTGACGACCGGGATCGTCGTCTCGCTGCTGTTCCCGACCATCCGGTTCTTCCGCGAGATCTCCATCGGGGAGTTCCTCACGGGAACGTTGTGGGCGCCTGCGCTGGTGCCGCGTAGCTTCGGCGTGCTGCCGATCGTCGTCGGCACGCTCATGATCGTGTTCTACGCGCTGCTCGTCGCCATCCCAGTTGGGCTGGCGTCGGCGATCTTCCTGTCGGAGTACGCGCCGTCGCGGATCCGCAAGATCGTGAAGCCCGCGCTGGAGGTGCTTGCCGGCATCCCGACGGTGGCCGTCGGTCTGTTCGCCCTCTGGTACCTGCGTCCGCTGGGTGAGACCATCTTCCCGTTTCTGACCTGGGGACCGCGACAGACCGTCATCGTCGCGGGGGTGGCAGTCGGGTTGATGATCGTTCCGATCGTCGCCTCGATCTCCGAGGACGCGATGCGTGCGGTGCCGGGTGGCCTCCGAGAGGGCGCGTACGCGCTCGGGGCGGGGAAACTCAAGGTGTCCACGAGAGTCGTGTTCCCGGCTGCGATCTCGGGGATCGTCGCGTCGATCGTGCTGGCGACGTCGCGCGCGATCGGTGAGACCATGGTCGTGCTGATCGCGGCGGGTGCCGGACGGCCGGACCTCACGTTCGATCCGTTCGCGCCTGCGCAGACGATCACGGCCTACATCGGCGGGGCGGCGACGGGAGACATCCCGACCGGGACCATCCTGTACGACACTATCTTCGCCGCCGGGGCGTTGCTCTTCCTCATGACTTTGGCCATGAACATGGTCGCGATCCGGTTGGTCCGCCGCTTCCGTGAGGTGTACGAGTAGGTGGGCCGCGCCCGGAGGGAGCCCCGAACGCAGCGCGCGCTGCTGGCGACCGCCGGCGCGCGCGCCGGGACGGCGAGCGTGTTCGGAACCGCCTCCCCGCGAGACCGCTTCC
>Ga0214471_10000432_pt1 | contig 36212 bp, 38 predicted proteins | sample RVTome_5_FD_207665 | JGI IMG/M metagenome (GOLD analysis project Ga0214471, IMG submission 207665) | Soil microbial communities from uranium-contaminated site in the Upper Colorado River Basin, Wyoming, United States - RVT142D155 | ecosystem: Environmental > Terrestrial > Soil > Contaminated >... | reverse complement strand
GCACCGGGGCCTTGCACTTCGGGCACTGCACGGTTCGGCCTCGTAGACCTTCGGATGAGCCGCCACTGATACCGCTGTCTACTGGATCCAGTTGTCCCCTGAGTGTCTGCTTCGGGTCGAAAGCGGCCACTCTCGAGTGTCCGCTAACGGCGATAACCGGACATTCGAGCGGGCCAACTTGGCGCGCTGCGCGAACTCGCTCAGCACCTCGACAATGGCGCCGGGGGCTGTAGCCCGGGCCGCAGTCTTCGCCGCCCGCGCCCCGCGGCTGCGCTTCGAATACTAGCCGCAGTAGCGCACCAGGTGCTCGTAGCGATCGGGAACGTGTTTGCACAGCCAGATCCAGCCACTCGGCGCCGGGCATCACCTGGAAGTTGCGCTTAAGTCCCGCGTGCATCTTCGAGCGGTAGATGACCGTCCCCGTCTCGGCGTCGTAGGTCATCTTGGCAAGCGAGAGCGGCGCGCGCAGCATGTAGGATGGGCTACCATGGGGTCCTCGAACTCGGCTCGCTGGTACGCCATGGATGAGGTCCTGTTGTGACCCATCTCGGAAGTTGAACAATAGAAAACGGCGGTTCTAACCTGCTGGTCGGGATCGATGAATGGGGGCAGCGGGTGGCGCGGACCGACGGAGATTCGCAGGACCGGAGAGACCAGGCGGCAAGCCGCGGCACAGAGCCGCCAGCGGTGAGCGTGCTGATCGTTTCCGACTACGTTAGCAGCGACGAATCCCAGTGGAACCAGCTGCGCCGCATCCTACGCGCCGTTGCCGCGCAGGACTTCAATGAGCCGGCCGAGTTCCTGCTGGTGGAGAACGAAGACTCAGCCGGTCGAATGCCGGCAGACATTCCCCAGCTGCTACCGACGCTTAGCATCGTCACCTCCGCATCTACCAGTTCGTACGCCATGAAAAACGAGGGCGCACGGCGGGCGCAGGCCCCGCTGCTGGCGGTGCTCGACGCTGACTGCGAACCGGCGCCGGACTGGTTGCGCCACGTCGTCAACGTCATGCGCCGCCATCCAGAGGCGGCGGCGGTAAACGGCACCGTCACCTACGCCGGGCGGTCGCGGCTGGAGCGGCTGCTCAGCCTGCTCGACCGCTCCTTCCTGAACCAGCCGACCACCGGCGACACCGATTCACTGACTCCCAGCAGCACCGGATTTCGCCGCGACGTCTTGCTCGACCATCCCCTGCCCGACGGCAACGGGCCGTTTTTCAACAAGCTTTATGCCCAGCAGCTGATTCGCCGCGGCCACCGGGTGCTGTTCGAGCCCAAAATGCGGGCCACCCACGATTTTGAGGGCTGGCCATTCGAAGTCGACCTCCGGCGCAACGTCGGTTTCGCCACCATCGCCATGCGACTCGCCGACCGGGAGATGCCTGGCGCCTGGCTAGTGCGGCTGCGCCACGCGGCGATCCCGGTATTCGTGCTCGGCAAGATCGGCCTCAATCTGTGGACGGCAGCGCGGTTTGCTCGGGTCCACGGCGTTTCATGGTACGAGGTGCCGTTGGCCTGGGCGCTTGCCCCGGTGCTCCGCTGCATGGAGGTGCCAGGCATGGTCGCGGCCCTGCGCGGTGACACCATTGGTAAAACGGCCTTCCGGTAGCAATATGGTGCCGTCGCCGACGCGCCGCCCCATCTGCCGGTGGTCGCCACCGCCACGCGCAGCGGGCTAGGCCACTACTTGAGCGGGGAACTGGGACGGCGCCCGTCATGAAAGTTTGGCTGCCGACCGCCGACTACCCGGGCGGGCAGCGGCGGTTCTGCGAATATCTAGCCGAGGGGCTGACGGCGGCAGGGCAGGAGGCCATCGTCGCGCTCTTCCCCATGTCGATCCAGTACATTCCGTGGGCCCTTAGGCGGCTTACCTCTCCGGCGGGAATAGACGTGGTTATCGCCAACATTTGGAGCGCCTTCGCGCTAGGCCGGCCGGGTGCGCGGCTTGTAGTGGTGGACCACTTGGCAATACATGATGCCAGCTACCGGCCCTACCGCTCCGCCTCGCAGGCGGTGTTCCATCAGACCATCCTGCGCGGCCACGTGCTCGCCAGCCTGCGCGCGGCCGACGCGGTTGTCGCGGTCAGCCAGTTTGTTGCAGAAAGTCTGCGCGGCACCTTTGCCGCGCCGCCCATCGAGGTCATCTACAACGGCATCGACACGGATTTCTTCCATCCGGCCGCGACGGGCAAGGCTCCGCTCGACGGGCGGCCCATGCGTCTGCTGTTCGCCGGCGACCTGATCCGGCGCAAGGGTGCCGACCTGCTCGCCCCTATCATGGCGGCGCTGGGACAGGGATTCGAGCTGCTGTGTGTCGTAGGCGGCCGGGGCAACATCGACCTGCCCGCAGATCCGATGATTCGCGTCCGCCGCGGGCTAACGCCTGCCGACATGCGAGAGGTTTACCAGTGGGCCGACTTGCTGCTGTTCCCAAGCCGGCTGGAGGGTTTTGGCTTCGTCGCCGCTGAGGCGCTCGCCTGTGGCACGCCGGTCGTCGCCGCCGCCACCTCTGCGCTGCCCGAGGTCATCGCCGACGGGGCCAGCGGTCTGCTGTGCCCGGCCGATGACGCCGCGTCACTGGCCGCGGCGATTCGCCAGCTCGCCGCCGACCCCATGCGACTGGCCGCCATGGGCCGGCACGCCCGCGCCGACACGGTGCGCCGGTTCGACCGGTCGGCGATGGTCGGGCGCTATCTCGCTCTGTTCGAACGCCTTGGCCTACGCTAGGAGCACCTCTGCGTCCCCTGACGCGGAGGCGGACGGTCAAGGAGGACTAGACTAACCCCAGCACCGACTGGTTGCTCCTGGAGTAAAAACCCTGAGCGACCACAATCTCGGCACACATCGAAATTGGGCTGAAGGTAAGCTACATGACGAGGCCGGGATTTGACGCTCTCCACGCGCCGGTCTTCAATGTCCGATTGAAGGAGGCATCTGCTCGGTGCGTTGACTTCTGCTTCTGGCTAGGACCAGACGTTCTTTGAACCAATGCGCGTCTCGACCTCGTGCGCCAGGGCTTGTTCGAATTCAGGCCGGCGCGCTCAGCTTGCGCTGGTCTGGGAAGCCCCGCGCCGCTCCGCTTCGCGGCCGATGATGGCCATGACGTCGGGGCGCGACGCGGCCATGGCGCGAAAGTCGGCGACGTCGAGCACGAGCAGGGTCGTCGGCTTGACCGTCAACACGTTCGCCTTGCGCGCCTCGCCGGTGATCAGTGCCATCTCGCCGAAGAACCCGCCAGGCCCCAACACGACCGGTCGGGGCTGGACGCGAACCTCCACTTCCCCTTCGACGACGAAGTACATGCAGTCCCCGGGCCGGCCCTTGCGGATCACCGCCTGGTCGGCGCCCAGCTCGAGCCGGCGCAGGAGTCCCGTCATGTCGGCGATGATCCTTGGGCCTAGCGAGCTGAAGAGCGGTACCCGGGCGACTAGATCCCACGTCTCCAGGAACGTCTGCCGGCGCAGCTCGTGAGCGAACCCGGTCGCCAGGATTCCGGCCCAGAGCGCGAATGTCGCGATGCCACAGATCATCACGACGCCGGCCAGCATACGGCCCGGCACCGTCACCGGAACCTGGTCGCCATACCCGGTCGTCGTCAGCGTGGCGATGGCCCACCAAAGCGCGCCTGGAATACTGCCGAAAGTCTCGGGCTGTTCGCCGCGTTCGGCGAGGTAGGCCAAGGTGGCGGCGAGAACCAGGGCCATGACGAAGCCGACCATGACTCCGACCAAGGCGCGGCGTTTGTTCCTGACGACCCTGCCGAACAGACCGATCGCCGGCGTGTGGCGCGCCAGCTTGAGGACCCAGAGCGCCGCGAGGAGCCGCGCGTTCCCGGACGATGCGCCCGCGAGCAGCGCGATCGGAACGGGCAGCGCCGCCACGAGGTCGATCAGACCATAGGGCGACAACGCCCAGCGCAGCGGCCGAAACGCCCGGGCGGCGGCTGGCCTGGGCGTCACCGATTGCCCATCGTCCTCGGCGGGTGGGACCGCTACCGATCCCGCCAACCGCAGGCGCAACAAGAACTCGACGAGGAACAGCGCTGCCAGCAGAAGCATGACCCCGGTCAGGGCCGTGTCGTAACGCGCGGATATGGTCGGCACGGTACCGATAACGAGGCCCGTGACTCCCAGGCCGACGGCCGGGATCTGTCCTGTTCGAAAGGCTTGCGCTGGCCAACTGCTGGAGCGCGGGTCGAGCATGCGGGCAACAACCCAATCCGACATCCCGAACTACCTCGCTTGGACCCGCGGACCGAGCCGGATGGCGAGGGGCTGGAACAACCGCGTCCAGCCCCTCGAATCAAACGATAGGAAAACTCATGCGCTCCGCTCGCATGCGTGGCCGCCGTGCGCTGCGGGGCAGGCGCGGGAACGCTCGGCTTGCGGCGGGTTTGGCCGGTCATGAGCGTTCCTCCGGGGATTCGAGCGTTGCGCAATCGGCCTTGTGACGCATCTTGCCCGCGCTGGCTTGAATCGCGCTGCGCTTGAACCAGCGCCCTAGGAAGACCTTGGGGTTCGCATCGCCTGCCGATAAACTGGCGGAGATGTTGCACTGACCGGTTGAGCCCGCCACCCAAAGCGGTCAGTCGCGCCGCCGAGACCCGAGGCACCATCGGCCGCAGATCCGGCCTCAGCCTGCAGCAGCGCCTTTACGGGGTCGCTATAGCCTCGATCTCGACTCGCGCTCCGGCAACCAAGCCCGCTGCCTGGAACGTTGTTCGCGCCGGCGGGTCTTTCGGAAAGTAGCCACTGAAGATCTCATTCATTGCCATGAGCTCCCCGAGGTCGGCCATGTAGATCGTGACCTTGGCGACCTTTCCTAGCGAAGAGCCGGCCGCTTCCAGCACCGCCTTGAGGTTTTCGCATACCTGTCGCGTTTCGGTCTTGATCCCGCCCTCGGCTAGGCGTCCGGTTTTCGGGTCCATCCCGAGTTGGCCCGAGGCGAACACCCAGTCGCCAACCTTGATCGCTTGCGAGAGCGGGACCCTCGCCGGTGGCACCTTGTCCGTGTGCACTACACGTCGTTCCATGGTCTCTACCTCCTCGCGTAACCGGTTTGGTGATCAATGATTCAAAGCAGCGTAACCCGCCGCTACTGTAGACTCGCTTGCCGCCACTGCCACGGCGGGAAGAAATCCAACTAAAAGCGGGAACCGGGGAGACGCCAATCCCCCGGATTACGGCTGGCGCGCGCGCAAGTTGAAAGACAGCGATAAGCTGATTACTGCCTGAGATCCTTGCGGCGAAGAAGGACAAGGCATGACATGCGCCGGAACCGGCGGGCGGATACGCCGGTATCCACGCCGACGGCCAAGCGCCGCGCCGTATTCCTGACCGTATAAGCCAAACTTTGAAAAACAAAACAATGAAGGAACAACGGTTTAGGCCGCAATTCGACGCTTACGACTGGTACGTCTGCGTGCGCAATGCGAAGTTGGAGGCGCTCTGGCCGATCACCGCGCGTGGCGCGATGACCTGAGTTATTCGACACGCCGCGTCGCCACGGAGGGAGCATGCGCATACAACATCTGAATCCGAAGGAGCTGTTCAATCCGCGGTTCTTCACGCACGCGGTGAGCATCACCGGAGCCGCGAAGCTGGTCTACGTCTCGGGCCAGGTGAGCCACGACCGCGACGGCATCGTCATCGGCAAGGGCGATATCGGTGCACAGACCGAGCGGGTGTTCAAGAGCCTCACACACAACCTGCGCGCCGCGGGCGCCAGCTGGTCCGACGTGATCAAGATGAATGCCTACATGGTCGGTATTAGCGCCGAGGCGCTCAATCTCTACCGTGGTGTGCGCGCGCGCTACCTCGACCCGAAGAAGCTTCCGGCGAGCACGCTGATCGGCGTCGAGCGCCTGGTGCACGAGGACCTGCTGCTCGAAGTGGAGGTGATCGCGGCGCTGCCCGCGACCGGCGGGCGCGCCGCCAAGCCGCGGCGCGCACTGCGCCGGGTCGCCTAGCGCGCGCCGCGCGATCGCCGCATCGATGCCAGCTCGCGTGTATTACGGCTGGGTGGTGGTCGCCGCGGCCTTCACCCTGATGTTCGTCGGCTTCGGTGCGGCGTACTCCTTTGCAGCGTTCTTCAAGGCCTTCGAGTCGGAGTTCGCCGCCTCGCGCGCGCACGTCGCGCTCGTGTTCTCGGTCGCGGCGTTTCTGTGGTTCACGGTCGGTGCGCCAGGCGGCGTGCTCGCCGATCGGTTCGGGCCGCGCCGCGTGTGCCTCGCGGGCATCGCCTGCCTGGTCGCCGCGCTCGCACTGGCACCGCTCGCGTCCTCGGTCGAGGCGCTCTATCTCACCTACAGCATCTGCATCGGGCTCGGCGTGGGGCTCACCTATGTGCCATCGGTCGGCGCGGTGCAGCCCTGGTTCGTCCGCAACCGGGCTTTCGCTTCGGGCCTCGCCGTGGCCGGGATCGGAGCCGGCAACTTCGTCGTGCCGCTCCTCGCGGCCTGGTGGATCGAGCTCTTCGGCTGGCGCGGCGCGTACCAGGCGCTCGCGCTGTTCGTCCTGCTGATCGGCGGCGCGGCCGCGCTCGCCGTGGACAACGACCCGGCGCGCCACGGCGGGCTTGGCGATGGCGCGGCAGCACCGCCGCGCAGCTCCGCAGCCGAGCGCGCCGCGATTCCCGGCACGACGCTTGCTGCGGCGCTGCGCTCGGCGCCGTTCTGGCTGCTCTACGTCTCGCTTGTGCTGACCGCCGTCGGTCTTTTCGTGCCGATGGTGCATCTCGGCCCGTACGCACAAGACGCCGGCTACAGCGACGCCGAGGGTGTGCTGCTCGTGAGCCTGATCGGCTTGGGGAGCCTGCTCGGGCGCTTCACCATCGGCGGCATTGCCGACCGGCTCGGTCGCCAGCCCTCGCTCGCGGCGATGTACGCCGGGCTCGGCGTGATGCTGCTCGTGTGGTGGGCGACGACCAACTGGTGGGTGCTCGCGCTGTTCGCGCTGCTCTTCGGCGTGTGCTACGGCGCGTGCGTCGCGCTGCTGCCCACGATCACGATGGATCTATACGGGCCGCGCGCGGTCTCCGGGATTATCGGCTTCCTCTACACCGGCGCGGGTCTGGGCACGCTCGCTGGTCCGACGCTCGCCGGCGCCGCGTACGACGCTCTCGGCAGCTACGACGCGCCGATCCTGGTCGGCGCGGCGCTGTCTTTCGCCGCGGCGGGCTGCGTGCTCGTGCTGATGCGCGGCGCACGCGCATGAGCCGCGTGCGCAATCTGGCGCGGCGCGCGCTGCGGCGCCTGCGCGGCGCGCCCGAGCTCGTGATGAGCGAGGGCCGCGGCATGCGCCACATGCACCTGGGCGGCGATGCGATCCAAAGCGCCATGCGCCTGGACGATCCGTGGGCGCTGGCGCTCGACTACACGCGCTGCATGATGGGTTTCCTGCTGCTCCATCCCGAGCCGCGCGCGGCGCTGATGCTGGGCCTGGGCGGCGGCTCGCTGGCGAAGTTCTTCCACCGGCACCTGCGCCGCACGCGCACCCGCGTGATCGAGCTCGACGCTCGGGTGGTTGCGGCGGCGCGCGAGCATTTTGGCTTGCCGCCGGACGATGCACGCCTCTCGGTCGAGATCGGCGATGGCGCCGAGGCGCTCGCCCCCGAGTGCTGCGACGTGTTGGTGGTGGACGGCTTCGACGACGGCGAGCAGGTGCCTGGGCTCGCCACCGCGGCGTTCTACGACGCGGCCTGGCTCGCACTTACCGAGCCTGGCGTGCTGGTGGCGAACTTCATGAGCGACGATCCGAAGCTCGAGCGCTATCTCGGGCGGCTCGAGCGCGCGTTCGGCGGCGCGGTGGTGTGCCTGCCCGCGCTCTCCGACCCGAACGTGCTCGCCTTTGCGCTTAAGGGCGCATCACCGCGCGTGGAGTGGCGCGCGCTGCGCACGCGCGCTGCCCGGCTGCAGGTGCGTCTCGGGCTGCCTTTCGAGCGCTATCTTGCCGCGCTGAAGCGCATGAATCCGCACACCACGCAGCACCTTATAATCGGCGCGCAAGGAGGTGAGCAGTGAAACTAAGCAGCGAGAGCTTCAAGAACGGTAGCGCGATCCCCGGACGTTGCGCCTTCGCGGTGCCCGAAGTGAAGAGCCACATCAAGCTTTCTGAAAACAAGAATCCGCAGCTCGTCTGGAGCGGCCTGCCCGCAGGCACGAAGTCGCTTGTGCTGCTGTGCCACGACTACGACGTTCCCTCCAAGCCCGATGACGTCAACAAGGAGGGCCGGCAGGTGCCCGCGACGCTCAAGCGCGTCGATTTCTTCCATTGGTTGCTGATCGATCTTGCGCCCTCGGGCGGCCCGATCCACGAGGGCGAGTTCTCGAGCGGCGTCACGGCGCGCGGCAAGAGTGGGCCGGAGGCGCCGCGCGGCGCGCGCCAGGGCATCAACGACTACACAAGCTGGTTTGCCAGCGACAAGGACATGGCCGGAAACTATTTCGGCTACGACGGGCCCTGCCCGCCGTGGAACGACTCGATCGTGCACCACTACGTGTTGACGCTGCACGCGCTCGATCTGGCCAGGTGCCCGGTGCAGGGTGCCTTCAAAGCGCCAGAGGTGCTCGCGGCGATCAACGGGCACGTGCTCGGCAGCGCCAAGCTCACGGGCCTGTACGCGCTCAACCCTGCCGTGAAGTACTGAGCGATTCGTCGTGGAGGTGGGCGAGCTCTGGACGCCGCTCGCGCTCGCCCTGATCGCCCTTGCCGGCTCGCTGCTGTTCGGCCTGACGGGCTTCGGCTCGGCGCTGATCACGATCCCGCTCGCGACGCATTTCGTGCCGCTGCCTTTCGCGCTGGCGCTGTTTTCGCTCGTCGATCTCGCCAATGCGCTGCGCATCGGCCTGGAGAATCCGAAGAACGCCCTGCGCGGCGAGTGGACCCGGCTGGTGCCGATGATCGTCGTCGGCACGCTGCTCGGCGTCACGCTGCTGGTCAATCTGCCGCGAAGCCTCGGCATGCTGGCTTTGGGGATGTTCGTCGCCGGCTACGCGCTCTACAGCCTGGCGCAGCGCGGCGAGCCGCGCGCAGTGATTGCGCGCGGCTGGGCGTGGCTGGCGGGCTTCGCCGGCGGCATCACCAGCACGCTGTTCGGCGCAGGCGGCCCGCCGTACGCGATCTACCTGTCGCGCCGCGGCCTCACCAAGGAGCAGTTCCGCGCCACGCTCGGCTTCGCCACCATGACCAGCATCTCGCTGCGGGTGCTCGCCTTCGTCGCCACCGGGCTGCTGCTCGACGCGCAAGTATGGCTCGCGGCGCTTGTCGCGCTGCCGGCGGCGTGGATCGGGCTCAGCGTGGCGCGCCACGCTTACCTGCGCATCTCGCGCCAGGCGCTGATGCGCGCTGTCGCGCTGGTGCTGCTCGCGACGGGCAGTTCCCTTGTCGCGCGGGCCTTATCCTAGGAAAACTCTGAAAAAATTGCACGCATGAAAAGAGAAAGGCCCGCACTAGTCGGGCCGTTTTCGTTCGCTTCCAAGAGATCAGCCGATCAGCACTTCTTCTTGTAATGACCGTACGCGTGGCCTTTGCCGGGATGGTCCTTTTTCTTGAACTTCTCCTTGCAGCGCCCGTCGTCGTCGTTGTAGGAGACCGACGCGCCTGGCGCCGAGGTCTTGAACTTCACCGACCCGCCGCCCGAAGACGCGGTGCTCGGGCTGCCTTCGGTTGCACCCTTGCCGATCACGGCGCCCGCTGCTCCGCCGACGCCGGCACCGACCACGGCACCGTCCTTGCCGCCGACCGACTGGCCGATCGCCGCGCCGGCGCCGCCGCCGATCGCGCCGCCCACCATCGCGCCGGTCTTGCCTTGGCCGGAGGTCGTCGCCGCGCCGCCGACCGCGCCGCCGACCGCGCCGCCAACGACGGCGCCCGAATTGCCGCCCACCGCCTGGCCGATCGCGGCGCCGCTCGCGCCACCCAGACCGCCGCCGATGGCGGTTTTTGCATCACCAGCGCTCGCCGCCGTGGCCATCAGGCCGAGCGCGACCGCCGCAAGAATTTTCTTCATCGCAAAGTTGTTGTACATTGTAAGGCCCCTTCGTGGACAGGTTGAGCCGCAGATTCTCCTCTTAATGCGAGGAAATCGCTGTCAAAAGGGTCACGACGAGGACGATTCCTTGCGCGCCGGACCGGGCGCGACAGGCATCAGGAAACGTGAATTGCATCACGCCGCCGCGAGGCAGGCGGCTGATCGCACGCGCCGAGGGAGACTAGCGGTACATCCAGTCGCGCGTCCAGGGCAGCGGCCGCGCGCGCGGGTCGCGCGCTTTTGTGGCGAGTACCTGATGCACTGAGACCCAGCGCCGCTCAAAGGCGTGCGCGCATCCGGCAAGGTAGGCGCGCCAGATGCGCAGCCGCTTCTCGCCCGCGTACTCGCGCGCCGCGTCCATGTTGGCCTCGAGCCGCTGCGACCAGCGCCACAACGTTTTCGCGTAGTGCAGGCGCAGCGTCTCGACGTCCATCGCTTCGAGCTCGGCTGCGGCCATCTCCTTCAGCACCAGTGACAGGTGCGGCACTTCGCCGTGCGGGAACACGTACTTGTTGACGAACTCGCCGCCGCCCATCGGCACCCAGCGGCTCTCGGGGCTGATCGAGGTGATGCCGTGGTTGATCGCCACGCCGCCCTCTTTCAGCAGCCGGTGGATGATGCCAAAGTAACCGGGCAGGTTGTGCAGGCCGACGTGCTCGAACATGCCCACCGAGGCGATCTTGTCGAACACGCCCTCGCCTGGCATGTCGCGATAGTCCTGCAGCTGCACGCGGCAGCGGCCCTCGAGTCCGGCCGCCTTGATGCGCTCGTTGGCAAGCTTGTGCTGGTTTTTCGACAGCGTGATTCCGGTCGCCTCGACGCCGTAGTGCTGCGCCGCCCAGATCACCAGTGCGCCCCAGCCGCAGCCGATGTCGAGAAACTTCTCGCCCGGTGCGAGGCGCAGCTTGTTGCAGATGTGGTCGAGCTTCTGCTGCTGCGCAGTGTCGATGTCCTCCTCGCCGGTCTTGAAGTAGGCGCAGGAGTAGACCATGTTGCGGTCGAGCCAGAGGGCGTAGAACTCGTTCGAGACGTCGTAGTGATAGCGGATTGCCTCGGCGTCGCGCTTCCTGGTGTGCAGGCCCCGCAGTAGCGGCAGCCGGCCCTTCTTCGCCTCGCCCCAGTGCAGCGCCAGGCTCTCGGCGGCGCGCAGCGCCACGTCGATCGGCCCGTCGACTTCGACGTGGCCCTCGACGTAGGCCTCGCCCAGCTTGGCGAGGTTGGGCTTGAAAAAATAGCGAAGCGACTCGACGCGAGGGATGCGCAACGTGACCGTGGGATGGTCGTCGAGCGCGTAGCGCGTGCCGTTCCAGAGCTCGATCGCCAGCGGCAGGCTAGCGCGAGTTTTCAGCTCGCCGACCATCTTCTCGATGCGTGATTCGACGCTCAAGGCCCGCCCTCCTAGGCCGCCTGCTCCCGCATGGTAACGAATTCCTCGGCCGCGGTGGGGTGAATTCCGATCGTGGCGTCAAACTGCGCCTTGGTCGCGCCCAGCTTCACCGCAATGGCGATCCCCTGGATGATTTCGCCCGCGTCCGGTCCGATCATGTGCGCGCCGAGCACCTGCTGGCTTTCGGCGTCGACCACCAGCTTCATGAAGGTCTTTTCCTCGCTCGCCGACAGGCTGTGCTTGAGCGCGCGGAACGTCGCCTTGTAGAGGTCCACCTTGCGGCCGAGGCCGCGTGCCTTTTCCTCGGACAGGCCCACGCTGGCGAGGTTGGGGTTGGAAAACACCGCCGTAGGGACGTTGTCGTAGTCCATTGCCGTGGGTTCGCCCCCGAACAGGGTCCTCGCGAGGGCCATGCCCTCGGCGATCGCCACCGGGGTGAGGTTCATGCGGTCGGTGGCATCGCCGATGGCGTAGATCGAATCGACCGAACTTTTCGAGTAGGCGTCGACCACCACCGCGCCGTCCTCGGCGAGCTTCACGCCGGCGCTTTCGAGCCCCATGCCGCGGATATTCGGTCCGCGGCCGGTCGCCGCGAGCACCAGATCGGCCTGCGTACTCGAGCCGTCAACGAAAAATGTCTCGAGGGCGGCTTCGGCACGCTTTTCGATGCGCGCCGGCGCCGCGCCGAAGCGGATCGCCACGCTCTTTTTCTGCATCTCGACCCCGAGACGCTCGCCGAGCTCGGCGTCGAATCCGCGCAGCAGCCGCTTGCCGCGGTAGGCGAGCGTTGTCGCGACACCCAACCCGGCAAAGATCGAGGCGAACTCGGCCGCGATGTAGCCGCCGCCGAGGACCAGCGCGCGCCGCGGCAGGCGCTCGAGGAAGAACACATCATCGGAGTTGATCGCAAGATCGCCGCCCGGAATCTCAAGCCTGTGCGGCCGCGAGCCGGTCGCCACGAGGATGGTTTTCGCGCGGTACGCCTTGCCGTTCAACTCGACGGTGTGCGCGTCGCGCAGCGTCGCGCGGCCGCGCAGGATCTCGACCCCGGCGTTCGCCAGCAGGCGCTCGTAGACGCCATTCAGACGCGCGATCTCGCGGTCCTTGTTGGCGACGAGCGTCGACCAGTCGAAGCCGTGCGCCGCGCCGGTCCAGCCAAACGAAGCCGCGATCTCGAAATCCTCGCGGAAGTGAGCGGCGTAGGCGAAAAGCTTCTTCGGTATGCAGCCGACGTTGACGCAGGTGCCGCCGAAGCGAGCGGATTCCGCGATCGCAGCGCGCGCGCCGAAGTTCGCGCACATGCGCGCGGCGCGCACACCGCCCGAGCCGCCGCCGATGGTGAACAGATCGAAGTCGTATTGCGCCACGGTCTCGGTGTACGGAGCGGAAATCCGGTCGCGGTCCGGGCGCCGGCTGGTCGCCGGTGCGAAGGCACTGCGTCCTGCGTTGCGCGCTGTCTAGGCGCGCGGCTCCGCGCTTTCTCTTTCTATTTGAGGTTTGGCAGGTTGACCTCGGCCAGCTCGAGCTGCGCGAGCAGCAGTTTGTGCTCGGGTTTCCCGCGGACCAGCTTTTGCGCGCCGAGCACGCGCTGCTCGAGCTGCGGCCGCGGCATGCCTTCGATGCCGGTGAGCGCGGCAACGGGCCCGGACACGTTGCTCTTGCGGGCGGCGCTGCGCACCTCGGCAAGCTTCGCCTCGAGCGCTGCTCGATCCAGGTTCTTCACCAGCTTGACGGTATCGTCCGGGCTGCTCATGCTGCGCTCCTTTGGCCGGAGAAAGTGGGGCCGCGACGTTTTCGATCGATCTTAGCCAGTTGCATGGCATTTGACCAGCCGACTCAGCGGCGCCCGATCGCATAGCGTCCTGCGCTAGAGCGCGCTCGCCCTTCTGCGACGAGCTTTTCGAGGTGCGCCTGCAGCGATCGCGCCGCGACCGCGTGCACTTTCGCCGGCACGTCGTCGTATACAAAGGGCAGCAATTCCTCGAGCGTGGCCTCGCTTGCGCTGGACAGCGCCAGCTCGAGCTTCGCCTCGCGCGCCAGGCGATGCGCGATCAGCCGGCGCACCTCGCGGTGTGGCGCGCCGATCAGATAGCCGTGGCCGGGCGCGAGGATTGCAAGGTCCTCCTCCAACAGCAGCTCGAGCGACGAGAGGTAGGCGCGCATGTCGCCATCGGGCGGATTGATCACCACGGTCGAGCCCTGCATCACGTGATCGCCGGTGAACAGCGCGCGCGTTTCCTCGAGCAGGTAGCACAAATGATTCGATGCATGCCCCGGCGTGTGGATGGCGCGCAGCGTGAAGCCGGGAAAGCGCAGGCGCTCGCCGTGCGCCGGCACCCGCTCGGGCGCGAATTGATGGTCTTGCCCCTCGTGCGCCGGCGCGGGCCGCCCGATGACCTCGGCGCCGGTCGCCGCTTTGAGGGCGGCCGCCGCCGGCGAGTGGTCGCGGTGCGTGTGCGTGCACACGATCCAGCGGATGCGACCCTTGCCCTCGGCGAGCAGCGCATCGACGTGTTCCGCGATCGGCGGACCGGGGTCGATCACGGCAAGCTCGTTCTCGCCAACGAGATAGCTGTTTGTGCCGGGCCCGGTCATGAAGCCGGGATTTGGCGCGATGAGGCGCGTCACCAGGCGATCGAGGCGCTTGGGCACGCCCGGGATCAGATCGTAGCTCGTCTCGCCGGTCTCCGCAGGGTCGCTCCAGTGAATCTCGAAGTACTGCGGATCGGCGCGGCGGAACAGCCGCGGGCCGTCGCGTCCCTGCGCCCAGCAGGCGCGGTTAGTTTCGACCTCGAGCGCCATGGCGTGCGCGAGCGCCTCGGCCGGGCGCGCGAAGCGCGCGAGCCCGGCAAGCGTGTGCTTGGTCGCGAACACGAGCTCCATCTCGCCGCGCTGTTCGCGTTCGAGCGCTTCGGCTGGCCGCACCCAGGCGTTGTGGATCGTCTCGGAATTGTCGTGTGAGCCAGCTTGGCCTTGCGGCGCAAGCGCAAGAAAGAAACGCGTGTCGAAGCGCCGTGGCCGGCCCGGTGCGGTGATCCAATGGCCGAAGTAGGCGATGTCGCGCGCCGGCACCAGCAGCCGCTCGCTTTCGAGAAACTCGCCGAAGGAGAGCTCGCCGGCGTTCAGCGGCGCCCGAAAGCGGTCGAGCGCGGCGACACGCGATGCTTCGATCGGGTGCTGATTCTCGTCGAGCGCGAGCAGGATGCCCGCCTCCTCAAAGCATTCGCGCACCGCGGCGACCCAGTAGGCAAGGCCGCCCGACTCGATGCCGAGACGCGCGCTCGCCTGCGCGTCGCTGAGGCCGACCACGCGGCGCGCGATGCGCGCGTCCGCATCGTCGAGCGAGCCGCCCGGGAAGACGTACGCCCCGCCGAGAAACACCGCGCCGCGCGTACGTTGCAGCATGAACACTTCGCTGCCCGATTGCGCCGTGCGCAGCAGCACAAGCGTGGCGGCAGGACGTGGAACCGTGGAAGCAGCCACGCGCGGTGCCTCAGGCGGAGCGGCCGGCGCGGTCCTTGTCGTTCTGCGCCTTGATCTGCGCGCGCATACGCGCCCAGTCGGCGTCGCTCAGCCGGTCGAGCTCGGTAAACGAGGCGCCGTTTGCGAGGGTGCCGCCGCCATCCAGGCCAATGGTTTCGCCGCTGAGATAGTCGCAGCCGTCGGACATCAGAAAGGTGGCGAGATTCTGCAGCTCCGGCATTCGTCCCAGCCGCCGCATCGGGATCGACTGCGTCGTGTCCTCGAAACTGCCGTCCGGGCGCAGCCGCTTGGAAGCGCCCTCGGTGGGGAAGGGTCCCGGCGCGATTGCGTTCAGGCGAATACCGTAGCGGCCCCATTCGACCGCGAGCGACTTGGTCATGACGTGCAGCCCGGCCTTCGACATCGCCGAGGGCACGACATAGGGCGCGCCGGTGTGCACCCAGGTGACCAGGATCGAGATCACGCTGCCCTTGTGCTTGCCGGCAATCCAGCGCTTGCCTACCGCCTGCGTCACGTAGAAGGTGCCGTGGAACACGATGTTAGCGATGGCGTTGAAGCCGTTCGGCGTCAGGTCCTTGGTCGGGCTGATGAAGTTGCCCGCGGCGTTGTTGACGAGGCCCGTGAGCGGGCCGGCCTCGTCCCAGATGCGTTGCACCATCGCGTCCACTGCGGCGGCGTCCCGGATGTCGACTGCGTGCGACGTCACCGAGCCGCCGTGCTGGCCCATCAGCGCCTTCGCGGTCTGCTCGAGCACGGAACCGCGGCGCCCGCAGATCCAGAGCTCGGCGCCGAGTTGCAGGAAGCGCTCGGTGATTTCCTTGCCGAGGCCGGTGCCGCCGCCGGTAATGAGAATGCGTTTGCCCTTCAGCAGATCGGGGGAAAACATGGGCGCTCCCTCGCCGGAATGGCGACGCGAACGCCTATTGTAGTCGCGGCGAGCGTCACCGCCCGCCGCGTTTTGCGCTGGGTTCAGGGTTGTTGCGCCTCTAGGCGCAATGTGCGGCGCTCGGGCGCGCTGCAAACGCTCGCCTCCAGACGCGCTTGATCGCGCCGGCGAGGCTGCCGAGCATCGCGCCGGTCGCAAGGGCGCGTTCACGGTGCGCCAGGATCCGCACCTTCGTCAGCATGTTCGGGTCGTTGAGAAGGTTTTCCAAAGTGATGTTGTCCATGATGATCTCCGCTTGATAAATTAGTTCAGGCAAAAGAAACCGAGGCGTCGCCCAGCGCCTGGACGACCGCGACGCCGCGCTGTGAAAGCTGGTAGCAGCGGCCGCGCTCGAGCACGACGTCCTGCGAACGGTTCTCCTCGGTCAGCCAGACCGTTCCTTCGCCCACGCAGACGGTGCTGCCCAGGCCGTTACGCACTTTCAAGGTCTGCCCGCGGGCGAGTCGCAGGGCGCCGTTCGCGAGTTCGATTTGCATCGGGTCCACCTTGCCTTTCACATGATTAGAGCGCATGCTCCGAGGCACGCAGTGTCCCTCTGATAGCTACTAATCTCAAACGGAAACTCGGTATTCCTGTCATGCCATATGGGAATGTGAAAGGACGGCCCCCGGCCGCGCGCGCGAGCGCGCGACTGCCCTCGCTCGATCTGCTGAAAGGCTTCGAGGCGGCGGCGCGGCTGCTTTCGTTCACGCGCGCGGGCGAGGAGCTTCATCTCACCCAGTCGGCAGTGAGCCGGCAGATCAAGGAGCTCGAAGAGCAGCTCGGGGTGGCGCTGTTCGAGCGGCGCCATCGCGCGCTCGCGCTCACCGAAGGGGGGCGCGTGCTGCTGCTGGCCGCGGTGCAGGTGCTCGGGGCGATGCGCGCCGCGACCGAGCGGCTACGCGAGCTATCGGGAGCGCGCCGCCTTTCGGTCGCCACCACCGCTGGCTTCGCCTCGCTGTGGCTGATTCCACGCCTCGCCGGCTTCGCGCGCGCGCATCCCGAGGTCGAGGTGCGCATCGCCGCGGAGCCGCGCATGCAGGATCTCGAGCGCGACGGTGTCGACGTCTCGATCCGCTATTGCCCGCCCGCGCTGGCAGGCCCGAACGCGGAGCGGCTGCGCGGCGAGCGCGTCTTTCCGGTGTGCAGCCCGAAGCTGCTGCGCGACCCACAGCGGCCGCTCGCGCAACCGCAGGATCTGCGTCATCACGTGTTGCTGCACGTCGACGATCCCGACGGTCGCTGGCCGTGGCTCAACTGGCGCGTGTGGCTCGAGGTGGTCGGGCAGGCTGACCTGCGGCCCGCGGGCAACCTGCGCTTCTCCGGCTACGAGCACGTGATTCCGGCGGCGATCGCCGGGCACGGCGTGGCACTCGGGCGCAGTCCGCTGGTGGACGAGGCGCTCGCAAGCGGACGCCTCGCGGTGCCGTTTCGGCGCGACGCCAACAGCGAGCGTGCCTATTGGGTGGTCGTGTCGCGGCTTGCCGCCGGTCGCAGCGAAGTCTCCGACTTCGTTTCCTGGCTTAAGCGCGAATCGGCCAAGGACGAGGCGGCGAAGGACGAGGCGGCTGCAGCCGCGGCGCCGGCCAGGGCGCGCCGCCGCGCTAAGTCGTGAGCACCAGCTTGCCGATGTGCTGCGAGGATTCCATCAGCCGGTGCGCGTCCGAGGCCTGCTCGAGCTTGAAGGTCTTGAAGATCACCGGCTTAATCTTGCCGGCCTCGATTAAGGGCCAGACGCGCTCGCGCAGGCTCGCCGCGATTGCGCCCTTGAATTCGACCAGGCGCGGTCGCAGGGTCGAACCGGTGAGGCGCAGCCTGCGGCGCATCACCTCGTTGATGTCGAGCTCGGTCTTGTTGCCGCGCAGAAACGCGATGAACACGATGCGTCCCTCGTCGGCGAGGCACCTGAGTTCCTTCGGCACGTAATCCCCCGCAACCATATCAAGGATCACGTCGACGCCCTTGCCTGCGGTGGCGGCCTTCACCTCGGCTTCGAAGTCCTGCGTCTTGTAGTTGATCGCCTTTATCGCACCGAGCCTGACGCAGGCCGCGCATTTCTCGTCGCTTCCCGCGGTGGCAATAACGCGATTGCCCATCGCGCTCGCCAGCTGGATCGCAGTCACGCCGATGCCCGACGACCCGCCGTGCACCAGCAGCGTCTCGCCCGGCTTGAGGCCGGCGCGGTCGTAGACGTTAGACCAGACCGTAAAAAAGGTTTCCGGCAGAGAAGCCGCATCGGTCATCGACAGGCCCCTGGGCACCGGCAGGGCCTGCACTTCCGGCACCGCGCAGTACTCCGCGTAGCCGCCGCCGTGCGCCAGCGCGCAGACTTTGTCGCCCACTTTCCACATCTTCGTCGCTGCACCGCAGGCCACCACTTCGCCCGCAATCTCGAGTCCGGGCAGGTCGGAAGCGTCGGCCGGCACCGCGTATTTGCCGGTGCGCTGCAGCACGTCCGGGCGGTTGACTCCGGCGGCGGCTACTTTCACCAGGATTTCATTGGCTTTGGGCGCGGGCAGTGCGCGCTCGACCGGCTTCAGGACTTCCGGGCCGCCGGGCTTGACGATCTCGATGGCGCGCATCTTTTGCGGCAGGGACATGGCGGACTCGTGATTTTTTACGCAGGAGCCTCGAATCTTATCTCACCGAGGGCTGACTTGCGTGCGCGCGCGACGCTATGATGCTTTTCCCGCCCATGATGCTTCCCGCCGGATCGAGATTCTGCGTCATCGCGGGTTGCGCGCTCGCGGGGACGCTCGCGCTGCGCGCGGCGCTCGCCGCGCCCGAGCCGGTGCGCCTCGGACCGGATGCAGAGTCGATGGCCATCGGGCGCTATGTCGAGACGCTCGAAGACTCGGCGCGCACACTCGGCATTGACGATGTGCGCCATGCGCCGCTTGCGCAGCAGTTCGTGCAGCTCGACGCGGAGACACCCAATTTCGGTTACACGCGCTCGGCGCACTGGCTGCGCTTCAGAGTCGCAAACGCGTCGTCGCGGCGCGCCGATTATTTGCTCGAGGTGCCATTCCCGAGTATCGACGAGATCGATCTTTACCGCCCGGTCGCGGGTGCGCGCGGCGTGCCGAATTACGAAGTCGAGCGCGGCGGCGACATGCGGCCGTTCGCCGCGCGCGCCATCCAGCACCGCAACCATCTGTTTCGTTTGTCGCTCGCGCCAGGCGAGACGCAGACCTTCTACCTGCGAGCGAGCACGCAGGGCGTGCTCACTGTGCCGCTGCATCTTTGGCGGGAGGAGGCCTTCGGCGGCTACGATCGCCTGAAACAGCTCGCCTACGGCGCACTCTACGGCGGGGCGCTGGCGCTGTTCCTTTACAACCTGATGCTGTTTCTGTGGCTGCGCGACCCCGCCTACCTGTTCTACGTCCTGTACACGGCATCCTTCGGCATCTACCTCGCGACCTTCGACGGCTTCACGTTCCAGTACCTGTGGCCCGGCAGCGTGTGGTGGGCAAATCACGCGCTCGCCACCGCGCTCAGCATGGCGCTTGCCTTCGGCGCGTTGTTCAGTCGAACCTTCCTCGCCATGCCGCGCATCGCGCCGCGCGTCGGCGCGCTGATCGGCGGCATCTCGGCATGCGGCTTCGTGCTCGCGCTGTGTGCCGCGAGCGGCCTGGTGTTCGATTATGGCGGCGTGCTGCGATCGCTTACCCTGCTTGCGCTGATTGCCGCGATCGTGACGCTCTGGATATCGGTGCGCGAGTCGATGCGCGGCGATCGGCCGGCGAAGTTCTTCCTGCTCGCCTGGTCCGCGCTGCTGGTTTTCATCGTGCTTGGAGCCTTGCGCAATTTCGCGCTCGCGCCGACCAACTTCGTCACCGTCAACGGCTTGCACATCGGCTTCGCGCTCGACATCCTGCTGCTTTCGTTCGCGCTGGGCGACCGCATCAACGAGATGAAGCGCGCCGCCGTCGACGCCCATGCGAAGACGCTCGCCGCGCAGCAGGCGCTGCTCGAGGCGACACGGTCCAGCGAGCGCGAGCTCGAGCGGCGCATCGTCGAGCGCACCGCCGAGCTGCATGAGGTGAATGAGCGCCTGCGCGCCGAGGCGCTCGAGCGCGAGACACTGATGGCGCAGCTGCACGAGCGCGAGCAGCACCTGCGCTTCGTGGCGCAGCATGACGCGCTCACGGGGTTGCCCAACCGGATCTCGATGCAGCAGCGGCTCGCGCTCGCGCTCGAGCTCGCCAAGCGCAACCACAAGAAGGCCGCGGTCATGGTGATCGACCTGGACGACTTCAAACGCATCAACGACACGCACGGCCATGCCGCGGGCGACCAGGCGCTGATCGAAGTGGCGATGCGCTTGCGCACCAGCATGCGCGCCTCGGACACGGTGGCGCGCTATGGCGGCGACGAGTTCGTGGTGCTGGTGGGGGAGCTCGAGCGCGCCGAGGACGCCGACGCGATCGCCGAGAAGATCGCCGACGTGCTGCGCCTGCCGCTCGCGTTGGAGAACGGCGTCTGGAACATCGGCTGCTCGATCGGCATCAGCGTCTACCCGGACAATGCCACGGACGGCGAGACGCTGATCCGGCTCGCGGACAAGGCGATGTACGGGTCGAAATCGAAGTCCGAGGAGCGCTTCGCGACCTTCCGGCCGGCCCAGCCGTCGCAGAGCGCGAATCGATGATTATTCTGCGCTTTGATCCCCTATTTCAGTTCCACCTTTAGTTCGCTGGCACGCCGCAGACGGCACCCCGTCCCGGCGCCGCGAACCGTGCCCCGCGCTTCAGTTGCCGGGTCGGGCAGATCAACCCACGACCAGCCCGCCCCGGCCCCCAGTCATCGCAGGCTCCGCTTCGTGCCGCATCGGAACGCGCGGCGCGGCGCAAAGGAGCCGAGCCGGGGCGCCGGCTGCGGCGTCTGGTACGCAGGCTCGGTATCCCGCAGCCCCCACATTGCGTTGGGACGCGATGGAGCGGACGCCTTCGGCGCCGCTCATCTCCGTGCGCGTAGCGCATTCGAGTTTTCCTCGCGACGTTGGTGGATGAAATGTGAATTCCGATCGGACCACAGTCGGCTCGCCTCGACCGCCGCTTGCTTCGCGGAGTCGCCATGACGCGTGCAGGGCGGTCCGGTCGCTCGTTGCGGACTGCGCGCGCGTTGCGCAAGCGAGTTACATCTTGGTGGCTTAGCTCTTTGTCCGATGGTGGACCAGGGCGTTGTTTGGATTGATACTTCGCGTGCGAACGACCCTAAAGGCGGAGAACCTCATCCGACAATGTGGACACCTCGGCCTAACGCACGAGGAGGTTCACGTGGTAGCGCCGGTAGGCGTGAACGTTATGCCGCAGAGCCCGACCCGCGTTGCCATGCCATATATGGCATGGACATAATGTGGCATGTGGCGCATCGAGGAGCACCGCCGGGTCGACAAGCAGCTGTCATCGGCCCCACGGGAGATCCTCAAGCGGTACGAGAAATGGAAGGACATCGCGATGCTTTCCGGCCCGCCTGGGCTCCGGCTGATCAGTGGCTTCAACGACGAGGCCCAGTCGGGAGAATGGAAAAGCCATTGCTCTTCCCGACTCGGGTTGCAGTGGCGAACGATCTACCGCATCGCGCCGGAGAAGCAACTGTTTCAGGTGATTTCGATCACTGCACACGACTATAGGAGGCCATAGATGAGCGAGTTCCGCGCCGCGAAGAAACGGGTCACCGTATCTGTTGGCGAGTCCGTGCGCGTCATCCGGGAGCTGCAAGGCCTGAGCCAGAACCACCTCGCGAAGCGCACGGGTATTCCGCAGGCCACCCTCTCGGCTATCGAGAATGATCGTGTCCGGCTGGGTGTTGAGCGCGCCAAAGTGCTCGCAAAGGCCCTCAAATGCCACCCGGCTGTGCTGGTGTTCCCCGGATGGGAAGACCATCTGCAAACTTCGGCATAACCTGCTGCTGCGGCCGACGCGCTAAAGCGCGCGGCTGAGCGCCACGGTAGGCGTCGCACGACCATCGATCTATGGCCACGGCGTTCACTCATGGTTTCGTAGCCTCTTTGCTCGCGCCTCTTGCTCCTCGCAACATACGCCGCGTTCCGCTTCTCATCGTGCTCGTGACGCTCTCCATACTCCCCGACATTGATGTATTGGCCTTCCGCTTCGGTATCCCCTATTCCCATCCAATGGGGCATCGAGGTTTTACCCACTCTTTTGCCTTCTCTCTACTTTCGGCTGCACTTTCAACATTCGTTTTCTATCGCCAAGCCAGACCGCTCAGCCGTAGCTGGTTCGGGCTGTTGGCCCTCCTTTTCGTGGCTAGTGCGTCCCATGGGATCTTGGATGCTTTCACGGATGCTGGGTTAGGCGTGGGGTTCTTCTTGCCATTCGACGAGACCCGCTATTTCTTTCCATGGCGCCCTCTGGCAACCTCACCCATTGGTATTGCATCCTTCTTCAATGAAGATGTGTCATCAATCCTTATCAACGAATTCGTCTGGGTCTGGGCGCCAACCGGGATTCTTGCAGCAATCCTTTGGGGAACTCGACGTCTGTCACGCAACGCCTGACAACTCGCTGCAGTGGACCCCAAACTTCCCCCGAACTAGTTGACACCTTGGGGTAACGAGCCCGGAGGTGTCCTGTGGCAAGAGCAGGTCCCAGAAAGCTGGCGAACAAAGTCGCAAACAGCGGAGATTCGTTTGAAGGTCGTCTCAATCAACGTTGGGCTTCCACGCGAGGTTGAATGGGGCGGAAAAACCGTTCGCACATCGATATTCAAGGAGCCGGTTGCAGGCCGCGTGCGGGTAGTGCGCCTGAACGTAGAGGGTGACCGCCAGTCTGACCTCACGGTGCACGGTGGCGCCGACAAGGCGGTCTACGTGTATCCGGCGGAGCACTACGCGTTCTGGCGCGAGGAACTACCCGGCGGGAATCTTCCGTGGGGTGCATTCGGCGAAAACATCGCGACGCAGGGTCTCAGCGAGAACAGTGCTTACATCGGGGACCAGCTCAGGACCGGTTCTGCCGAGTTGGTGGTTACGCAGCCTCGCATGCCTTGCTTCAAGCTGGGGATTCGCTTCGGCCGAGCGGACATGGTGAAGCGCTTCCTGCGAAGCGGCCGAACCGGCTTTTATTTGGCGGTGGCCAGGGAGGGCGGGATCGCAGCTGGCGACGCTGTTACATTGATCGCCCGGCACGACGCTGCGATCACTGTTGCTGAGATCGTCGGTTTATATCGGGCGGACGCCGCGAAGCAAGAGCTTCTTCGCAGGGTCAGTGAGCTCGTTGCGCTGCCAGAGGGCTGGAGGGACTACTTTCGCAAGAGGCTTGGGGAGCCAGATGCTTGATTGGAGAGCCGATGGGGCGCGGCCCAACGGGTTGTTGGATCGGTCCGAGAACCCGAGCTGGATCGTCGAAATGCATCACATCACATTGCGCTCGATTGCTTTTGCAGTTCTTCTGTTCGTGACGGGCTCGGCGCACGCCTGCCGATTTGCGCGAGACGCTCAACCCGAGCATTGGTTCGAATGGGCAAGCGCGCTATTCGCAGCGGACGTAAAGACTGTGAAGCATGATCGCCAAAAATCCCTCGATGTCATCACGGTGGATGTCGTTGAGACTTTCAAAGGCCCGGAGGGCGCGTATGCCACGTTGCAGGTTCCCAATCGCATGTGGGCCTCATGCCTCCTGGAGAAACCGGCTGTAGGGGCCCATGTTCTGGTCGCGCTGAATCCGAACGGTGACGCCCTGTTGGTACCGTTGTCGGCCCGTTACACCGATCTGCTGAGACAGCATGTGAGCAGGATGCAATCCAACCCCACGCCCGAGAGGGACGGGCGCAAAAGCGGCACGCGTCCCTCACCCTGAACGTCAAAGTCCCGGTTGCGCTCGCGCGGTGAAGCCGCGCCAAGCTGAGCGGCGCCGAAGGCGTCCGCTGCAGCGCAGCCCAAACTAGAGAGGATGCTCGGGCAGTTTGCCAAAACAATCGCCCAAGGCGCAGCCGGCAGCCCGCGCCGGTGCCTTTGCGCCGCGCCGCGCAAGCGAGCTAAAGGACGGGCCGCATCACCCGACCAGCTCACCGACTCCCGCGTCGCGCGGCGAGCGCCCAATCGAGATCGACGTTGCCGCCGGAGAGGACGACCCCGATCCGAAGGCCGCGCGTCGGATGCGCCGCTTCGAGCGCGCCCTCGAGCAACGCCGCCGCGCCGAGCGCCCCGGTCGGCTCGACCACCAGCTTCATGCGTTCCCAGAGATAGAACATCGAGTCGAGCAGTTGCGTATCGCCCACGGTGACGATGTCCGAGACGTAGTGCAGCACGAGCGGAAATGTGATCTTGCCGAGCGAGGGTGTGCGTGCGCCGTCGGCGATGGTTTGCGGATTGTCGACCGTCTGCAGCGTGCGCGAGCGAAACGAGCGCGCCGCGTCGTCGCCCGCAGCCGGCTCTACGCCGATCACCCGGCAGTTGGGTGCCATGCGGTGCGCGGCAACGGCGCAGCCCGAGATCAGCCCGCCGCCGCCGCACGGCACGAGCAGCATGTCGAGCGGCCCTGTGTCCTCAAACAGCTCCTTGGCCGCGGTGCCCTGGCCGGCGACGACGTGCGGGTGATCGTAGGGCGGGATGACGGTCAGGTAGCGTTCCTTCGCAAGCTGTGCAGCGATCGCTTCGCGCGGCTCCTTGCCGCGCTCGTAGAGCACCACTTCGGCGCCATAGCCGCGCGTCGCCTCGAGCTTTACAGGCGGCGCGTCCGTCGGCATCACGATCACCGCCGGCACGCCGAGCTCGCGCCCCGCGAGTGCCACCGCCTGTGCATGATTGCCGGAGGAAAAGGCGACCACGCCGCGGCCGCGCTCTTCGGCCGTAAGCTGCGCGAGTGCGTTGTACGCGCCGCGGAACTTGAACGCGCCCATGCGCTGGAAGTTTTCGCACTTGAAGAACACCTGCGCACCGGTGCGCGCATCCACTGTACTCGAGGTGAGTACCGGTGTGCGCCGCGCATGACCCTCCAGGCGCTCATGCGCGCGGGCGACGTCCGCGAAATCGACCGCCAGCGGCCCGGCCGCGGGACTGATCATGCGTGCCCCCAGTGCGCCAAGGCCGCGCGCGCTACGTCCTCGCCCCACTCCTGCAGGAAGTGCCCGCCCTCCGCGTGCATGTAGGGCTCCGGACAGCCGCGGATCACCTTGCGCAAGGCTTGCATTACCGGCACGCCGAGCACCGGATCCTTGGTGCCGATCGCCATGAACGATTCGCCCTTCCAGCTCGATTTCCACCAGTCGCGCGCGCGACGCGAGAGCTCGGCGCCCGGGGCATCGGGCCGCTCGGGCACGAGGTTCGGAAAGCGCCGCACGCCCGCCTTGTGGCGCGCATCCGGGAACGGCGCGTCGTAGGCGGCGGCTTCGGCCTCGCTCAGATGCGGGCAGGAGCGCGCGAGCAGCTTGCCGCAGGCGAGGTCGGGATTCTTGTTGGCGTAGGCGCGCCACGCAATGAAGCCTTCAGGCAGCGGCGCATCGCCGCTGGCGAGCGCGGTGTTCATGACCAGCAGCCGTGCATAACGCGACGGGGTTTCCATTGGCAGCGTGAGGCCGAGCAGCCCGCCCCAGTCCTGCACCACCAGCGCAATGCGCTTCAGGTCCATTCGTTCGACGAATTCGAGCAGGAACGCGCGGTGAAAATCGAAGGAGTAGGCGGCCTCATCCTGGGATTTGTCCGAGCGGCCGAAGCCGATGAAGTCCGGTGCCACCACCCGCGCGCCGGTGGCGAGGAACGCTGGAATCATGCGCCGGTAGAGGTACGCCCAGGTCGGCTGGCCGTGCAGGCAGAGAAACACCGGCGCCTCGCGCGGACCTTCGTCAACGCAATGGGCACGCAGGCCGCGCCATTCGAGATATCGTGGCGACCAGGGAAACCCGGGCAGCGCGGCGAAGCGCGCCTCCGGCGTTCGCAGAATGGAACTCATGAAGGGATTGTAGCCGCGCGCGTAGAATTCGCGCGATGGGAGGGCATATGGACTACTCGAAATACCAGGACTTGACGATCCGCACGCTCGAACCAGGCATTCTCGAGATTGTAATGGGCGAGGAGGGCGCGAAGCTTTCCACCGCGACGGCGCGCATGCACGGGGAGCTCGCGCAGATCTGGCTCGACATCGACCGCGACCCCGAGACTCGCGTTGCGATCCTGCGCGGCGCGGGCAAGGGTTTCTCTGGCGGTGGCGATCTGGCGATGGTCGAGGAAATCACGCGCGACTTCGGCACCCGCGCGCGCGTCTGGCGCGAGGCGCGCGATCTCGTCTACAACATCATCAACTGCTCGAAGATCGTGGTCTCGGCGATGCACGGTCCGGCGGTCGGCGCGGGACTGGTCGCCGGGCTGCTGGCGGACGTCTCGATCGCGGCGAAGAACGCGCGCATCATCGACGGCCATACGCGCCTGGGCGTGGCCGCGGGCGATCATGCGGCCATCGTCTGGCCGCTCCTATGCGGCATGGCGAAAGCCAAGTACTACCTGCTCACCTGTGAGCAGATCTCGGGCGAAGAGGCCGAGCGTATCGGATTGGTGTCGCTCACCTGCGAAGAGGCGGAGCTGCAGGCGAAAGCGCTCGAGGTGGCGCGCAAGCTCGCCGCGGGCGCGCAGACCGCGCTGCGCTGGACCAAGTACAGCCTCAACAACTGGCTGCGCATGGCCGGGCCGAGCTTTGATACGTCGCTAGCGCTCGAATTTCTCGGCTTCTCGGGCGACGAAGTGCGCGAGGGTATCGCCTCGCACCGCGAGAAACGCGCGCCGCACTTCCCGCCGCCACAGGCCGGGTTCTAGCTTTTCTCGTCGTTGAAGTCGAGCGTGCGGGCGTTGCCCTGCATCGGCGGCGCGGCACCCGGGGGCCCGCCAACGGGCGATGCGGCGGTGCCGGAGAACAGCCGCTCGATATCGCGCGCAATCGCGTCCGGATCGGGTCCGACCCGGCCCAGGGACGTCAGCAGCACGCGCACCGGAAGATCCATCAGCGTTGGCTCGGGATGGTCTATCAGGTGAGCGACGTTCTGCAGCGCGGGCATGATGTGCGAGCCGCGCGCGCTGGGCATTGCGCTTTCGATGCCGTTGATGAGCGCGGCTTGCGCGCGCGCGATGCCGGCGATCAGCTCTGCGAGCTTGTGCGCGGAGATGTCCATGCGATGGCTCCTCCTCGGGACGTGGCGCGACGATGGTAACATCCGCGCGTTTTGCGCGCATAGCGGGGCGAGCGCATGATCAAGCGGGTTCTCGTCGCCGTGCTGGTGGCCGCCGCCGCGGCAGCCGCGGCGATCGCGCTGCATACCGCGTTCACGGAGGGAGACACGGTGTTTTCCTGGAAGCGACCCGAGAACCTCGGCGTCAAGGACGGACACCTCGCACCGTGCAGGCGCACGCCGAACTGCGTCTCGTCGCAGGCCGATCGCGCCGACGCGCAGCATTACATCGAGCCCTTGCGTATCGGCGGCGGTGCCGCGCAGGCCATGGCCGCGCTGCGCAAGGCCGTGGACGGCATGGCACGCACCCGGGTCATCCGACAGGAGCCGAACTACCTGTACGCCGAGTTCCGCTCGAAGCTGCTCGGCTACGTCGACGACGTCGAGTTCGTCTTCGACGAAAAAGCCGGCGTGATCCAGGTGCGCTCGGCCTCGCGGCTCGGGCGGCGTGACTACGGCGTCAACCGTGCCCGTATCGAAGCAATCCGCGTGCGCATCGGCGGCCGCGCCGACTCCTAGCGCCGCGCAGTGAAGGACGCGGCGAGCGCCACGCCCGCCTCGTCCACGGCACGTCGCGCCTCGTCCACCACGCCGGTCATGCGAAAAAATGCGTGGATCATGCCCTCGTAGTTCGATAGCGTCACGTCGTTGCCTGCCTCGCGCAGGCGCTCGGCGTAGGCGATGCCCTCGTCTCGCAGCGGATCGTGGCCGGCGACGATCACCAGTGACGGCGGCAGGTGCGACAGGTCCGGCGCGGCGAGCGGCGCCCAGCGCCAGTCCTCGCAGTCAGCTTCGTCGCGCAGGTAATTCCACATGAACCAGCGGATCGCGCGCCGTGTGAGGAGGTGGCCCTCGGCGAAAGCGTGGTGCGAGCGCGATTCCGGGCGCTTGGCGGTTGCCGGGTAGACCAGCAGCTGGAAGGCGAGCGCCGGTCCGCCTGCGTCGCGCGCGAGCAGCGCGCACACTGCAGCGAGATTGCCGCCTGCGCTGTCGCCGCCGACCGCGATGCGCGCCGCGTCCCAGCCCTGCTGGAGCGCGTTGTTCGCCGCCCAGCGCAGCGCCGCAAAGGCGTCCTCCACCGCGGCGGGAAACTTGTGCTCGGGCGCGAGCCGGTAATCGACCGACATCACCGCGCAGCGCGCGCGCTTGGCGAGCTGGCGGCAGGCGTTGTCGTGCGTGTCGAGGTTGCCGATGGTCCAGCCGCCGCCGTGATAGAAGACGAGCAGTGGCAACGGCCGCTCCTGGAGCGGCGTGTAGAGGCGCACGGGGATCTCGCCGCCGGGACCGGGAATCGTGCGGTCGGCGACGCGCGCGACCGGCTCGAGCGGCGATTCGACCGCCTTGGCGCCCTTGATGTAGAGCGTGCGCGCCTCCGGCGCCGAGAGCTCGGAGTAATCAGGGACGCCGGCGGCCTTCATCTTTTCGAGCACCGCCACCACCTGTGGATCGAGCGGCATCAGGTGAGCTCCAGGACGACGGGCTGATGATCGGAGGCCTGCGTTTCGCGGTCGATGCGCACGGAGCGTACGCGTGGCGCGAGATCTTCGGTGACAAACGCGAAATCGCAGCAATAGGGCGCCGCACCGTGCTCGCGGCCATGAAGGCAGAAGGTCGGAGGGTGCGCTACTCCGGGGTTCGCGATATGCCACGCGTCGAGCAGGCGCGGCGTTCCTTCCTCGAACGGCGCCAGCATGCGCGCGTACATCGGATCCTGCGGCGGCAGATTGAAATCGCCGGTGACGATCGCCGAAGCCGTACTGCCGAGCGGTGCGAACGGCCCTGATTGGTAACGCGCGGAAGGCGCAGCGGCAACCCGGGCGCAGGCCTCGGCGTGCAGCTCGCGCAGGCGCTCGACCTGGGCGCTGCGTTGCACGCCGGAGTAGTACTCGAGATGGGTGGTGGTGACGCGCAGCGGTCCGAACGGCGCTTCGATCAGCGCCTCGATGGCGATGCGCGGCATGCTCGGCTTGTCCGGGTCGGCGGGCCAGGGCAGCGAATGGCGCTGCACGCGGCGCACCGGCAGGCGCGTGAGGACCAGATTGCCGAATAGCCGACGGCCGCCTAAGTCGTCGGGCACGTCGACACCGTAACCGAAGAACACCTGATACCCGGGAAAGAGCTCTCGCAGCAGCGCCACCTGGTCTTCGCCGCTCGAGCCGGCGAGCGGCGCGAAGTTGACTCCCACCTCCTGGAAACAGGCGATGTCGGGATCGGCGATTTCCTCGGCGACGCTCGCGATGCGCGCGGCATCGACGCGCCCGTTGATGCCGCGGCACCACTGAACGTTCCATTGCAGGAGCGTGAGAGCGGGGCGAGGCATGACGCCTCAGCGGATCCCGGCGCGCATGAACGACTGCACGAACTGGCGCTGGAAAAGGAGAAACGCGATGAGGAGCGGCGCGCTGGTCATCAGCGTCGCCGCAGTAATGATCGACCAGTCGATGCCCTGGTCGGTCGAGGAGAACACCTGCAGGCCGACGGTGAGCGGACGCGAGCCGACCGAGTTGGTGACGATCAACGGCCACAGGAAGTTGTTCCAGTGGTAGCTCACCGACACCAGGCCGAAGGCGACATACACCGGGCGTGCGAGCGGCACGTAGACCTTGAGCAGGACCTGCAGCGCGCTCGCTCCTTCGACGCGGGCCGCCTCGTCGAGCTCCTTCGGCACGGTTTTGAAGGTCTGGCGCATGAGAAAAATCCCGAAGGCCGAGGCCATGTAGGGCAGCCCAATGGCCGTGATCGTGTCGGTGAGGTCGAGCGCCGCCATGGTGCGGTAGTTCTCCACGATCAGAACGTCGGGCATGATCATCAGCTGCACCAGTACCAGCATGAACAGCACGTCGCGCCCGAAGAACGCGTAGCGCGCGAAGGCGTAGGCGGCGAGCGTGCACAGCACCAGCTGCGCGGCGAGGATCATGGTCACCAGGATTATCGTGTTGACGAAGTAGCTCGCGAACGGCGCCGCGTTCCAGGCATTGACGAAATTCTGCAGTGAAAGCGGCGCGAGCGGATCGAAGCGCGTGGCGAACTCCGGCGGATGGAACGCCGTCCAGAACGCATAAGCGAGCGGCAAGATCCACAGCAGCGCCAGGACCCAGGCGCCGAGCGTCTCAAGCGCGTGGCCCAGCCTCTGCGGCTCCATCGGGTTGCGCCGGGCGCTCATTGGTAGTGGGTGCGCTTCTCGAGGAAGGCGAACTGCATGATCGCCGCGCTGGCGAGGATCGCGAGCAGCACGATGGTGAGCGTCGAAGCGTAGGAGGAGTCCCAGAACTTGAACGCCACGTCGTAGATGTAATAGAGCAGGAGTGAGCTCGCGTTGTCCGGCCCGCCGCGGGTCATAACGATGATGTGATCGACCAGACGGAAGGAATTGATCACCGCGTTCACCAGCACGAACAGGGTGGTCGGCATGAGCAGCGGAAAGACCACGCGCCGGAAGTAGGTCCAGCGGCCGGCGCCTTCGATCGCCGCCGCCTCGGCTAGAGCTGGCGGGATTGCCTGCAGCGCCGCAAGATAGAAGATCATGAAAAACCCCGCCTCCTTCCAGATCGTCACCACGATCAGGCAGGCGAGCACGGTGCTGGGCGTGCCGAGCCAGTTGTGCGAGGGCAGGCCGAGCAGATCGACCGTGAGTTGTTCGAGTAGCCCGTAGGTCGGCGTGTAGAAGAACAGCCAGATGTTCGCCACCGCGATCATCGGCAGGATCGTGGGCGTGAAGTACGCCAGGCGCAGGAAGGCGCGGCCGTGCAGTTTGCCGTTGACCCACATTGCCATCAGCATGGCGAGCGCAATCGACGCCGGGATGGTGCCGAGCGCGAACCACAGGTTGTTGCCGAGCACCTGCCAGAACACCGGGTCCTCGATCATCGCCCGATAGTTGTCGAGCCCGACCCAAACGGCGGGCCGCGCGGCCTTCGGCGTCGAGTAGAAGCTGTGCAGCAGCGTCGCCACCGCCGGGTAGTGCGTGAAGGCGGCGAGCAGCACCGCGGCCGGCAGCACGAGCAGCCAGCCGTGGATGTGGACGCTGAAACGGTGCATGCGTCGGGCGAGAACGCGGCGCGGCTCTAATGCCGCACCGCGATTGCGTTCAGCGGCGCTGGTAGCTGCGCAGCAGCCGCTCGGCTTCGCGCTGCGCGTCCTTCATCGCCTGCTCGGGGGTTTTGGCGCCGGTGAGCGCCGCCTGCAGGCCGTCGTTCAGCACTTTGGTGACGCGCTGATTGTCGTGCGTCGAGAGCTCGGCGACCGCGTACTGCAGCTGGTCGCGCGCCACCGCCGCCGCCGGAAACTCAGCCGCGTACTTCTTCATCTCGGGCGTGCTCCAGGCGTCGGGCCGCGTTGCCACGTAGCCGGTCTGGATGCCCCATTGCGCGGCTCGCTCGGGCGAGGTGACCCACTTGACGAACTTGAGCGCGGCGGCCTGCTGCTGCGGCGTGGACTTGTTGAACAGGTAGAAGTTGCCGCCACCGGTGGGCGTGCCGCGGCGCTTGCCCGAGGAGAGCATCGCCACGCCGAAGTCGAACTTGGCGTTGTTTCTAACGTTGGTCAAGTTGCCGGTAGTGGTCCACATCATGGCGATCTTGCGCTCGAAAAAATCCTTCGGCGTGGTGCCCCATTCAATGATCCCCGGCGGCATCACCTTGTACTTGCGCGACAGGTCGACCCAGAACTGCAGCGCCTCGATCACCTTCGGATCGTCGTAGCTGGTCTTGGTGCCGTCCTTGTTCATCAGCACCACGTCATTCTGGGTGGTGAAGGCCTGGAACAGCCAGTACGGGAAGCCGGAGGAGGGCACCTGGATGCCCCACTGCGACACGTTGCCCGAGGCGTCGCGCTTGGTGAGCTTCTGCGCGTAGTCGATGAGTTCCTTCCAGCTCTGGGGCGGCCGGTCCGGATCGATCCCTGCGTCCTTGAATGCTTCCTTGTTCCAGTACAGCACGATGGTCGAGCGCTGGAAGGGGATGCCCCAGACCTTGCCGCCGGTCTCGCTGTTCTCCATGAACGCCGGGTAGAAGCTCTTCATCCACGCCTTGTCGTCGGCGCTGTTGGCCACCGAGCTCCAGTCGATCACCGCACCCTCGTCGATCAGGGTGTACATGTCGGTCGAGAGCAGCACCGAGATTACCGGCGGTTCGCCCGCCTTGTGCGCAGTGAGCGCCTTGACCACGGACTCCTGGTAGGTGCCGGAGTAGATCGGCTTCACCTTGATGCCCGGGTTGTCTTTTTCGAAGTCCGCGGCGAGGCCGTCGACGATCTTGGTGATCGGTCCGCCGACCGCGACCGGGTAGTAGAACGAAATCTCGACGCCTTGCGCCGCGGCACTTCCGGCGATCAGCGTTGCCGCGGCGAGTGCCGCGGTTTGTTGAATTGCACGGGTGAGCATGGTCTCCTCCTTGTGAATGATCAGGCCACGAATTGCGCCACCCCTCGGGCGGCACGCTCGACGCGCTTGCCGCTTTGCGCATCGAAGTAATGGGTCGCCTCGGCGGGCCAGGACAGGCGCAGCGCCGTTCCCGGGGCGAGGTGCGCAACGCGCGAGGCGCGCACTGTCAGGGTCGCGGCGCCGACGCGGCAAGACACCGTCGAGTCGGCGCCGAGGTACTCGACGTTCTCGACCGTGCCCTCGATGCCGGACGCGTCGCCGGTCGCGATGCGGATGTCCTCCGGGCGCACGCCGACCAGCAGGCCTTCTCCGGCGAGCGCCGGCATCGAGACCACGTTCATCGGCGGCGTGCCGATGAAGCGCGCCGCAAACGCGGTCGCGGGACGGCGGTAGAGCTGTTCGGGGGTGCCGTCCTGCTCGATGCGTCCGTCGCGCAGCAGCACCACCTGGTCGGCCATCGTCATGGCCTCGACCTGGTCGTGCGTCACGTAGACCATGGTGATGCCCAGCTGCTGCTGCAGCCCGCGGATCTCGCGCCGCATTTCGTGGCGCAGCTGCGCGTCGAGATTCGACAGCGGTTCGTCCATCAGGCACACCGGGGTCTCGGAAATAATTGCGCGGCCAAGCGCCACGCGCTGCTGCTGCCCGCCGGAGAGTTGCGAGGGCTTGCGCTCGAGCAGCTGATCGAGGCCGAGGAGCGCCGCCACGCGTGCGAGGCGCGCTTCGCGCTCGGTAGCCGGCACCTTGCGCACTTTGAGGCCGAATTGGATGTTCTCGGCCACCGAAAGGTGCGGAAACAGCGCGTAGGACTGGAACACCATCGAGACCTGGCGTCGGGCCGGCGCCAGGTCGGTAACGTCCTGGTCGCCGATGAACACGCGCCCCGCGCTGACCTGCTCGAGCCCGGCGATCAGCCGCAAGGTGGTCGACTTGCCACAGCCCGAGGGGCCCAGCAGCACGACGAAACGCCCAGCCGAGGCCTCGAAGCTCACGTCATTCACCGCACGGGTGCTACCCCACGCCTTGACGACGTTGCGCACGCTAATGGCGGACAAGTAACGACTCCTCCAGGGTTTGGTGCCGCGCAGCACGCCTGACAGCTTATGGCATTTTTGTGAAACCAACGTTAACGGAAAAGATTTTCCCGGTAAAGCCGTACCGCTACTGGCGTGGCGCGGCTACATGAGATCAGAATGACATCCATGGTCGGTGCGCCGACGGCTTCGCTGCGGAGGGTCCCATGAGTCTTTCGTTGCGGTTGCAAGGGATCGTCGGGGCAATGTTTCTCATCGCGCTGACGCACGCATCGCCCGCGGCGCTTGCGCAGAACACGGAGCGCGAGCAGGAGGACGACACGCTCTCGGCGATCGTCCGGGTGCACGCGAAGATCCTGCCCGACGCGCGCACCCGGGCCACTCTCGGCGCGCAACGCGAGGGGAGCGGCGTGCTGATCCGCGACGGCTTCGTGCTCACGATTGGCTACCTCGCGCTCGAGGCAGAATCGATCGAAGTCACCGGTGCCGACGGCAAGGTCGTGCCCGCGCTGCTTGCCGGCTACGACCATGCCTCGGGCTTCGGCGTACTCAAGCTGCTCGGACCCTCGCCGGGCAAGCCGCTGCAGCTCGGTGATTCGGACGCGCTCCGCGAGCGCCGGCCGGCCATGGTCGCCACTTTCGACGGGCGCGACGGCGTGAACCTGGTCTACGTGGTCTCGCGCCGGGCGTTCACCGGTAGCTGGGAGTACCTGCTCGAGAGCGCGATTTACACCTATCCGCCGGTGGCGAACTGGTCGGGCGCGGCGCTGATCGGAGGGACCGGCGCGCTGCTCGGCATCGGCTCGCTGATCGTTCCCGACGCGGCCGGACCCGGCTCCCAGTCGCCCGGCAACATGTTCGTGCCGATCGATCTGTTGAAACCGATCCTCGAGGACCTGATTGCGCGGGGTCGCGCCGCAGGACCGCCGCGGCCCTGGCTCGGGCTGAACGCCGAGGAGCTGCGCGGCCGCCTGATCGTCGTGCGCGTCTCGCCCGAAGGTCCTGCCGAGCGCGCTGGCTTGAGCGCCGGCGATATCGTGCTCGGAGTGGCCGGCGAGCCGGTCAGTTCGCTCGCCGACTTCTACCGCAAGCTGTGGGCGCGCGGCGCAGCGGGAACCGAGGTGCGGCTGCGCGTGCTGCAGGGCGCGCAGGTGAACGAACTGAACCTCCAGTCGATCGACCGCATCGAGTACTTCCGCCGCAAGTCGGTCTACTAAACTTCCCTAGCGAATCGCCAGCGCCGCCGCCGCGCTCGCAGTGAGCGAGATCGGGGGCTGGCGGCGCAGGTCGCCCGCGCCCAGCGATTTGGCGAGGATCTCGGCATGGCGCACATTCTTCTGCATCTCCTCCAGGTACACGTTCTGCCCGCCGAAATGCCGCTCGGCGTAGTCGTAGGCACGAACGAGCACCTCGTCCAGGCGCCGCGACGCCGTCTGGTAGAAGCCTGGAGTCTTGTGTACCAGGTCCTCTCCGGAGGCGAACATCGTCTCGGTGCGCCCGCCCGGCAGCTTGCGCTGCGCAATGCCGGCGAGCACGAATTCGGGATAGAGCCGGTCGCGGCATTTCTCGAGATAGCAGCGGTCGGACATCTGCGCGATGATGTCCGCAGTGCCGAGCATCTGACCGATACGCCGCATCATCGCGTCGGAAATGCGGATCGCCTCAACGGGACGCTCGTAGCCGGTGTAATGCAGCAGCACGGCGGTGATGCTGGCGAGCTGGCCCATACCGAGATCGTGCAGGTAGCGGCGCAGGAACGCGGCGCCGCGCGCGATGTGGATCAGCGTGTATTCGGCACCGTTGCCGTGGCGCCGGTCGCGGCGCCGGCGCAGGTAGCCAAAATCGTGGAACAGCGCCGCAATCACGCCAAGGACGAAATGTTCGGGCGCGAGCACCGGCGCGCCATTGCGGCGGCCGCGCGCGTAGCCATCGAGCAGCCGCGCCATCGCGAGCGTCACGTCGAGCACGTGCTGCGTGTCGTGGTACGCGGTGTCGCAGGCGTGATAGTCGGAGTGCTCGCCGCGATACAGGCGCTGCATATCGGTGAACGCGCGCACGAGCCCCTTTGCGGGCGCGCTGTCATAAAGCGCGTGGAACAGGCGCAGCACCTCTGCTTCGACCTCGTCGGCCGAGGTGGTGCGGATCCGATCAGTGACGTCGTAATCGCTGCGGCGCATGAACAATCTGGGTCGGACCTAAGTTCGCGTATTGTGCTTCCGCAATAGGCAGCGGACAAGCCCCGCGCAGAACTCGCGCGCGGCGCGGGCCCTTCCCCATGTTCATGAGTAGCGCTAGGATGTGCGGTCAACTGCGCGAACGTAGTGAACATTCTGCGACGGCGCCGATGTGCAAGAAATTGTCATCGCGAATCGGCCACACCGTGGCGGGCCACGAGGATTGAGGCGGTGGCAAACAACCCGCTGACAGAGGCAGAGCGAATGCAGCTGGCGGCCAAGGTCCATCAGCTCGAAATCGAGCACGGCGACCTGAACGACGTGATCGCCAAGTTGGCGCATGATCCCCAGCAGGACCAGCTTCAGCTGCAGCGACTGAAAAAACGCAAGCTGCTGCTCAAGGATCAACTCGAGCGGCTGCGCGCGAGGCTTATTCCAGACATCATTGCCTGAGCGCTTTGCGCTCAGGCAATGATGTCTGCTGACGCTGAAATTGAGAGCAGGGGGTTCGAGCCCCTCCTGGCGCATAGCGGCGGGGGCCTCCCGACCCCCCCCCGCACCCCCGAGGACGCCACCCCTTTCGTGGCGGCGCGGGAGAAAAGAGGGGAAGGGGGATTCGG
>Ga0214471_10000427_pt1 | contig 36344 bp, 56 predicted proteins | sample RVTome_5_FD_207665 | JGI IMG/M metagenome (GOLD analysis project Ga0214471, IMG submission 207665) | Soil microbial communities from uranium-contaminated site in the Upper Colorado River Basin, Wyoming, United States - RVT142D155 | ecosystem: Environmental > Terrestrial > Soil > Contaminated >... | reverse complement strand
GAAGTGTCGGTTATAATTCCGACACTGAATGAGGCAGAGAATATTGTTCCTCTTCTCTCTAAGTTAGTTCCTTATATTTCCTCTTGTGATATTCCTTTTGAGATTATTTTTGCTGATGATACATTGGATGATAGTGTTAGAGGTTCGGTTTTTGAGTTTAAGGATAATAGGATTGGATGTGTTTTTTGTAATAATAAAGGTTTAGGTGCGGCTGTTCGTTATGCTTCTTCTTTTGCAAAATATTCAAATGTTCTTGTGATGGATGCTGATTTATCTCATTCTCCTATTTATACTATTGCTTTACTTCGTTACTATTTTTCCTTGCATTATCGTCTAGTCATTGGTTCTCGTTATGTAAAAGGTGGAGGAATTATAGGATGGCCTTTTTCTCGCCGTATAATTTCCTCTATTTCTAATTTTCTCTCCTATCCTATTACTGGACTTAAGGATTCAATGAGTGGATTTTTTGTTACAGAAAGAGAATTACTTTTGAAAACTAAGGAAAATGGGTATAAAATAATGATGGAAATTGCTTCTACTCTTCCCGATTCGGATAAACATGAAGTTCCTATAACATTTAAAGATAGAGAAAGAGGAAAAAGTAAAGCAACCTGGAGGGAAGGATATAGATTTGCTAGAGAATTAATGAGACTTTATAAGGAAGGGTTTGGAATATAAAAATGGGTTTTCTTCGTAAATCTTTTGATTCCAGGGAACAAGAAAGAAATGTGCAGTCAGGAAAGTATATTCCTGCTTCTAATATTTTTCAGTGTCCTACTCTTTTCTGGATGAAGAATAATAATGTTCTCTCTACAGGAGGAATAGGAATAGAAACAGAAGGATTTGGACTTAGAGCTACTGTAGGAGAAGTTTTTGAGAGATGGGTAGAATTTGAATTATTGCCTAAAATTCCAGGTATATCTATAATTCCTAGCTCTTCTCAACTTTTCGTTAATTTTGATTTACCTTATATATGGAAAAGAGGAAGACTAGATTTATTAGTAGAGTGGAATGAGAAACCTTATGTTTTGGATGTGAAGGCTGTATCTGATTGGAGATTTAATAACTTTGTAAATAATGGTTTTAAAGACGGAAATGAAAAAGCTGCATATGCTCAAATGCAGGTTTATTTATCTTCTAAGCATCTTCACTCTATTTTATCCCCTCATGAATTAGCAGGAGCTATTTTAGTTTATGTTAATACCAATAATAATGAGTGGATAGATGAGTTAGTCTTAGAGGATAAGGATTTTTTGGGTAGAGATATTGGGGATTATGCTAAATGGTTGGTTGAGGAAGTTTGTAAAGAGGATAATCCTCCCGACTGTGGGAATAATTTAGATGGATTTCCCTGTATGTTTTGTCCAGTTAACTATTTGAGAAGGGATTTTAGTAAATTAAATGAGGGACTGTTAGATATTGGGAATTTAGGGGAAGAGGGAAGGGAAATTTTAGGTATTTTAATGGAATATGCAGAGACTAACGGAAAGAGAAAAGAATTTGAGCGAAGAGAAGAGGAAGCTAAAGGGAAGTTACAGGGATTTCTTTTAAAGTATAAGACTAGGGGTTTTCTCGCTTCTTTAGATAGCGCGACTTTATCAGTTTCTTCGTCTGTTTTTCCTAAAAATAATTTTGATTTTAATAAATTTAAGTTAGAAGATAATGAAGTTTACAGGAAATATATAAGCAAGCAAGATGTGTTACGGATTAATCCTCCGAAAGTTTATTAGGAGTTTTTATTATGGATTTATCTTTAGGTTCTAACTATGCTGTTCAGCAGGTATTTGGGGGAGTTTTAGACCCTTATGCTCTTCCAGAAAAATTGTATACTTTCCATTCTATGCCTGTAAATTTACTTCCTGTTGATGGTTTATTATTTTCTTCTGAAGAATGGGTTGTTATGCCTGAAGATAGTTGGGGATTTGTGCAAATTAGATCTACATTTGCCAGATTAGGTTTAATATGTCCTCCTACAATTGTCGATCCTGGGTTTAAAGGAAATATTACTTTAGAAATAATGAATAATAGTTATAATACTATTCATTTACGTGAGGGAGATAGAGTTTGTAGTTTAATTTTGGTTCCTGTTTATTCTTCTTTCCCTCCTGAAATTTATAATGGTCGTTATCAGAATCAAAAGGGAGTTACTCCTCCTAAGAGTTTGGTTAAGGAAATTTCTTGATTATGGAACTTTTAACTTTACGTCCTACTTTGAGGGATTTTTCTTCTGAATGTGAGAGAGTTTTGAGAGAAAATGATTATAAGGGTGGGTGGGATGGCGCTCCGGAAGGATTTCTAATAGAAGGTATAAGGGATAATGTTTGGAATTTAGAGGATAATAAAATTACAATAGAGAATTTCTTAAAGAGTTGTTTAGATATAGCAAATTATGCTATGATGATTTGGGATAATAATAGGGAAAATAGGATAATAGAGGCAGAAAAGTAAAGTGGAAAAACTTCCTGGTGCAAATTGTGATTCTTGTCCTTTAAAGTCTCAGAAATTGGTTCCTCCATATTCTGAGTCTTGCGGTTCTGGCTTGCCTTCTAGTCCCGTTGATATTGATATTCTTTTTGTTGGAGAATCTCCTGGGTATAATGAGGTAAATAAAGGAATTCCTTTTGTTGGGGATTCTGGACAGTTACTGCATGGGGCAGAAGAAATAGCAAGTATAAATAGAAATAAGACAGCTTACACAAATGCTGTTCCTTGTGAACCTAATGGGAATGATTATGATTACGAAACTGCAAGTAATTTGTGTAGAGACCGTTTGATAAAAGAAGTTAATTCTTTTTCTCCTCGTGTCGTTGTTGCTTTGGGCACGGAGGCTTTGCACGCTCTTACTAATAACTCTAAACTTCAAATAACTAAAGTTAAGGGGGAGCTACTTCAATCTCCTTATTTTACTCAGCCTTTGCTTCCTCTTTTGCATCCATCTTTTATTATGCGTCAAGCATTTAATGAATTTATTGGATTTGCTAGGACTTTGATTGCTTTGAAGAAGAATTATTTAGATAATAGGTTTGGGGATAATATTCCCTCTATTCACTCTGCATTTACTGATATTGATGCTTATAATTTACTTTCTTCTCTTACTTCAGGAAAAATCTGGTGTGATATTGAGACAACTTCTTTAACTGCTTATCCTGGAAATATAATTTCTATTTCTATATGTGACGAAAAGAATTTTATTATTTCTTTGGATTGGACTGTTCTTTCTGAGGAAACCCTATATCTTTTAGCTTCTATTTTAGGTTCTTCTCCTTCTGTTTGGCATAATGGAATTGCATTTGATGTTATATTTTTAAATAAGGAATTAGGAAAGATTTTTCCTGGATTTAAGGTAAATATTTCTGATGACACTCTCTTAAAGCACTATTCTACAGATGAATCTACAATAGGTTCTGGTGGACAAGAGGGAGAAGGTTATGCTGCAACTGGCGGCTCTCATTCTCTAAAAGAAATTTCAACTTCTACTTTCTTTATTCCTAACTGGGAGGAGGAAGTTTTACCTTATACCTATGTAGGGAGAAGCAAGAAAAAGAGGGATTATACTAAAATTCCAAAGGATAAACTACTTCTTTATAATGGTTACGATTCCTACTACACTAAGTTAATTGATGAGTATATGGAGAAAAATTTGTGGGAGGAACCAGATAAAAAATTATATGAAACTGTTTTAATGCCTGTGGGTAGAAGATTTGTTAAAAGTCAGATGCGCGGAGTTTATATTGATGTGAGAAGGCTTTTAGAAGTTAATAATATTCTAAAGGAGCAGATAGAGTATACAGAGGAGAAAGCCTCTAAACTAACTAGAAATTATGTACAATTGGGTTCTACCCAACAGGTACAGAAAATTCTATTTGGGGATAAAAGTGCGGGTGGATTTGGGCTTACTCGTCCTATAGGTAGTGCTGGACTTGATAAAGCTGTAACTTTAAATATATTAAATGGGTTAGTTGCTAGGCTTGGGAAAGATATTGAAGATAAAGTTGGAGAAGTTTATATAGATAAAATTAGAGATGAAAACGTTTCGGGAAGGGCAGATATTCCAGAGGAAATAATGAAGGAATTTCCAAAGGAATTGCAAATGCTCCGTTATCTACTTGACTATCGCTCCTTAACAAAACTCCAGAATACTTACGTCAAGGGATTAGTTGACGATATTTATAGGGAAGATTCTTGTATCCATCCTTCTATCTCTCTAGCTGCTACGGTTACAGGAAGAGGTGCAGCAAGAAATCCTAGTATTATGAATATTGTTCATAATCTTTTGATTCGATCTTTTTTCAAAGCACGTCCTGGATATGTTTTAGTTGAAAAAGACCAAGCGCAATTTGAATTAAGAATTTATGCTTGTGTAACAAATGACCAAAATATGATAGAAATTTTCAGAGCTGGAAGGGATTTACACCATGAAAATTCTATTGTTTTGTTTGGGGATAGATATTTAAGAGCTAAAGAAGGGAAAGATTTAGGAGATTCTGAAGCGGGGGAAATTTATACGTTATTCAGAAAAAGAGCTAAATATACTGTTTTCGGAAGGCTCTATAATCGTACTGCTTATGCTGTAGCTTTAGAGCATGGGGTAACATTAAATGAAGCGCAGAGATGGTTAAATGAGCTAGATAAACAATACCCTGAAGCTAAAGGATACTCCAAGAGACAACTACAGAAGATTTTAGATGAAGGAGAAATACAAACAATTTTAGGTAGGCGAAGGCGTTTTCCAATTGTTACGGACTATAATATTGGGAGATTAGAAAATCAGGGTTGTAATTTTGAAATACAATCCTTAGCCAGTGACCTAAATCTTTTATCCATTGTAGACCTTGAGCCTTTAGAGGAAAAATATGGTTTTCATTGTATGTTTCCTGTTCATGACTCAATAATGTTTGAGGTGCCGATAGTTGGGTTTAGGGAGTGTATGAAGGTGATAGATGAAGTAATGGTTGGTACAGGAGAGAAATATTTAGGTAAGGAATTTGATAAAGTTCCTTTTAAGGTAGATACAAAAGTTGGAGATAATTGGGGGGGTATGTTTGAAAGAAAAGAACAAATTGAAGAGTTTTTAGTTAGCAGAGGGATTCATTAATTTTTAGGAGGTTTTTCATGTCCGATTTTCCTTCCGATGGTCTTTTGGATAAGCCTTATTTTTCCTTCACTCCTCTTTTAGATATGCGCCCAGAGGGAATTGATGGTAGATTTTTGCATGATGAGAGGACTTTAGGTTTATTTATAAACCTTAATATCCTTTCCTATGAGCTAGGTTATGTACAAAAAAGAATTCAATATATGGTAAGTGCTAATGTAAATATTGAAGATCCAATTAAGAGACAAGATGTTTACAAAGCCCATAGAAATGATGCTAAATTAGAGTTTTCTGATTTAATTATTCAAGTTAAATCTTTCTGTGAGCGTATGGGATGGGATTTCAGGGAATTAGAAAAATTAGGATTAGAAAGATATAGGGAAAGAATGGAAGAGTTAGCTCAAAGGAAAATATAAGGAGATTAAAGTGGGATACGAAGCAAAAATAATTCTAGATAGTATCAATAAAGTCGGAAATAGGTTAACGACTTTTGAAATAACTTACCCTAGAATTGTTCACAATGAATTAATGACACATAGGATGTTTTCTAGAAATTCTAGTTCTTCTCGTGCTATCCCTAATGTACGTCTAATATCTAAAATATTTGAAGACCCTTTCGTTCCTACATATTGGGGAAAGAACCAAAAAGGTATGCAAGCAGAAGAGGAATTAAGTATAGAAATACAGGGAGAAGCTGTATTAAAATGGATAGAGGCAAGGGATATAATGCTTCAATACTCAAAAGAACTTTCCAATTTGGGCATACACAAGCAAATAGTAAATAGATTATTAGAACCCTGGATGTGGATTACTGTTGTTGTTACTGCAACTGAATATGATAATTTCTTTTATCTTCGTTGTCATAAGGATGCACAACCAGAAATACAGAAGATTGCTTATATGATGAAAGAGCTTTATGATAATAATAAACCAAAAGAATTAAAAAGTGGGAGTTGGCATTTGCCTTATATATGGCAGGAAGATTTAGAGGATAAAGAGAGTTTTGAGGATAAGGACTTAAGATTGGTTTCCGCTGCTCGTTGTGCTAGGGTTTCCTATTTGACGCATAATGGAATTAGAGATATAAGTGAGGATTTAAGGTTAGCAACGCAACTTTTAGAGGGGGAAGTAAAGCATATTTCTCCCTTTGAGCATCAAGCTAAAGCTCTTGGTGAGAATCTAAGATATGGAAACTTTTTTGGATGGAAGCAATTCAGAAAATATTTTGAAGATGAAAATTATGGTAAGATTTTAGGTTAATAGAGGAGAATTTAGGTGGAAGAAAAATTGAAGTTGAAAAGATTTTTATTACTCCTTGGTTTTGTTGGAGTTTTATTTTCTCTAGTTATTAGTTTTTTCATTTATGCCTATGCTTCTCCAAATAATTCATATTTGAACAATTATGTTTATGTAGGTTCTTGGGAGTGGTATATTGACGAAGGGGATTCTGAGGGTTATTGGGCTGCTCCCATTTTTGATTCAGTTTTAGGTATTTTGGATTTGCGTTCCATTACTGATATGGGACAAAAGGGAAGATTTGAAGGAGACTCTATTTGTTGTGGGGTTTTTGTTTATGATAGACCTATACTGAGTTCTGATTTAGGTTTAGATTTAGAGTTAATTTTTCAAGGAGGAATTACAACCCTTGATGTAAAAGATATATTGATCTCTAAATTAGATTTTGTGGATTCTTTTTCTCCTTCCTCTTCTACTCTTGAAGATGTATTGTGGGAAATTTTCACTGTTCATTCAGATGCTAATGGATTAACTGGACCTAAACCTATAATTCCTGAGAGAGATTTAGGCTTAAGATTATATTTATATGGAATTTCAGTGGATGGACGAGCAATAAAGGAAAAAATAATAGTACCTGAAGTTTCTGAGGAGTGGCAATATATTATAAAAGGAATACAAGAAGATTATAGAGAATTAAGAGAGTCTCTAACAAGTGAAAAGTTAGGGATGTGGTTAAGTTTACAGAGTGATAAATATAATATTGATGATTATGAAAAGTTTAAGCCTGAGGAATTTAGAGATGATGGTATCGAGTCTATTGAGCCTAAGACTACTATTCAGGATGATTTTAATAGAGGAGATGGTTCTTTAAATAATTCAGAAGCTACAATAGCCTCTGTGGGACAAGGATGGACATGGAGTGTATTAGTTGCTTCAATAAATATTTCTAGTAATATAGTCGTAGGTGTTTCTGCGGGTGTGGATACGGTTGCTAGGGCTGAAGAGGCTTTATCTAGTGCAGACCATTTTTCCCAAGTCGATATTGTAAGTATGGGAGCTTCTTCTTTAGTTAATGGTCCTGGAGTAAGAATTCACGAATCAGATATTACTTTATATTCGGCTTGGAGTAGACCGAATACTTCTGTTTCACATAGATTTGAAAAATTTGTTACTGGGACTAGGAGTGAGCTTACAGGAGCTAATGAAAGCCCTGCTCCTACTTTTCCAGGAGAAGCTAAATTTGATATAGAAGGTACTACACTAACTTATTTCTATGAAGACGTACAAAAAATACAGATTACAGATAGTTCTATTTCTGGTAATTTGTATACTGGACTTACTTTAAGAGGTTCTGCTACATCCTCAGATAATTTTATGGCTTCAGATGGTTTAGATCCTACACCTACACCTACACCTACTCCAACTCCGACAAATACTCCAACTCCTACACCTACAGCTACACCTATAGGTGGTGGCGGAGGTGAGCCTACAGAAATATCTCCTTTAGTAGGATTATTTCTATTGACTATATTTTCTTCTATATTGGCCGGATTAAGATTAGATTGGGCTGGAGACGATTTATTTAAATGGGGAGCAGCATCTAAATGGTTCGGTATAAGTGTAATTTTTGGTCTAGGAATAGAAACGGATATTAATTTTGTTTACTCTTTAGCGTCAGTAGCTATAGCTTTCGCATTTATACTACCTTGGGCATACAGACGAGTTAGAAGATGGAGAAATCAGGAATAGAAAATGGAGAAATTAGGAATAAAAGATATGAGGAGATTAGGGATAGGGGATAGGAATAAAAAAGTGAAACTAAAAAATAAATAACAATAAAAAAAACTGATAAGAAGGATAAAGGGGAAGAAAAAAATGGATTTAGGTTTAGCTATAATCGTAGGAGCTTTTACAGGTTTAGCAGTTTTTCTTAGAAATGAAACTGTAGGAATTTTGTTCTCCTTTGCAGCAGGAGTAGTTTGGTTGGCTACAGTTTTTATAGTAATTTCTGATTTTCCTATTTTTGGCTTGTCTTGTCTTTTCCCTGGATTTGGATTTTTACTTCCTGGATTTAATGCTATTAAGGAATGGAGGAATAAGGAGGGATAGAAATTAGAATCAAAGATAGATAGTATAAACGGTTATTGGAGAAAAAGGGTATAGACTTTTTCGGAGGGTATTGACAATCAGGACGGGATAAGGTAAACTAGTCATGAGGGAGTCTAAGTGTTTAGATATTTAATTTTTATATCTTTATTATTTTTTGGTTGTACACCTATTGAGGCTGAAGAAGAAATAGACTATTGGAATAAAGCTAATGAGAATTGGGAAGTAGCTTTAGCATTTGAAGATTTAGTTTTTGATACGGAGGTTGTTGATACTTTTACTTTAGACGATGAATTATATTTTGTAGAAAAACAAGGGTATATTTGGAAGGAAGATGGAGAATTAGTTTTTGACCTTAGAAACAAAATAGATGAGCCTGAATACCATCACGAAAATGGGTTGCAAAGTGTAGAGGTTACAAAGGATGCAAAGGGGTTTTTCTTATCCTACACTGAAGTTGGAGGATTTGTAACCGTAAGTTATTTTGATTTTTGGAATGGTGAGAGTGAAGAGTATATTTTAAGGGTAGAGCGTGATGGGGATGTTCATGCAGGCGGAGGGTTGATTTTAGATAAGGATATACTTTTTGCTAGTTTTGGGGATGGATATTTTTGTACTTTAGGATTAGAAGATTGTACCTGGGCACAAGATAATAGTAATTATAGGGGTACAGTCTCAAGGATTGATTTGGTTTCTGGTTCGGTAGATATTTTAGGTTATGGTTTTCGGCATCCTTGGAGATTTGAGAAAATTGGAAAAAAGTTAGTTGTTTTTGATACAGGCCAAACTAGTTGGGAAGAAATCAATATAATTGATTTAGATGAAGAATTAGGAAATTATGGTTGGCCCTACTATGAGGGGAATGAGTTTAGTGCTGAATTTACGGGTGTAGAAGGATTTTTAGGTTTTGAGCCTGAACTTCAAAATTACACTCCTCCTAATTACTTTTATCCAATCTACGATAAAGGTAATTGTGCAATAATAGGTGGACCTTATAAAGAAGGAAATATTTATTTTGGGGATTTTTGTAGTGGAAGAATTTGGAAGTATGGTTTAGAGAGTATACCTGAACTTATTTTAGAGAACAAGCTCTCTTATTTGACTCATTTATTTTTCATTGAAGATTCTTTATTTGTAAGTGCAAGTATTGGGAATGGGAGGTACGGAATATATGAGGTAGTTAGGGATTAGAGGAAAGGAAATCATAAAGGTGGATAAAACAAAATTTTGAAAGAAGGGAGGTGAAATCTTGTGAAAGGAAATTCTGTGGCTACCTGGGTAATTGCTCTTTTATTGATTGCAGTTATTGGGGGTGCATTATTCCCAACAATTGTAACTCAATTTGCGGCAGTTACAGGAGCTAATGGTATTACGGCAATCTTCTCTGTTATGGCGGTAGTTTTAGCTGCTGTCTTTCTATGGAAGATTGCAGGTGGTGCATTTGGTCGTAGTAAGTAATTTTTTGTAGAAGGGAGGTTAAAAATAATGGACAAAATCGGTAACTGGGTTATTGGTGTTTTGTTAGTGGCTGTTGTTGCTTCTGCATTATTCCCTACTATTATCACGCAGTTTGCAGCGGTTACAGGCGCTAATGGCGTTACGGCTATTTTCTCGGTTATGGCCGTCATTTTGGCGGCTGTGTTACTGTGGAGATTAGCTTCTGGAGCTTTTTCGAGTAGAGGGTAAATTCAAATTTATCCGAAAAAGGTCTGGTGGTTAAAAAACCAGACTGTAAAATAAAAAGATAAGAAACCAATGACTACCAGAAGACAGGATAGAAGACAAAATCCTAAAGGGGATATTTGGAGGAGAATTCTTAATTCGGCTAATTCTATTTATAAAAATAGGAAAGTTTCTAAAAGGGAAGCATTAGATAAAGCAGTTTCAGAAATTAGTAGGTATAAATAGTTATTTTATTTTGATTTTTTAGCAATCTTTCTTATGTTTTGATTTATTTTAGGATGTTCTTATTATGGCTAGCACTATTACTCCTATAAAAGTTAATTCTACGGAACCAAAAGAATACAAGCCAGAGACTTATTCTTATAAAGAGCAAGTCTCTGATTTAATATCTCAAGGTAGGGAGTCTGAAGCTGGAGCTTTATTGCAAAGGCTAGAGAGAAATGGTGAAATAAATAAACAAGAATTGGATGATAGTGAGAGAGAGGTTTTAAATAACTATAATGACCAGTCAAGTTCAAATCCAAATCCAAATATTTCGGAGGATATTGATCCTCCTTCCTCTGATAATAGCGATATTTCTGACTCCTACAATTCTCCTAATGGTACTCCTAATAATCCTGAAAGGGATGGGGATAGTGTAGAGGGAGAGAGAATAAGTGCAAGGATTGAGTCTGAAAATCCAATAAATGAAAGTCAAAATAATACAGACCCTATCCATGCACAACCAGAGACTTCTAATGTAAAAGAAAGTCCTATACATGCTTCTAGACAAGAAACAGAATTTATTAGGAGAGAAGAAGACGAAATAGAAGAAGAGGAAAAATCAGTAAGAATCCCTAGTCCACAAGAAATTATAGCAATAGAAGCAGCAAGGAGACAGATAGAACTACAGGAAAAAAGGGATAAAGAAGAAAAAATAGAAGAAATATCAGAAAAAGACCAAGAAATAAAAGATACAAGTGAAGAATTAGAAGAAGAGGAAGAAAAAGAAGAGCAACAAGGGGAAGAATTAGATAGAATATCTGCTAGACTTAGAGATTTTGAGACTAATAGAGAAAGATTAATAGAAAGAGTTCAAGAATTAGAAGAGCAAAGGGATACACTTTCTCCTAGAGAGTTTAATAGACAGGCTTTACAATTAAATAGAAGTATTGAAAATTGGGAGAGAAATTACGAACGAGAATTAAATATACTTGTAACTGAACAAGAAGAGCAGGAAATAGTACCTGAACAAAAACAAGAACAAGAAATAACAGAGGCAAGAGAATATGATTTATTAGAAGAAATAAGAAAAGGTACTAATGAAGCTGAGTTAATAAATATAGGATTTGAACAAAAGGATATACAAGAATTAAAGAGTTGGTATGAGGATTTAGGACAAGAGGAAAAGCAGATTTTAGAGGAGAGTGGTCTAGAGGGATTACAAGAGCATTATAGACAAAAATATTTAGCTCAATTTACCCCTGAAACTAGAGAATTAATTGAGAAATGGAATATTGACCCCTCCCAATATCCTCTTTTTGAGGATAAAGAAACGGGGCTTGTGACTGTTGGATTTGAAATAAATCCGAATGTTCCTCCTCCTAGCCCTTCAGACGTTATTGCCCAGGACATAGAATCTAGGGCCATTGCTGAAAATATAAATAAAGCTGTAGATATATCCCAAAAATTAGATTTACAACTTTCTGTTGTAGGTTCAGGTTTTGAATTACCTGAAAGATATTGGATATCTGTAGCTGAATATAAGTGGCTTCAGGAAAATAAAGATAGACCTGAAGTTGCTATGATATTTGATGAACAAAGAAAACAACACTTAATTTCTGCTGGAATATCTATTGCTAGTATTCCTATATCCTTTGTTGCATCATCCTTAGTGATTCGGGGACTTAGATATGTAGCACCTAGAATTATTGATTATGTAAAAAGGACTGCTCCTATAGCTTTAAGGTCTCAAGCTGGTTATGTTGATTTAGGAAAAATAGCTCCTATTTCTGGAATATTAAGGGGACAATTACAGAATGTTTTAGCTAAATCTACTCTAATAGGTAGGATAGGAACAATAAAATCCCGAGTCTCCTTAAGGTCTACAATTCCTGGTAGGACTGCTAGGGAATCTAGAGATACAGAAATAAGAAATTATTTAGATTCTTTACAAAGAGCTACTCCTCAACTCTCTCCTCAATTACAGGAACAGGCTAATATTGTAAATAGAATTTTAGTTTTAGAGGGAGTCTTAGCAGGAACAGAGAATTTAACTCAAAGACAGGGAATTATACAAGAGCAAAGAGAAATTGCAAGGCAATTAGATGTTGCTTCCCTCCCACAATTAAACACTAATGTAAAAACTCTTCAACAATTAGTAGCAAATCCTGAAATTTTTATGGAAACTAGAATAGAAACTATTCCTAAACTTGCTCCTATTACTAAAGTTGAAACTAAACCTGTTACAGAGACAGAATTACAAACAAGACCAAGAGAAATAACTCAAGTACAACCCATAGAAGAAACACAAATTCAAACTCAAGCGCAAATAGAAACTCAAACAGAAACTACAACTCCGTTTACAACTCCAAGATTAACACAAACAGCAACGGAAACTTTAAGGATTCCAGGAGTATTAAGAGGAGGTATTACCCCTGTTCCTCCTGCACCTTTAAGAGCACCTTTTTTGTCCGAAGAAGAAACTCCTAAAATAACAAAAAGGATTACAGAAAATCAATTTAGGAGTTTTGCGGCGGGATTTATAAATTATGGAAAGTCCAAAAGTGTCAAAGGCCCTTATGTTAGAGCTTTAAGTCCTGATGGGAATACTGCGGTAATTCAATGGGGAACGAGCAAATATGCTCTCTCGCTTAAGTAAAAAATTAATTATAACTTTTGCTGTTCTCTCTGTTTTTGTTTTCACTATTTCTTTTGCAGTTATCGACCTGCAAGAAGGTTTAGTGTCTTATTGGTCTTTTGATACTGAATTTCCTGGAAGTGTAGATATTGCAGGAACTCCCACTAGTGGAACTGTTACGCCTGATACTGCTGAAGCAAATAATGAAAATAATGCTTTAGTACAAGGTGCAACTCCTACTCCTGGACCTTCAAATACTGCTTATTTGTTTGATGGTTCCTCCTCCCTCACCGTCTCAGACTCCGACTCTCTAGATTTAGATGAAGATTTATCTCTTTCTTTTTGGATGAATCCTGGATTTCCAGAAAATTTTGGAGACGTTGGATGTTCCTCTTCGGGTAGTGGATTATTTGTTAAGGATTCTGCATTTTCTTTATGTAGTATTAATGAAGTATTAAATGCTAGTTTTGAGGAAGATTCCCCTGCATTAGATGATTGGACTGAGGTTATATCTGCTACAGGCTCTACAGAAAGGGATACTGTACAGGTTTTATTTGGAGAAGCATCTCTAAAGTTACAAATGACTAATTCGGGTTCTTCTGGTGACGGTGTTCAGAGACATCAGGGAATTACAGCTTCGGAAGGAGATATTTGGTCAGTAGGAACTTCTATATTTGTAGAAGCTCTTTCAGGGGCAAACGCAATGCTCCGTATGACTTTTAGAGATTCTGGTGGTAGTATTGTAGGGAGTACATTTACAGAGACATTACCTGTAAATGCGGATTTTGAAGAAGTTGAAATAATAAATAAAACAGCTCCAGCAAGTACAGATACTATAAGAATTCAACTCCGCATTGAAGCTACAGGTTCAGGGGCTATAGGTACTGCATATTTTGATGGAGTAACTGCGGTAAAAAATGATGAATTAGTTAATTTAGAGTTAGACTTAACAGGAGTTACTTCTACTCCTTTTCAATCTAATCTTCTTTTACCTGAACAAACTTCCTTATATACAGTAACAAGAGATGGAACAACAGGAGATGTAATTTTTTGTAGGGGATTATTTGGTGCAGCTATTCCTGTTTGTGACGATGCTATTTCGGGAGGGACTGAAAGTTTAACAACAAATACAAATGATTTAGTTATGGGGGAGAATTTTGAAGGTGTATTAGATGAAATGCGTTTATGGGATAGAGTTTTATCCCTAGATGAGATAACTTTTATGCAAACTATTTTTCCTGAAACAGTAATATCTCAGGATTTAAAATCTGGTGCTGATTTTATAGCTTCTTTATTTCTTCTTCCTAAAGATGTGTTTGCTACAGGAATTATAGGAATTATTGGGTTAGTTTTATATGCAGCAACGAGAACTGTACATTTAATGTTAGGATTCATATTAGCTGGTGTATTTATTGCTGTAATTTATGAGTATTATGATTGGTGGCTTCTATTAATTCCTGTAGGGTTAGTAACAGTATTTATTATTTTAAGAATAACAAAAATTATAAAACCACGAGAAGCAGAATAGGGCTAGAACCCAAAAACAAACCTATAGAAAACTAACAAGAGAAAAATAATGACTAGTGCATTTGCCCCTACAGTCGTTTTTATGTATATATATTTAGCCATACTACACTTTACTTTGACTAATTTAGGTGTAGGTCCAGATTTGGGGGTTGTTCCTTCACTTTTTGGTAGTGTAGAAACTTTTCTTTTATTTGGATTTTTGGCTACTGTAGCAACTATTATAGCTTCTGCTGTTTTACCTGGTTTTGGTTTTGCTTCTGGATTTACATTCTCTAATGCAGTAGTGGGTTCTTTATTTCTCCCCCCATTAATTATATTAGTTGGATTAGCAACTAATCCTGAAATTCCAGAGTTGGTTAGAATTGGAATATTTTTTCCTGTAGTCTTATTCTTTGGTATTAGAGCTATTGAATTTGTGAGGCGATAAATGAAGAGGATTTTCTGGTTCCTCCCTTTAATTTTATTATTATTTTCTTTTCCTGTTTATGCTCAGGAGACAGGAGATATTTTATCTGTTAGTAAAACAAATTCCTTAGCAGGTTCAGAAGTTATTTTTACTATCCATGTTCCACAGGATGAAGAAGTAACAGTACAAGCAATAAACTCTATAACTGAAAGTGTTTTAAAATCTCAACAATTAACAGGAGATGTTAATGATGAAATTAGTTTTAATTTTATAGAAAATGACCTATCTTCCCTATATCCTTATTATATTACTGTTTTAGGTTCAGGCAATGTCTCGGAGATATTTTTTATTGTCCCTTTTATAGATATTAATTGTGGAGTAGAGGGAGAGGGACAACTATTTATTGGAGATATTGAAACTGATTGGTCATCAAATCTAGACAGATATTTAATTCCCCTTTCTGGATATTCTGTAATATATTTATGTGCTCAGCAGCCTGGTGGCTGGCAAATTCAATATTCTGATGGTGCAGGAAATGAAGATACATTTGACTGGATAGCAGATGGGACAGGTTTATTACAGAATATTGTAATTACAGGACTAGATACATCTTCAGATGATATAAATTCTCGTACCCTTCAGCTTTCTTCCTCTGGAGTATTTTCTTTTAAATCAGTTTTGATACGTGATTTCTTTGATTCATTTACAAATGAAACTAGCTCTGCTGTTTCTTTAGATGCACATGACCCTGATTTAGTTAATTTTCCTGGGTTACGTTGGTTTGAGAGTGGAGAGGGGGATTGGGAAATTCCTGCAAATTCTGATTTTACATCTTTAACTACTCCTGCTTATTTATATACAGACTCTTTTGATAGAACAGGAAATTTAGATGGCTCTACAACGGATACGGGTGGATTAACTTGGAGTACAAATGTAGATTCAGGTATAAATATAAATATTTCTAGGCCCTATGTAGAAATTTCTAATGATTCGGGAGCTTCAGGGAATAGAGTTAATGCTTTAGTACCTGAGACAGAAGATTATAATAATATCTACATGGAAGTTATTATTCCTTCTGGGGACAATAATTGGGTTGTTGGCCCTGGATTCGATTCCACAGACGATGTAGGATTAGATTTTATTTGTGGCCTTGACGCTAATTCAGATGAATTAGTAACTGCTACTACTGCTTCGGGAGGAGGCCCTGAAACTGTTACATATACCATAACTAGAGATGTAGTGCATATAATCAGACTTATAGAATATGTTGCTACAGATTCTACAAATGAAGAATGGTTGTGTTTTGTTCAGGAACAAGATAATCCCAGTAATTTTGCAATTTCCGCTACACGGATTAGAACTATAACTCAAGGATTTAGTGGGATTGCAGCTTATAGTGAAGATACAACAAACACAGAGAGCGTTTTAGTAAATAAGATTGAAGCCTCAAATCTTAGAGGAATAGTAACTACAGAACAAGGAGATTCTGTAATTGCAGAAGCTGAATTTGAAATAGGAACAGATTTAGTAGGATTAACTTTTAGATATAAAGAGGAGACAGAGGAAACTTCTGTAGCAACATGGGTTGGGATGCAATATGTAATAGACCCTAGACTAAAAAGTCTATTTGTTTATGCTTATCAAGATGGAACGTATGAAGCAGAAAAAGTAGGGGATACAATAAATTTTCAAGAAGGAGATATTCATACTTTAAGAGTAGAAACTGTTTCGGATACAGAATATGATTTGTACTTAGATGAGGAGTTGGTTGATACTCATACTTTTACTTTAGACCCCGAAGCTGAGGCTTTAGATTGGGGAATTATAGGTGTAGATAATGAATTTGAAGTCAATTCGTTCTCTATATTATCTGATTCTCCTACAGAAGTAACTCCAAAAACTACACAAAATAAAGCTCTAATTTTATCAAATAATCCTCCTTTTACTCTTGATATCCCCGATATTGCAAGAGGAAATAGAGTTGAAGTAATAGTTAGTTCTCAAACTTCTAAAGTGTATACTGATTTTTCTACTAAATTATTAACTGACTTAGATTCTTTAGTAACAGCTTCTTTATCTTCAACTTTTACAAATACCCAAACAATTGAATTAAATACTACAGACCCTGATACAAATGAGGATGGAATAGTAAGACTAAGATTAACTTCGGGAGTTTTGAATACATTTTTAGGTGAAGGGTTTCATTATGATATCACTGAAACATGGGAAACTATAGAGGATAATATCAAAACACAACTAAATAATTTAATCCAAGCTATAGGTTGGGATTCAATACAGGGTAGAATAATTATATTTATTTCCTTTGCTACAGGGTTCTTTTTACTTGGTTATACTTTTATGTTTGGGTTATTTCCCCCTGCTAAGATACAATTTGGATTGTTATGTATGTATTTTATGATGATTATTATGGGATTATTAGATATTATAAATCTTTTCTTAGCTTTAATTTTACTTGCTGTTTTCTTGTATCTAACATGGGATAGATTACTTTTGAAGGGGGAATAAAATGTATAAGTCAAAGAAAAGAAATAAGAATTGGGGACTATTTATAGTTTTAGCTTTCCTGGTTGGAGTTATGGCTTTAGGGGGATTTTTGGTTTATGGGGAAAAAATAGTAGGAGGAGAAAATAACTCAGAAATTGACGGGATAAGAAACGCTAAAAGTCTAGTCGAAGATGAAAATTTAAGAATAGGACATACTGTAACTTTTAGGTCAGAGGTAATTAGAAAAGAGCCTATATTGTCCCAACTAATTTTATCTAATGGGGTTGTTTGTGTATATTCGGATTGGGCCTCTATTCGGATAGGAGATATTATAATTTTTAGTGGGGAAGTTATGGGTTTTGATATGTTAGGAATAAATACTATAAATTCAGAGGCAAAACAGGAAAATATAGAAGTCCTAATAGGAAATTGTAAAATAAAAGAGTAAAAGACTAATGATTGATATAATGATTCCCCTAGGAATAATGGGGGTTTTTGGTTTTGGATTAACTAAAAATTTATATGGAGGATTAGGAGGAGTAGCTTTAGGATTTCTATATTTAATTTTTTGGACTAAAGATGTTCCTTTTTGGACTTTATTAATATTATTATTTGCTGCTTTTGGAGTTTGGTTTTTTAGATATAGATAGAAAAAGGTCTGGAATAATAAATAGAGAAGGAGAAAAGAATGAACGTGGAAATATTAACCACGGCATTAGCTACTTTAGGAGTTATTCTTTTAGTTTTAGGTACCTATTATTATTATGTAAAGATGTCCCTTAAGGATAAAGTTAGAGCTTTTATTAGAGATGAAAATAAAAAAGTATTTCCCCATGCGGTAAAATTACACCAAGGAGCGTTTAAGGTAGGCGTCACTACATATAATTGGGATTATAAAATTTCTACAGAAGAAACACCTTTGCAAATTATTCCTGGAATATATGAATGGTTAAAGACTGGATATTATTTAGAAGGAAATCCTAATCCTCAACCCTTTGATAAAGGTCTAGGTGCAGGAGTAATTGGAGGAGAAGAATTAACTAAGATTGTAGAGAGTCAAGCTATAAAGAAATTCCTAGAAGGTTTTGGAGGAGTTGACAATGAAGTTCTGCTAAAAATGATTTTTATATCTGCTGGAATTATTCTTCTAGCTATTGGAGCAGCTACACATTACATGAAACCTTTTGCGTAAAATAGAGGGAGAAATAAAATGGTAAATATAAATAATAAAGATGTAGAAGAAGAAGAGGAAGAAGAGGAAGAAAAACCTATTAGGAGTATGGCTCAACAAATAGCAGACAGAAGAGCAAATAGTCTTGGATTCGTCCCTTCTCAACAGGAAAAAGATGCTAAACATCCAATAACGGCTATGTTTGATGTATTATTTAATGATGGTGCAGATGACGAAAGCTCTCCTGGAAAGTTAACAGAAAGTAGTGTATTAAATTTAATATCATTATCTAGGATTAAATCTAGTCAAATAGAAGCTATAGCGCAGATGTTGGCTATGGATAGAAGGGCAAATACGGATATACACAAAAGAATAATAAGATATATGTTAGCTCCTGGAATAGGAGAAAAAGGGGCAGGTAGAAAAGAAATGTTAGACGGACTCAGAGATATTAGATTGCATAATGAAGAGGATGAAGAGGGTGATAGGAGATTATAGAAGAATAGATTAGGAGAAGAGGAGAAGCGTAACAATGGTTATGCAAGATTTTATTGGCGGAAAGATGGTTTATATAGGAGGGAATTTAGGAAAAGGCAAAACTGTAACTTGTGCTAAAATGCTATTTGAAGATTGGTTGTTAGGAAAGAAAATATATTCTGATTTCCATTTAGATTTTCCTTCTAAGGAAGAAATGAGGGAATTAGGGTATATCGTTGAAGACCCTGAATTTTTAGCTATCCGTAGTAACGTAGATTTAAGAAGATTTCTTAGGATGATGGAAGACAATGAGTTAGATAACTGCACAGTCGGTTTTGATGAATTCTATTTGACAGCGGGTTCTAACCGCTCTGCTTCTTTAGTAAATCAGATTATTGTAGCCTATGCTACTACAATACGGAAAGGAGCTACAGATTTATATTTAGTTTCCCCAGAGGAAACAGATATTGATAGAAAGGTTCGAAGGTATATTCATTTAGAATTGCATCCAAATTTAGACGAAAAAACAGGTTTATGTAGAGTAAAAATTTATAACAGAAAATATAAGGAATGGAGCACTTTAACTTATGATGCAAAAGAAATATTCCCTCTATATAATACTAGAGAAAAGCCTGGAATCCCCCAGTATTTGAAGAAGGCTACGTTCACAAGATAAAAAAATAAGGGTACAAGAGAAAAGAGGGAAAATATGCAGACAGACAAAGAACTCATATATACAAAAACCGATCTGACTCACGATTTCAGGATAAAGCCTTTTGGCTCTGCTGAAAAAACTAGATTACAATTAGTTCCTTCTGGAGTAGGAATTATATGGGGACACGTAAGACATAAATGGAGAATAGTTACAGTTAAAATTCCCTTATTTTTAGAATTAGATAGAGCGTATGTTATTGCTCGTGAGATTGTAGAGTTGTTAGAGGGAAATTATATTGTAGAGGATAATATGCTTACATTGGAAAAGGCTCTCCAGATATGGCCTGGAGCAGATATAATAAATGAATATAAAGTTAAATTTCAAGAAGATGGAGGAAAACAAACTGCATTTGCTCCTTCTTCAGGGGAGTTAATCTCATATGCAGGAGAAAGAGGACATCCAGTAAATATATTGGGTGTAGAAAATACTTGGAAATTGTCTATGACAGATGGAAAATGGTATAAACAAGAAAAAGCTAATATCATAAATGATGTAAAAAGGTTGAATTCTTTAGGAGAAAAGTTAAATGCAGGCTCAAAGAGAACTCCATTTAATGAGGGTTTATAGTTTTATGCATTATAAAACATTAAAAGAGTTAGATGAGGAGCCCATTCTTTTTTCCGCATTTAGAGTATGGGCTTTAATATTTAGATTTTTTTCAAAATTTAGAGTAAGGACTTTTCTACTTAAAGGTTTTAAGTTTTGGTTTATTGGTGGAATTGGAATATTAATAAATATGGGTGTTCTTTTAAGTTTAGTTGAGGTTTTTGAGTTAGATTATAAAATTGCAGGTTTTGTAGGTATATGTATAGCAGCTTTTAGTAATTATGTAGGAAATATCCTAATAGGAAATATAAAGATATGATAGAGCAGGAATTGCAAAAGTATGAAGAAAAAAATGAGATAAGAATAAAAAGAAAGGGGGAAGGAGTAATTAGAGGTTATTTTAGATGGACTAGTTCTGCTTTTATATTTATTCTTCTTTTTCCATTCTTGACATTGGCCCAAGACAATATAAAGCCTTTTGTTCATCATATCAGAGTTACAGGTGCAGGAGAGAATTGGGTTACTTTTCTTATGGCCTTAATTTCTCTTCTGTATCTAATCGGTGCCCTTAATTTAGCTTTAGTTATAGGAAAATGGATTGAGGAAAGACTAATTAAAATTTTGGAGGGAAGAAATTAGATGGAAAACGTAATGACCAAGCGGAATATTTCCGCTGGACTTTTTCTTTTACTTATTACAGGAGTCTCTCTCCGCCTAATAACTCCTCCCTTCCATACTTGGTCCACTACATCATCAGATGCTGGAATTTATTTAGCTTTTATTCCTAATTTCTGGGTAGCACATCCTGGAGGAGCGACTGTTTATACTTTTTTGGGCTTTTTGTGGTCTAATTTATTTCTAATTTTTAATGTTTCTGTGTATGATTCACTTTTGTGGATGAATACTTTTATTGGACTTTTGACTGTTTCTGTTGCTTTTTATTGGGCAATGGTTCGCGGTCTTAATGTTTATTTCTCTTCTATAGCTGCCTTTACCTTAATTCTTTCTGCTATATCCTTCTCTCAGTTTGGAGTTATTGAGAGCTATCCACTCCATGCACTTTTATTGTTAGTTTTCTTTTTTAGTTGGGATATGGGAAGAAGGAATAATTGGAAGGGTTGGAAGTGGATTCAGATTATTTTTGGAGGTTTATGTATAGGATCGCATCATACCCTCTTATTTGTAGTTGCACTTACTTATTTATTAGGAATGTTTTTTAGGCACAAGGAGAATATTACTCTTTGGAGAGGAATACCTAAAGAGGCTTTTTGGAGTGGGTTAATTGGACTTTTTATATATTCTACTATTGTTTTTCGTGGCTTTTTTGGACTAACTTTTGATGCACAAATTGATTATACGGCGGAGCGGGTTTTGCACTATTTCCGTGCATTAACTCCCATATTTCTTTTAAATTATTCAGACTTACCTATTAGAATATTTTCCCATATTCCTATTTTTATTATTTCCTTTGCTATTCCAATTCTTATTCTTTCCTGGGGATTGGCGTTTAAGGGAAAAGAGTTTTTTAGGGAAGAGAAACTTTATTGGATTTTGTCAAGTGTTTATATCTTTTATGTTCTTACTTATCTTTCTACCCAAGGATACAGATATTATACAGTCCTTCCAATTATTCTCTTACCTTTAGTTTTTAAAGGATTCTCCTATGTACAAGAAAAGGGTTTTATTTGGTTTTCTCTATCCAGTTGTTTTATTATAATATCTTTTCTTCTTCTTTTCCAAATTCATTTCTTATACCCCAACAATGATATGGAAAAAATGAGGGATAAGTTGTATGAGCTAAAAGGGATTGCAGAGGAAACAGGGGAACAACAGATAATATTAACACAATATTACAATGAAGTTATTGGGACTTATTGGAATGAAGTCTTTAATCATGGATTTTTGGATGATATTGTAGTAGTGAATGGAGAAGTTAAAAGTTTGGAGGAGATTGGAGAGGTAGAAAAAATAGAAGGAATGAATTTAGGGGAATTAAATAATAGAAGGGTTTCCCTTCTCTTTTCAGATATTGCACCTGTTATTGTCATTCCTTCTATTTATACAATTCAAGACAATAATATCTCAGAGAGATACACAAATCTCTTACAAAAAAATTCAACAAGTGAATTTAATATAACTCACTGTATGCCTCCAGATGCCTCTTTTATTCCTTTTGAAACTTATTATTGTGTAGCTGAAGAAGGATTAAGAGCACTACAAAACAATCCGAACATACATTACCACACAGTCAACCCTCACGATACATTAGGGGAGCAGTACGGAATACCAGAAGAAAGAATATATATAACGAAACAAGACCCTACATCTTATATAAAAGATGAAAACGCAAATTATTACTCCCGCTGGTACGAAAATGGATGGTTAAACGGAGTAGAGGGGCGTCCTTATTGGGCAGCATTTATCAGAGGAGATTTCGAGCATCCTTATTGGGATAGTGATAATTATAGTTTTAAGAGAATTTTAGGATTTGATGTTCCCATGTCCGTTATGTTTGTTTTTGGATGGAGTTTTGTAATTGGATGTACAATTTACTGGATTTTGAATAGGAGAACCCTTCGTGCGTAGTCTTTATATCCCTTCAGGATTATATTTACTTTTACTTATTGCCCTTTTTGGCCTTTCTTTCCAAATGAATAATGGACATTTTATATCTCCTTTAGACGATACATATATTCATTTAGCTATAGCAAAAAATTTAGCTTTACACGGAGTTTGGGGAATAACCCAATTTGAATTTTCTGGTTCCTCTTCTTCTTTATTATGGACTGTTTTATTAGCAGGACTATTTAAGATTTTTGGTGTTGTAGAGTGGATTCCTTTTGTACTGAACATTTTGTTTGGGTTTGCTATTCTCTTCTTCTCCTGGCAAATCTTAAATAAATACCAAATACAATTACAAGTAAAACTTCTACTCCTAACATTAATATTATTTATTACTCCACTTCCACCGATGACTTTAATTGGAATGGAGCATTTATTACATGCATTATTAACTTTAGGATTTGTTTATTGGGGAATTGAGAGCTTAAAAAAGGGAATATTTGATTGGAAGATTGGGTTATTAAGTTTAGTCCTAGTTTCTGTTCGATATGAGTCCTTATTTTTAATTGGGAGTTTAGGTTTATTATTCTGGATAAATAGAAAATTTATTTGGGGAGTTATAATAGGAGCAGCAGGACTTATTCCCATAATTTCTTATGCTATAATCTCTTTATCTCAAGGATGGATGATTGCTCCAAATAGCATTTTGGTCAAAGGAAATTTACCTGAAAATTTAGTAGATTGGTTATGGAGTTTGTTAATAGGAATTTTTTGGGTACTACCTAAATCTCCTGGATTATTTGCTCTTGTAATTTTATTAGGAATTTCCTTTTTTTACTGTAAAAAAGATTTAGAGTATATTCCCTTTAAAATTGTTAATCTCTTAACGATTTTTCTCTATAAAAGAGATTATACTGCTACAAGCTACACTTTTATTATTCTTGTAACTATCTATCTTCATTCAGTTTTTGCTGACGTAGGGTGGTTAAATAGATATGAGGCTTATTTAGTTCCAATAGGATTAATAGCAGTAGGGATTAATATTAGTAATATAAATTGGGATTGGTTGAAAATTAGTATAAAAGAACAAAGAGTAGTTTCAGGATTCGTAATATTTTCACTAATTATTTCTCTATTAAGGGTTTCCAATATAGGTATGCTTCCTACATATTCAAACCAAATATATATTCAACAATATCAGATGGGGAAGTTTGTAGAAGAGTATTATAATGGAAAAGTAAATGGAGAGGGAATTTATGAAGGGGATGTTATAGGTCTAAATGATATAGGGTGGGTAAGTTACCTAGGGAAAAGTAAATTAGTTGATATATGGGGATTAGGGCATTTAGAAACAGGAAAAATGTGGGTGGAAAAAAGACAGGACATAGAGGAGATAGATCGGATTTTGAGAAAGGAAGGGACAGATTTAATTTTAGTTTACGATGCTTGGTTGAGTAATGAAAAAGTGCCGTGGCACCCAGGTATGCCTGAAATAAAAGGAGAGATTGATAAAAATGGGAATGTAGTGGAAGATGGGTGGATAAAAATAGCTGAATGGCGCGTGGAACATATTTTTCAGTTGGGGGACAATGTAGTAAGTTTTTATGTATTCGACCAGCAAAAGGGAGTAGAATTGAGGGGGAATTTAAGAGAATTTGAAGAGAGATTACCTAACGAGGTTACAGTTCTTTATTATTAGTTTATTTTTGTTGAGTTTTTTGGGTTGTGAAAATTTTGTAGTTAAAGGGAGAGAAAGATAATGTATCAGAGACCTCCTGGCTCTTTTAGTCCCTTTGGACTTCCTCCAATTATTATTTGGGTAATATTAGCAGCGATAATTGTAGCTATATTTCCAATTTTAACTGGGCCTCTTAATTTAAATGCAGCTATACAAACTGTAAGAGCAGCAGGATATACAGTATTTGCTTCTGCTCCTGGAGCACTGTCCGGCTCAACGACTATTTTTATTTGCTCTGAAAGTCATACCGAAACTTTAGAATTAGCAGGACAAATTGATAAATGCACTTTTATTGCCGATGGTACTAATGACCAAGTAGAAATTAACTTAGGAGTTGACTCACTTCCTGATAGTGGTGGGACTGTGGTACTAAGCGAGGGAACATTCACATTAGGAAGTTCCATCAGCATTACAGCCGCGAATATTACACTGTTAGGACAAGGAAGGGGAACTGTTATCACTCCAACAACAAACGCGGTCGTCATTTCGGTAGCAGATGGTGGGGACGACGTAACAATCAGAGACCTGGCTATTGTCGGGTCTGGCGACTCAGGCGATACCGTGCAATCGGGAGTGCGTATCAAAGACGTTGACCGCCCCCGCGTCATGCATACCTACATTATAGATGTAGGTAGAGACGCCCTACTCCTAGAGGAAAACGTTGAGGATGCAGTTTTCGCATACAACTACATTGAGAATCCAGGGGATGACGGTATAAACCCTGGTGGAGCCGGAACCGACCTCACTGTTTTGAGGACGGTGATTCATGGTAATACCATTATAAATGCACCTAATGGGGACCTGGTACATCTCAGTGTAGGGTCAGCAGATAATATAGTCTCGGATAATGTTATAATTGGGCCCGCAGTCAGGGCAATTGCTGTTCTTGGTCAAGAGGGTCGAGCCATCATCACGGGCAACGAGATTCGGGACACGACAAGGGGCATCCGCCGGGCGTGGCTAACTGAGCCCGAAGGACAGCTAACAAAGGTCATCATCTCCAACAACAAGTTCACCAACATCACAGAGGAATCTGTTTTGGTTGAAGGTGATGGAGAGGCCCTTATATCTGGCAACTGGTTCGACGTATCATCGGCTACTCCCGCTCAGGTGGTGCGGAGCGCAAGCTCAAGAATCTCGTTCGTCAACAACTTCGTCAATGCCAATACGGGCACATCGTATGGAATCATCATCTCTGGCGATGGATTGAAGGACTGGATAATCGCCAATAACAATTTTACGGGTGCCGGCTACAGGCCCATCAACATCTTCGATAGTGGCCCTGGAGTAATTTCGGGGAACATCTTGGTGGTGGTGGGCCGTCCTGGAGTGGCGTTGACGGGCGACACGTCTGGCGTGCTAATCGAAGGGAATAGAATAACTGGAGGGATTGAGGACAATACTGGAGACAACACATTCCGCAATAATATCGGCTATATTGCGCGTGGCGAGCGCCGCACGCTAACAGGAACACTCTCCGTCGGTGTAGCAAATGACCAAGCTTTTACAGAACAAAATCCGGAAAATGTTGCCGTTATTGTCACTAGAGTTTTCGTAGATGTAACTACAGCAGGAGGGACGCTAAATTCTTTATTAGATGTGGGAAGTGCTACAAATGCAACTACATCTTCTGATAATCTTATCGATGGTGTAGATATAAATACTACTGCTTTATATGATAATATTGATGACCAAGGAAGTAGTGGTAATAGTAAGCAGCGTCTCGACGCTAATGGGGGAACAACCGACTGGGTAACAGGAACCATTATAGATGCAGATGCTGATAATTTGGAGGGTAATTATGTGATAGAGTATGTAGCCTTAGATAGTGGGTAGGGGTCAAAGAAAGGAGTTAAAGGATAATAAAACAAGGAGAAAAGTGAGGATAGAAAAATAGCACTAACGAAGCAAGAAAAACTACAAAATGATAATAAAGCAAGAGTACAGGTATAGCAGAGAAAAGTAAAAGAGACTTAAGAAAAAATCTAGGAATTACAAAGGAGATAATGAAATGTCTTGGTATGCAAATGGAAAGAAAATAAATTATGTGTACGCTGATGGTGGTTATGGAAACTTTGTTGTTTTGAATAGATTTGGGCAGCCTACAGGGCAGACTGCTGATGGTAACTTAGCAAATGAAGAAGAAATAAGAAACGCACTAGAAGACGATTCTCCTATTGACCCGAATACTAGACAAATTGCACAGTGGAGAGATGATGGTGAGGGGGGAATGGAATTTTAGATAGAATAGAAAAGAAGAGAGGGAATGGGATTTTAAATAAATAAAGGAGGGATGAAGGTGAAAATAGTTTCTAGGATTTTCAGGATTGCTTTTGTTACAATTCCCCTTAATCTATCTTGTGCATACTTATTATTATTTGTTATGTATTCTTTAACAATTTTTCATATAGAGGAAGTTTTTATATTGGAAAATAATTTATTTTATAATATAATGTCTCTAGGATTATTAGGGGGAATAATTATAATTGGAGTAGGATATTTTTGGTTAGTTATGAAACTAGAAAAGGAGGTTTGGAATAATTTATGCCAAATTTCTCAATCGAGGATAATGACCTACATCAAAAAGCAAATGAATATATAAAAAAGTGGGAAGAATTAAAAGAAATATGGACAGTAAACGAGATAAAACTAATAAAAAATATCTTATGGGAAGCATTAGGGGATGAATTGTTAGAAGGAGATGATGGAATAAAGGAAACCAAAGAGTTATTAACCTTATGGAATTGGAAAGATTTACCAGACGATTTAGATAATGAAAATCGATATTATATTTTTGAAAGTTTATTATTACAAGTAAGACCTGTAGAAGGAACAAGAATAGCTAGAGATTATGTAAGCAAAAATTATAATAAACTAATAGAACAATATCAGCGAGATGGAGCAATTTTATTTATAGAAGAAGAAGATTGGGGATTAGAAACTAAAGGGTTGACAGCACGAAGAGTAAACCATATTTTCGAAATTATGACTAAAGAGAGAACAAGAAATATTCTTGAAGGAGTAAAGGAAGGTTGGGTTAAGGTAAAAAATGAGTGAAGTTATTAGATGGTTTTTAGAAAATAGGGAAAGATTAATTAAGGAGAGTTTGGGAGATAGGATTAATTTAGAGGGGTGTCCTATAAGTGAAAAGATGGGACGAAAATTAGTGAAAGAGTTAGAGAAGGATTTTGTTGAGAAGGTTAGAAAAGGGAGGATAGAGGTAACAGTTACATAAAAGGGTATAGACAGAAGGACTTGACAAGGGGAGTCAGATAGAGTATACTATCCGTAAGGATAGGAAAAGGATATAAAAATGATGAATTACGATAGAGTCCATCAAAAACCCCTTACAAGAAAAGGGGATGCTATGAAATTAGCAAATAAATTAGTTGGAAAAAGAAAAGAAGTGAAAATAGTGTCTGCAAAGGTTGGGAAAAAGAAAATTTATGGAGTTTATGTGAGGTAAATTTTGCCTATTTATCGTAAAATAGAAGGAATGTCTTATGACAGTTATAGGACATTTATAAAAAGATTTATTAGGAATAATCCTAAAATAATTAGTTGGGGAAAAAGAGATTTAAGGACATTAAAAACTGAATTGGAAAAGTGGCACAACGGAGGAAAATTTACAAAAGAGTTAACAGAAGAGTTGGAGAGATTGCAGCCACAAATAAAATTACCTAAAGAGATAGTAAATCAAGAAGCCTTTGGGTTAAAATTATTGGTTTCAGAGATAGAAAGAGAATACAGAAAAAAGCCAAACGAGAGATTAGATGAAATTGTAGGAAGATATATTGAAATTGGAGACTCGGCTTTCGACGAGTTTACCATTTCCCTTTCCGAGTTTTTTGATGTTGTTAATGAGGTAGAGAGAAGGGCTTATCCTATTCTAAGAAAGAGGATTTTGAATGCCAATCCCTAGACAATCAGGGGAAGTAAGGAAGAAAATAATAGATGGAGTTATTTATACTGCTATAGGTTGGTTTTCTAATAAAAGAGATGCTCAAAATGAAGCAAAATACTTAAGAGGTTCTAGAATAAAATTTTCAAAGGTTTCGGCCAGGATAATTAAGGATAAAGAAAAATATTATGTATTTTTTAGAAGAGCAAATAAGGAATAAAAAATGACCCAAGGCCCTCGTGGAAGAAGAATAAGGGTAGACCTTTCAAGAGTACAAAGACAACGAAGAAAGATACTTAGATATTTTGATGCAAGATATAATTTCTGGACAAGAAATGGATTCCTTCCAGAAGAAGCAGATGAATTAGCAAGATTTAACATTTCAGTTAGTAGAAACAGAACATTTATTAGAGGAATGGTAAGAAATCGTAGAACAATAATAAATAATTTGAGGAGAAGAGGAATAACAGGAAGTAGTACCGAAGAAGGAAGTGGAATATATAATGAATTGTGGGAACGTTATTTAAGTAGACCTATGGACGAACAAATTATTCAATGGTACGCTGAATATTTTGGGATAAGGAGTATAGCGTAAAAATGCCTTCAATGAAAAAAGTTAAATACCCCAAAGTTTTAAAATTCCTAGACGAGTGGGCAGTAGAATCTGGATTTGGTGAAAGTATTATAAGAAAATACAATATCCGCAACAGTAAAAATAAAAAGGTAGCTGAAATACAAATTACTAAAATAAAAGATACCTCAGGAAATGAAAATGTATTCAGAGTTTTGTTATTTGAAGGGCGTAAAACTATCTACAGAAGGAAAGTACAGGGATTGAGAAATTCTATAAGAGTTGCTAGGGATATGTATAATTCATATAAGAAACAATTAGTGTAATATGGATAAGCAAATCCTAGTAGAGGAAAGTAATGTCTAGATTTTCTGAACTTCCAACACAAATACAAAAATATTACAGGGACTCTAGACCTAAATCTTTTCCCTCTGAGTATATTAAAAGAATTACTATATATCGCTCCTTTCCTCAAAGGATAACAATAACATTAATTAAAGACGTTAAAGATAGATGGATAAGCACAAAAGATGGAAGTTGGAGAAGATTAGGGAGATAATACTAATATAATGGAAAAGCAAATCCTAGTAGATGAACCCCCTAATAATCCTCCAATAGAGGAACTTCCCCTAGAGGATGTTGATAATATCTTAGTTGCAACAGGAATTAAAACAGAAGAAATTATAGGGCTAGATGCAGGGGTTTTACCTGATGGCTCCTTGATTTCATTATATCTTTCTAATGGGAAGATTTTGTACAGGCCAGAGAGTTTGGGAGAGGTTATATATTTCTTAGAAGAGAATATACAAAACAAAAATGCAAGTTTTGTTACTTATTATCCTTATATCTTAGAATCTATCGTAAAAATGTTAGGGGAAGAAAAGTGTAAGGATTTAACAGATTTTGGAAGATTAAATGAGTACATCTTCAGGATTTGGTACATTCCTACAGTTAAGATAACCTTCACTTTTAACAAAAAAACTATAAGAATATTTGCACTAGGAAATTGGTTTGATAAGAGAGAAGACAGAAAAATATTAAATGAATTACAGATAGAAAAAGAAGGAGCTTACGCCTACAAAGAATTGGCAGAAAAAATAAATAAAGCCACTAGAGAACTCTATCCTTATCAAAACGGAGATTTTTCTACTCCAACAGTCTTAACTAAACAATTTTTATATCAGGATTATAAAAAAATTAAGACAGGAATTCACACTGTACCGTCCGAAGTATTTTCTATAGCATATAATTGTATCCATGCTCCCTGGATTGAAATGTATCAACAAGGAACTTTTGATAGACTATATGATTATGATATTAATGCAGCATATCCTTCAGAGATAGCAAACCTTTACCAAATAGACACAACAGCAGGAGAATGGATACACACAACACAACACAATTTTAATGCAACCTACGGTTTCTATATAGCCCAAATAAAATTAAAAAAGTATACTCCTTCACCAATACTTATAAGATACAAAGAAAAACTTTTAGCTCCTCACGGGGAGTGGATAGGATATATAACTAAACAAGAAGTAGAATTTATAAAAAGGAGAAAAATAGGAGAAGTAGAAGTTATCGGTGGTTGGGAATTTTTTGTAAAAAGAAAGATAAAACCTTTTGGAAGAACAGTAGCAGCAATAGCTAAACTTAGAGCTAAAGCAATAGAATTAGAACAAGAATCAGAAGACGAAGATATAAAAAGAATAAGTGCTTTAACTAATTATCTTTTAAAGAAAGCATCAGCAAGAGTCGTAGGGAAATTTTTGCAGAGAATAGAAAAAATAGTAGAGGATACAGAGGAAGAAAAGCAGACTTTTTGGGAAATATCCCCCACTTTCAATCCAATTTATGCCTGTATAGTAATGACTAATATAAAAATACGAATCGCTGAATTACTACTAAAATCTAAAAATGAAGTAGTAACAATAACTGTGGATGGATTTACAACCACCCTTCCAATAAATAAAAAAGAAAGCACCTACAGTATTGGACAATTAAAATGGAATGAATATAAAGACATAACTATAGCAGGTTCCTTAATGAGCAATCTTCCCCATCATCACATCCCAATAGTAGAAAGAATAAAAAATAAACCTAGAGATAGAGTTTATGGAATAGAAATGAATCCTAGAAGATTACAAATTTGTGAGGCTTTTGGATTGGGAGATTTTAGTAGGGCAGTAGAAGAGACAGCAACACCAGATTTAATGGTAAGTATTGGAAAAGATAGAAAAAGATTATGGTTAGACCCCCCAGTCAGAGGAGGAGATTTATTAGAGGAAATATTCAAAAGTGAACAGTGGGGAACACAAGAATTATTGTTTGAATACCAATTAGAAGAAAGTTTAAGGAGGAGGAAAAATGTTATTAATTAGAGCGGGTTCTAAAACTAAAAGATTTTCTCCAGGGGGTAAGAAATATTCTCTACATTCAAATTGGTCTACTAAAAGAGCCGCTACGGATGTAGCAAAAAATATAAGATTTAGAGGACATTTAGCGAGAGTAGTAAAAGAAGTTAATCCTCTAAGAAAAATTTCTATGCAACCAAAAGAAATATACAGTGTGTATATACTGATAAAATAAAATGAATAAAGATAAAAAGTTAATAGAAGAACTAAAGAGAAAATATGGAATACAAGGGTTTAGTGAATATATAAAGATAAAAAGAGAACAGGAAAATGCACGAATTACCAATAAAGACAAAGAAATTTAAAGGAAAAGCATATCTTCTCCAAAAACCAGAATTTGCATCCAGAACTAAAGCTGAACAATTAGCAAAGAAACAAAGAGATATGGGACACTACGCCAGAGTAATTAGTAAAAACGGAAAGTTTTGTGTGTATGCTACGCCTTATAAAAGAGGATATTATAATTAGGGGATTCCTTTATGTTTGGACTTACAAAGAAATTCAATGGTTTAGATTACTTCTTAGTAGGATTTCGTACAAATAAAAAGAATACTAAAAATCTTGCCAATAAGATAAAAAAAGAGGGTGGAAAAATAAGAATAGTAAAAACAGTAAGAGGGTATAAAATATATTCAAGATAATTAATATATAAAGGAGATTTAAATGAGGGTAGCTAAAGATGAAAAAACAGATTTTTTCGAGGTAACAGCTCAAAATAAAATAAAAATATTAAATCAAATTTATTATAGAACTGAACACATATACAGAAAATATACCAACTCAAGAAATAAAGCTAGACAACTAGAAAAAAGTAAGTACAAAACAATTATTATGATGAAGAAAGCTATAACGATACCTCATACTATGTTTTCTATAGGAAAAGAAATAGTAATATGGATAATTTATACTAACCCTAAATTAAAACTCAATAAGAAGTAAAAATATAAGAAGGAGAAAAGATGCCCGTTTTTAGTCACGGTCATGAGCACCAATTTTTGGGTGGAGAGAGAACATTCTGGCATACGCATGTTCACGATCATCCTAAAACTAAAGTAAGAACACACTCACATAGTCATAGACATATTAAACAAACAGAAGATAAGTACTTAATTGAGAAGAATAAAGAAACAGAAAGGCAATAATAGTGTGAAGCATTGGCATATAAACCTTCTAAGCAATCCAGTAGAGCATACCCATAAAAACGGGGATAGGAAACATAGACACAATTTTCCCTACAAAATTTCCTATGGAAGAAGTAAAGAAGCTCTATTTAATAATATAGAGAAAAACCTCAAGAAAATTAAATAGATTAATCTTAGAAGAGTATTTAAAGGAAAAAGAGAAAGAGAGAAATAGGAATGGTATTTAGAAAAGCAGGGACGAGAGTAGCTAGAGCGATGGGTTTAAACGGAAGAAGTAAAGACCAAAAAATTGAGGATGAGTTAGCTAAGATTGCCAGGGAACAAAAATTAGCAGAAAAACAATTAACTGTAGCACAACAAAGAGCACAGTTAGAAGATACAAGAAAGAAGATGGAAAAGTATCGTAAAAAAAATGGAAAAGGGCCATTTAGAATAACTGAAGGGGACAAAGCACTAGCTAAAAAATTAGCTGGAGGATTTGCTAGGGGAATGGATGCAATATCAGGGGTATCTGCACAAAAAGCTAAGAAGAAAACAGGTAAAAAGAAAATAAACTCAAAAAGTCCAAAAAAAAGTCTTTATAAAGAATCTAAAGCAGAAGCAGCAACAAGAACAGGAGTAGATTTATTGGGAGGATTTTTTTAATTGAAAAAGGATTTGAGGAAATTAAATTGGATTTTGAAAGGGGATATTAAGGGAGAGAAATTATTAGGACTCTTTAGTGATATACTAATTTTTGGAGTATCGTTCGTGTGGCTAGTGAAACCCATAATTTCTATATTAATATCTAACCCCTCATTGTCCCTAGATGAACCAATCCAATTACCTCAATGGAGCAAAAATCAAGAAAATAATATAAATTTAGCTTGGGGATTTATGTCTCTTGGAGTAATGATGTTTACTGGATGGATTTGGACTTCTTGGTTTAGCTTAAGAAGAAAATTATGGAAATATGTAGTAAAAACAATTAAGGAGGGAGAAAGAAATGCCGACTAATTTTCATTTCCACAGACACAAGCATGGAAAAGTTTATCATGCTCATGCACACCGTCATCCATATAAAGTAGGGTATGGAACAGAAATAAATAAACATAAAGGTGAACACTACCACACACATATTAATCCTACAATAGCAGGAAAAGTTAGAGGAGTAATTAGTTTAGGAAAAGTAAGGATATTATAATGATAGTTCCCCCTTCAATTTTCAATGTAAATTATGTATCAGCCCCCTCAAGAAGAAGAAGTAAAAGAAGGTCTAAGGATAAATATATAATAAAAGTCCTAAGGAAAGGACTAATATTAGAAACCGCATCAAGTGTAACTCTAGGAGATGCAATTTTATTGGCAAAAATGTACAAACTAGATTACCCTAAACCACATAAAATAATAATAGAATACACAATAAAAGGAAAATTTATAAAAAGAGTTATACAATAAAGGAAGATTTAATGTACACTGTCAAAGTTCTTAAAAAGGGACATATCTATGGATATGGACATAGAAAAACATTAGAGACAGCTAAGAAATCAGCAAGAACCCTTTGGAGAAATTGGCCCAAAACATATGATGTATTAATAGAAGGAAAAGGAAGAGAATTTCACGTAGATAAAAATGGAAAGATAGTGGAGATGTAAAAAAGGTCCGATTATGGCAAAATCAACAGATGTCTATTTTTGTAAGAAGTGTAAAAGGAATCATTATGGAAAATCAGAGGTATATTATCGACATGACATGAAAAACTTAAAACCTAAAAGAATATATGTTAAGACTGGAAAATTTAGTAAGAAAGGAAAGAAATAGAAATGGCACGCACACCTGGAGCAAAAGATAGAATGGCTAGGAGAAGAAAGAGGAGCAAAGTTAAAGAGTTAACTATAGAACAGATAAAAAAGCTGGGAGTTGGAACAACAAAAAGAAGAGTAGGTAGACCTGCTAAACCTAAGAGTGTTGCAGAAATTTTAGTTGTTACAGGATACAAACCCACTCCTGTATACATGCAAAAACCTGCTAAGAAAAGGGGTAGACCTAAAAAGAGTTAGAAAATGACTACAAAAGCAAAAAGATATAAATATAAGAGAATCTGTCCAGGAAGTGGAATAGAAGTAAAGACAGGAAAACCAGGACAAAAAATAGAATGTTTTGAGTGTGGAAAAAGAGTAACTTTAACTGTAGATAAAAAAATAAGAAGACACAGGAGAGGAGAATGGTAAAGACAAGAAAACTTAATGGGGAAAGATACCATTTACAGCTAGAGACAGGAATAAAAAATAACGCAGAAATGTTAGCAGAAAAAGCGAGGAGGCAGGGATTTAAAGCTAGAGTTGTAAAGCAGGAGTGGAAAACCAAATATCCAAGAGCTAAGAGAACAGTATATAAAGTATATACAAGGAGTTATAAATAAGAGATGGCAGCAATAAAATACTACTGCAAAAAAGACAAAGGCTATCACTACTTAGGGAGTGAAGCCTACAGAAACCATATGGGATTTGCAAGGAAAAATAATAAGAAGAAGGAAAGAACCAGGAGAAGCACCAAACTAAAAGTGGGAATATATTAAAATGACTTCTATAACATATACCAAACCTAAAAGAGGATGGAAAAAAGCAAAGTATCAAACCTTCACAGCCACCAAAGTAACCCCCTATGCAAAAATAGCAAAGGAAACTAAACAAAAACTAGAAAAAGAAGGCTATAGTGTAAAAACCATGAGAACAAGTAGCCCAGAAGTAATGTATTATCTATATAAAAGTGTAAATAAGACTCATTAGGAGTACATTAAAATGCCCTTACAAAGAAGAATGAAAGGAGGAAAGCTCTACGAATTAAAACACGTAGAAACAAATAAAGAAAGAGCCAGAATATTAGCAGAAAGATATAGAAAACAGGGAAATCTAGCACAAGTTAGAAAAGGGAACGTTGGGAAGAAGAATTATTATTTAATATACGTCCGATAAAATAACCACAAAGCAACAACAACCCAATAAATCATAAGCATCCTGACAACCAAATGCAAAACAAAACTTCCAGAAAACCAAACTAAAATAACTAAAAAAGCTATTGGAAACCAGTAATAAAATATACGAACAGGAGAAAAAGAAATAGAATCTATAAAATCCCTATGAGGTTTTAATAATGCCCGAATCATTAGTAAGCCTAGTCCCCGCAGTAGCAGCATATGGAATATCCATGAAAATTTTAGACGAAACTACAAAGAAAAGGAGAAAAAATTCATATAGAAAATCCAAAAAAGGTAAGAAACGTAAAAGTAAGAGAAAGTAAATAAAAAGAAAAGAAAGAGCCAGACCCATTAAGAAACTGGCCACCTAAAATTAATATAATCCCAAAGCAAGCAAATCTTCTTCCCTCTTTTCAGTAAACAATCTAACTCTTACCCCTAGCTTAAGTCCTGCTTTTATCATATCCTTTGTTCCTTTACTAGAAACTATATCATTGTGAAAAGCCAAAACTAATTCAGGTAAACCTATAGATAGCATCTCTCTATTTCTCATAGGCCCTGCACTTTTACCGTAAATAGACCACTTAGCTGGAAAAACTATTAAATCTATTCCCAACTCTTTTGCTAATTTTCCAGCTATTTTATCCGCTCCCCTAGCATCGCCTTCTAGGATAACTTTAGGATTATATTCTAAAATTTTCTCCCTTATTAAATCCTCATTAGTCCAATTTCTGTCTCCACAAATTAAAACTATCAA
>Ga0214471_10000426_pt1 | contig 36555 bp, 26 predicted proteins | sample RVTome_5_FD_207665 | JGI IMG/M metagenome (GOLD analysis project Ga0214471, IMG submission 207665) | Soil microbial communities from uranium-contaminated site in the Upper Colorado River Basin, Wyoming, United States - RVT142D155 | ecosystem: Environmental > Terrestrial > Soil > Contaminated >... | reverse complement strand
CATTGACCGACCATCAGCTTTCCGACGTCGAGGGACGGACCATCACCAGCCAGGCGGCGTTGGCGCATCGTCCGACGCAGTACGCGCTGGGCCAGAATTATCCGAACCCGTTCAATGCGGGGACGGTGATTCCGTTCGATCTGCCCGAGGCGGGAGACTGGAGCGTGACGGTGTACAACGTGGCGGGTCAGTCGATCCGTGGCTACACCGGCCACTCGGAAGCGGGCCGTCAGCAGCTCAGTTGGGACGGTCGTGACGAGCGTGGTCAACCGGTGGCCTCGGGTGTGTACTTCTACCGCATCTCATCGGGCGGCTTCGTCGCCACCCGCAAGATGACGCTGATGAAGTAGCACCGCACATCACCGCGTACGACAACACAACCCCCTGCCCCGTGATCTCACACGGGGCAGGGTTTTTTTGCCGTCAGACGGGAAAACGTGAGCGCCGTTACAGGCACGGATCGCAGAAATTCGTCGCCGGATTGCCGGAACGGAAGGCGACATCGACGAACTTGACGACGTCGAAGACATTGGTGACGCCATTGCAGTCGACGTCCGTGGATTCAAAGGGGCAGAGGATGTCTTGCGTGGGGGGCTCGCTGCGGAACGCAATTGAGACCGCAATGACGACGTCGAAGACATTGACGACATCGTCATCGTTGGGATCGGCATGTGTGGGACAATCGCACGGGCAATCCAGCAGCCCGAGATCGGTCAGCCGGACGAGAAAGCCGTCATACCCGGCATTCAGGGGCGACGCGCTGGCGCCGACGACCGGAAGATTCGTCGAATTCGAAACACCGCAGACAAACAGATCATCATTCCGGATCGCGATAGCGTTGTTGAACTCGGTGGAATCCCCGCCCAGGTAAGACGAGAAGCTGAGCGCAGAACCGTCGGCACTCAGGATCGACACGACGACATCCGGCGTATTGTCCAGCACGTCATCCAACGCATTGATCGTCGGATAGTCGTCGGAGTACGTGTATGCGCTCACCGATGGGAAGCCGCACGCGCCCATGGCGACGACGCCATTGAATTCCTCGGCATCACCCCCCAGATAGGTGCTAAACGTCAGCGACTGGCCATCCGGTGCAACCTGCGTGACGAACAAATCCTGGGAACCTCCCAACGTGGCATCGTACGCGTTAACGGACGGAAACTCAGTTGAACGCGTCACTCCGCTCAGGGTGACCTCGCCACTGGAGCCGAGGGCCATTCCCGTTGCATAGTCGCTGCCGGAACCGCCGAGGTAGGTGCTGTATGTCAGCGTGCGCGTTGCGCTGATCTTGCTGAGGAAGACATCGCGCTCGCCACCGCCGTAGGAATCGTCGTAGGCGTTGGCCATGGGGAAATCGGACGATCCGGTCCATCCGCTCACATAACAGTTACCCGCCGGATCGACCGACACGGCCAGTCCATCCTCGTCGGATGATCCGCCCAGAAATGTCCCGAATGCCAGCGTCGTCCCCGTCGGACCCAGCACGCAGAGAAACGCATCCCAGACACCACCCTGAAAGGTATCTTCCAGTTCAGGCGTAACCGGGAAATCGGCCGATTCAGTGTGGCCGGTAACATACACTGATCCGTCCGCGCCGACATCGATCGCGTGCCCATAGTCTTCGCCGCTGCCGCCCAATAACGTGCTCTGCAGCAAAACAGTTCCGGCAGGGGAGAGCTTGAATATGAAGGCATCTCCGGAGCCGTTGTACGTCATGTCATAGGGGTTGACACGCGGGAATGAGTTGGCCGAACCGGTGATCCCGGTTCCGTAGATGTTGCCTGATTCATCAGTGACGACTCCGGCGGCGATGTCGGGACCGGTGCCGCCGATGTAAGTGCTGAATACGACAGAGCCATCATCGCCGTCGAGTTTGATCACCACGACGTCGCCGAAGGAACCGCCCCCGAATGTCCCGTCGTACGGATTCACCATCGGAAAATCGGCTGATTCAGAGTTTCCGATCAGAATGATGTCGCCGTTGGGATCGAGAGTCATTCCATAGACGGCATCAAAGTCGGTCCCGCCCAGGTAGGTGGCGAATGTGACCGATGCAGCGGCCGTCGCCGGTCTCGATGCGCCTTGAGTCGCGGCTCCGTGATACTCCTCAGGCGACTTTACCGATCTCAGCCCCACGGGCGTCTGATCCCAATCGGTGAATCCCAGTCTATCGAGGACTGCTGACAAGAGGTTCTCGTCGGGTGACTCCCACTGTGCGGTCAACACACCGCCCGCAACGTCGAGGACGAGTTTGACGTCGGCATCAAACCCTGTGACATTGACGGTTCGATAGACGGGGACATCGGCTTGCCAGTGATCCGGATTGTTGCCCAGAAAGAAATGCGCCCGCGACGAAACGGCGGATTGGACTGATAGACTCAGTGGTGTTGCCGACTCGCCGAACGCCATCTGCGGGTGGACCCGGGATTCAATCCTGGATGCGGCAGATCGAAACACCTCCCGGTGTGAATCCTTTGAATCCTGGCAAAGATGCGGTGGGACCGGTTGGTGTTCAGGAGCGACGAACATCATTCCCGATCGCGTGACCCAGAGTGTCCCATCCGAACCGGTCGCACGGCACAGGACGTCGTCTTTCCATTGCCCAACGTTGGGAATGATTGCACCGTCCGATGTGTTCGCTGCGATAGCGGTTTCGGCCGATGATGCGAGCGGATGGAGTGTCCCCAGCAGACACGAGGAGACCGCGAGTACGACCACACAGATGTTCAGTTGACCTGGGTTCATTTTCACCTCGGTAAGCCGGGCTGGTAGGGCAAAGGCTGCGACTTCTGCCTCGATCATATTATGGCTCTCGCTGGATTGAACGCAAGCCATTCGCCGCCGGCGATACCGTTTATTGCCAACCAGTTGATCGGTGGCAGGGAAGGGTCGCGGGCGGAACTACTTGCGTTCGTGAACGTTAGGTCCCCGGGGAGCGTTCTTGCTGCACCGCGAATAGTTGTGGTTCATTCCGTGACCGAAGGGTATCATGCCTTGTGACAAATCCGCCCTGTGTTTGCGAACCGAAGCATCAATCACCCAAGTCAATGGCCGCGACCGGCTCAACACATCGTCAGGAGTAGACCTCGGTCCTCGTGCGCAAACTCAAAATCGGCATCATCGATCTGGTGACAAAATCACCGCGTCCCGGCATGTGGGCGCGCGTGATGAACGCCAACTTCGCGAGCATTATGCCGCAGGTGGTCGCGGTCTGGTGCGAAGAGAAGGGGCACGATGTGACTTTAGTCTGTCACACCGGGTCGGCCGGCGTCCTCAAGCAGCTTCCCGAAAACCAGGACATCGTATTTATCGGAGCGTTCACCCAGGCGGCGCAGTTGTCATACGCGTTAAGCCGCATGCTGCAATCGCGCGGCGCGATCACCGTGCTCGGCGGGCCGCACGCCCGATGTTATCCCGAGGATGCCCGCCGGTATTTCGATTACGTACTTGGTTTTACCGACAAGACCGTCATCGACGACGTATTGCGCGACTGCTGCAAACATCGGCCGCTCGGTGTTCACCTCTCGGCGCAACGCCAGCCCGACACGTTGCCGGGCGTTCGCGAACGGTGGAAATTCGTCGAGGCGACGCTCCAGCAGGCCCCGCTCATCAAAATCGTGCCGATGATCGCCAGTTTGGGCTGCCCTTACACCTGCAGTTTCTGCATCGATGCCGCGGTTCCGTATCAGGAGATGAGTCTGGAGGTCATGAAGGATGATCTCCGATTCCTGCTGACCAAGTTCAAGCGACCGCACGTCGGATGGCACGATCCCAATTTTGGTGTTCGATTCGATTCTTGCCTCAACGCCATCGAGGAAGCCGTCCCGCCCGACAGCATCGATTTCGTTGCGGAGAGCAGTCTCTCCCTGTTGTCGGAAGATCACGTGCGCCGCCTGCAGCGCAACGGATTCAAGGCGCTCTTGCCGGGGATCGAGTCGTGGTTCGACATGGGCGCCAAATCCAAGACCGGCACCGACACCGGCATGGCGAAAGTCCGCAAGGTCTCCGAACATGTCAACATGATTCTCCGGTACATTCCGTATGTTCAGGCCAACTTTGTGCTCGGCCTGGACACTGATCACGGCGCCGAGCCCTTTGAGCTGACCAAACAATTTCTCGATCTGTCGCCCGGCGCTTTCCCGGCATTCTCGCTGCTGACCTCATTCGGCCGCGCCGCCGACCTCAACTTCGACTACTTGCGCGCGGGGCGTGTCTTGCCGTTTCCGTTTCATTTCCTCAACAACAACCACGCCATGAACGTCCGCGTGAAGAACTACACATGGCCGGACTTTTATGATCAGGTTATCGACTTGAGCCATTACGCGTTTTCGGGGCGCGCGATCCGACGACGGTTCACCGCGAATCGCACAATGATTCCTAAGACGCTCAATGTCTTACGGGCGATATCGACCGAAGGCGCGGGACGAATCAAATACTATCGGGCGGTCCGCGACCGCTTGTCTGCCGACAGAAGCTTCCGCGCGTATTTCGATCAGGAATCCCTGCAATTGCCAGACTTCTACATGAATCGCCTGCGAGGCGAACTCGGCCATCTCTGGGACTGGCTGCCGCCGGGCGCAGTCCACCATGATCCCTACGATGACCTGAAATCGAGCGGCAACGGGTATAAGGGCAATGGGTTGGTCGGTGTGGCAGCCGCGGCCACTGTGGATTCCGGCGCCGTTGACCGCGCGTAGTTCGTGGCTATCCCTGTACAGTCTATTATCGCCTGATTACCGGTCACGAAGCATGGGCCGAGCCAATCTGCGTATCGCCCGAGTTGTTCCGAGCGATGGAACATGGCCTGAGACGCAGTGGTTTGGAAGACGAGGGCCGGCGGTATTGACTTGCGCAGAGCCCATCACATCGGTTTGTATTGGCCTGAGTACGCGGAATGCGTATCAGTCCGAGATCATGTCTCAAGCCGTGAATTGTCAAGGAGGACCAATGAAGCGATTACCGTGCCTGCAGGGGCTCTCTGTAACCGTTCTGTCGGTGGTTGTCGGTTTGTGGGGGCTAAGTCTATGCACCGGGTGCAGCACCTCGTCGAATGGCTCGGACAGCAATGCTACGTTTGATCCGGAAATTACCGAGATCGTCGTCGGTGACACAATTCGGTGGACCGCTGTCTCCGGCGACCATACGGTGACGTCGGGAACCGATTCCGATGATTCGGACGCGGGCGACCTTTTTGATGCCGACCTTCCGCAGGGTGAGGAGTTTACTTACGTGTTCGACGCCGCCGGTGACTACGACTATTTTTGCCGTCCGCACGAAGCCGAGGGGATGAGCGGGCAGATCACCGTGACGGAAGCGACCCCGACAACGGTGCCGGTATCGGCATCGGGCACTGCTTTTTCTCCCGTGAACGTTGAGATTCACGTCGGCGACACGGTCCGCTGGACGTCATCCGGCTCGCACACCATCACATCCGGTGAAAACTCGGCGGCGGGCGACGCGGGTGATCTGTTCGACGAGCAGCTCACGAATGCGCAATCGTTCACCTACGTGTTCGACGCTCCGGGAGTGTACCCGTACTTCTGTCGGTTGCACGAATTCTCCGGCATGACGGGAACGGTGACTGTCATGGAGCGGGAGTCCAAGACCGTGACGGTCGAGGCCTCGATCTGACCTGCGGGCTGCAGCGGCAGCCACGCTGCGACCGACAGCGGAAGTCTCGGCAATCAGCTCCTGCCCAACGGCAGCCGTATACGGACCGTTGTGCCGACTCCCTCGGTGCTCTCGATCGCAATGTCGCCGCGGTGCTGCTGAATAATGCTGTAGGATGCGATCAGCCCCGATCCCATCCGGACACGCCCGGCCCCCTGGCCCAACGTGAATCCGAAGACTTGTTGGAGACGATCAGCGGGGATTCCGCGCCCGGAATCAGAGAATCGCAGCAGCGCGAAATCGCCATCGGTCTCGGTCGATATTGCGATTGCTCCCTGGCCCTCGATGGCGTCAACGGCGTTGCGCAGGATGTTATAGAACACTTGGTTGAGTTGTGCCGGTCGACACGTGATTCTGGGCAGGTCTCCGTAGTTCTTCGTCATGGTAATCCGGTTCGGAACTTCAGTCCCCAACAGGATGATGCTGCTGTCAATCCCCTGATGGATGTCTGCTTGCTGGACTTCGGCCTCATCGAGACGCGCGAAGCTGCGAAGACTGCTCACGATGTCGCGTATGCGCTCCGCCGCTGTCCGAGAGACTTCGAGGTTGTTTTCCAGGGATTTGATCAGCGGCGCCACCTCTGCGGTGGCCTCGGGCCGCTGCGCATTAATCGCCTGCAGACGGTTCAGAATGCGCCGCGAAACATCATCGGCGCTCATCAAGGCGCCCGCCGGATTATTGAGTTCATGCGCGACGCCCGCCACAAGCTGGCCCAGAAACGCGGTTTTCTCTTTCATCAACAACTCTTCCTGCGCTTCCCGGAGCTTGTGCAGGGCATCGGCCAGGCCGCGATTGGCGCGGTCGGTCTCGTCTTTCTGAGACGCCAGCCCTAAGTGCGCCGCCTGCAATTCCGAGTGTTGCCGCTGCAATTCGGCTGACTGTCGTACAGACCGATCGCGCGAGTCGCGCAAGGCGCGCGTCATGACGTTGAATGATGCCGCCAGATTGCCGATCTCATCGCAGCTGTCGATGTCGAGCCGGACATCCAACTCGCCGTCCGCCACCTGCCCGGCCGCGGCGACCAGCTTTCGGATCGGGCGGGTGATCAGTCGCACGATGACGATCGTGAATACGCCCGACATCAGGATTGAGCCGATCAGCAGAATCTCACTGGCCACGCGAAACGCCTGCAGGCGCGCCTCGGCCGCATCGGCCGCCTTAACCGCGTACGATTTGTTAATCTCCACCAGCTTGTTGAGACTGACTCGAATACTGTCGAATATGTCGCCGGGTGGGTCGCTGCCGATGACGACCGTCTGCAGCGCGCCGCCGACCAGCTTTGATTGGATGACCGAGAGAATGTCGGTCTGATACGCATCCCAGTTGCGATCGAAGGCGTCGTAGAGCCCCCACTCATACAAGCTGTCAGCCGGCTTACGGGTCGAGATGCGTCGCAGTTCCTCATAGGTGTCACGGTTGTTGTTGATTTGATCGATCAGCGTTATGATTTCTGCGCCCTGTTCTTGTAAAACGGCAAGCGAGTCGGACGCCACGTACCGAAGCTGGCGCATCCGCAGATCGGCGGTGCTGCGATTGATCTCGGAGATGGCGATGATCCGTCCCATCCAGTTTCGTGAGACATCATCCAGATCGGATTTCAGCGAAAGGATGACCGACATCGACCAGAGGTTTCCGGCCGCCATCAGCGCAAACACGACGCCGACGGCGACGGTGAACTTGACGCCCAGTTTCCAATGCCGGAATTGCATAGTACCGGTGCGCTCGATCGGGCTAATCCGGCGCGGGGGAACCGGCGATCACCGTCAATACCTTGACGCTGTCGTTGACCGATTGCAGACTGAGATACCCGATGCCGCCCGGAGTGGCCGACACCTGGTCGAGCAACTTGATCTCATTGTCCACGGTGCGCGGCGGCTGGCATTCCCCCATCAGCAGGTTCTTCATCCAGATCGACTTCATCCGTGATGACTTCTTGCCCAGATACTCATAGAACGTATCGCGGACGACGCCATCCTGACTCAGATCGAACGGCACGACCGGAACGCCGTTTTTCCACGTCCGCACGTCACCGGAGTAAATATCGAGGACTTCGCGCTGCGACAGCGAATCCGCCGGCACGGAGCGATTCGCGATGATCGCTACTTGTTGGGCGGACGCCGACGCCGCCAGCAGGAGCAAAACGATTGTGCAGACAGCTCTCATCGTGTCGCGAATCTCTCTCAAAACATGGCCGAGGCGGCGACTCCGTAATAACTGAACTCACTGACAGTGAATGCTTTGTTGTCGACCGACTGATCGGCGCGGCCGACCTGCGCCTTCAGCACGATTCCATCCGTGACCGTCCATGCCGCGCCCGCGGTCGGAATCCGGAGCCGGTACTTGCCATGTTCCAGCCCACGAAAGGCGATACCCCTCTCTTCGACGGCGACGACCTCCTGCTCAAGGTACCAGAAACCGATATATGCGACGCAGCGGTCACTGATGTTCGCCATTACCGTGGCGTAGTAGAAGTCTTTGTTCAAATGAATCTCCGGCGACGACTCGTCGTACCGCACGATGATCGCCTCCGCTTCAACGACAAACCGGCCGGCCATGAACCGGGCGTCGGCGCCCAATCGATAACGAGGTACTTCCCTGAGGTCGGTCGTCGTGTCGGTGAGAAAGACCCGTACCGACTGCAGAAAATCAACGTAGTCGATCGTACCCGACACACCCACCTGAATGTCGTTGGTCCGGGCACCCAACCGTCCGCCCAGAAGAAACGTCCTCGAAGTGTCCACCCCCGTTTGGCCCTGAGACCTGTCCGTGTTGATGTTGGGGCTGTTTCCCACATACACCGCGTGATCGAACTTGACAGCCCGACACGGAATTGATCCGTAGAGTGAGACGAACGCCTGGGACGGCACGAGTTCATCGAGGGCGACGACGTCGGCCAGTGACGATTCGTAGGCCAAAGGCCGTATGATGTAGGGAAGAAGCGGCGTTTTGGTTTTGATGGCGTTGAGTCTGTTGAATTCCGGAATCTGCAAGCCGAGTTTAACGCTCAGTTGTCGGCTGAATCGATGGCGCAGCCAGACCTCCTCGAGGTTGAAGGCGCCGGTCATCCGGCTCGAAGAGTACGTGTTGACGAACTCCAGATTGACGAACGCGGTCCAATCCGGTGACCAATCGCGCTGCAGAATCACATTCAACTGCTGCAGGAGAAAGTACGTGTTGTCCGGATCGGGATCGTCCGAATCGGCATAGGCGAGCGAATTCTGGAAATACCCGAAGACCAGGGGCGGTTCATCGACCATGGGCAACTGGCCGTACGCTCGTCCCGCGAAAGCCACGGTGGCCAGGCATGCCACCAAGGCGGCGATTCCCATGTGCCTGCCGAATGTGTAAGCTGACGTGATCATTCCGTCGTCGCAGTCCGCTGAACCGGACAGCTAAGGTATGTTCTCTGCCATCCGCTGGCAATGCACTTGGCGCCACCCCTCTTGCGATGCCTCCGCGAGTTTTTCCTTCCCATGCGTGACCCGACGATCATGATTATCTCACCATGATCGGACAAAGCGTCGCCCATTACCGTGTGGTCGAACACCTCGGCTCCGGGGGGATGGGGGAAGTCTATGTCGCCGAGGACACCCGTCTGCAGCGGCGGGTCGCGCTGAAGTTCCTGCCGTCGGCACTGTCCTACGATGACGAGTTTCGTGCCCGCTTTGTCCGCGAGGCGCGCTCGATCGCCGCGATCAATCATCCGAACATCATCCACATCTACGAAGTATCCCAGCACGAGGGACTGCCGTACTTCGCCATGGAGCTGGTCGAAGGGGGATCACTCCGCGATCGGATCGTTTCCGGGGGTATGCCGCTGGAGGAGACGCTGCGGGTCGCCGGGCAGATTTGCGCCGGATTGGCGGCCGCGCATCGCGCCGGGGTAATTCACCGTGACATCAAACCCGCCAACATCCTGCTGGATGCACACGGCAACGTCAAGATTCTCGACTTTGGTCTGGCCAAGCGTCCCGCCGACGCAGAGATCACGGCGGTCGGCCTGATCCCCGGTACGGTATCGTACATGTCGCCGGAACAGGCGGGCGGACAGACGCTCGATCACCGCACCGACATCTTTTCGGTCGGCGTCGTCCTATACGAGCTGCTCAGCGGGCGGCAGCCGTTTGCGCGTGACAGTGACCTGTTGACGATTTCCGCTATCGCCAACGACCCGGTTCCGGCTCTGCCCAATAACATCCCGAGTGATTTGGCCGCCATTGTTGAACGAATGCTGTGCAAGGATGTCACTCAGCGTTACCAGCAGATCAGCGAGCCATTTGAGGCATTGCGCCGCTGCGCGGCCGGTCTGGCGGTCGGTGAACCGATACGTCTGGAACCAAAAGCGACCGGGCGGCGTGCAATCTGGATCACATCGGCCGCGATCCTGGCATTCGGTGCCGCGGCCATCGCTTTTTATCTGTCCCAGGGGGCTCGCACATCCGGGGATGTCCCTGCCGGGATGACCCAGGACACTTCGAGTGATCAAAGCGCACTGACGGCACCCGAACAGATGCCGTCCCGGCCCGACTCAACCACGATTGCGGAATCGCACTCAGTACCGATCCAGCCCGATCCGCAGTTGGAGGAGGCGGCGCTGCAACTGAGAGATCGCGTGATCGATGCCAGGTCTCGCGTCGATCAGGACGACATGGGACTGGAACCTTATAAACGGGGCTTGTCCGACGAGGCCGCGGGAGATTCTCTGCGGCATATTCATGAATGGACACAGGCCGGGAGCCGATATCGGCGGGCGCTTACGCTCTTCGGTGACGCGTCCGATAGCGGCCGTCACAAAGATTCCACAGACGTCACCGAACTCATCGACCAGTTCTGGCAATCGCTCTCGCGGCGCGACGTGGCCGCGTTGTCGGCGGGGTACCCGTCGATGCCGAAAGAACAACAATCGATGTGGCAGCAATTCACAGAACAGACGAAAGACTTGATTGTTACGAGCACATTCGATGAGATTGCGCTGGATGACCGTGAGGCGAAGGCCCGTGTCGCCGTCCGCATGAGTTTCCGCGATGCCGGCGGCCAACGCAGCGAAACAGTCCGATACGACATTGAACTCTCCGAAACCGACGGGATCTGGTCGATTCGGAACATGACTCAACAACGTTGACACCAGGAGTTGCCGCATGTGCGCAAACCAGTGGTCTTGCTTTGTCGTTCTCGTCGTCGCGGCGATCGCGTTCGGGCAACCCGCGCGCGCAGCGGACGATCTGGCCGGTGAAATCGAGTCGATTTTCGACGCGGTCCTGGAGATCGGATTGGGGGGTCCTCCCGGGACCGAGCACGCCAATCACTTTCGCCCCGACAACGTCGCCAGCAGCGGCCGCATTATCACCGCGCTGAAAAACTTCATCGGCGCCAACACCGCCACCTTTCCGCTGAGCTCGACATCCACCGGCGTGACATTCGAATTCTCCGGAGGAGTGCCGGTTGCAACCTCCGCCAGCGCCGGTCCGATCTTCGCCGACCGTGCGCGCACGATCGGCCGCAACCGCCTGAGCATCGGTGCCAACTACTCGTATCTTGGATTATCGAAGATTCGGGGTGTCAAGACGGCCGACGCCCGGTTTTACTTTCTTCATGAGGACGTCGGCGCGCCCGGGATGGGCGATTCGCCATTCGAATTCGACTATATCGATCTGATGATCGGCATGGACGTCGACGCTTCGGTGTTCGTAGTCCAGGGGTCCTACGGATTGCTGGACAATCTCGATGTCGGTGTCTCGATCCCATTCGTGCGCGTCTCGCTGTACGCGGCTCCGTTGGCGCAGATAACGAGCTTTACCTACAATCACAGCGGGATGGCGTACCACTATTTTGGCGGTACAAGCGAGGCCCCGGTGCTCACCTTGCGCCCCGAACCGGTCGATGCGACCGCCTCGGGCGTCGGTGACATTGCCCTGCGCGCCAAGTACAATTTCCACCGCGGGAGTCAGACAGATTTGTCGATCCAATCGGAAGTGCGGCTGCCGACGGGACGTGAAGAGGACTTTTTGGGTTCCGGCGCGACCAGTATTCGCACTCTGCTGATTGCGTCGAAAGAACTGGGGAATCTCGCCCCGCACGCCAACATCGGATTCGATTACCGAGGCAGCGACTACGACAACAACGAGATCGAAGTCGCCGTCGGTTACGATCAGAAGATCAGCGAGACGATCACTCTGGCGCTGGATTGGCTGGGGGAGTACGAGGTCGGCGATGCCATCGACGAATTGCAGTTTCCGAAACCGACCGCTGTCGGGCCCACGGTCGACGAGGAGCAATTAATTGTTCAGGTCGTGCCGTCGACCAACATCCCCAACTTCCATCACGACAACGTCGTGAATTCGTCGATCGGCATCAAGTACACGCCGCGTGACAACGTCATCCTGATGGCAAATCTGCTGGTGCCGCTCAATGACGGGGGCCTGCGCTCGGATGTCATTCCGACGCTGGGCCTGGAAATGTACTTTTGATCTTCGATACGGTCCCAGGCAATCGTCCTCCTACGGAATTGGCGGAGTTGACGGCATCCAGCCCACCAGATAGTCTGTCCCCACCAGGAATCGGAAGTCGAGGTGCAGACGCGCCCTGGCGCAGGTGACATCGTAGTCATCATCGATGCCGTCGCCGTCCTCATCGCTGCTGGAACAATGGCAATTCGCCCAGCCGGCGAGATCTGCCGTGACACCACCCGCCACCAAGCCGCCCAGTTCCGAGTTCCAGTCCGTCACGAATACGTTGCCCGGCTGGCTGATGCCGCAATCGCATCCGGGTGTCTCCGGATCGCCGATGATTGTGAAACTCATTGGCCCTGAACCGTCGGGGTTGTTGCATTGCCTCCGACTGGTTCCCAACCAGCCGATCGTCTGGGTGCCGCCCGACAGACAGCCAAACGGATACAATCCGCCGACCGGGTAGACACCCGGCCCGGTGATTGTCGTCGTGCTGAAGCCGACGTAGACAAAGTCGAAGTTGGCATACGATGTTCCCTGTCCCGCCATTCCCATCATTGTGTTGGCGCCGTTTCCGCCGGGTGCGCAGGGCGCCAATGTCGGCGACGTGAGTCCGACGGACGGAAACGTGATCTCAAAACTTGTCTCGAAGGTCCCGTCGTTGTTCATGTCGATGTCGATCTGCCCAGTCATTGACGGATTCGGTTCCAGCACCAGATCACGCGGGGCGGAGACGCCGCCGCTGCCGGGGACTGTGACCAGGAATGAGTCCGGCTTGTAGTCTTCATATTGTGCCTTGATCCACCACGATCCAGCGGGGAGAGCCATGGTGTATGTGCCATTGTTGACATACAGGTACCGGTTGACTTCCACGCCGCCTGCGTGAATGGCCACAAGTTCCAGGGATTCCGAGAAGAGCCCCGACTGAATGTTGTGATGTACGAAAATCCCGTTGAGCACCCGCCCCGATACTCCCGCGCCGCCGCGCTGGAGCGTGATATTGGCCGTGATCTCCGCGTCGGTTTCGATGACGACGCCGATTGCCTTGGGCGTATATCCCGACTTGCTCGCCGAGATCGATTTGGGTCCCGCGCCGATATAGTCGAAGCGATAGTACCCGTCAGATCCCGTCGTAACTTCGTGATCCGGATTCAACGGGTTATTCTCATCGCCGGTCAGCGTCACGACAGCCCCCGTAAGCGGTGAGCCATCTTCCGCATCCGCCACTTGCCCGCGCACCGATCCGTACTCAATGACATCACGCCACACGGCAAAGGATGTCCTGAATCGCGCCGAAGAGAGCCCCAAAGCGGTCTTCATGACCGATGATACAGAATTAAACGTCATGACCGCCTTGGCGGGCACCGACAGCCACGAGGCCAGCTTTGAAAGCGCCCCGTCGGTCAGGGCCATACCCGTAGCCGCGACGAACGCCGAACGGAACGACGGATTGACCGTCAATTCGCTGAGGACATGCTTGGTCAAATGCCACGAGAGCCCCCAGGGATCGTTCACGGCGATGTATGCGGAGACCTGGGACATCAGCACGCCGTCGGAAAGCAGAAGTCCGACGATCGTGCCGCCCAGACGAGATGCGACGTCCTCATTCCCCAGTGTGCGTGACGTGTTGGTCACGACTGCCAGCATCTGTCCGCATAATTCAACTACAATGGTGGCAATGCCGGCGGCGTTCGCGTGTAACCGCTCGTTGGCATCGAGCGAATCCCAGTCGTTTCCCGCCATGGGAGAAAACCCATAGCCGTACACGGAGACATACTGCGTGTCCGAATTCGGAGGCACCGACATGGTGAAGTTTTTAGACGACGGCGCCCATGGCTGAGTGGCCTTGAGCAAGTCGAGGAAGTCGCCATTGGGCCAGAGGAAGAACGAGTCGCTGGGCGTCGTGCAGTACGCCCAGCGTCCATACGAATTCAGAATCTCAAACGAACTGCCGCCCTTCCAATTGAGCTGATGCCCGCTGACCTGCCCGTTTGGCAGGATCTGAACATCATCGTCCTGTGGAGTTGACGGTGAGCGATGCGCCGGCAGGACCGCGAGCAGTGATGTCGTCGGCGGGTACGAGTTCACGTATGCCTCCACGACACGAGAGAGCGCGTCCTCGAGATCGGGGTTGTCATACACCAGTGCCAATACATCCCCCGACAGTTGCTCGGACAGGAGCGACTCGAGTTCGCCCAGCTCGGAGAGTGACTCGAGATCAGTCACTACCTCTTCGGCGTAATCAGGATTGCTGGTGCAGACGAATGGGTGCAGGAAGGCAAGTGCCAGAGCGGTCGAATGGACATCGACGGTTACCTGCAATCCCTCAACCGGATCGGGGACGACCGCCATGAGAATCGGTTCACCCCAGAGGTCGCGCGCCATGGCGATTCCGGGGAGATGCTGGTTGCCCGCGATCGAAAACGCACCGTCGGTAGAAACGGCAACATCGCGCTCGCCGAATCCGAGGGCAATGTCTTCGTATGTCAGATACGACGATTCCGGCAGGTGAACCGTGCCGTCAAACGTCACCTCGGTGACGGTCGGCTCCGTCGATGAGTCCTGACCCGATGAACACGACAACACGGGCAGAACGCCCGCGACACATAAGAGCCCGATCCATCGTCTGCATCTGTCGCTCATTGCCGCCCCCCACGTTACAAACCTGTCATCGGATCTTCAGCGATCCCCGACGGACGAGTTTGCGATTGCTCCATGCCGCACCGACAGAGCGTCGGCCACAGCGCGCGCGAACACTTTGAGGTCGATCGGCTTGGGAATGAAGGCCAGCGCGCCCAATTCCATCGCCGTCCTGACTCGTTCACATTGCGCGAACCCGGACAGAATCAGCGTCGGCAAATGCGGATGAATATTCCGGATGCGACGCAGTGCTTCGGCGCCATCGATTCCATCCATGATCATGTCCAGGACGACCAGATCGCACGTGTTCTCGCGCAGGTGCTCTACCGCTTCCTCGCCGCTGGACTTGGTTACCACGCGGTATCCCAGCCCTTCGAGCGCGACGGCGGCGACCCGGCGTTGCGTGGGATCATCATCGACAATCAGAATGATTTGATTGGCGCCACGGGGGAGACTTGACGCCGTGGACTCCGGCAGGGCGGCGCTGCGGTCGACCGGCAGATAGATGCTGAATGTCGTCCCCGTGCCGCCCGCCGTCTGGAGATCGATGTAACCCTTGTGATCCTCCACGACCGAGTGGACCACGCTCAGCCCGAGCCCGCTGCCGCTCTTCTTATTGGTCTTCTTCGTCGTAAAGAACGGCTCGAAAATGCGTTCGATGATGTCCGCCGGAATTCCGGGTCCATCATCGGCGAGGTCGATCCGGACATACTCACCGACCACGATGGAGTTGTAACGTCGTATGGCGGTATCCAGATAGACGTTCGATGTGCGGCATATGATCGTCCCCTTGCCGTCGGTCGCGTCAATGGCGTTGGAGATCAGGTTTGCCAGCACGCGCATGATCTGTGCCGCGCCACCTTTGAGCGGCAGCAGTTTGTCGGCCATCTGTCGAATGATTTGCATTGTGTCGGGAATCTCGACACCCCGGATCGCGGCATCGACGATCCGGTTGATGTCCATCGGTTCAATGTTGTAGTGCCCGCGGCGGCCCAGAGTCAGCAATTGCTGGTTTATCTCGGCGATCTGTCGCGATGCGCTCTCCAGATCATCCAGAATTCGTTCGGTGCGCTCGTCGGTCGGAAACATCGTCCGGAGTACCGCCGGGTAGGCGAGCAACGGACTCAACAGGTTATTGAAGTCATGGGCGATCTGCCCGGCCAGTTGCCCGGCTGCCTCAAGGCGTTTGGCGCGGAGCAATTCACGCTCAGCACGCAGCTTCTCCGTCACATCGCGGAATCCCCACACGCGCCCGCTTCCTTCGCCGCCGAAGTGCCCCGGCATCGAGGATCGTTCGAAGACACGGCCGTCTTTGAATACGACCATATCGACGCTGCTCTCCTGGGGGCTGGCATAGAGTTCGCGGATACGTGCCATGAATTCGCCGGGGTCGGCGAGTTGTTCCAAGACAGACGCGAGAAGCTGATCGTCGTCGCGTGTCAGCATGACGGACTCTGGAATCTTCCACATATCGAGAAACCGCCGGTTAAAGCTGATGACGCGGCCGTTATCGTCGACGACAAGGACTCCGTCGGCGCTCGAGTCCAGTGTCGCGCGCAGGATGGACAGCGATCGCTCCAACTCCTCTTCGGCACGTCGTCGATCCCATGACTCCAGCGACAGCGACACCAGATCAGCCAACGAGCCCGCGAACGCCTGCTCCTCCGTAGTCCATGTCCGCATCGTCCCGATGTGCTCCAGACACAAGACCCCGACGGTATGGCCTCCCTTGCGCAAGGCCACATCGAGCATTGATGTAATCCCCAATGGTACCAAATAGGAGTCCGTAAACTCTCGGGTGTCGGCGTGCATCCGCGCGTCATTGGCCACAATCGCTCGGTCGCGCTCCAGTGCCCGGAAGTAGCCGGGGTATCCCGCAGTTCGCAGCTCGGCACCAGACGAGTGCTGATCGCTCTCCAGGGTATAGACTTCCTGACAGCGCAGGAGCTTGCGATCCTCGGACAGAAGCCAGACACCCACCCGCTCGACTTCGAGATTGCGCGCCGCGACCTCCGTGATGGTTTGCAGCGCGTTCTTGAGATATCCGTGCGCCACAGTCTGGCTGCGCGCCAGCTCAACCAGTGCGGCGTTTTGCTTCTTGAGTTTCTCCGCACGCAGAATCTGGACCACGGCTGACCGGTCGCGCGATTCGATGTCCCGGCGCAAATGCTCGTTGCGCTCCAGGAGCTCCTGCGACGTCAATTCCAGCGAGCGCTCCAGCAGCACGCGGTCTTCGTCGGCCTGCTCGTAGGCGGCATCGATTGCCCGAATGAACTCCGCCCAGTGGATCGGCGGCGACGCCACGTCGCCCTTGTGACGACGCAACTGGTTGAACAGCAGCTTGTGCATCGTCTACACTTCAGAAAACGTCGTAATCGTCATCGTCTGATTGTGCAGCTCGCACTTGGCCGACGGTGTGAACGGTGAAATCTCGCCATAGGAGTAGAACCCCGCCAGCGCGGCTGTCTCGCCGAGCACTTCGCGCACGCTCTCGACTTCCTCTTCGATGCGCTGCTTGAGGACGAGCTTGCGCCCAACGCAACTGATCAGCAGTGCGAGGTCCGGTGTCATTGAGCCGACCACCTCATAACTCGCCTGCGCGGCGCCGTGCGCGCCGTCGATCAGCCGGTCGAAGTTGGCTTTCATCAGGCGTGCATACGCGCCCTCCGGCATGTCACCGGCGAACGTCATGCTCTGATCGGTCTCATTGACTCCGAGAATCGTGCGGACGACTCCGCTCTGCCCCTCACGCGTGCGGATGCTCAATGGGAATAGCAGGCCCGTGGACGGCAATCCCTGGGCATGTTCGCCGAGGTAAGTCTTGTACAGCGCCAGGGCCGACTGTCCGTCCAGCTCGTAGAGGACATTGCCCTTCGACCGCGTGATCAAACGCTCCGGTCCGAACGGGTCCCATCCGCCCAGCGAACCATACCCGACCTTCAAGTGCGACCCATACAACCCAAGCGCCGCGATAATGCCCTCACGCGGGATGTCGTCGATACAAACATATGTCCGTTCAAACCGTGCACCGTCCCCCGAGAGCCCCCCGGTCACGGCGACGCCCGGCGGCAGCGCCGAAAGCATCCCTTGCACGAGTTCACTGCCGTTGATCTTCAATCCGTCGGACAGGACAAAAACGTGCACCAACTGATCGTGCGGCAGCGACGAGGCCAGTTGTGCCCCGGCCCTGACACAGTCGCCGACGTCGTCGATGTCGACGTGCGCGACTTGGATATCGGTATTCTCGAATTCGACCGCCGTCGTCACAAGCGTATCGTCGCAGACGGTGGTCCCGCAGATTTCACCGGCGGTCGAGCAACCCATGATGTGCGCCTGCGGATAGGAGTGTCTGACGTCCGCGAAGTGCTTTGGATCCTTCATGACCGTGCTGCCGCCGAACACGAACACCAACTGAGCCAGCTCACTCAGGTATGGCGGTGTGTCCGGTGTCCAACCGGCGCCGGGTACCCATTGCCGCTGTTCTGTCCGCATTTGCTCCCCCTGGGATGGGCGTATCAATACGCTGTGCCGGCGCGGGAAGCGACCGGCGCGCCGCAATTAGGCCTCTGCTCTCTTTATCGGACGCGGCGGGAATGGTATGAGAGCCGCAAGACGCTGCGCGTCCGTCATTTCGCTATTATCAGGCCCGGTGGCGAGGTGATATTCCCGCCGGATGACGACACCCATTGTCGGTCTCATGAGACGCCACCACGCGGTGCTTTTGTCATTGGCGTTCGGAATCATCTCATACTGCTGGCTTGAACCGTTCTATGGGGCCCAGGGCGGCGACGTCGGCTCGAAATTCGGCCTCGTTGTCGTCGGATTGCCCGCCATTGCTTGCGGCCTCTGCCTTGTTGCTCTTCTGCGACGACATCGATTCCTGCCGGTCGCCGCGGCGGCGCTGGCCATGCTGGCGGCACTGCCGGTGACCCTGTATCCGTTCTCGAATGATGTCGCCTTCTATGCGGGCAAAACGCTCTGGGCGTCTCTGGGTTCACCGTGGATCGATCCGGTGATCGGTGTTCCCACCGGATATCCCCCGGTCTTTCACACCATCTGGGGACAGGTCATGCGGTTGACCGGGGAGTCGGCGATGGAGGCGTTGCGGTGGGCATCAATATGGGATCTCCTCGCCCTGTGGATCATCTGTCGGACCGCATGGAAATCGATTCTCAGGGCTGAAGAGACGGAAACGGCACTGTTTGTTTTGGGCTTATCGTTTTTCTTCAAGGAACAGACGGGATACCTCTTCGCCAGCGCCGCCTGTTTTTCGATGCCGTTTGCGATCTGGGGATGGTGGGTTTGGAGCCAGGAATCGTCGATGGTGAAATCGCTGTCGGGGGCGCTGTCGCTGGGTGCTTCGATCATTCTCTGGCCCGCGCACATCTTCTGCGTCTGCGGGATCGCACTCGTGACACGACGCCAGGCCCTCCTCGCGCCCAGAACATGGGCCTATACCGCATCGGTGGTCGCCGCCGCAGGCATTACATGGCTGTTGCGTGCGACGTCCACCATCGGCGAATCCTGGTCGGGTTTGACACTCGTGCCGGACGATCTGATGCGGTTTCTGGCTGGGCGCATGCTCGCCATCGCAACGCTCGGATCTGATGCGCATGGTCCGATTGTGACTGCAGGCGCCCTGCTCATCAACGCAGCGCTCGTCTTTCTGGCAGTGCTCTGTTCACGGTCGGGGTTGCACGCCCGGATGGTCGGTACTCTGTGGAGGACGTGTATTGGGTTGTTTGTTGGATCATTATTGGCTGCCTGGTTCATGATCCAGGCAGCATTCGCGATTCGACTCGCATTCCTGGCCGCGGTAATGATCGTCCCGATCGCGGGCATCGGGCTTGAGTACCTGATCAGCACATGGGCATGCAGGGTTCGAACGCACGTGGCAAGCGCCTGCCGCTTAGCGATGGGCGCCGTCTGGCTCGTGCCGATTCTTGTGGGTACGTCTGTGACGTCGTACTCGTACCGGGTCTGGGATGCGCGGATGAGACCGGCGACCGAGTATTTGCAGACTCACGCCGCCGACGGACAACGCGTGTGGGCGACACCGGAGACATTCTGCTGGATTGTGCTGGGCCGCGCGCCCCTGCTCGGATTTCTCGCCCACGATTGGCCGCTGTACTATGGGGCGCCGGTCGATCGCGCGGAAGCGTTTGCCGCTGCATATACGCAACTCTATGAGAACAGCGACCCGGATCGCTGTTTCGACGTGCTCGCCCAAGCGGGCGTCGACTGGGTTGTCCTCGACTCACTGAAGGATCAGGCGGCGCCGCTCTACAGCGCCGTGACCGCTTCCACTGTCCTGCCCGTTCACGCAGTATCCGGAGTCTTCGTTTATGATGTCTCTGCATCGGCCGGCGATATCAGACCGACGGAGTGACGCAATCGACCTACGGCATGGCCAGTGTGTCGAGATAATCGCGCCAGGACTGCACAATCTCCGAGACGGTCGCGCTGTATCCCTCCAGGCGCGCGGCCTCCGACAGCCATGCACGATACACGTCCGCCCAGCCATGCCAGTCGATATCATCGAACGATGAGTTATGCCACAGCACGGCGGCAGCTCCTCCCACGCGGGCGATCTGCCGCAGGATCAGGTCGGACCGCTCGATTGCCTCCTGCGGTGTAAGCATCATGTATTCGCGCGCCGTGACGTCCATCATCACCAGCGGCAACTCCCAGAGATCGAATGGGGCGTCGGCCCTGTAGTCCCACGGCCGAAACGGCACGGCCAGTCCGGCACGAAAGCCGAATCGCTCCGCGTGGCCGAGTGTGCTGTCGATCTTAAATCCCGAGGCGATGTGGGCCGGCCAAGTCGTTTGCGGGGCGAATCTCAGATAATGCTGGCGTGTCACACGCGATTCAGCGCCCACGATGCGTTCCAGTCCCGACTTCTCCTGACCCAGACGCTCCGGGTGATCGAATGACGAGTAGGATCCATGCAGTCCAACCTCGTGGCCCTGATCGGTCAGTGATCTGATGAGTGATTGGATGCGCGGTTCCCCGCACGAATAGTCGGCGTCTGTCGCCGACGGTTTCGTGTTGATCAGAAAGAATGTCGCGCGATTCCCGTTCCGGGCATGCCACTGTGAGAGTTGATCCACGGTGTCGTAGGGATCACGCTGTCTGCCGTCTCGGGTTAAGGCGCGGCTGCGGAATCGTTTGGCAGTGGTGCGCCGACCGCCGGCAAATCGCAACGCGCCGATCGAACGCCGTACATCCTGCCAGAGGGGGCCATGCATCCGCAGCTGGTCGATGTCGTGCGTGAAGGCGACGGCGAAGCGTCGATCATGGCACCAGTTGGCCCGGGACGAGTCAAACGGCGTCTTCAGTCCAATGGACCCGGCGATGGCCGCTGCATAATCGTGGACCACCGGCGTTTCAATCAACCCGTGCCGGACGAGCCAGGATCGCTTTGCAGGAAACCGACCGTGTTGATCACTCGCCTTGCTGCGCCACTCTTCAATTCTCGAGACGAGAAAGAACGCTGCGGCGATGGGATCGACCGGGCATAGTTTAACAGCGGTGTCTCGTCCGACAGCAGCGGCTGCACCCCGGTCCCAGATCGGGAATTCAATGTCGCGCCATAGTCTGCTTGCGACGGGAGATGGATCACCGCCTTGCTCCACGGTGTGCCAAAACGCGCGATCGGGAGTGATTCTGAGTGACGCGGAGTCGTCATTCGTCGCATGGTCGCCGTAGTACACTGTTGGATGTTGTGCCGCCGTGTCGGCGTGTGGGACAATCTCCGCGCGGCCGCCGATCAATGACGAGAGCAAACGGGAAGTATACTCAGTAGCGCGTCTCTGATGACCGTCGGCGATGATCCAGCGAATGATCGGCGGTGTACCCATCTCGACACAGGTGTCATGGTGTGGCCGTGGGTGAAGACTGAACCCAGCGGACGAGGTTCTTGGCGAAAAGTATCGGGCGCATACGCCGACGTGCCTTGATCATCTGGGACCGACGAATAGAACGCATTGTCGTGTGTTCAGTTTTGGCCACTTGCCACGACGAGAACAGGATACTGCGCAGGTCTGCGGTCAGCGGCGCATCATACTCGTTCAGCGCCAGCCCCAACTCGTGGGCGAGGTGCGCGTCGGCGCCGACGATGCCGGGTTTGCCCAGCGCCTGAGCGGTCGCCAGCGCCCTTGCATTGAGTTCATCCGAGCACCGGGAATTGAACACCTCGATGATATCCGCCTCTTCGAGGATGCGATCGGAAAAGTGTGATCCTCTGTACGGATGGGGCAGGATGATCAGCGCTCCCTGCGCGTGGGCCTCTTGGATCAGTGCCATGGGCTCGCGTTGGAGCAACGGTCGGGACAGACAGGCGGCGATGATGTCTCCCGACGTCGACTTGTACTCAGCCGACATCGGGAACAATGGACCATCTCCTGAGAGTTCAGCGCAGTCTGTCGAGCCCAGGTGCGTATTGTGATCGGTTACGATGACCGCATCGATTGAATGCGTCCGTGCATAGTCGACAATCTGCCGTGCGGATATCGACGCATCCGATGAACGCCGCGTGTGGACATGGGCGAGGACGCGACACCGTCTCGCCTGCCCTGAAGCGCCCACCACGGAATCAAGCATGGCGTCGGATAGGATACGTGAACTCCGCGCCGATCTCAATCAGGTTTGGCGTCGGGTCGCGCCACGACCAGTTCGAATGCGTGGATGGAGAGACAAGATCGCGTACGACGCGACCGGCGTCGGACGGACGATGCCACAAGCGACGCCAATCACCGCGCCATGGCCACCAGTATCTTTGCCCGACACGATACGTCGGCATCGTCCGTCCGCTCAATTCATCTCCCGATGCCAGCGCGCAATAGTCAGCGGCAAAGTCAGCTCCGCAATCAAGCGCCAACTCCAGCGACCCCCAGAACTTCGGGTTGAATTCAATCAAGTAGTGCCCCGACTCGTTGGAGCGAAACTCGATCATCGCCGGGCCATGCCACCCGACGGCGGTGATGAGTCGTCGCCCGGCATCGATCAAATCGGGATCGTCGACCGATATGGCCGCCGTGGCCGCGCCGCCCGCCACCGGCCATTCGCGCAGACGCTGATGCGCGAACTCGCGCACGATACGCCCGTGCCACGCCAACGCCATGTAGCCATGCGCAACACCGTCGATGTACTCCTGCGCGATCAAGTTCGGCGATCCGTCCTCCCGTGACGCCATCGGGAGACGGCGCAACTCCGCGCGCCAATCAGCATTCGATCGCAGATAAACAACTCCCGTACCGGCCGACTCGTGCCGGTACTTCGCAATCGCCTGGACGTGCCCAGACACGAACGCGTCAATCTCCGTCTCAGATGTTACCAATATGGTCTGGGGAATCCTGATCCCAAGCGGGCGCGCTGCCTGGACAATCGTCCATTTGTCCGCGCAGGATTGGAACGACTCCAGCTTCGGTCCCACCGTGCGAAGCCCAGCGGTTGTCAAACAGTCACGATGCCGCGCAACTGCCGCACACGATGCGTATCCCACCGGTACCAGCACTTGTGTCTCCCAGCGTTGCCCCCACCGTATCAATTCGTTGACGTAGACGTCGGCATCGGCTGCCGGATTTGGGACAACGGCATGGGCACGCGTGTGTCGTGAAAAAAACCCAGGCGCCCACCTGTTGTGGGAGACTGCGCAGACGCGATGTCCGGAGCGTCCGAGCGAACGAATCATCCCGACGGAATGCTTGTATCCTGCATCGGTAACGAGGACGCGACGTGGGTCCACGGATGTGTCAGTCCCCGGTCGGAACGACGGTCGCCGCTTCGGTCATGAGCACGACCGTCCGTTGTTGCGCGCGCGTGCGATGCACGACGCCGCGCGAAACCAGCATGCCCTGGCGTGGCCGCAGCTCAACCGTGCGGTCTCTGAAGTCGAGATGCAACAGTCCCTCGAGGACATAGAAAAATTCGTCTTCGCGGTCATGCTGATGCCAGTGGAACTCGCCTAAGAAGACCCCGAGCCGAACTACACAGTCGTTGACACGGACCAGCGATTGATTCCACCACTGTTCTGTGCACCCGTCGGCAATTTGCCCGATGTCGACCAATTCCTGCGGGCCGTATTTGACATCCGTGTGGATGACATACTCGGTTTTCCGGGGAGTGTCTGCTGGATTCATTGTCGGGGCCCTCGCAGATTTTTTATTGACGGCCGAAGACACCATCGCTTCCAAGGCGCACTTCGATCAAGATGCACTCAGAATCTCCGCCCTCCAACAGAAACACATCGTATCATGAGTTTGCGAAGCCGGAGTCCACGCGCCATCATGAGGGAGACCGACCCATGCCGATCATCGAGATTGAAGTGATCACACCCGACGGCGCCGTGCCCCGTGCGACAATGGCGTCTGAACTCGCGAACCGCCTGGGGGAGGTCTTCGGCACCCCAGCGGGACAGACTTGGGTCCGGCTGCGCACGACCAGCTCGTCGCATTACGCCGAGAATGATGCCCCCGTTGAAAATGATATGCTGCCTGTCTTTGTCACCGTACTCAAGGCGAGACAGCCGGACAAGGCGAGCATGGCCGATGAATCGGCGCGGATCGCATCCGCCATAGCCGATGTCTGCGATGTCACGCAGGAGCGAGTGCACGTGCTATACCAGCCGGATGCCGCTGGACGAATTGCGTTTGGCGGACAACTCGATACGGCGTAGGCCTCTCGATGGTTGCCGATCAGTTCGATTTGCTTGAAGGGGCGGAAAGGCAAGAGTGGAAGCTGCCCGCCGACATCCGCATCGGCACCAGCGGCTACTCGTTCCTCGATTGGATCGGACCCTTCTATCCCGAGGGAACCGCCCGCGGCAAGATGCTCGAGCACTATCGGAATCATTTCGATACGGTCGAGATCAATTCGACGTACTATCGCATCCCCGGCATCAAGACATTCGAGGGATTGGCGCGCCGCACACCGCCGGGATTCGAGTTCATGGTCAAGACGCACAGTTCGTTCACGCACGAACGCGCCTTGGCCGTTGAAATGACAGCTCCGTTTCTGGATGCGGTCGCGCCTCTGTCGGAGTCGGGAAAACTGCGCGGAGTGCTCGCGCAGTTTCCATATTCGTTCCGATGCAATGCTCAGAATCTCGATCATGTGCTCGGTGGCGCACGCCGCTTCGCGCCGTATCCGTTGTTCGTCGAGTATCGCCACGACAGTTGGCTCGATCCGTCGGTCAAAGAGGCGATGGCGCAGGCGCAGATCGGCTATTGCAATGTCGATGAACCCGCGCTGCCGCATCTATTGCCGCCGGAGACGGCGACCACCACGCGCACCGCGTATGTCCGTCTCCACGGGCGCAATGCGGCGCAATGGTGGAACGGCGGGGGAGAGCGATACAATTACAGCTACAACGACGCCGAATTGGGCGAGTGGATCGAACGGTTGCAGGCGCTGCGTGTCAAAGCCGACCGTGTGTATGTCTTCTTCAACAATTGCCACCTTGGGATGGCGGTCAAAGACGCCAAGCGGTTCATGGAGTTGCTGCAGGAAAAGCTGGGCGGGTCCCCGTAGGGGCAAGGCGCGTCGAAGATCCCGCTTGCGGGGCCGTGCCCCTACAATCCACCGCTACCACCATCCCCCATCATTCGGGATGCTCGTAAACCCGATTCGTGTCGGCGCGACACCGTCCAATCCGTGAATCCCGCCGAAATACACCGACCGTTTACCATACTTGGCGGTGATGCGGTCGATCGCCGCGCTGAGGGCGACCCGTTTTTCGCCGCCGAACAGCGACATGTTGTGCCGTTCATCGGGAATCAACCCGATGAAGGTGATCCCCGCCGCCAATGGCGTACGGTGCGCAAACGACGGGCGTTCGTCCCACAGTTTTCGCAATGTCTCCAAAAACGTCAGCGTGTCCTGGCATTCGATAAACGATGCCTTCGCTTCCCATGATTCCTTGTTGTAGAACTTGACATACACCATCATGCGCGTGGTCCACATCTGCTCCCAGCGCAGACGCGCCGCCGCCTTGTGCAGCAGCTTTTGCAGCACCTGATAGGTCCCCGCCTCGGTGCGCAGCTTGGGCGGGAGCACGTGCGAGTGTCCCAATGACGAGTGTTTGGTGACGATATCGGGAATGTCGTGCCCGTGCAGCCAGTGCCAGAATCGCTGCCCGACTATGCCGCCCCAGAGCGACTTCATCTGCTTTTCGTCCATCATCCACAGCCGTTCGATGGTCGTGATGCCCCGCGCCTGCAAACGTTTCCACATGCGCGAGCCGATGCCGGGCAGGTCGGGCGGCGTCAGCGTGTAGAGGATCTCGGGCAGATCGCCCGAGCGCACCAACACCAGCCCGTCGGGTTTTTGCAGATCGGTCGCGACTTTGGCCAGATAACGGTTCGGCGCCAGCCCGACCGAGCAGGCGAGCGTCGAGCCGACATCGCTGCGGATTGCCGCTTTGGCTTTGCGCGCCAATGTTAGCGCGTTGGCCGGTTCGCGCTGACTGCCGATCAAACGGCACGCCATTTCGTCGATCGAGTGCACCGCGGTGACCGGCAGGCAGCGTTCGACCGCCTCGACGATGGCGTTGTGGTACTCGACATATCTCTTCGGCCGTCCCTCGACGAGACGAATCTGCGGGCACAGGCGCCGCGCCTCGGCGACCATCGTCCCGGTCTTGACCCCGCATGCCTTGGCCTCGTAGCTGGCGGCGATGCAGCAGGTCGACCCGACCAGCGCCGGGACCACCGCCACCGGCTTGCCGCGCAACGCGGGATTCAATTCCTGCTCGACCGACGCGAAGTACGAATTCAGGTCCAGAAACAGCCAGCGCACGCGATCGCCGTATTCAATGAACTCTTCGACGCGCCCCATCACAAATATCTACGGCATCTCCTGATCGAGTGGAGATCATTTGGGGGTCATCTTGTGGCGCACAAATAATTGAGAATCTTTGAGTCGCCATGTCTTGACATATGCGATGCGTGTGTCTACTGTGCCTCTCGGTTGTGGGGAGGCAGGCCCTAACGGGGAGGTTCGGGAATGCTATACACAACGGAAGATCGAGAACCCATTCAGACGATTCCGCACAGAGCAGACTATGATCGCTGGCGGGCGCGTTTAAGCGATTCAGAGTACGAGGCGATCATGGCAGTTCTCAGTGAGCGCATCGGGGGCACAGAAGTTCAAACATCCAGCTGGATTCCCGGCTCAGACTGGACCGGCACTGTATTTCAGCCAATTTGGGAAAAGGCGTGCCTCAGAAACGGCGATCAAGCGGCTCTGTTCTTCGGCTTGCTTGTCTGGGAAACGTTCATGAAGCACGAGGGCCACTGGTTCTTTGGTCGCTATGAGTTGAATGGCGTGCCTATTAGAGGGCTGACTTACTTCAGGGGTACGATCTCATGAGAACAGGTGACGATTCCACAGCTAGAATCAGTTTCATAACCCGTTCTGATTGATACTCATGGCCTTAGACGTAGTCCGTCGATCCGTTCTGACGACCCTTCGGCGCGCCGAAGCAGGGTCCGTCCAAGCTTTAAGGCTTCGGTCCTCCCGAGGAGGGAGGAGACAGTCTGGTCCATCCCAAACAGACCGGATTCCGTGACAGGAGCGGCGGATGCAAGAGGTCCAACTTCGGCGTAATCCGTTGATTTACTTGCGAATTCAGTTATGAAACTGATTCTAGCTGAGGGGCACCGGTGCCACCACCGTGGGATTGGTAGTCATGAAACGTAAAGCAAGATTCGCAGTTGCGCTGATCCTTATCCTCGGTGCGGGGTGCGTGGGGAAGCGCATACTGATGAATGTCAATTCGTACTCGCAGCCGGACTATGACCTTCGAACGGTCAGAACATTCAAAATGGTAATATTGGGATTATCCACTAATGAGCTTATGGAGCAGACGCTACTTGCAATGGTAAGGGATTCATTGGAATCAATGGGGATGCAGTACAATGCCGACTCGCCCGACGTTGTAATTGGGATTGTCGGTAAGCTTGAATCGCATCACGAGAACATCCCGGGATACACTGCTCACACCTCTCAGCCTCCTTCCGGGACGAGCCCCCCCAAAGGATTTTGGGAAGGTTTTGCTCAAGGTTTAAGCTCAACGCAGACAACAACAGTCCACGATCGAGCCATTGATACTTACTATCGCGCCATCACCATAGGTATGGCAGAATCAGACACGTCTTCACAACTACTGTGGTTGGGTAGCGCCGAGAGCTGGGGATCCACAGGGGACCTGATGATTGTAGCGCCGCATTTGATCAACGGGATACTGAGTGAATTCCCTGTTCGGAGTGGGAAAGGGCCAAAGCGTTCGGCCAAAATGTAACCCCAGTTGGAGTGACTAAAGATTGTACTTCGAACGGCCCCCAGCGTCCATTGCGGAAAAGGCCGACGGCGACCAGACAAATCCTCAGCAATCTGTGAGTCACCGCCATTGCAGACTATGCCGGCGAGAAGCCCCATTGCAGCACTCACACATTATTCCCGAATTCATGTACAAGCCGATATACGATGAAAAGCATCGGATTCATGCGATGTCGACTGATCCAAACCTTCCCAATCGACACGATAGACAAAAGGGAATCCGAGAGCGACTATTGTGCCAGGACTGTGAGACGATTCTTAGCGTCTATGAGGGTTACGCCAGCAAGTTATGGTATGGCGGCGCAGACGTTCATTTCGAGAAGCGCAACTGGGGAACGTACATGAGCCACATCGAGTACTCGAAATTCAAACTGTTCCAAAGGTCCATTTTGTGGCGCGCCGCAGTCTCGTTGCTGGAATACTTTAAGGAAATCCAGATTGGAGCCAAACACGAGCAGCGACTTAGAGAAATGATTAGAGCGAATGATCCAGGCGAGCCCCACGAATACGGTTGCCTGATGTGCGCGATAATCTCCGACGATCTGGAAGGCAAGACAGTTAATGCTGTCCTGACACCCGAACGGATTAGTCGAATCGATGGCCACACTGCCTACCGGTTCATCTTTGGTGGTGCAGGCTGGGTATTCCTTGTTTCAAGTCACGCCGCTTCATTCAGAGGGCGACCTCTCTTTCTTCAACGCACTGGGACGCTTCATGTGCCAGTTGTCAAGGCTGAGGAGACAGGTTTTTTCACAGGGCTTGCTAAAACCCTTGTCAAGCTCGGGAAGGTCCCAATCACGCATTAATCAAGTCGGTGTCTTGACGCACTGGTGCTCCACAACTTTCTGTGGGGATGCTCACTACCGCTCCAGATCATCCCCCAAATACATCCGTACTCAAATACTTCAGCCCCGAGTCCACCATCAGCGTGACCACGATGGCGTCGGGGCCGCGGCGTTCGGCGACTTGGATCGCGGCGATGACATTCGCGCCGGATGATGTGCCCGCGAAGAGGCCCTCTTCGCGGGCGAGGCGTCGGGCCATTGCCTTGGCGTCGTCGGTTTTCACTGCGATGATTTCGTCGGCGAGATTGGGGTCCCACAGCGGCGCAATGTAGCCGATCCCGACTCCTTCGATCTTGTGAGGTCCGGGCTGACCGCCGGAGAGCACCGCGGATTCGGCTGGTTCGACCGCGACAAACTTCAGCTTCGGATTGTGCCGCTTCAACACCGTGACGACACCGCGCGATGACGCCGCCGTGCCGACAGAGTGTACAAATGCATCGACCTTGCCGTTAGTCTGGCTCCAAATCTCCTCGCCCAACGGATAATACCCGGTGATACTATCTGTATTGCTGAGCTGGTCGGTCCAATAGGTGTTCGGCTCGCGGCTGATCTGCCGGGCCGCTTCGATCATGTCCAAAATCAGCTTCTTGGTTGTCTTGCCGCCCTCGCTGGGGACCAGCGTCAGTTCCGCGCCGAACGCCGCCATCTGCCGCCGCTTCTCCTGACTGAACGCATCGGAGGTGACGATGCGAAGACGGTATCCTTTCGCGACACAAATCAGCGCGAGCGATATGCCGGTGCTGCCGCCGGTGTATTCGACAATCGTGTATCCCGGCTTCAAGCGTCCATCCTCCTCGGCACGCGCGATCATCGCCTGCGCCAGACGGTCTTTCATGCTGCCGGTCGGGTTCTCCCATTCGAGCTTTGCGAAGATTCTCGCGCAGCCGGGCGGGACAACCTTGCGCAGTTGCACCATCGAGGTGTTGCCGATGGCGGAGAGGATGCTTGGAGAGGAGTACATCGAACTATTCTCCACTCATAACACAATCGCCGCTGTGGATTCCCTCACCCCGTCCCCCTCCCAACGGGAGAGGGCGATTGAGTAAATCTCCCCCAGAGTCAGATTCGTTTCCTCTCCCTCTGGGAGAGGGTAGGGTGAGGGGAAGGATACGGAATGCCGCATCACCCATGCAGCATCTTAAACGCGTGATTCCACGAATTCGTCATCACACCGTGCAGGACCCAGGTCATGCACATCGGCTCGAGATAACGTGACGATTCGATGCCGCCTGAGTCAATCGTGCCCCAGCCAAAGTCTTTGAGCAACGCGGCCACGCGTCTCTTGGCGTCAGCGTTGTTCCCGCAGATGAACATGTCGGGTGGACCACCGGGAAGATTCGGTCGAAACATCAGCCCGCTTCCGACCGTATTGAAGCACTTGATCACGTGCGCATCCTTGATCGCCCGCTGAATCTGCTCACCGAGCGAGTCCGTGTGTCCGACCGAGAGTTTCGGCGGCATCCCGCCGGAGAAATCGAGCGGGTTGGTCGCATCGAGCACAAGCTTGCCCTTGAAGTTCTCCGGTCCCGCCGACTCGAGAATATCGAGCGTCGCGACACCCAATGTCGCCAACGCGATCGTCTCACCGAATTGTGCGGCGGCGGCGAAAGTCCCGACCGACGCTTTGGCCCCGGCCGTTTTCTTCCATGCGAGCGCCTTCTCATTGGTTGCGCTGCGCGATCCCATCATCACATCGTGTCCGAGCGCGATGAATCCATCGCCGAGGTGTTTCCCGACATCTCCGGTTCCCAGAACCCCTATCTTCATCGGTCTATCCTCCTGACACCCTGATCGTTACGGCGGAATCCCGACTGTGGTCGGCGCCACGCACTGGTTGGGCTTAAGGTACACTCCGGATCTAACCTGGGCCAGAAAACGCTGTCGTTGAACCCGATGAGAATCCGATACAGGAAGCCGAAATCGTCCAAAGACCGCGTCGTGACGCCGAAATCGCTTGACAATTCTGCAATCATGTCGGAGCGTTGGGCTTAGGACAATCCTCGGTCCGGGTCCCAAGCCGGGCCACACCAATAGCATACGGGGCAGGAGAGGGGAGGCGCTCTCAGGGTCTGACCGTCGAAGTCAACCGACGCTAATCCTGCGGTTGCGCGTGTCAGCTATCCGCCATTTCTGTAATCGTTTCCAATCAGGTAACTGTCTCACCCGCTCACACGGCGCTGGCTTCGAGTATCGCAGCGACTGACGGCCGGCGCATGTGTGAAACCGTGAACGACATAATTGAAGAGTTTTCCAATGCGCAGCTCGTTAAGCGCAGGGACGCAGATTGATACGGCGTCCTGTCTGGCAGCTTGAACCGTTAACGCAACACCCCAACCATCACCTCACGAAGGGAGCCCCACATGATCACCGTCAGACGGATGATTTATTGTACCATCGCCGTCTTCCTGGTCGTCGGGGTCTCACTGTATTCGTTGAGCCAGGCCGGTCGTCCCAAACCGGGACCAGACGGCAAGGCCGATCCGACCTTAAAGTCGGTCGACGGCTCATTCAATACGGTGACACCGGCAACGATGGAAGACATGATGCGGGCCAAGAAGCACCCGCCAAAGAAGGCGTACACCGGGCCGCCAAACGTTGAAAACCCAAGCCACAGCGGGCAGGTCGGCGGTGAAGATATCGCAAGCGCGACCGTCATCGCCAGTATGCCGTTTGCCGACGTGGCTTCGACTTCGGGCTTTGCGGACGATTATGATGAGTCGTGCCCGTTCGTGGCGGGCGGATCGCCCGATGTCGTCTACTCCTACACCCCGGCATCCGATGAGAAGATCACCATCGAGCTGTGCAATTCGGCGTACGACACAAAAGTGTACCTTTACGAAAACGCCGAGACGGCCGGGTCGCCCTATGCCTGCAACGACGACGCCTGCGGTCCGGGCTTCGCGTACCAGTCCCGACTGGAATGCGTGCAGTTGACCGGCGGCAACACGTACTACATCGTCGTCGACGGCTACGGCGGGGAATTCGGCGACTATGATTTGTCGATCGAAGTTTGCCCCGAATGCCAGGGCAACGACGATGTGGCGTCCGCCATCGACATACCGGGTCTGCCCTACACCGATGCCGGGTCGACCTCCGGCTGCACGAACGACTACGATGAGGCCTGTCCGTTTACAGGATCGACTTCACCGGACGTCGTCTATTCGTACACACCGGTCGCCAACGAGGCGATCACCATCGACCTGTGCAATTCCTCTTATGATACGAAGGTGTACGTCTACGAGAACGCGGTCACCGCGGGATCGCCTTACGCGTGCGATGATGACGCGTGCGGCGGCCCGACCTATCAATCGCACATTTCCTGCCTGAGCGTCGCCGCGGGCAACACGTACTACATCGTCGTCGACGGTTACGGCGGGCTCAACGGCGACTACGAGTTGAACGTCACGTCCTGCGGCATCGTTTGTCAGGGCAACGACGACGTCGCCTCGGCGACGGTCATCCCCGGCATTCCCTATGTCGATGCCGGCTCCACGGTCGCCTGCGTCAACAACTACGACGAGACCTGTCCGTACAGCGGCTCGACCTCGCCCGATGTCGTGTATGAATACACGCCCGCGGCCGACGAGATCATCAAGGTCGTATTGTGCAACTCATCGTACGACACCAAGGTCTACATCTATGAGAATTCGGTCACGCCCGGATCGCCGTATGCCTGCGATGACGACGGTTGCGGAGCGGCGCTGGGGTATACGTCAATCCTCGACTGCACCCCGGTGACCGGCGGCAATACGTATTACATCGTCATCGACGGTTACGGTGGCGCATCGGGCGACTATGTGCTTGAGGTTGACGAGTGCCAGTGTCTCAACGACGATGTCGGCTCGGCGGTGGTCATCGGCGGACTGCCGTATTCGTTCGTCGGCACGACCGAAGACTGCGTCGACAATTATGATGAGGTCTGCCCGTATTCGGGTTCGACTTCGCCCGATGTCGTGTTTGAGTACACCCCGGCAGCCGATCAGATCATCAATTTGAGTCTCTGCAACCCGGCGACCGATTACGACACGAAGCTGTATCTCTATGAGAACAGCGTGACGCCGGGATCGCCGTATGCCTGCAACGATGACTTCTGTCCCGGTTTCATTTCCGAGATCTCCTGCCTGCCGATCACGGGCGGGAACACCTATTACATCATCGTCGACGGTTACGCCGGCGACTATGGCAACTACGAGTTGACGGTCGACGCGGTCGAGGCGACGATTACATGTCCGGATGACGACACCGTCTCCACGTTTGCCGATCTGCCCGATTGCGATCCGGGCTTGGTGACTCTCGATGACCCGTGCGGCGGTTCGACCGTGACATGCGAGCGGACCAGTCTGGGCGGAGTCGGGTGCACCGGAAGCCCAATAGACGTCATTTACACGTTCACGGTTACCGATGCGGTGGGAAATCAATCATCGTGTGACTGGATCGTGACGGTTGCGGCGCCCGACTGTCCGACCATGCCGGTTGCCGTCGGCAACCCCGGCCAGCCGGTCGATGTGGTCGTCGGTTCACAAGTGACCGTACCGGTCACATTGAACACCGACGGCTATGCGGTGCGAGATCTTGATCTGCTGATCGGATTCGATCGCACCGCCCTGGCGCTGCTGGATGTCCAGCGCGGCGAAGCGATGGATCAGTGGGAGTATTTCACCCACCGACTGTCCCAGCCCGAAGAGGGCGATAGACCGTCGCAGATTCGCTTTACGGCAATCACCAATCTGCAAAACGGTCCGGCTGTCCCGCCGGCCGACGCATACGTTCTCAACGGTACGATTGCGTACCTGACATTCGCCGTCAGCTCCGATCAGGCCAATGTGGGACAGGAGTTGTCGGTGTCTTGGCAAGGCCAGGATGGTTACGACAACGTCGTGATCGACAAATCCGGCACGATGGCGTTTGTCCGTGAAAACGCCGACGCTCAGGTGTGGCTCGCGGCATTGCCGAACACGATCATCGTTCCGACACTGCGCCAGACCAATGGTGTCATCCGTGTCGCTCCGCCGGCCAACGGCATCGGCGACATTAACCAGAACGGTTCGGCGTTCGAAGTCGGCGACGCTGTCCTGCTGTCGCGCGCGCTGGTGTACGGATCGAGTGCTCTGTCCTCCGATCCGCCTGTTCGTGCGGCGCAGATTGCGGCCTCCGACATCAACAACGACGGGGTGATGCTGTCGGTCGGCGACCTGGTCTATCTCGTGCGGATTCTGACGGGTGAGGCGTCGCCGTCCGGCGCGGCCAAGGTGTCGCCGTATGTCGCGTCCGGCAGCGTCAGCCAATCGGTTGCCCACGGGACGATGTCGGTGTCGACCAGCGCCACGGTAGAACTCGGTGGCGGACTGTTCGTGTTCCGTACCCACGACAACACCGTGGGGACACCGTCGCTGTCGGCGGCGGCCTCGGGGATGACGCTCAGTGCGTCGGTCCGGAATGGGGAGCTGCGCGTTCTGGTCTCGACCGATCCGCGCGCGAGCCGTTCGGCCCGTCTGCCGTCGGGACGCAATGAGTTGTTCAGCGTTCCGGTCGAGGGGAACGGTCGCGTCGAGCTCATCGAGAGCCAGTTGTCGGATGCCGACGGCGGGCTGATGTCGATCGGCAGCGCGGCCAGCGTCCGTCGTCCGGAAGGGTATGCGCTGCAGCAGAACCATCCGAACCCGTTCAACGCCGGGACGGTGATTCCGTTTGAGATGGGGGATGCGGGAGATTGGACGGTGCGCGTCTACAACGTGGCGGGTCAGATGATCCGTTCGTTCTCCGGCACGGCCGGCGGGCATGGGCTGGTCAACGTGTCGTGGGACGGCACCGACCAGAACGGACGTCCGGTCGGTTCGGGGATGTATCTGTACCGCGTGGTCGCCGGAGAATTCACGGCAGCGCGGAAGATGATTCTGCTGAAGTAGGTCAAATCACCACTTCGCGTTTCACACCGCCCCCGGCAGGAATGCCGGGGGTGGTGGTTTAGGTGGACGATAGAAAACGATCTATTCCGAAGCGCCCGAAGCAGAAGTCAAAGACTAATAACGTACCCATCGGACTCGCTCTATTCCGTGGAGAGGAAGGCAGTATGTCGTATCGTCTGAAACTGGTCGTGTTTCTTCTCGTGCTGATCTGGCCGGTCACAGTGGCGTTGAGTGCGAACGTGAACGATTTCGCCGACGCGCATGACTCCAAAGATGGTCAGGTCCTGATTCAACTCACAGATGTTGGCTGGGTCGGCGGCAGCGAGACATCCGACTGCGCGCCGGACTACAACGGCTGGGGCGACGACGAGTGGGAGCTGACACTCAACAGCCCTCAGGATGTCTATTTCTCTATCGTTGATTGTTGTTGCACCGGGGACTTCTACGAAGCCTACATCAATGGTTGCCTGTTCGGGACAACTCCCGATCCAGCACCTGCATGGGGTTGTAACGACGTCGGTGCGAACAGCGCGGACACGTTCCTACTCAGTCTGCCCGCCGGCGTATACCTGTTCCAGGTCAGGGATGCGGCGTTTGATACGCATACCGACGCAGAGATTGAAGATGAGAATATGTGTCCCGCAGGGTATACAGTGGAAATCGTATTGGACGATTACACGGGCTCCCCATCGGAATGTGTTTGCGAGACCACTTGTCCGCCGGACACGGTTGTGCCCTCACTGGGAGACTTGCCGCCCTGTGATCCCGACGACTTCCAATTCAGTGAGTCCTGTGGACCGATGGAGGTCGTCTGCTGGCGAAGCAGCGTCGCCGGCGTCGGCTGCACGGATATCCCGATCGATGTACTCTACACGTACACCGCCACCGATCAGTCGGGAGTTGTGAGAGAGTGCAGTCGCACCGTCACCGTGCTGGCGCCGTATTGCCCGATCCCTGTTGTATCGATTGCGGATGCCGCGGGTATCGTCGTGCGTCCCGGAGCACAGGTCACCATCCCTGTGACCCTCACGACCGACAATCATCCGATCCGTGAACTCAATCTGCACCTGGGCTACGACCCGTCAGCGATCTCTCTGATTGCGATCGAGCGGGGGGAAGCGCTGTCCAAATGGGAGCATTTCACGTACCGGCTCGGACCGACCCCCACCGGCGAAAGCTCGGTGCGGCTGTCCGCCGTGGCCGACTTGGACAATGGCGGAACGCATCCGCCCTCCGACGCTTACATGCCGAGAGGCACTATTGCCTACCTGACGTTTCAGGTGACCACAGATCGCAACTTGGTCGGAATTGATATTCCCGTGGCGGTTATGGACGGAGGCACGGAGAACATCATCATCAACAAGTCGCGTACGATCGCATTTGTCGGAGAACTCTCCGACGTTGAATCGATCCGCGACCTCCATGCGAACAAGATGGTCGTGCCAACGCTCCAATTCGAGAGCGGCTCGATCCGTATCATCGCCCCCAACACGGATATTGGCGATATCAATCGTAACGGCATTGCCTCCGAGATCGGCGATGCGATTCTGCTGGCACGATATCAGACCCATGGCGACGCGGCTCTGTCCTCCGATCCGCCTGTTCGTGCGGCGCAGATTGCGGCCTCCGACATCAACAACGACGGGGTGATGCTGTCGGTCGGCGACCTGGTCTATCTCGTGCGGATTCTGACGGGTGAGGCGTCGC
>Ga0214471_10000423_pt1 | contig 36653 bp, 28 predicted proteins | sample RVTome_5_FD_207665 | JGI IMG/M metagenome (GOLD analysis project Ga0214471, IMG submission 207665) | Soil microbial communities from uranium-contaminated site in the Upper Colorado River Basin, Wyoming, United States - RVT142D155 | ecosystem: Environmental > Terrestrial > Soil > Contaminated >... | reverse complement strand
ACTGTTCTGTGGATTGTCCACATCTATACGCAGGATGGAGCCAAACAAACTTGAAGTATCCTGACCATTTGCAATTGAAGTAACACCCACTGCAATATAAAGGTAGCCGTCCGGCCCCATGGCAATTTGACCCCCACAAACGCAAGTCCCAGGCTCCACTTGTGTGCGGTGGTCAATTTCCAATAAGATTAACTCGCTTCCCGGATCGGCTTGATCTGGATCTGAACTACTCACCGTAAAACGCGATATCACTGTTCTTTGTGGTTTTTCTGCAATATAAAAGACATAAAGGAATCCGTTAATTTCATAATCTCTGTGGAAAGTAAACCCCAAGATCCCCCTTTGGTCTCCATCAAAAAAAACTCGATCCCTTATGTCCAAAAAAACCTTAGCCTCGCCAATGTCTGGATCGATAACATGGATCACACCCCTTTGCTCAGCTACAAAAAGCCTGTCTGTTCCATCGCCTGCATTCTGTATATCGAGCGGTCTATCGAATGAAATACTGGGAAATGCATTTACCAGAGCGTACCTACCCTGTTTATCACCATTAGATGAACTGCCAGACTCTTCGCCTGAATCCGTGCATGACAAAGCGATTATAAATATGATTAAAAGATTGAAATGTCTGTAATTCATACTAATTTCTGGCTACAGTCATCTAAACCTTATTTTAACTTAACGTTATGGAATTTATACAAAATTTCTCTGCTAAAAGCAATAAACCCTTCTGCTTGGATTGAATCAAACAGAAGGGTTTATCGATTAACAGAACAAAAAAACGTGGGGAAATTCCCATGGAATCTCCCCAAAACATTTTACTTTTTTATTTAAAGAACTGATCTATGTAAATTAGGAGCCTTCCTTGTACAGCCCAAGGAAATCTAAATGCGTTGAACTGGTTGGGTAACGTGTTGTTACTGGTTGAGTTCATCACAGCAGATGCCTGTTGCTTTTCCAGTTGCTTTAGACCACTACCAGCAAATACTAAGCTGCCAATTACGTCAAAGTTCACGCCAGGCCATACCTGCCAGGTAAGTGTTCCCTCAACTTCGGTACCTAGGTACCTATCGACATTTGTATTAACTCCCTGCCCAAACGTGCCCGATGGGTAAAGGGGAGAATTGGTCTCTTCATTCCATCCAACGACTACCTGAGGTGTGAAGGAAAGCGGGTCTGCAATCTTTACGGTTCCCCAGGCCCTCGCATAGAATGAGTTTATTACGCTACCCTCAATCCTGTAAATGTTTGGTATTATGTGTTTGTACATCAAGTTATCAAGGTTATAGGCGGGGCTAAACACAATCGCGTTTCCTTCTACGTCCTTCGTATTTGTATTATCACCACCAGCCCAACCAAACTCTGCGGCTACCAGTTTAATCGGCCATCCGGGATAAACCTCAGCTCTCACGGCAAAAAGCAGGTTATGCTGCGTAATATCGAAATTGGGGAGAACACCGCCTAAATTGGTCTCGACCTCTCCCTGTGCACCCTGTATCTCACCGACAAACCTCCAGAGATCTGTCTTAAAATCAATCAAGCCTGCCCAAAGGGTTAGACGCTGCAGATCAATATCAAAAGGCTGTCCGGCATTCTGTCCACCAACAGGAGGAATTGATAGCACCCCTTCTTGATGGATATAAGGGAACACATAACCACCGACAGTTAAATTTGTCCCCATGATGTTGGGATTGTTGTAAATTAAGGCAACGGCGCCACCATCCCAGCCATCGCCAAGACCGGTTTCCAAGCTCTGACCTTGGGTAAATCTATCCGTGACGAAAACCACCGTGAAGGTTCCGGCATCTCCGCCAAGCCCCCAGGACTTAAGCCAGAGGAACCTGTCGAGCACAAATCCAAGGTCTGACTGTGGATCCCAGCCACCATTTGCGAGAATTCCAAGACCCCAGTCAAACGGCTGCCTACCGATTCTTACGAATCCCAAATCATATGGGAGCACTATATCGGCATGGAGCATACGGACATTGAAAAATTGTGCGTCGTCTGTCGCATCGTTTGGATTAAAAAATCCGCAAACCGTTGTAGCAAGCTGGCCATTTGGCCTGACAAATCCATCCGTACCTCTAGCACAGTCTCCGGCTATCTGGTTTGTCAACAATGCGCCACGAAACCTGCTGTTCGGAGTATCTGCGGAATTGACTAGTGTACTGCCGGCAGCAGCATTAGTGCCCGGGTTTCCAACGAATCCGCTTCCGATGCCACCCCATATATTGTTGTCAAAAACATCTACCTGTGCCCTGATAGTGACCTTGTCGCTAAGGACTAACTGAGGGGTTAGACGGAGTCTGGTATCTACAAACATTATGTTATCGTCATTATCGTTGAAACCAAGCCTTTGAGCGTTTCTATCGCTCATGGTACTTAAAAATGTTGCGCCTTTAATAAACGTGGCTCTTGTACGCATGTAGCTTGGGAAGCCCCCCAAGGTTAGCTCTACCGCGTAGGAAGGAACTGCAACAACAAGAGCCAATAGGAACAATATTAGCCATTTGGCTTTACTCATCTCTCCTTACCTCCTTTAAGTTTTTAGAATCTTTCCTAACTCTAAATAATATATAAACTTTTGTCAAGAGGTTTTTTTAATATTTTTATATTTTTTTAATACCAAAAAGTAGTTGAAAAATTGACCTTTGTCAATATGCGATAGTGATCATAATTTCAGGCACTGATGTGCAATTAACGCGTAGGCATTTATCAATCCATAAACATCAAACTGATAATAATTCTTGATATCTTTTGCCCTCTTATGACATTGCATCTCAAATGTGCAATAACCGCATTTTAACATTTCCTTAATATTAGCTTCATACAGAGCTGCTAGAATATGAAATATTATGAAAATTCTAATATTATCAGATATTCACGCTAATTGGCATGCCTTAGAAGGCATTCTATCTAACGAAAGTTACGAATACCTTATATTCCTTGGTGATATAGTAGATTTTGGGCCTAATCCGAGGGAGTGCACCAGGTTTCTGATGAACTCGTCATGTGGACAATTTAGGGGTGTGAGGGGTGACCATGACCACGCTATGGCTTATGGCAGTAAGTGTCTTTGTTCCAATGAACTAAAGAAGCTCTCGCAAAAAACCAGGGAATGGGGAGAGGGGCTGCTCGAGAGTGAAGAAATCGGCTTTTTCAGGACGCTTCCAAAACATGATCGATTTATTATTGAAGGCATGAGATTTTATATTACCCATACTTATGGCAACGATGGAATGTCGTTTCATACAGACCCTGACGACATTTTAATGCCTGATTATGATAGACCGAACAGTCGGTTGCATCATGACTTCGTAATTACAGGACATTCGCATAAACCATATATAAAGAAGGTGGGTGGAACTACTTACTTAAATCCGGGCTCTGTGGGGCAACCCAGGGATTTCAACCCAAGGGCATCTTATGCCGTTATAGAAGACGGCGAGGCTACTATAAAGAGAACAAATTATGATATTGAGAAGACCGTAAAAGAGCTTCAAAACACCTCATTACCCAAGAAATCGGTAGGAAAGCTGATATCGATGCTTGTTGTTGGTGGTATAGTTAGTTAGAAGAATGAAAAAGCTCTGGTTTGATATTCCCGCTGTCCGATAAATGCGAAAATCGGTATTCTTGGCGTAGCGCAAAACCCCTCTCAGTTTGCCGATCTTTTATCCCGGGCCATTCTGAGAAGCCATATTTAGACCATTATCGATAATGGTCAGACAGCCTCCTCGGGGCAGGGAATTTCATTTCTCGGTTTAAAACAAGGATTTGCTTTTACCGATATGAGAATCTAAGCCGTGGGGTCTTCAACTATCATATAAACAACCTGACTACCGCTGTAAAAGGGCTGATAATAGGCGTTCGCATAGAAATAGTATTTTTGTCCACCCACGTTCTGTTCCATTGCACCTTCTGGGAGTTCCGTAATTATCGCACCTACAGGTGGGTCAACAACCTTCCATCCATTCCCAACTTGTTGGTAATAAATTCCTCCGCAGTCGGAATAAATTGATGAACCTACTGTAGTTGTAGAGCATGAGGGAGGCAAAGCCGTTACGGTTGCCCCGCTCGGCGGTGGCACAATAACATATTCCGATCCTTCAGGTGAATAGTAAACCCCATCAGAGTAGTAATATTTATCACCTTCGACGATAACCGTCTCTGAATTATACGGTATTGATGCAATCAGGGCACCTATCGCCAACCCAGTTCCAAACGCCAGAAACCCGTAGTAATTACTCCAGCCCCCATACCAGTAATTCCAGTTATGGTAATGATTGTGATAATAATTATATCTACCACTCCAGCGATCGTCCGCAAAGTCTATCCTGTTCCCTTGCCGTTCGGTTCTTGCGTCCTGTCGAATTTGAGTTCGGTCAGTCCTACCACCCTGTCGTTCCGAAATATTATCTTGGCGATTTCCCGATCGCTCAGATCTGGTGTCCTGTCTCTGACTGGATAAATCTTGACGCCCGGTTTGCCGGTCTGATCGTGAATCCTGTCGCTGCCCAGATCTTTCTCTACTCGTTGTCTGTCTTTGCGGAGCAGATTGTTGTCGGGTCGTAGAACGCTGACCAGAACTCCCCTGAAAACTTCCTCCGCTAAATTCCCTTGAACGACTACCCTGATAACTGGATCTTGATGACTTGAAACTTCCACTTGAATGTCTTACGCTGCCATACCCTCCGCCGCCAAAATTTCCCCCGCTTCTAGCAGCACCTCCCCTCCCTCCTCCACCGCCGCCTCCTCCTCTGCCACGCGTGAGAGCCTCAGTCGGGACCAATAGTACAAGACTACATAAGAGTGTGATAATCGAAAATGCTATATTGAATTTCTTGTTTAATCTTTGTTGGTCACTCATTATCTTTTACCCCTGGACCAAAAATTTTATTTCTTAATTTGCTTCTTAATTTTCAAAAATTCTATTTTCTCCGCACCCTCGAGCGAATCGGCTCTGAATTTTGAATCGGGTTCCTTCGTTCCAAAATTCCAGTCTGTAAAGACCGCTGTGTACTGTGGTAAGCCAGGAACATCCTTGTAGGTGATTACGATCTTGCATGGAACAGGCTCCTTGCCCTCTTTTACCCAGAGCTGCCAATCTAAATTTTCCTGGACAAAAGCAAGGTGATTGCACTTCATACCACGTACGTTGTGCAATCCGACGTAATAACCATCTTCAACATTCTCACTCAAATCTGAATACGGATCACTGAATACAAAGTCTGCAAGGGGCAACGAAAATCCATAATCTTCCATCAGATGGTCAAGCACGTTGTCAATATTAGAGGGGGCCTTTTCCTGCGCATATACATTTTTATCTACGTCAAGCAGGGTGATGCTTTCTCCATCATGCCAGAATTTTTTTATACCGATATCGCCTACAGTCTGGGCATAAATTTTGTTAGGACGATGTATAACGAAGCTATTGGTGGCAGAATACTGAAGCTTTTCTCCCGAAGGTAAAACATCATCAAGTGTGACATCAGCTGTGGCACTGAATTCCTTTTGATTTTTCAAGAAGTCCCCCATCTCTTTTAAAATTTTGTCAGCCTCGGGCTCAATGTCTCTTTCTCTTACGGCCCCTTGTTGTTGATCATTAACCTGGTTTGCTTTTTCTTCAGCTTGTGTGAAAGAGGATATCAGGATAAATATGAATAACGAAAAGAATGATAGAATAAATATTCCTAAAGCAGTCCGCATATAGCGTCCCTGTTTACACATTAGAAATTTTCCCCTTATCTTGATATTGTTGTTAGCCGTTGCAATTTGACTCAAATCTTCGACATTTGGCGATACTGATTTTTTAATAACTATATTATTTTTTAATAACTATATTACTCATCATTGTCAAGTAAAGAATGCAAACTATAAATCCCCGGACAAAGGGGGCAAAATCTATTATGCCCATTATGAGAGGAGCCGTAAGTGCCTGTCATGATTGACACATTAGCCCCGTGACATACAATATACTCATCTATTTTACTGACAGTTGTAATTTTTCAGTGGTACTCTGTGATCGGCTTAGCCTAATTTCTGCTGATTAGAAAACTGACAAATTTTCCGGTATTTCGTCGAAGGGTTGTTCTGTCACATGAGGATCCTCTGGAGACAATCTATATAAACATAAGGTGCCAAGGTGGCTAGCAAGGCTAACACCATGGGACAACAAGACCACCTCGGGGAGGTAATGGCCTCCCTGAGGTCTAATCACCAATCATTAAGAGGATATGTCATAATATGGGAAAAAACTGTAGAAGATTTAAAGAATACCAAGGTGCCCAAAAGAAACCATTGGAATACTCATTTCCGTGTTGATTATTGGCCGAATAAATCAGTTAGAAGAAATTAAAAAATTCCGCTCATTAAATTTTTGTTTTCCTTAAAAGAATAAGGGGATGACATGGAATGAAGGACTAAAGTACTCCTGTATATTCACAAGGTATGGAAAGCCTTCCTCTACATATGACCATTTCGTATAAAACAAACCCGGCACCGATCTTACCAGTGCCGGGCCAGCTTTTTAAAGAAGGTTATAAGGGAGATCTAAGTTATATCCAAGCCAACTTAAAAATACGTTTGAAGCTGAATTCGAAATAGATTCTCATTGGTATCAGCACCTGTTAAGAATGAGGTTTTGATATAATTGTAGTCAAGCTGGATTTTCCATCTGTTATCGTGAGTGATGTAGTAATTAATTCCGGGTGTCACCGCCCATTCGTTTTTCGGTTGACGCTCGTCGGGAATTAAGCCTTGATCTCTATCGAAGCGAATATAAGCGTATCTGCCAGCCAACTCCAGCACATGGGGAACTAAGAATATGCCGGCCTGGGCCTCGAATCCCTGATCGTAGACTGTACCTAAATCGGATACGGGTAGTACAGCGTCAGCGTTCGCCCCTTCTGGCTTAATCCATCGTCCATCGTATTCGCCTGTAATACTGAAGATTTGATACTTGAAATTGACATCGGCAGTGATAGAGCTAACGTCTGCGAACTGTACACCGAGTTCGTTCATCCTATCGTCAAGTAAACTATTATCGGGTTGCTTTTGAGCGATGTTAAGACCAGGAAGCGTCGCACCTGCAACACCAAAAGCGAGTAGTGGCTCCTTTTCCTTAAAATTCATGGGTTCTAACTTGTAAGCGCCCCCGATCGGAAAGCTACCGGTACTGCTATACTTTAATTTACCGCAGCAGGGATTGAACTGGATTCTTCCGACGTATAGAAGGTTTGAATCAACGCTGGTGCCATTTAGACCATCGCCATTATATACACCGAATCCATAGGTAAACATATTCGCCAAGAGACCATAAGCAGCCACGCCTCTATCACGTCCGTACTTGAACTCGTCATTCACAATTGACCTATCTACAAGCTGCAGTTCGGATGAAGATGTGAGCTCTTCCCTGTTGAATGGAACCTTGGACTGACCTAGTCTCGGGAAGATCCTTGTATCGTAGGCGGCATCAAGATATGCGTCTCTAACTATAAAATTCCCATTGTTATCAGCACTAATCTGGAATAGATAATTGAACCAGGGCCTGAAAGCGTGTCCTTCCCAATATATTCTGAAACGTCTAACATTAAAATCTGTTGCGGTGTTCTTCTCGCCGGTTTGCTTATCATCAGTATTGTCTACCGAAAGCCGAAGCTGTGTGCGAAACTTCATCTTCATCTCAAAGTTTCCATCGTCGGACTCAAGAAAAAATCCCTTATCATATCCCGCTTTGAACTTTTTATACCAGGCATCCTTATCCTCAGTTACCACCTTTTCGATCTGCTCTTTATCGGCTGCCCTTTGCGACTCTAGCTGTTCTATCTTTTTCTGAAGCGCATCGATCTGCTGCTGATTCTGCCTCTGAATCTCATCAATCTGCTGCTTCAGTTCTTCAATCTGACTCCTACTCTGGGCAACTTGCTTGCCGCCAAGCTCCTGAGCATATGGCTCTACAACCAGCAGACTAACACCAAGCACTACACCAAGAATCAATCTTCGTATAAGCATCATCCGTTCCTCCTTTTTCATGAATTCATGAGAATAATAGTTTGGGAAAATTAACTCGAAATGAAAATTTAGTTAAGATTCTGTTAAGGTTTGCAGAGACTTGTTGCTATGAGGCTGTCTCAATCTATAATAGTAATGTAAAATTAAATTGCGGGGAGACAGTGAATGAGCGATAAGGTAGTAGCCATAGTCGATGACGAAGAGGATATAGTTAACCTCGTAAGCCATCACTTAAAGAGGGAAGGTTACAAAGTCAAGGAATTCCATAATGGAAGAGATTTTCTATTATTTTTAGAGTCAATAGTTCCTGATCTGGTTGTGCTGGACATAATGCTACCTGGGATAGATGGACTCGAGATTTGCAGAATGTTAAAAAACAGATCCCGCACCTCTTCTATTCCGATCATAATGCTCACAGCCAAGGCGTCCGAAGCAGACGTTGTTGTTGGTCTGGAAATCGGGGCTGACGATTACATCGTAAAACCATTCAGCCCAAGGGAGATGACAGCAAGAGTAAAAAGTCTTCTGAGAAGAGTAAATAGTAAAGAAGGGAAGGAGCCAAAATTAGAGATTGGACCAATTTCTCTAAACTCTGATAGATATGAAGTAACCGTTAATGGCAAAAGGATCGATCTTACAACTACGGAATTTAAAATCCTTGAGGTTTTTCTGGAAAGAAGAGGAAGTGTTTTCACGAGAGATCAGCTTTTAAAGAAGAAAAGGCTCTGGGGCGACGACAAGCTGGTTTACGATCGAACAATCGATGTGCACATAAAAAACCTTAGAGAAAAACTTGGCAAAGCCGGAAATATGATAAAAACTATTAGGGGGATTGGATATAAGCTGGAAGGAGAGTAAAGGATCTGAGATTATTTTGGAAACAGTTCCTAGCCATTTTTATAATAATCACCCTTGTATTTTCCCTGTTTACCTTTCTTACAATCGGTGAATTAAAAAAATACGATGAATCCCTCATAAAGGAAAGACTACTTACATCCGCGAATATAATCAGGGGTTTCATAAATTTTCCAATTTCAAGAGATAGAGGAAATGAAATAAGCTCCTTAGTTTCCGAAATCGGGAAAAAGATAAACATAAGAATCACCCTTATTGACAGGTCAGGAAATGTACTTGGCGATTCAAGCTCAAATCCGCTTGAGATGGAGAATCACTCTAATAGACCGGAGGTAAAAGATGCAATATCAAAAGGGATCGGGCAAAGCACGCGTCATAGTAATACGATAAACAATGACATGGTTTATGTCGCAGTTCCAATCAAGGACTCAGAAGGGAGAATACAGGGCGTAGTTCGAACATCTTTACCAACCAGCTCTGTTAGAGAGGCTTTTCTACCTATAGAAGCAAAGATTATTTACACTGGGTTTATTCTCATAATAGTTGCTCTAATACTCGCTTACATGTCTTCTAAAACCTTTACCAACTCTCTATCCAAAATAATTAATCTTTCCGGAGAAATAGCGAAGGGGAATTTTAAAGTTAACATACCCGCTAAGGAGAGAAAAGGTGAGCTTTCGAAGGTCTCGCTCGCCTTAAATAAAATGGCGGAAAAACTGGACGAGCTGTTCCAAAAAGTTGACTTTGAGAAAAGGCAACTCCAGGCAGTCCTCAGTTCAATGAATGAGGGAGTGATGCTTCTATCAACAAAAGGTAAGATTATGCTAACAAATGATGCATTATCTGAAATGTTTGATATAAAGGATAATCCAGTCAATAAGCGATACTGGGAGGTTTTAAGGAATAAGGATATCAATGAGCTCATTGAAAACATTTTCAAGACTAACAAGAGCTCAAAAAAGGAAATCTCCATTTTATACCCGAGGGAGAGAAACTATCTGGTAAATGTCAGCACATTGGATTATCCCGAAAAGGTGTTAATTGTTGTCGTATTTGATATTACCGACTTCAAGAGCCTTGAAAAGATAAAGGCAGATTTCATTGCTAATGTCTCTCATGAGCTCAGAACCCCACTCACAGCCATTAAGGGTTATACAGAAACACTTGAGGAAGAAGCTTATGAAAACCCCCACGAAAGGAGACATTTCCTGAGCATTATTAAGAGGCATACAGACAGGCTCATCAATATAGTTTCGGATCTACTCGTCCTATCAGAAATAGAAAGTAAAGAGTCACTTTCGTTAGAAATGAAGAACTCCGAGTTTGAAGTTGTTGACATAAAAGAAGTTGTCACATCATCTTACGAATCATTGAGAAGAAAGATATCGGAAAAAAACCTTAAAGTCGAAATAAACGTTAAGGAGGGTATATCAAACATAAAGGGTAATAGATTTTTGCTGGAACAGATGTTAATAAACCTCATCGATAATGCGGTTAAGTACACACCCGAACGAGGGAGTATCGTTATCGATGCATATGGTCATGACTCAAATATTGACTTAGTAGTAGCCGATACGGGAATTGGAATACCGAAGGAAAATCTAAACAGGGTATTCGAGAGGTTTTATAGAGTCGATAAAACAAGGTCAAGAAACCAAGGGGGGACCGGTCTCGGACTCAGCATCGTAAAGCATATAGCAATAATACACAATGGTAAAATAAATGTCGAAAGCGAAGTTGGAAAAGGAAGCAGATTTATAATTACACTACCCTGTGCAGATAAAATCCACTGAATAAAAAAAATTTATTCCGGAATTTCCATATATTGGTGGTACTGGAGATGAACTCTCGGAATGTCCATTTAACTCAGGAAATGTTTTCGTATTCCAGGCATCCTATAGTGAAGGTGCCTATCTGACGTTAATTTGATATATTATGTTAGTCGTGATATAACCCCTAAGCCTCTTGCAATTGCCAATCGGGCTGTCGAGGATCATTGACAGGCCTATCCATATCGGCTCAATTTGCTCTTTATAGAGCTTGTAATCTTGGACATACCCCTCTGGTTTATTCTGCCATACGACAAACCTTGCATACACCGCATTAAAGTTTTGTATAATGGAAGGACTATCAAAACACCAATTCAGATCGACAAAGTTTGGGAAGAAGATCTTAAAGAAGAATATTTGTTTGACCAAATGCTCTTCTAAATCATAAATATCTTCGAAATCCAGCCACATGAGATCAAACCAGCCAGTTCTAACCCAACTATATCCTGCGCCAAATGACCTGGCGATACTGCCCTTAAGCCCAAGCCTCTCGGCCGCTTTGTAAGCGAGTTCTGTAAACACGGATGCGGCCTCTGATGTAAGGTAGTCATATAAATGAAGCTTATTTTCCATCTCAATCAAGTTCTTGATCAAGCCGGGATTGTCGCTTATATGATGCTCAACGTCAAATTTGCCAATATCACCACAATCTTCAAGCGATATGGCTATGTTCTCCCACTCCCTTCTAGCTATTTGAGCAACTGCCCTTATCTCCATATTTTTCCAAGCATTCTAAATGTCCAGGAACCATCTCCAACAAAAACCCTATTAACTCGAACTACCTGATAGGGTTAACACCTCTAAATGGTTCTTACTATAAAACCCCTATCTATTATCACATCTTTCCCGAGATTCTTTGCCCTTTTGAATTTTAAACCAGTGAATTATCGTCCCTAGATACCCGGTTCTTAGGAAATTTACCTAAATCCAAATCTATACTAAATAAGACATGTTAATACGAATTTAAGATTACATTAAGTCCCTATTAAGAGTAGGCACCCTGAACTTGAGCGCTTTTTAACTTTAGCCAAATTAAGTTAAGCTTCATTACCCCAATACGGCGATACGATACCTTGGTTAACATTGCATTCATCTTCTATTAACACTTTCTTAACATAATACATGTTAACTATCTCAAAATTTAGAAAAGGAGGAATATCGTTATGTCTAGATGGACAAAATGTTTTAAACGTTTAAGCTGCATGGTTACTACTCTAGGGTTCATTCTAATACTAGACCTTTCATCAGTAACTGCCCAGGAGGCGGTAAAAGTTGATCCTGACATTCCAGCGTACGGTAAGGTAAGCGGTGTATCAGGCAATATCAGCAGTATTGGCTCTGACACGATGAATAATCTCATGACATTATGGTGTGAAGGGTTCGGTAAAAATTACCCCAATGTAAAATGTCAGATAGAGGGAAAGGGATCAAGCACCGCACCGCCGGCGCTCATCGAGGGAACCGCACAATTCGGCCCCATGTCCCGTGAAATGAAGAGTACAGAAATCGACGACTTCGAAAAGAAGTTTGGTTATAAACCGACCCAGATCAGCACAGCAATTGACACATTGGCAGTTTATGTCAACAAAGATAATCCTATAGAATGCATAAGCATGGTTCAGGTCGACGAAATTTTCTCGAAGGGGAGGACATGCGGGGGCACCGAAGACATAAAAACTTGGGGTCAACTCGGACTAAAAGGTGATTGGGCTGATCGTCCCATAAGTATGTTTGGCAGGAATTCGGCCTCCGGTACCTACGGTTATTTCAAGGAGCACGCACTCTGCAAAGGCGATTACAAAGACACGGTAAAGGAGCAGCCGGGATCCGCTTCGGTTGTCCAGGGAGTTGCGGAAGACCGATTCGCAATAGGTTACAGTGGCATCGGATATAAAACTTCGGGAGTCCGAGCAGTACCACTTTCAAAAAAGGGCGGGCAGTGCGCAGAACCGAATCTGGAAAACGTACTGAATAATTCCTATCCTCTCGGAAGATTTCTATATTTATATGTCAACAAAAACCCAAACAAACCCCTCGATCCGCTGCGTGAGGAATTCATAAAATTCATACTGTCCAAAGGAGGTCAGGAAGTAGTGGTTAAGGATGGATACGACCCACTTCCGGGAAAGATCGCGGCAAAAGAGCTTGCAAGGATTCAATAGTACCTTCAGAATCTGCTATGATTTAAGCTAATTCATGTCCGCACAAACGAGACCCAAGGTAACGAAAGATGACAGAAAAGATCAACAAGCCGCCTCGAAGTCAGCAGGACTCAAACGCAGGCGACTTGCTGATCTTATTGGACGCATTGTCGTAACAGCCGGCGGTATTGGAATCGTACTCAGTATACTGGCCATACTCGTCTTCATTGCGCTCGAGGTAGTCCCACTCTGGAAAAGCGTAAGGTCCGAGCTTGTTGGCACATATGTCCTCAGTGAATCGCCCGGACTCGCCTCTTACTTTCTAGACTATTCGCCTTCGACATCAGAGTTCCCATTCCTGGCAACAGGCGCAGATGAGTACCGTGAAGTTGGATTTATGATAACAAGAGACGGGCATATTCACTTCTTGTCCTTGAAAGACGGGAAAACAATTAACGACCTACCATTATCGAAAATAGAAGGACAGAAGGTACTCTCCGTTTTCGTGTCTTCTATCAACCGAATATATGCATTGGGAACAGAGGACGGTTACATATTGCCTGTTAAAGTTAATTTCGACGTAAGATTCACAGATGATGGAAAAAGAATAATTGATCCCAGGGTTATTGAAGAGGAACCTATACAAATAAGTACTCTTCCCTTAACGAAAGTAGCCTTTCAGGAAAAAAATGATGAAGCCATTGGAGCCGCGGCTGTTACTTCAGATCAGAAGCTACTACTATTCTCGCAAGAGGAAAGTACTTCACTATTAGGAGATAGCGAGAAAGAGCAACATTTACAGGATCTAACGCCAAACCTAGCTGGTGACAAAGTCACAACTATGGAGCTTGACAATGCGTTGGATAACCTATACGTAGGAACAGAAGAAGGAAAGCTATTTCATTGGGATATAACTGATAGAAGTAATCCTGAGTTAGTGGATATTGTGGATGCAACCGGCAATTCAAATACGGCAATAACGGCACTCGCCTCCCTCCTAGGAGACCGTTCATTAATAGTTGGTGACGAGGCAGGAGATGTCTCCGTTTGGTTCCAGGTAGAGGATCCAACTTCGCCAAAAGGGAAAAGGCTTAAGAAAATCCACGTCTTAGATTCACTGGAAATTCCAATTACCGCTATCTCACCCTCTGCAAGAAATAGGGTCTTTCTGGCGGCGGATCAAGAAGGCGAGATAGTCTTATACCATGCAACCTCTGTACAAAAATTACTACAATTAAATGCTGACAAAGAGAAAATTAATGCGCTATCGTTTTCCCCAAAGGCCAATGGCTTTCTCGCAATAGACCAGAAGGGAAAATTGTACAACTGGCGTATAGATGTTCCTCATCCTGAAACGACTCTTAAAACGCTTTTTGGTAAAGTTTGGTACGAGGGCTATTCTAAGCCGGAATATGTATGGCAATCAACGGGAGGAACAGATGATTTCGAACCCAAGTTTAGTCTGACCCCTCTTGCCTTCGGAACATTAAAAGGAGCATTCTACGCACTTTTCTTTGCAATACCTTTATCAATACTCGGAGCAATTTGTGTGTCACAATTCATGCATCCATCTCTCAGGAACACTATAAAACCTGTTATTGAGATCATGGCAGCCTTACCAAGTGTCGTTTTAGGATTCTTTGCCGGCCTCTGGTTAGCTCCCCATATCGAGAAGATTGTGCCCGCTGTTTTTTTGATGCCGCTAGTCATTACTATCCTTACCCTGTTAAGCGTTTTTGTCTGGCAATATGCTCCTAAATCACTCAAGGGAAGATTTATGGACGGCACTGAGCTTTTCCTCCTTATTCCAATAATAATCCTAGGGGTGTTTATAAGTCTCTGGCTTAATGCACCGATGGAAAACCTACTCTTAGGTGGAGATTACAAAGGGTGGTTGTATAACGTGCTAGGTTTACAATATGATCAAAGAAATGCATTAATTGTTGGGTTCGCAATGGGATTTGCAGTCATCCCAATTATCTTCACCATCTCGGAAGATGCATTATCCAGCGTACCTAAGAATCTTACAGCCGGTTCTTTCGCACTAGGAGCCAACAGGTGGCAAACCGCTGTAAAGGTTATTTTACCGACTGCAAGTGCGGGAATATTTTCTGCCGTGATGATAGGGCTCGGAAGGGCAGTAGGTGAAACGATGATCGTGCTGATGGCTACCGGGAATACACCACTGATGGATTGGAGTATCTTCAACGGATTCAGGGCCCTATCTGCGAATATAGCGGTTGAAATACCTGAGGCGCCGTTAGGAGGTACTCTTTACAGGGTATTATTTCTTGCAGCCCTTCTCCTTTTCCTCGTCACCTTCATTGTGAATACCGCTGCCGAATTAGTCAGGCAGAGACTCAGAAGGAAATACGGGCAGCTATGAGAAAAATGTGGAAAAGCGGAGATCCATTTGTATGGCTCACTGGCGTCGCCGTAATGTTTAGCCTTCTGATGATAGCAGGGCTTCTGTATCTTATTATGGCTAAAGGACTCGGCTTCTTCTGGCCATCTGACATAGCAGAAATAGTATTGAAGGATGGAACAAAATATCTTGGCCAAATAACGTCCAGCGAAAAGATACCACAGCCTGACGAACCGCTTGGGACACCAGCAAAATATAGAATACTTGTAAAAATTGGGAATAGAGACATGTACGGCTTAGATTTCAAATGGATAGAAAACAATAATATAAAGGAAACAACTTATCCTAAGTTTGCCGGTCTTATTGAAAGACGAGAATGGGGAAACATGTATGGTTTTATAAAAGAAATTAAAGAGAACAATGTAACCGTCGCAGAAGGAAATGAGGAATCATGGGCTGTTATACAAACGTACATAATCCAAGCCAAGGGTATATATAAGCGGATCAGAAAAATTGAGAAAGAAAACATTGGAGACATAAACCTACAAATTGAAAAACTCAGGCTTGAAATCAAAGAGCTTGAACTCGAAGGGAAAAGCAACCAATCTCAGATCAAAGCTCTCAATAACCAAATCGATGAGCAGAATAAGCTCTACCAGAACGAGGAATCCGAACTTACAGCTCTAAATGAGGAACTAAACGATGTTCAGATAATAGTCTCGACTATCGATGGTAGGGAAAAACAATTCTCTGTTGGTTCAATTGTCCGAGCCTATCGTCCAAATACAATGACATGGTTTGATAAAGCTCTTATCTACAAATCAAGGTTATGGGAGTTTGTTTCTGCTGATCCAAGAGAAGCGAATACCGAAGGTGGGGTTTTCCCCGCAATATTCGGAACGGTAATGATGGTACTCATTATGAGTATAGTGGTTTTACCCTTCGGGGTACTGGCCGCATTATATTTGAGGGAATACGCAAAACAGGGCCTTCTCGTAAGGATTGTCAGGATTTGTGTCAACAATCTGGCAGGAGTGCCTTCAATAGTGTTTGGAGTCTTCGCGGTCGGGTTTTTTATCTATGGCATCGGAGGATTCATTGATGACGTCTTTTACAGGGAAGCTCTTCCAACTCCCACATTCGGCACCGGAGGAATTTTATGGGCGTCGCTGACACTTGCCCTCCTCACGGTACCTGTTGTTATAGTAGCCACCGAAGAGGGACTTGAAGCTGTTCCAAGGGAAATCAAAGAGGGGTCTCTCGCTTTAGGCGCTACTAAATTTGAAACAACGTGGAAGGTAATTATCCCAAGTGCTTTACCGGCAATCCTCACCGGATTAATACTGGCAGTCGCGCGCGCTACGGGAGAAGTAGCTCCGTTGATGATAACTGGAGTCGTTAAACTTGCGCCCGATCTCCCTTTAGATAGTCATTTCCCATTCATTCATCTAGAGAGAAAGTTCATGCATCTTGGATTTCACATATATGACGTAGGATTTCAATCTCCAAACGTAGAAGCAGCCAAACCGATGGTTTATATGACAACGCTTCTACTCATCGTAATTGTTGTTGTATTGAACTTAGCCGCAATAATCATAAGAAACCGTTTGAAGAAAAAATACGCTACGTCAGGGGTGTGATAAATTTAATACCAAAAAGGACCTTAAACCTAATTCTTCGGAGGAAATAGTGAAAACTGCAACCGAACATAGTAATATAATAAAAGACTCAACTAATACTGAAGCAATGGATCAATCATTTCAGCAAGACCGTGAACAATACGACAACGAAAAAGAACCGGAAGATAAGCTTAGTCAAGACGTCAACATTCCAGATCCGTTACTCGAAGTTGAAAATTTAAGTCTAAAATATAGCGGTAATCCTGCCTTAATTGATATAACTCTAGATATAGCTAGAAACCATGCTACCGCATTCATAGGACCGTCGGGATGCGGTAAATCCACACTACTTCGCTGCTTCAACCGTCTCAATGACCTTGTTGATGGTGTAACAATAGATGGAAATATCAGATTAAACGGACAGGAGATCTACGATCCCATGGTAGACATAACTGAACTCCGGAAAAGAGTGGGAATGGTATTTCAAAAATCAAACCCTTTTCCTAAATCGATTTATGAAAATGTCGCTTATGGCGCCAGAATTTCAGGAATAAATAAAAACTCATTATTGGACGAAATTGTTGAAAAGAGTTTACGTGGAGCAGCTTTATGGGAAGAAGTTAAAGATAGATTGAAAGAAAGCGCCTTGGGAATTTCCGGAGGACAACAACAGCGGCTCTGTATCGCTAGGGCCATTGCGGTTGAACCGGAGGTATTATTAATGGATGAACCTTGCTCGGCCTTAGACCCCATAGCTACCGGGAAGATTGAAGATCTAATAACAGAGCTCAAAACGAACTATACCATTATAATTGTGACTCATAATATGCAGCAAGCCGCTCGTGTTTCAGATTTTACTGCATTTATGTATTTGGGGAAGATAATAGAGTACGATAAGACCGAAAACATATTCCTTAAGCCTTCGAATAAACAGACTGAAGACTACGTATCGGGAAAATTTGGTTGAACCTTAATCAACAGGATTGAGAAAGCCTTTAAACATGAAATTGATAATAACGTATAATAATTCTATATGAATATTTAAAATGAAATTACAGTATAAACAATCGTTATCTATCACTTAACATGGAATATACTTTAGCGATTTTCTCTGGAGGAACGGTATGATAAAGTTTCAAGATGAGTTAAACAATCTTAAAAAGACACTCCTTGAAATGGCCTCATTAGTCGAAGAAATGATCGCAAAAAGCATCCTCGCATTAAAACAAAAGAATATGATTTTGGCAGAAGAGGTTATTAGGAGCGATGAAAAGGTAAATAAGGTGGAAATAGAGATCGACAAACAGTGCTTAAAGATACTCGCTCTTTATCAACCAGAAGCAGGTGACCTCAGGACCGTCACAATGATCATGAAAATCAACGGAGATCTTGAAAGGATCGGTGATCACGCTGTGAACATATCTGAGAAAGTCATCTATCTTGCCGATAAACCAACTGTCAAACCCCTGATAGACATACCAAGGATGGCAGAGAAATCTATTGAGATGCTCAAAGAAAGCCTTGATTCATTTGTGAATAAAAACGCTGAACGTGCGATTGAGGTTTGCAAAATGGATGACGAGGTAGACGCCCTGGAAACACAAATAACCAGGGAGCTCTTAACGTTTATGATTTCTGACCCAACGACTATTGATCCCGCACTTCATTTGATACTTATTGCCAGAGACCTTGAAAGGGTAGCTGACCTGGCTACAAATATAGCCGAAGATACTTATTTTATCGCAAGCGGAAACACGATCAAACATCACGCCATGGACGGTGGGGCATGAGAAAGTTTATCAAATTGTCTAAGAGTTGCTATACAATACACGCCCAGATAAAGATGCGAACAATTTTTGATCTATTTTGTAATTACATTGCTACAGAATAGAGAATACAATTGCTCCCCCTAATTTCTCTATATGCGACCGTTTATAACCTACCCTATGCTGCTTTGAGCTTGGCGTTTTTCATCCTCTTTATTCCCTCATCTATGTCTTCATCGGAGGTTGCATAGGTTACTCTCACATAACCTTCTCCCTGCGTTCCGAAAGCAGTCCCCGCTACAACAGCAACACCAGAGTCCTCTATCAAACTGGTTGTGAATTCCTGGGAGGTTAATCCAGTACCCGTGATATCGGGAAAAGCGTAAAATGCACCAGATGGAGTATCACACTCAATTCCTGGTATTGAATTTAAACCAGCTACCATCATGTCGCGCTTCTTTTGCAAGAGCTTCCTCTTTTCCTCAACCCACTCGTGAGGGCCAGTCATAGCGGCATATGCAGCTCTCTGAATAAAGGCGGCAACGTTTGTGATGGTGTCTTGAAGAAATATAGAGAGCTTCTCTATAACAGGCCTCGGTGCAACTGTCCATCCGATTCTCCATCCCGTCATCGCATAGGTCTTGGAAAACGTATCAATAACTATAGTCCTCTCCTCCATCCCAGGAACTGAGGAAATAGATATGTGCCTCTTCCCATCGTAAACTATGTGCGAAAATATCTCATCGGAAATTACCATAACTTGCTTGTGCCTAAAACACATCTCTGCTATTTCCTCAGGATTCTCTACCAGATGACCGTTTGGTCTTTGGGGGGTGTTAATTATCAAAAGTTTGGTCTTTGGTGTTATCATATGCTCAAGTTTTCCAACATCAAACTGCCAGTCAGGTTTAGTTAGAGGTGTATGTTTGATATGGGCCCCGGCGTATTTTGCCCAAACCTCATCTGGTGGATAACCCGGATTCGGAAATACCACCTCGTCCCCGTCTTCGAGGAAAGTAAGTAGAGACATATTAAGAGACTGTTTAGCGCCAGCAGTGACTATAACCTCATCTGCACTTGTCTTCCTTCCCCTTCTCGTCATCTCTTCTGCAATGACCTCTCTAAGCTCTGCAAGACCCGGACCGGGATCGTACCTCACATAACCCTCCTTTAGCGCCCTCGTTGTTTCTTCGATCATAAAATCTGGTGTGATAAAGTCCGGCCCCTGATAATCCCCTTTTTCAAAGTGTATCACCCTTTTGCCAGTATTTTTTTCAACCTCCTTCGCGACCCTCATGCTGGCCCACTGTTTGGGTGGGACAAAGTGATTTACCCTCTTACTGAATGGATATCGCATTGTCATAAGGCTATACCTCCTATTTATGAATATTTTATTTTGAATATTTTAACTCTTCTTTACTCTCCACATCCATCGCTCTTAAGGGTCTTGCTCGTCAGGAGCAAGGATGCCCTCTGAAATAGCCGAAAACACATCTTCCGCTATTTCCTTTGCAGACTCATCAGTTTTATAAAAAAACATTACAGACCTAACTAGACCAAAGATTATTAAAGCTGTTAGTGTTGTGTTCAGTGGGCGAAATGAACCTTCTTTTTGGCCTCTTTCGAGGATTTTTTCATACAGTTTGATTCTTCTTAACCTCCAATGCTCAGTGAACTCGAAATGCTCACGTATGAGATGTGTTTCATCCCTGCTTAAAATACGAAGCACATCCAAATTTATGCGATAAAATTCGAAAATTAAGCTTAAAATCTTTTTCAGCTTCACTGGTGCAGAATCACTCTTCGCTATCTCTCTCTCTAGAAGAGACTCAATAGCCTCAAAGCTATTTTCTAAGATTTCAAGATATAGCTTTTCTTTAGATGGAAAATAAAGATATATCGTGCCTTTTGCAACACCGACTGCATCTGCAATTTCGTCCACGGTCACGTCATGATAGCTTTTCTCGGAAAATAACTCGGAAGCTATTTTAAGAATCTGCTCTCTCCGGACTTCCCTCTTCGAAGGATAACCCATTGCCCCAAGTTTATTTCTGATTGTCTTTCTAGCTTTTGCCATCATTTCCCCACGGTACTGAACTGACTAGTCAGTCATGGCTTCACATAAATTATTTACAATGCGACAGCAATTTTGTCAAGTACTTTTTTTTGAAGGGCGTATAAGACGATAATTAATTCTATTTATTAGAAAATCTTATAAATACCTCCATCGATCAAAGTTCGCCAGAAAAAAATTGACAATCAGACGGTCTTGCCTCGCAAACTGTGTAATATCGACAGGACCGATGTATAAATAAAACCGAGTTGAATCAAAATAAGAAAAGGGACCCATCCAATGTAACCCATCGAAACAGCATAAAACGTTAGAATGACGAAAATAACACCCAGCCCTAATTCTATTACAGTAGTTAGTTCCTTTGCAGTCTTATAAGTCCCCTCACGCCAATTTCGATCTTCATCTGTCACGGCAAATTTTGGAGTTCTTCTGAAATCTGAGCTTTTACCCAAAAGTGCTTCGAAGACCGCTTTTGAATTATTTATAGAAAGACCGGTACCTATAGCCAAGGAAAGGGGTATATACTTTACATATTTTGTCCATTCATCTTTATGAATTTCTTTCACAGCAATCAGATAAAATCTTACAATGCTCAACGTACCCGAAGACACGCCAATTAAATTTAAGAATATAATATTTTCCCAGCCATAAGATCGCCAGAAATAAGCCATCGGAGCCATAAGAACGATCAGTAGCAGGAGAAGGATATAAGAAAAGTTCCCGAGAAGATGAATAGCGGCCTCCATTTTTACGTTTAGAGACAGTTCCTTTGACCTGAAAACCCGAGGCAACAGTTTCTTCGCAGTTTGAATCCCACCCTTCGCCCAGCGATGTTGCTGTAACTTAAACGCATTCATATCGACCGGGAGTTCAGCTTTTGCAATCATATCCTTAAGATAGATCAACCCCCATCCCTCAAGCTGTGCCCTGTAGCTAAGATCTAAATCTTCAGTTAATGTGTCATGTTGCCATCCACCGACAGATTCTATACATTCTTTCCTCAAAACCCCAGCCGTCCCATTAAAGTTAAAAAACATCCCTCCGTAAAACCTTGAAGCCTGCTCTATCAAAAAGTGACCGTCAAGCAGAATGGATTGTGCTCTTGTAAGTGTGGAATAGTTGAGATTCAAGTGCGCCCATCTTACTTGAACTATCCCGACTTTTGGATCAGTAAAAAAATTTATAGTCTCCTTAAAAAAATCCCGTGGTGGAATAAAATCAGCGTCGAAAATGGCGATATAATCGCCTTGAGCTCTTAGCAACCCTTCGCTCAAGGCACCGGCCTTGAAACCAACTCTGCTATCCCTGTGAATATAATGAATATTAAAACCGACTGACCTGAATTTCTCGACAGTGGTATTTGCAATATCCATCGTTTGATCAGTTGAGTCATCGAGAACCTGTATTTCCATCAGTTCCTTAGGATAATCAATCTCGCAAACAGATTTGATTATTCTTTCAACTACGTACTGCTCGTTGTAAATAGGGAGCTGTATCGTGACTTTCGGCAACCGCTTAAAGTAAGTCTTCGGCTTTGGAATTATGTTTTTGTATCTGTTAAATAGGCAGGTTAAATAGTATCTATGAAGTCCAAAGCCACATAGAAGAAAAAGGCAGATCAAATATATTGGGGTTATAACGATTTTAGAAACTAAAACAAGGTTTTCCACATTCGCTAGGTTAATTATACGGATTCCATAGTTTTACGGTTCTACAATTTTACATCTTTTAATCTTTCAACAGCCTCAATTAGTCTTTCCTTAGCTATGGTGATTGACACGCGGATATAACCCTCTCCGTAATTCCCAAAGCCGTTTCCAGGTGTAACTACAATGCCCGTTTCCGTCAGAATCTTCGATGCGTAATCCTTTGAGGATACCCCTTCTGGCACCTCAAACCAAACATAAAAAGTTGCCTTTGGTGGATAGTAATTCAAACCGACTTCTTCCAAACCCTTGCAGAAAATGTCTCTTCTTTCCTCATAGGTCTTTCTTCTTTCCTCGATTCCTAGAGTGTAATTGTTTAGTGCCTCGATCCCCGCATACTGAATACCCTGAAACACCCCTGAATCTATATTGGTCTTTATCTTACCCAGGCCCGCGATGGCTTTTTTATTCCCAACACAAAATCCAATTCTCCAACCTGTCATATTGAACGTTTTAGAAAGTGAGTGGAATTCAATTCCAATTTCTTGGGCGCCATCAACTTGTAAAAAACTCGGAGGTGTAAGACCATCGAAAGCAATCTCAGTATACGCTGCATCATGACAGACTAGAATCTCATGTTTAGTCGCAAAATCCACAACCTTCTTGAAAAAATCCTTGTCAGTAACTGCAGTGGTAGGGTTATTTGGATAATTTAAGAACATAATTCTCGCCTTTCTACGTACATCTTCTGGAATAGAATCCAGATCAGGTAGGAAGTTATTCTCCTTGAGCAATGGCATATCATATGGTATGCCGCCGGCAAAAGTTGTCGCAACTCTGTATACCGGATACCCTGGGTTGGGAACTAACACGATATCTCCAGGATCAATAAAAGCAAGCGGAGCATGGGCAAGACCCTCCTTTGAACCGATGAGGGTCAATGCTTCCGATTGGGGATCAAGCTTAACGCCGAACCTCTTGCCATACCAGTGCGAAACCGCCTCCCTATATGAAAGCATTCCCACATATGAGGGATATCTATGATTCTCTGGATCATCCGCAGCAGCTTTCAATGCTTCAATGATGTTGGCAGGTGTCGGTATATCAGGATCGCCAATCCCCAGATCTATAACGTCCACCCCCTTAGACTTCAACTCATTAATTCTTTGATCTATTTCGGCAAAAAGGTAAGGAGGTAGCTCTTCTATCCTCTTTGCCCATTTCACATTCATGTGTGTTTCTCCTTAAAAAAGCCTTTATATTAACTTACCCCTGTATTGAGAGCAAGAATTCAAACGGCATACACCATTATAAAAACACAAAAGTGGACTACATAGACTCCCTTCCATCAAAGAGCTTCTATTATCTGTAAAAAGCCTCGTGGTATAAAGAAAGGTTTAATCTATAAATTCAAAGTATAGAAAAATTACTTCAAGGAATTCTAGCTTGATAAATATGCAGAACTTATTATCTTATAAGCCAGATTTGATAGTTCCTTTCTTGTATGTTCTGGTTTTACCTCTATTTTCTCAAGCTCTAACATCTCTGCATCCACTGATTTATGTGATAAAAGTCTCAAGGCATGATCGAAGAACTTAGCGTCGCCGTAATAGTAAATGTCGTCACGATTTGTCGAGTTAATGTCTTCACCATCGATCCTCCTGTATTTTACACAAACAGGGACTATATCAACAACCGACCTCATTGCAGCAGTTATGAAAGGATTCTTAAATGGTAAAATCCCATCCCCATTTGATGTCGTTCCTTCAGGGAAAAGCACTACATTAAATCCATCATTTAATAGATCTGATATCAAATCAATCTCCTCCGACAGCTTTGTTCTATTCCTCCTTTCAACAAATACTGCACCTGCATACCTCGTTAGGGTCCCTAATAAAAATTCATCATTCAATTCAGAATTTGCCACAAATACAGACGGTACAAGTGAAAAAATTATGAATACATCAATATATGAAAGATGATTGGAAACGATCAGAAAGTTTTTTTCCTTTGTGGATAGATTATCAATATTCCTATACTTAACCTTTACACCAAATGCGAAGAGTAGGAGCCTTGTATGAAAAGAGGCGTTTTTAGAAAAAAACAGCAATTTTCTCCTACTATTTCCAATCAGCTTGTCTGCAATGAAAGAAATAATGAGGAAAGATACAACAATAAAAAAAACTGCAATGATTCTTATATACTTCCTAAACATCTACAGTTTTGTCTAAAAAATTTTGATATCGTACAAATTGCTTAATATTGATACAAATTTAATAGCTCTAGATATACGCCGTTATATGAACAACTTTTAAATACTATTGGATATAACTAGAAAAGCATTAAATGATATTGAAATAATAAGGATTTTTAATTGTTATGGCTCTAAGCTTTCCCGAGTCTTATATTTCTTCACAAACGATAAATTTAACTGCTCAAGGTCCAAAATCGTAAAGAAATCGGCACATCTAAATTTACAATCAAGAGCAGGCTCACCACAAACCTTTGAACCCATTCTTATGTAGCTTTTAAGAAGGGTTGGAATCAAATTTTTGATTTTATCCTCCTGTCCGTTTATATCTCCAATCGTATCTAAATACATATCAAAACGTTTTAATCTGTATTCATCGTTGGGATAAACTCGTAACTCATCGGGCGCATAGTTTAGCGTCTTAAAGTACTTATATACAAGTCCTATATCGAACCCATTTGTAGTGTGTATGCTAGAACAACCAAATAGATACTTCGATTCAACCTTTTTCATGTACTCCGACACTCCCCTCCACAGAAGGTTAATAACCGCCCCGCTTCTGAAGTCTCTGTGTACACACGCCCGGCCAAGTTCAAGCTTATTACCCTTAGCTATTTTTATATTATCAATATCAAACTCGGTTTCTGAATAAAACCGATCCGAATAAGTAGATGAAATGAACCTATAAGTCCCAATTACGTTTTCGGTTTTCTTGTCAATTATGATTAAGTGATCGCATATGAAATCAAAACCATCAACGTCTATTTGGAGCCTTGCCCTTTTGTTCAGAACCTCTCTGTAAAAGACCTCGTACCTGAGGTTTAATGCTTGTTCTAACTCATGGGCATTTTCAACAGACTTTATAATGAAGTGCTCATTCTCATAAAAGACCACTATCTTCGGCTTAAACAAACGTAATTTCCAACGGTACGCCGCCAGGAGCATATTAAAATTGGATACAGTTTTTTTTATTGATGCCACTTTTTGAGCTAACATAGACTTTCACATAATCCTCTATGTAAGATATAACAAGGTAATGTTAAAGTATTGTTAAAATTCCTCTGTTTTTCAATATATTTATTTTCAAACCGTAAATAAATTAGAGTGTTGAGCCGAAAAGTTTATTATGGCCTTTAAATTTATATTCAGTCATTCTTCTCGCATCTCAGTATAATTTTAAAATAAGATATCAACAATTTTTAAATGTAATATATTTCGAACGGATTTCTTCTAAATTATGACATGAATGAACTAATTCAAATAATCAAGGATCGAATAAGGATGAGTGGGCCGATTACGTTTGCAAAATTTATGCAACTGGCTTTATACCATCAAGGATATGGATACTACAGCTCAGATAGGACTAGAATAGGTAAGGAAGGAGATTACTATACGAGCCCATGTGTGCATCCGGCATTTGGTGAAATCATTGGCAGATTTATTTACAAAGTTTACAAAACCCTAGACATTCAAGAATTCACAATAGTAGAAATGGGTGCCGGTAAGGGATACTTAGCCCTAGATGTACTAGATTCAATAAAGAGAGATCAACCTGAATTCTATAGCAACCTCAATTACTTGATGGTGGAAATTAGTCCTACCCTAGTGGAAGAAGAAAAGAGTATACTGAAAGACCATATACGTAAAATCAAATTCCTTAACTCGATTTCAGAAATAGAGGACGAAGAAGTTGCCGGAGTTTTTATCTCAAATGAACTCTTAGACTCATTTCCGTTTCACCGCCTAAAGTACATAAAAGACAATTTCCAAGAGATATATGTCGGTCTTGTAAACGACCAGTTCACAGAAATCCTCGACAGTTTAAGCATTATTGAACTCAAAAACTACATTGATAGGTACGATATTGAATTCAGAGAAGGCCAAGAGGTTGAGATAAACCTTAATGCTGGGAAATGGCTGAGTGATGTAAGCAGAGTTATAACTAGAGGATTTGTCCTTACTATTGATTATGGCTTTCTTGCCCCTGAATTATTCAATCCCACCAGAATGACAGGCACGTCTAAGTGCCTATACAAACACAGTGCGAATGATGATCCCCTTACGCATATCGGTGAGCAAGATATCACAGCCCATGTCGATTTTTCAAATCTCATAAGAGTTGGCGAATCAGTTGGTTTAAATACGTTTAAGTACATAACTCAGGGACAATTCTTAATCGACTGGGGGATATTGGACATCGTTGAAAGATACTCAAGTAAAGATAAATCTTCTAAGACGTCAGAGCAAAAACATATTTTGGCCATTAAAAATCTATTTTTACCAGAACTTATGGGCGACAAATTCAAGGTACTGATCCAGGAAAAAAACTTGGGAGACAAGCTTAAACCATTCTATCCCGAATCACCTTTTAAGATGAGCTTCGAAATGCCTGGGGATAGATACATCTAGATGTATTTAGTAATCGCGGGTCTTCGCTAAATCCTTACACCGTTTTCATAAAGAATTAATTTTCCTTCCCTATAATCAATATAAAAATTCCAAAATAATCATAAACGAAATTTGAGCATTTTTTATAAATCGATATAGGAGGTTTAAATGATCGGATTAGCCAAACAAGTACTGAAAAAAGAATGGGACACTTTAAGACTCTATTTCGATAATTGTGGCGACATAGGTGAATTCAAATTTGAGGACCTTGCGAATTCCTCACGGGTACGGGGTCAAGAAGAGATCCTGATAGGAAAAACAGTTAGTATGTACGAAAATTTCCCAAAATACGGTTATGCGTCACCGGAAGCTTTTTCGGTGGTTACAATACTAGTATCGAGTGCCGGTGAAAAACTAGGGCTCAGTAAAGACGTCGCCTATTCCTTTGGACTGGGTTTCGGGTTTGTCAGAACAGGTTTTATTTCTTACTCCGACTTAGAGATGAAGCAACTCCTTTTCTACGAACTTTTCTTTCCACTGGGTGCATTCGCAAATAATTATCTGGAATTCGAACCCTCTTTGGTAAAGCCGAAAATAAAAGCGTTATTTGAGAGATTCAAGTCTTGGGATGAAAATCCGAAATCATTCGAAATGGATTACATGCTATATGCAAAAGTTGATGAAAATTGGAAAGAGTGGGATGAGATAAGTGGATAAGCGTGGAGTCTACGAGGATTTGGCAATCGCCTTATCAAAAAATCAAACCCTGACTCTAACTCTTTGCGACGCGATTTATCTCGAAGCAATCCCTTAGGGACTTATTATTCATCATATTTGGGGTTATAATTTAAGCAAAAGAACATTAAGGGTCGCTAAAGTGGATAAAAAAGAATTTCAAAAAAGAGCATTAGAAAGCTTCACCAGGTTAGAGGAAGGACAGGTAGAACTCAAAGAGGGTTATTACAAACTCGAAGAAGGTCAGGCGGAACTCAAAAAAGGCCATTCAAAACTTGACGTAGGGCAAGAAGAGTTAAAAAAAGATATACAATTCTTGCATGATGACATGAACTCAAAATTTGAAATGCTAGCCAATGCCATAAAAGAACTGGTTGAAAAAATGGCAACTAAAGAAGATTATGAACGAAGGTTTAGAGACTTAGAGAATAGGATCAGAGAATTAGAGCAGAAAATAGGCCAGTAACAGAGGTGTAATTCAGAGAACAAGCCTAAGTGCCAACCCACCCATCTGTGATTTCTGTAGATGTTATATATTTCGTGGACAAAATCCAAAAACTTATAAATTTCGTGAAAATTTACTATCCGTCATCCTCGAATGTTTCTATCGGGGATCCATTGTTTAATTTCTTTTTTCTTTGTCTTGATACAAAGAAACAAAAATCAAGGGCTGACAAAAAACGCTTGCGTATCGAGCGAATGCGAGATATCTATTGCTATAATTAATTAGTTCTCTCAGTCACTTTGTTCCTTCGAGATGACAGGAATGATTGTCACTTTTCTTAACGCTTCCGGAATTGATTTTGGCAATTTTTTGAATGCCCATTTAAAACCTAAAAAACTGTCCTCGAATTACTTGACAGCTACAATTTCGAACAAATGTGAGAAATCTTTCTTTTCCTTTCCTTACGAGGGGTTTTTCCCGAAGCAATCTTTCAGAATTTATCATCCCTTATATTTGGGGTTATACTTTAAGCAAGAAAAATCGATGGGCTCCAAAATGGATACCAAGGAATTTCAAAAAGCAGTATTAGAAAGCTTCACCAGGTTAGAGGAAGGACAAGCAGAACTCAAAGAGGGATATGCCAAACTCGACGAAGGTCAAGCCGAACTCAGGCGGGATATTAAGTTTGTTTATGAAGATCTTAGTTTGAAAATTGAAATGATTGCAGACGCGCTAAAACAATTAATTGAAAAGTTAGATACCCTAGTTGAAAGAATGATAACCAAAGAAGAGTATGAAAGAAGATTCAGAGACTTGGAAACCAGAATAAGGGAATTAGAGCAAAAAATAGGTCAATAAAGATCCATTATGTACGCTTTTACACCGCGAAAAGAGGGGATTTGTCACCTTTCCGAGAGAACTCAAGATCAACTCCCTCCAAAGTCTTATATAAATCCGCGTCTAGAAAAGGCCCGATCACACTGAAGCACTTCGCCCTGAGCAGGGTCGAAGGGTTAGTACGTGCCGGGTCAAAGCGCCTGCGCTTAGCACACTCGAAGCGTGACTAGTTGGAGTCGTTAGCCAAAAGCCTTAATAATCGAATAAAAAAAGCCTATCCCCGGACACATGAAAGGGGCCATCTTTTATTTTTCCTCCTAATAATAAACGAAATTAAGGGTAAAATCACAGGCAAAAACATAATTACCATATTTGCAATTCCTATCTCACGATTCGATGAAGCACCAATAGAACAGCCGCCTCCGGAACTTTTACCCCGTCCACTCAAAACAACCACTACCGTACCTTCATCAGGATCATTACTCTCAACTAGTAGATTAGCAACGAACTCCCGTGCACTTCGTGGCCTAAACTTCACGGTTACTACTTTGGATTCTCCAGGTCCCAATGTAAAAGGAGTAGTAGCGCCCTGTTTAAATTTACTCGCATCGGCACCTATGATTCCTAAGTTATTAACAGTCAGGGGCTGAGATCCTAATGAAACATTAGATATAGTAATCTCCCTGTCAACTGAAGCTCCCTCATTCACGATGCCAAAGTCTATCTCCGTTGGAGTGACATCTATTTCTACGATCAATTGCTGCACGGCAAGGTCTGCCTGAATGAAACCAAAGCCACTGTCAAAATTAAAATTTTGACTTGCCGTAGAATCATCCGCAATGGTCCTGGCATTTCTCGGACCCATTTCGAGGGCGGTAAGCTCCATGAGGCCATATAATTCACCCGGAGGCAAGGACGCTTGAACGTCTAACATCAAAGCAGCTACACCTGCGGCATGTGGGGCCGACGCAGACGAGCCGAAAAAGCTTGGGCATGGGTTTCCAGGCAAATCTACTCCAATAAATGAGGTATTCACACCGTCGGGACCGACAACATCGGGATTCATCCTAACTACCGGCGTTTGCAGTTTGTTACCGTTAGTATCAAAAAGGATAGGTGTTCCGCCGGCTGAAGAAAAGAATTCCAAAAGGGCCGGACTTACGCCGAATTCTGGCGTCTCGGCATAGAAGGCAGCCCCGACCGCTTCACCGCCACTGGAATTTGCATGACCGTAAATCGTAGAACTATTCGTTTCATACTGATTAATATCACCCAAGAAATTGAAAAATACATTCTTGATGCGGCCTGGATTTGGTCCTATGCATCTGGCTATAAGAAGATTAAAATTCGACTCGCCGGAATCCGGTGGATTTGAGAAACCAAACACCTCCACAGGATCGCCTCCAATGTTATTATCTACACCACCCGCAAGAGCTACTGTCTCTGAAGAATCTAAGAGTAAGATGTCAAGATCATTTGATGACCCGGGGGGGCCACTAACCGAGAAGAAGGGTGAATCCCACTGGAAGGACATAACAAGCCCCGTATCCTCGGGAATAGTAATCCCCTGGAAGATATCAGTGGCTGGGCCGGGATCAAAATCGTGGGCCTCACATACTCTGTCATTTATAACGACCAAAAACCCGCTTGGAATGAATTGACTTTCATAGGAATCTCGTCCCTCATTACCGGCAGAAGAGAAATATGAAACACCTGATTCAACCACTGAATCCACGGCCTGCGCTATGATGCCATCCTGAAACATAGGTTCGGCAAAATATATGATATCGTCAACTATCACATCTGCTCCGAATGCGCCCAGGTCCATGATTCCTTGAGCAAAGTTAGCCTGCCCGAAGTCAGCGGTGCGGAAAACCTGACTAGCCCCTGGAGCGACATCAAATATTATCTCCATCAAAGCGCGTCCCTCATCGGTATCAAATTCGCAATCGCCCTCTTGCAGAACCACGATACCTGCAGGCAGATCTCCGTCCGCTACTCCTTGGCCCGCACCTCCAAGACAATTAAAGCTATCTGATAAGGTACCAACTGCTATTCCACCGCCGTCTATACCTAGCGTCGAGCGTACGACATCTGAGCGTATCGCCTCATCACCCTGACTTGTGCACGTACCCGCATGGGTTGTAAAAAGGGATGGGCGTGCAAATTTTAAGCCGTCAAGTTCAGCCATATCATTAATTGCAATAAGAGGCAACCGTCCAGATACTACGCGCCCAAAAACTCCGACATTCTGCATACCCAATTGTTCAAGCTCAGATTTCAAAACCCCTACATCACCAGAAGCAACAGCATCAATCACAACTGTATCATCTGTCACTCGTAACTGTTTATTCCGAGATGTAAACCCCTTCTTACCCTCTTCAACCTTCTCCAGATATGACATGTATTCATAATTTAAATCCGTAAGTTCTAAGCCTAATTTGGCCAACATTGTTTCGTTTGTAGTTCTTTCATCGGGTGAAAGCCTATTTTTTGAAAGGTTGAATGTAGGTAATTCTTCACTTTTTGCACTAGCGAAAGACAGAGTTACGGCTACAGCCAGAGTTATTTTAATGATCTTGAACTTGAACATTTTATGATCTCCTTTGTTGATTTGTAACCAGAGTCTATCACCTTACGAGTCATCATACCATTCAATTCAAAAAAACCCGCTTAGTACCGATGAAGGTCATTGATAAGCCTGAGGCTTTCGCTGTTTTTTTAAATTTCTTTTGAGTCTATCGGAAATATCCGTTTTCGCTTTTGGTTTACAAGACCATTAAAACATCGGGAAAATAAAAAGGACTAGTCCAAATTAAGCTCAAATTAATTTTAGCCTATAATCGATTACCTTCCTACTACCTTTTTCATTTTGCAGGAAACACAATTTTAAATTCAGTCCGTCCTCTCCTGTTTAGTTTAATACCTCCATTAAGCTGCTGGGTTAATGAGATAACCAATTGTAAGCCCAAGGTCGTTATTTTTTGGAAACTAAAATTCTTAGGGAATCCAATTCCATTGTCACCAATAATCAATCTAAAATTGTTATTCTTGGAACACATATTAATGAAGATTACACCTTGCCTTCCATCTGGAAAGCCATGCTTCAAAGCATTAGAAATGAGTTCATTAGCTATCAGACCACAGCTTATTACGCTATTTACACATAGAGAAAAATCGCTCCCCGTTATCTTAGGCTTGATCGCTCTTTTACTTATTCCGTATGAGTCAAATATATAGTTAACGAGATTTTTAAGGTATCCTTTAAAGTCAATTTTTGCTACGCTCTTTGATTGATATATTTGTTCGTGTATTAGAGCCATAGATTTTATGCGGTTTTGAATGTCGACAAGAACATTTTGCATCTTATTATCGTTGGTGTAATCGCTATGAAGATCTAGTAGAGTGGTAATAAACTGAAGGTTGTTCTTTAAACGGTGTTGAACCTCCTTTAGAAGTAAATCCTTCTCGCTTAATATAGCCCTGATCCGTTCTTCAGCTACTTTACGCTTTGCAATCTCCTTTTTCAGTTCTCTATTCTTCTCAAATAAATTTCGTGTTCGCTTATTAACCCCTAGCTCTATTCCATCGCTTTCACCCTTTGGTGTTTTACGACGCTCTAGATTGCACCAGAGAAAACTCGAGCCTTCTTTTGGATAGTTTGGACCTATATTATGCTTCCTCATTTCACGGAATCCTGACTTTGAAGGTCCAGGGAATACACAAGCTGCCTCGTTGACGTGGTAAAATTGTGCGCCTGAATCCAACCAGAATGCAAGATCTCCTACGCTATCAAACGAAAGTTTCTGATCGTCGCACTTATCGCAATTGTATTTCCTATCTTTCGATTGTAATCGTACCCTAGGAGGGTTTTTTCTGTTTCCGTGAGAGATTCTAAAAAGTTCTTGACTTCTATCATTCAGTTTATTCATACGGTAAACTCAAATCTACAAATAATCCCCCGGTTTTTGTGAAAAGTAATAATCACCGGAAAATTAATACTTTAGTCAAAACCCCACCATAACTGAAGACTTATAAATGTTATAGCTTGGATAATGTACCAAATCAACAACTTTTTGATTCAATGAAACTCCCTGCGCAAGCTGCAGGGTATTTGCCAGTTCAAAGTCACAATCTGTGGTAAGAAATTATTTGGTGGGTTAATTCATCGCATGAAGGTTGAGAATCTTCATGGGGTTATTCATCTGAACGATTAACATCCAACCCTATTATTTGATATAATGCGTATTCTCCGGTCTTCCCCTTAATTTTTAATTTCACGCGCTGATTAACCAAAACCTTAGCCTTAACCATTTCATAAACCCTTTCAGAGACTAATAAATTTGTCTTCAACTCCTTGTTCGCTGATTCGATGCGGCTTGCAAAATTCACCGAATCACCAATTATGGTGGTTCTCCGTATTGATCCACCAATTGTTCCGATAACTGCCTCCCCGTAATGAATACCGATACCGATCTCCCAGCATCGGTCATATATGGTTTGTAAATAAGGCCTAAGTCTTTCCATTTCTTCCAGCATTTCCAGACCGGCTTTCACAGCGTGTAGTGAAGCGTTATCATTATTCTCAACTCCGAACAAGGCAAGGAGTCCATCCCCCATATAATTGTCAATATAGCCTCCATTTCTCATGATCGCCTGGTCCATGCGTAAAAAGTAACGATTCAAGACATGCACTACGTCATAAGGAACGAGGGCCTCTGCAAAATTCGTAAAACCTCTTATATCGGCAAACAGGATGGCGACCTCTTTCTCCTCTCCGACCGACGATGTATGTAGATTCCTCTTAAGCTGTGACGTCAATTCCACATCTGCATCATCCAATACCAGTCTTCTTAGATTCACGTCCCCAGTTATCTTTGTCTGACAGGCGAGGCGAATCGATGGACAGAAATTCAAATGCTCCGCGAGAATCAGTTCATTCTCGGTCCTAGGAGTACAGTACTCTAGCCCATCTAGGATCATTACACGACAAGTTGAACAACGTGCGTTTCCGCCGCACACATTTGTGTGAGGAATACCAGCATCCAATGAAGCATCTAAAATGCTCTTCTCGGGTTCTATATCAACTTTCATCTCATCTGGCAGATAATATATCTGAGGCATTATTAGATAGTCAGCGTAATAAGTCAGTTATTAAATTAGTTGTTCTCGTCCCTGAACTTTAAATACCAATGGGTACCATCGCAAAAAGGTTTATTTTTTGACCCACCACATCTACAAAGCGTATAATGCTCTTCTGAAGCCCCTGCACCCACCGACTCATCTTTTAACTCAATTCCGCCGGTAACATAATAGGGACCATCCTTTGAAACCCTAATCATCGGCCCACGATCTTGGTCTCTATATTCAACGCCATCAATAGAATATCTAAGTGCACCAGAGGGACATTTCCGTATAGTATTGACTATCTCCTCTACTTCTGCACCATCAGGATCAATCCATGGTTCTGTCTTTAATTTGAAAACAGATGGCAACCTATCTGTGCAAAATCCTGAATGTGAGCAAGTTCCCCTGTTATCGTGTATGGTGATGTTTTTCCCTATGTAATTATCCCTTTTATTCAAACTACCGTCTGCAAGCTTTTCGCCACAAAACCCTATTTTGGCATGGGTACCATCGCAATAGGGCTTATTTGCAGATCCCCCACACCTACATAATGCGATAACCTTATTTGTTGATATCTCTTCACCCTTTGAGTTTTGAAGATGTCTAAGGTTTCTTATTAAATACGGACCGTTTTTAGAACACTCAATACCGAGGCTTTCCCATTTTCCTGATGAATTCAAATTGATTCCCCCTATTTCTGGAATTGTAATAATTATTAACCATTATCTTCAATTAAGCTACAGCACAAATGAAAATCACAGACATTCTACAATCCTACTCACCTTTAAATCATCAACAATGCTAACTTAACAACGGTTGATGACGAGAACATGTTGCTAAATAAATCGTTTGAATGTTGGATTTTTGTATGATATAAAAAGTGAGTTTAATTTATGTTAAAGTTAGTGAATTAATTTATATCTAAAGCCATAACTCATTTTATTAGGTAAAATGAATTGCCTTTTTAACATAGAACGAAAACGAGACGAGTGATGCAAATTTCGGTCCTTGGTTGTAACGGTAGCAGAGATGTAGGCCTCAATCCAACTGCCCTCCTGATTGGTAAAAATGTTTTAATTGATGCCGGAACGTGTTCGGAGGTTTTGAGTAACAAAGTCCGATCTATGATAGATCATGTTTTTATAACCCACGCCCACATTGATCACATAGCAGACCTTCCATTTCTGGCTCAAACGGCTTTTGATTTTCGCAAGAAGCCCCTGAACATTTATGGAATAAAAGAGACGATAGATGATATATCTGCCCATATTTTCAACGGGAGAATATGGCCCAACTTCAATGAAATACCAAACACCAAGCAGTCAAAAATCTCATTAACGAACGTTATACCCCTGAAAAATATAAGAATAAACTCTTTGAATATAATGGCAATTCCGGTAAATCATACAGTGCCAACCGTGGGTCTTCTGATTGATAGTGGCAATTCTGCCTTTGCCTTTACATCAGACACCTATAAGACAGAGCTATTTTGGGAAAACATTCGAGACCACAAAAGGCTGAAGGCATTAATTATAGAGTGTAGTTTTCCAAATCGCCTAGAAAAAACCGCAAAGTTGACCGGCCATCTAACCCCCAACCTTTTGTCTAAAGAAGTTTCTAAGATGCATAGAACCGACATAAAGATATACGTAACACACATGAAACCCATACATCGTGAAGAGATTATTAAAGAGTTAAAGGTACTATCCAAAAACTTACCACTGCAAATTCTAGAAGACGGGATGAATATCAAAATCTAAATACATATAGCATTCACGTCACAAATTCTTCAAATAATAAATTTAGTAAGAGTCAAATCCACTTCCTTAGCTTAAATAAGAGTAGCAAACTTGAAACAATTAGTAGCACTACTATCCATAACACGAAGTAGGAGTATTTCCAATTTAGCTCAGGCATGTAGTTAAAATTCATCCCGTAAACTCCGGCTATAAATGTAATTGGCAAAAATATCAGACTAATGATTGTTAATCTATTTATTAAGCTATTCGTTTTATAACCGACATAGCCCATGTAAAGATTCAAGGTGTCAGAGATAACAGCACGTTGAGTAGACAGGTCGTCGCTCAATCTATTGAGGAGATTACTCTTGCTTTCGAGATATGGCTGAGTTGTTTCTCTAATAAAAGGAGATTTTCTAGTAGATAAAATGGTGATAATCTCACGAGCAGAGACTAGGGCTGACCGAAAATCAAGTAATTGCTGCGTGGCGTTAGCAACTCGCACAAAGATTTCATCGTCGATATTTTCAAATAATTTTAATTGCAATTTATCAATCTCTTCTTCTAGCTCCCTATATGTCGACTGATATATATTTGAAATATAATCCGCAATTTCAAATAAGAGGAAACCGGGAGACTGACTAAAGTTGACAAAATCATCGTGATAAGTCTCAAGCATCTTTTCCACCACCATCGAATGCTGATCATAAATAGTTGCAATAAAACATTTGCCTAGAATAACCTGGATAGGCTCTGAGACCAATTTTCCGTTAAGAATATATGTCTCAAAAACTTTGAAATGAAGAGCATTCGGAAAAAAATT
>Ga0214471_10000422_pt1 | contig 36700 bp, 35 predicted proteins | sample RVTome_5_FD_207665 | JGI IMG/M metagenome (GOLD analysis project Ga0214471, IMG submission 207665) | Soil microbial communities from uranium-contaminated site in the Upper Colorado River Basin, Wyoming, United States - RVT142D155 | ecosystem: Environmental > Terrestrial > Soil > Contaminated >... | reverse complement strand
TCCACCCTCTGCAATATCCAGCTCGCCAATCTCCCGGTGAGCGGCACCTACACCGTGGTGGTGCAGCCGTTCTCGGCGACCGGGGTCAGCGTCAGCGTGACGGCGACGTTGCAGCGCGAAGTGAGCCGCACACTAACGCCAGGCTCGCCGGCCACAGCTATTGATTTCTGCATAAATAATGTCCTATCCTCTGGGGTAGGAGGTATCGCTTATGCGACCTGTCGGAAGCCCAGAGGAACTGCAACGGCGGCGTGAACGCGCCCTCGCGCTGCTGAAAGAAGGTGTCGCGCCCGTGGACGTGGCGAACCGCGTGGGCGTGGATCGACGCAGCGTGCGGCGTTGGAAGGCGGCGTTCCGGGACGCGGGCGCCCACGGCATCGCGGCCAGACCGGCTCCCGGTCGTCCGTGCGCCTTGACGGCGCAACACAAACGCCGCCTGGAGCAGTGGTTGCTCAAGGGTGCGCGGGCGTGCGGCTTTCCCACCGATCTGTGGACCTGTGCGCGCGTGGCGCAGGTGATCCGCGATCGGTTGGGCGTGGATTACCATGTCGATCATGTCGGGCGCGTGCTCCACGCCCTCGGGTGGAGTCCGCAAAAGCCCGTGCGCCGGGCCATCGAGCGCGATGAAGCGGCCATTGCCCGCTGGATCCGGGAGGATTGGGCGCGGATAAAAAAAACGCCGCCCGCCGGGGCGCGGCGCTCGTCTTCCTCGACGAAGCGGGTTTCCTGATGGCGCCGCTGGTGCGGCGCACCTGGTCGCGACGCGGACACACCCCGGTGCTCCGGCAACGGGGCCGCTCGCGGCGCAAGGTCTCGGTGATTGCCGCGCTCACGATCTCGCCGCGCCGGCATCGGGTGCGCGGTTACTTTGGTTTTCTGCCCGATGCCAACTACGACGGCGAGGCCATCCTCGCTTTTGTCCGGGGACTCTGCCGCACGGTACACGGGCCGATCGAGATTGTCTGGGATCGATTGCGGGCCCACCACCAAGGCGCCGTCGGCGCCTGGCTCACGCGCCGCCGCCCCCGCGTGCGGGCCCACTTGCTGCCCGCCTACGCGCCGGAATTGAATCCCGTCGAGTTGATCTGGGGCTATGCCAAGACCAACCCGATGGCCAATTTTGCACCCACCGAGCTTCAGGAGCTTCTCCGCCACACGCAACGGGCTGCCCTCGGCATTGCCGAGAATCAACCACTGTTGCGCTCCTTCATTCAGCATGGCTCGCTTCCTTTGCGCCTCAGATAGGACATTATTTATGCATCTGTCAGTAGTCTCGCGCCATCCCAAAACGCCGCGTTCAGTTTCTCGGCGAACGCCGCGAGCAGCCCGAGCATCAATCTTGCGTTCTCGCCGAACAGTGGTTACGCCGGTAGCAGCACGCGCACCCCGCGCTACGTCAAAGTCTACAAACCGGATCGCACGTTGTTGCTCGAAGGCCCGATCAGTGGCTCGACGACGGGAATCACGTGTAACGGCGGAAGCGCGTTATCCACGTCATGCACGGTCCCGATGACGAACCTGCCGGTCACCGGGACGTACAAAGTCGTCGTGATGCCCTATATCACGACCGGCACGGTGAATGTGACGGCGACGCTCAGCGGAATCTAGGGAAACAGCCATGGCCCGCAAAACCAAACTTCAACTGACCTTTCTTGGCATCATTGCCTTGGTCTTGTCCGCCCTCGCGGTGGTGTATACCGTTTCGACTGGCATCTCCCAGCAGGCCTCCGCGAACACGAACACTGCAGGTGTCGCCAGCGTGGTGCTGCCTGACGGTCGTAGCTTGATACTCGGCGGCACGTCCGCACCGTCGACGGACGTGCGTATCGTCGACCCGCGCACCGGGAGCAGCACCGCGCTCCAGTCAGGGATGCTGTATGCGCGCCGCGGCCACACCGCGACGGTTCTGCCCGATGGGCGCGTGCTCATCGTCGGCGGGTTGGGCGCGGATGGCAAGCCGGTGGGGCAGGTGGAAGTCTACGATCCCGCGCGCCAGCGCTCGGAGTTGCTGCGCGATGCGAATCTCACGGCGCGTTCCGGGCACACCGCCACCTTGCTCACCGACGGGCGCGTCGTGATCGTGGGCGGCTATGATGCCTCCGGCGGGGTGGTTACGCAGCCCGAGCTGTGGAACTACCAGACCGGCAGGGCCGAAACCCTGAGCATCGATCCGCGGACGGGAAGGGCGGGGCATGACGCGCAATTGCTGGCCGACGGGCGCATCTATCTGGCGGGTGGGCTGGATGGCGCGGGGCGGCCGGCGGCGGGGGTGCTGTTCGATCCCGCGCAGCAGCGCTTCGTCGACGTCGACGCCGTGACGCCGCTCAATCCGGGTGCCGTGCCCGGCGCCGCGACGCTCGCCGGCTCCTTCCCGACGCTGGCGGCGCGCGATGTCGCCATCGACAGCGCCATCGCGCTGCGTTTCTCCAAGCCGCTCGACCCCGCGAGCCTCAATGCCCAGACCATTACGCTGATCGGCCCGGCCGGCGAGACGCGCGTGCGCGTCGTGGCGGCGGAGGGTGGGATGCTGGTGTTCCTCACGCCCGAGGGCCAGCTCTTTCCCGGCTCGAGCTACTCGGTGTTCGTCAACGGCGCGCGGGACGGCGCCGGCGTTGTCCTGCCGTTTACCACTTTCAGCTTCAACACTGTGTCGTTGCCGGGCGACGCTCGCGATGCCGGCAAACCGGGGGCGGGTTCCGGTTCTCCAGGCAGCGAAACCGACAGCAGCGGCAAGCCCGAGACATCGCCGCAGCCGGCCCCGGCGCCTGCGACCGGTACGGTCCCGGGCATCCCGGCGGGTGCGATGTCTCCGGTGACGGTCGCCAAGACGCCGACCCCGCCGCCCAAGGCCAACGAGAAAAAGAAGCCCGCCCCGGACGCCGTCGACGACGAGGACTGGACCCCCGACGCCCGCCACCGCAACGGCAAATGGCGTCGCGCCATGTACGCCTCGCGCCAGCTCAAGGACAGCCTCAAGGCCCTGCGCAAGGCCTACACCGGCGGCACGGCGGTCATGGGTCAGGTGTTGCGCCTGAACGGCAAGCCGCTGGCCGGCGTCACGCTGAGCGTCGGTGGTGTCGCGGCCCAGACCGACCGCAACGGGCGTTTCATTCTCAACGGCCTCAGCCCCGGCCGGCATGAAATGATCATCGACGGCCGCCGCGCCGGCACCGGCACCGTGCGCCCCTACGGCTACTACGTCGCCGGCGTCGACCTCAAGCCCGGTGAGCTCAACGAGCTGCGCTACACCATCTGGATGCCGAAGATCCGCCAGAAGGACATCACGCGCATCGCCTCGCCGGTCACGAAGGACACGGTCATCACGCATCCGGACATGCCGGGCCTGGAGCTGCACATTCCACCGGGGACGGTCATCCGCGACCGCGAGGGCAAGATCGTCACCGAGATCGCCATTACGCCGGTGCCCGTCGATCAAGCGCCGTTTCCGGTGCCGGAGAATTTTCCGATTTATTTCATGATCCATCCCGGCGGCGCCGTTATTCAAGGGCTTGACCCGAAGTCTTCGCCGGGTATCCGGGTCGTCTATCCGAACCATACCGACCATGCGCCTGGCACCGAGGTGAGATTCTGGAATTTCGATCCTGCCGATCGTGGTTGGTTTATCTATGGTCAAGGCAAAGTCAGCGCGGACGGGACGCAGGTCGAACCCGATGCCGGCGTGGCAATTTACGATTGGATGGCATTTGGCTATGGCGTCTCGAATCCGGATAAGGATGGCCCCGAGCCTCAACCTCCACCCTGCGAAGAAGGTCCGGGCGGTAACAGCCCGGCAACGGATGGCGATCCGGTTGACTGCTTCACGGGTCTGTTTGTGCATGCCCGCACCGATGTCGTGGTGCAGGACGTCATGCCGATTGTAATCCATCGCGTCTATAGGCCGGGTGATACCGTGGTACGGCCGTTCGGCTATGGCACATCGCATAACTATGCAATGTACCTGCAGGCGCCGCTGATTAACGGCGTGCGGTCTGCGAATATCATCGATCTCATCCTATCCAATGGGGCGCGTATCCGTTATCGCCTGACATCGACCGGGACACCACAGGTCTGGGAGCACAAGGAGTCGGCGAGTCGTTTCTACTATTCGCGACTTACGCAGCGGGCGGATTCGCCGAAGTCGTGGGAGATCCTCCTCAAAGACGGAAGTGCGTATTTTTTCGCACCGCACGATCTCACTCTCATCGGCATGCGTGACCGCTTCGGTAACGAAGTTGAGATAACGACATCTGCCGGCAACATCACGCGCCTTGGCACGCCGAACGGCCGCTACGTGGACATTGAGTACGACACCAGCAGCCGCATCGCGAGGATCATCGACTTCGACAACCGCGAAACGCTATACGACTACGACCCGGCGAACGGCATGCTCAGCAAGGTCACCTATCCCGACACGACCTTCGAGCAATACACCTATTACCCCGACCGCAGCCTGCGTACCGTCCGCGACCGCCGCGGCAATACGATGGTGACGAACGAATACGACACCGCCGGCCGCGTCCGGAAACAAATCCTAGCCAACGGCAGCTCGACCTATCAGTTCGCGTACATCGCCGACCGAACCGGCCGCATCCTTCAGACTGACGTCACCGACCCGCGCGGCAACGTACGCCGGCTGCGCTTCGATCACCCCAGCGGCTACGTCACCAGCGAGACCCGCGGGCTGGGCAGCCTCACCCCCCAAACTACCACCACCGAGCGCGACCCGGCGAGCGGCCGCCCGGTGCTCGTCACCGACCCCTTGGGCCGCAAGACGCGCTACGAGTACGACCCGTCCGGCAACGTAGTGTCGATCACTTATGCACTCGGTACGTCCAATGAGGCTACCGAGAAGTTCACCTGGACCCCGGATTTCCATCAGATCTCCACCTACACCGATCCGCTGAACCACACGACCACGCTGAGTTATGACAACCGCGGGAGGCTGACGGGGATCATGGACCCGTTAGGCCAGGCCTATCTCGTCAACTTCAACGAGCAAGGCCAATTCGAGTGGATCTACGACCCCGCCACCGCCCGCCTCCTGGCCCTCGGCTACGACCAGGGCCTGGTCAATGAGATCTTCCGCTTCGGGCGCTCGACCCGGCTGCACCGCGACCGCGCCGGTCGCGTCTTGACCGTCACCGCCCCCGACGGCACCCGGACCCACTACACCTACGACGCCAACGACCGCGTTCGGACCGTCGCCGACCCCCACGGCGGCGTCACCCAACTCACCTTCGATCCCCTCGGCAACCTCAAGCAGGTCACCGACCCCAAGAACGCCACCACCGGCTTCGCCTACGACGCCCGCAACCGCCTGTGGTTCAAATTTCACCCCGCGGGACCTTATGAGGTCTTCGGCTACGACGGCCGCAGCAACCTGATCCGCCACACCGACCGCTCGGGCCGCACGACCACCTACAACTACGACGCCCTCGACCGGTTGAAGAACGTCCTGTATCCCGACACCACCGTCACCGAACTCAACTTCGACCCCGGCAACCGCCTACGAAGCATCACCGACAACCCGGCCAACCCCGCCGCCACCGTCGGCCTCGACTACGACCACCTCGACCGGTTGACCCGCCAGACCACCTCGCTCGGCACCGTCGCCTACACCTACGACGCCGCCTCGCGCCGCAAGACGATGACCGTCTCCGGCCAGTCCATCATCACCTACGGCTACGACAACGCCGACCGCCTGAAGACCCTCACCCAGGCCGGCCAGGTCGTGGCCTACGACTACGACAGCGCCGACCGCCGCCGCAAGCTGAAGCTCCCGAACGGCATCGACATCCTCTACAACTTCAACGCCCCCAACCTGCTCAGCATCGAATACAAGCAGGGCACCATACTGCTCGGCAACTTCACCTACGGCTACGACCCGGCCGGCCGCATCACCACCATCGGCGGCAGCCTGAACGCCACCAATCTCCCGGCCCCCGTCACGAGCGCCGGCCACGGCCCCGACCACCGCCTGAGCACCCGCAACACCGACAGCTACACCTACGACCTCGAAGGCAACCTCCAGACCCGCACCGACGCCTGCGGCACCACCACCTACACCTGGAACGTCAAGAACCAGCTCACGAATATCCAGGGCTACCGGCCCAACTGCCAGCCGCTCACCGCGAGCTTCACCTACGACGCCCTCGGCAGAAGAAAGACCAAGACCCTCAACGGCCAGACCACCAGCTTCCTCTACGACGGCCTCACCCCCGTCCAGGAGAAGCAGGGCAGCACCACCTACAACCTCCTGACCGGCCCCGGCATCGACGAATACCTGGCAAGGTCCGACGGCACCACCACCCGATACTTCCTGCCCGACCATTTAGGCTCGACCGTCTACCTCGCCGACCCCGCCGGGGCGCTCAAGACCCGCTACACCTACAGCCCGTTCGGGGAGACCACCCAGAGCGGCGAGGCCAGCACCAATCCCTTCCAGTACACGGGGCGGGAGAATGACAATACTGGGTTGTATTATTATCGGGCGCGGTATTATGATCCTGCGATTAAGCGGTTTATCAGCAGTGATCCGATTGGGTTGGGGGGCGGGTTGAACACCTATGCCTATGTTGAAAATAATCCGCTGCAGTTGGTCGATCCACTCGGGCTCGCAGGGAGTTCTTCTGGGACTCCGGGGCTTGGCCCCATTGTCCCACCGGGTGGAGGCACCACGCGCGGTCCCCCGAGAAGGGACCTCCACGACGCCATACAGAACTGGCCAGAGAGAAACCCTAGAGACCCTCAATGTGCTGGCATATTGGCGGGCAACGCTGCATGTTTGCCCGAGTTTGTATGTATTGAGTATGAGTGGGTGCCTGTGAGTGAGCCATATGTCTGTCCGAAGTATCCAAGGTATGAAAGGAGATGTACGCGACGTGGGTTTCAATAACTTGATGCGACTCAAAACCAAGCTTTCTTTAGCGACCGTTCTGGTTATTGTTGCATCTCAGGGCGCGTGCGTCAGGGCTTACTTGGATGCGGATACCGATGCGGATGAAGTCGCCGAAGCTGTGCTCTCATCGTCAAATAGCCAGCACATACACGAATTCTCTATGTATGATTGGCACGCCGAGCGTCTGCCGCAAAACCTAATGACGTACTGTCAAGCGTTAGTCGAGTCTGGTGCGCCTATACCTGCATCTCTTCGGCAACCAAATGCTCCTTTTCATGTAGCGGAGTTCTCGCGCGCCTATTTTATGCTCCTCAATGGAAGCGCAAGAGAATCAGTGGAAATATTTGCTGAGTTAACCAAGGACGAAAATCATTCTGTGTGGGGGATTGTCGGCTTGCTTGAGGTGGCTGTCTATACTCGAAATATCACTTCGATGAGAGGGTTTCTGGATCGGATGAGGGATCTTAAGGAAAGGGACGGCATGCTTGCGCAAACTTTTTCTTATTATGCGTTGCACTATGAATTCCACATTGCTAACTATGACAACGCTCAGCGAATTTTGAACGAGATTGAACTGCGCGCAGAAAGTCTGTTAATGCAGGTTCATTTGTTGGTGCGTGAGAATCGTTTTGGAGATGCTCAACGCCATATAGATCTTATGGCGAAATTGCCCGAACTGCAGGGCCGGGCCTTCATCATCATGGCGCAAGCTGAGATCCTTGCTGTACAGTACGGATATGAAAAGTCAACCAAGTTTTTGAATAGAATGAGTGCCAAGTTCCCGGAAATGTGGCAGCTTAGATTGCTTTACGCCATTCATCTCACGGGGCTGGAAAGACAAGGCCCGCGGGAAATAGCTGCACAGACGTTGCTTTCCTTAGTGGACACACGAAAGCATGATATTGCAATGCGGCTCATTGTCATTAATGTCTTGTTGGATTTACGAGCGTATGACAAAGCAGGGATGTTAATAAACGGTCTGCCACGCGCACTTAACGAATTCTATTACTATAATCTTGTTCTTGCGAAACTAGATTCTTTGATGGGGGATTTGAATAGTCGGCACGCAAACCTTTCGAAAGCCAGGGCTATGTTTCCTATGGAACCGGATGGACTATGGTTTGCTTATCGAATCAGTGCCTTGAATGGCGATTATCAAGGAGCAATCACAGTGTTGAATACACTACTAAGCGTGGACCCTCACGATCAATACGTACTTGCATCATTAGCGCAGAGTTACGTGGCAATTGAGCAGTGGCAGGAAGCTCAAGCTATTGCAACGTCAGTTCTTCAGTCGAATCGATATTTAGATGTCAAACTGAGAAACGAAATGAGGGAGCTCCGGTCTCGCGCAGCTGCGACGTCACCCCCACCTTGAGTAGCGCCCCGATCTAGCCAGGACAAGGGCAGGGGGTGTAAAAAAGTTTGTGTAAACGGTCATCCGGCAGGATACTGCCATTCAATAACAAGGAACAACAATGACCGCAGCCAAGAAGCCATTCCCCCAAGACCTCATCGACGGGTTGCTCGCCAACTATAAGAAGCCCGAGGACCTGATCGGCGAAGACGGGTTATTAAAGCAGCTCACCAAGGCGCTCGTCGAGCGCGCGCTCCAGGCCGAGATGGCCGAGCACCTCGGGCACGGCAAGCATGCGCCCGTGGCGAACGCCACCGGGAATACGCGTAACGGCAAGAGCACCAAGACCTTGAAGGGCGAGTTCGGCGCGCTGCCGATCGACATCCCCCGCGACCGCCAGGGCAGCTTCGAGCCCCAGCTCGTCGGCAAGCACCAGACCCGCTGGACCGGCTTCGACGACAAGATCCTGTCGCTCTACGCCCGCGGCCTGACGGTGCGCGAGATCCAGGCCCATCTCGAAGAGATGTACGGCGCCGAGGTCTCGCCCACGCTGATTTCGTCGGTGACGGATGCCGTCCTGGACGAGGTGAAGGCCTGGCAGGCCCGGCCGCTCGAGGCGCTCTATCCCATCGTCTACCTCGACTGCCTCCACGCGAAGGTGCGGGACAACGGCGCGGTGCGCGTGAAGGCCGTGTACCTGGCGCTCGGCGTCAATCTTAGTACCAATCTTAGTACCATAGGGGACGTACCACGTTTTCTGTACCATAGGGGACGTACCACGTTTTCTGTGGCTGTATCTGAACCCCCGCATCACGATCGCCCTCACCAATTCATTTCCCTGTCTTTCAGCACCCGATCCGCTGTTGCCGACGGCCGTAGGCGTCGGTAGGCTATTCCCGAATCAACTCGCAGTTGCTGACAGGAAAATCAACCATGCCACGCCGTGCCCGCCTGGCCGTCGCCGGAAGCCCCTGGCACATCATTCAACGCGGTAACAACCGCTCGGCATGCTTCTACGCCGATGAGGACTATCGGCGCTATCTCGACACCCTGGAAGTGCTGGCCGAGCGCTACGGCTGTGCGCTGCATGCCTATGTGCTGATGACCAACCACGTGCACTTGCTGCTGACGCCGGAGCGGCGCGATAGCGCCGGCCTGTTGATGAAGCACCTCGGGCAGCGTTATGTGCAATACATCAACCGCACCTATCGGCGCAGCGGCACACTGTGGGAGGGGCGGTATCGTTCCTGTCTGACACAGAGCGAGGAATACGTCTTGGCCTGCTATCGCTATATCGAGCTCAACCCAGTGCGTGCTGGCATAGTGTCGCACCCGCGCGAATACCGATGGTCGAGTTATCGGGCGAATGCCGAAGGGCGAGTCAATGCACTGTTGGCGCCCCATCCGGAATTTCTGCAGCTTGGGCCAACCGAGACGGAGCGACGCGCCGCCTACATGGGGCTTTTCGCGAAGCGTCTCGACACCGAGCGCCTTGCCGAAATCCGCGCAGCGACCAACGGAAATGTTGCTTTGGGCAATGAGCGGTTTCGAGTCGAGATCGAGCGCATGCTGGCTCGGCGGGTGACGCGCGGGCGGCCGGGAAGGCCCAGGCGGGAGCGGAGGCTCAAGCAGGATTTGAGACAGATAAGGGTGGGTGGTCAATACGATTAAACGTGGTCTGTCCCCTGATACTGAATAGGCTGGACTAAAAACATGGTCGTTGCCTATACTGTAAGCTGTGTGTAAACAGGGTCAAGTTCTGCACTGCAACATCGTGCCAGCATAAGACCGGATCCATGACAGCGCGATCCGTGCGGCCGCTTGCAAATGAGGTGAACGATGAGTGCCATCATAATTGAGCACGTGAAGGTGAGCGAGCTGCCCGAGGACTGGCGTGCGCGGTTGCGCACGGCGGCCGACGCGCGCGTGACGGTGCGCATCGAGGAAGAGACGGAGTCGCGGGAAGTGGCTGAACAGGAAGCTGAGAATCCCTTGTTCGGGATGTGGCGTGACCGTGAAGAGCTATCGGACGTCGAAGCCTACGTGCGCAAGTTGCGCGCACCCCGCTTCTGACCGCGGTGTATGATGCTGATCGACTCGGATGTCCTGATCTGGTTCACGCGCGGTCATGCAGGGGCCAAGGCGCGCTTAATGCAGATCAACCCCTGGCGGATTTCCACGATCACCTATCTTGAACTCGCCCAGGGCTGTCGCAGCATGGACGAGTTGCGGCGCACCAAGCGTGGGCTGGCCGTTCAGCAGACCCAGATTCTTCCGCTCACACCGACTATTTCGGAACGGGCGATGGCGCTGGTGGATGCGCACGCGCTTACCGACGGCCTGCAGCTCGCCGATGCTCTGATCGCTGCCACCGCGCTGGTGCACGACCTTACCCTAGTTACCGGCAACACCAGGCATTTTGCCGCCGTCGAAGCGCTTAAAATCGAACGATTTGATCCGTAACACCGATCAATCCGGGTGACGGTTTATTCGTTAGCCAGACAAAGCCATAGGGTTGGCAGGGTCGGACCTCCATAACCCCCTGACCCAAAACCAAACTCCGGCAATTTCGCCCGCACTATCGCCCTTAAATCGCCCACTTCACCCCCCAAACCACGGAGCCGCGTCCTGACCGGCATCGAATTGTCGACGGGCGGATATGCGCATATCATCATATGATCCGATCCAGACTGAGGGTTCCCGCCATGAGCAATATCCGCTGGTCCGTTGTCGTCCCCGAGGCCACGGATCGCGCCTTGCGCATCTATCTCGCCCGCAAGGGCGGCAAGAAGGGCGACATCTCCCGGTTCGTGGACGAGGCGGTGCAGGCGCGGTTGTTCGAGCTCACCGTGGAAAACGTCAAGAAGCGCAACCGCGCGTACTCGCAGAAGGAGATTCTGGAGGCGATCGAAGAGGCCGTCGGCGCGCGCAGATAAACGATGCGGGTCGTTCTCGACACCGGCATCCTGATTGCGGCCTTGATCACCGCCGACACACCGCCGGACCAGCTCTATCAGGCCTGGCGCAAGTAGCGTTTCACGCTCATTACTTCGATATGGCAGCTCGGGGAATTTCGTCGCGCGAGTCGTTACGAAAGAGTCAGGAAATTCCTCAAGCCCACCGAGGCCGGCAACCTCGTCAACGGCCTCAAGCGCCACGCCACGGTGCTGACCGAGTTGCCGGACGTGGACCTGTCCCGTGACCCGCAAGACAACCCCGTGCTCGCGATGGCCATTGGCGGTGAGGCCGATTACCTGGTTACCGGCGACCGGCGCGGGCTGCTGTCGCTCAAGCGGGTCGGCGCCACGCGCATTGTGACGGCCGTGGAGTTTCTGAAGATCTTGAAGAAGAAACGCTGAACCGGCATAGGCGCGGAGTCACGAGATTTCGCTGGCTTCCCGCGCCAAGCATGGCGAGCGTCTCATTACGGCCCCCGTGCAGACGGCGTTGAAGTCGGTTGCTGTTTTTGCGATCGATGATGCACTCGATCCGCTGTTGAAGCTGGCCAGCGACGCCGTTAGGCTTTCAGCAAATCGTTGTTCTGCCCCGTTTTACACATCCAGTGAACCGAGGTGGATCTGTGCGAACTTCCGTCTATGCGCCGTGGGCCGTGATTGGCGCGACATACCAATTTCAGGTATACTGAGGCCAAAATGACCTGGGCGGTTATCCTCACCGGGAAAGCCTACAAGCAGCTCAAGGTTTTGCCTGCTGCCATCCAGGACCTGGCGGATGCCGCGATCCATGATCTGGAGGCAGAGGGTCCGAATCCCGCTGGCTGGGCGGTGCGCAAGACCGGAGAGGGCGAATACCGGGTGCGGCTCACGTATCGCTACCGTATGCGCTACCGGGTGACGAACCGCCGGACCCTTGAGATCGAAGTGTTCTATGTCGGACACAGGAAGGACGCATACCGATGAGCCATGACGTCAAGATCCATCATCCCTTGGGGGAGGTGAGCATTGCACCCGCCGCCAAGGTGAATGCCGCGCACTTGAAGCGCATCATCCGCTCGGCGCTCGACGACTACCTGGACGAGGTCCGCGTGCCCGCGGCCCGGGTGCACGCCGAGGCGAAGGCGCGTCACGGTGACGCCTACCGCACGCCGGGCTACTTTTTGAGGCTCTACCGGCTGCGCGCCGCGCTCACGCAAGCCAGGCTCGCCGAGCGCGCCGGCATGCACCAGCACCATCTTTCCGAGATGGAGCACAACAAGCGCCCGATCGGCAAGGCTTCGGCCAGGAAGCTCGCCAAGTTCCTGCGCTGCGATTACCAAAAGCTGCTCTGACCGTGTATTCGGCCCGCCGGACACCCGGATGAACCCGACCAGCGCGTGGGTGACCGGGCGGGCCACCCTTCGCCCCGGGGACCGGACGACGGCACATTGCGAATACCCCGCCGGCGCACTAAGCTTGAAGGGGTTGCTGCGGCGAACCCGCGCGCGGTCCGGACGTCGGGCGGCGCGACCCTGCCGCCCCGCGAGGTCGGTCGTCGGTCATGTCCACGGAAGCCAATCCCCAAACGGACAATCCCTACCAGTTGCTGGTCGTCGACGATGCCGAAGGCATGCGCGAGACGCTGGCCTTGCGTCTCGAGCGCGAGGGCTACCGGGTGTCCCGGGCGGCGAGCGGCGCCGAGGCGCTGGCGCTGGCGGCGGCGCGCAACTTCGACCTGATCCTGCTCGACATCCGCCTGCCCGGGATGAACGGCTTCGACCTGCTGGCGGCGCTGCGCCGTTCGCGCTCGATTCTCGACACGCCGATCATCGTCCTGTCGGGCCTCGGCGAGACCGAGGACGTGGTGCGCGCGCTCAAGCACGGCGCCAACGACTACGTCACCAAGCCCTTCGACGTGCCGGTGATGCTGGCGCGCATCCGCACCCAGCTATCGCTCAAGCGCCTGAAGGAGCTGCACGACCGCTTCCTGCGGATCGCCACCCACGATCTCAAGAAGCCGCTGCTGCTCATGCTGGATGCCACGCGGGTGATCCGCAACGAGCGTCCGCCCGGTGCCGTGCTCAAGGACGAGGACCACGAGACGCTCGATCTCGTCATCAAGACCGGCGAGTACATGCAAGCGGTGATCGAGGACCTGCTGGAGCTGCGCTCGATCAAGGACGGCCATATCCGGCTGGCGCTCGCGGCGGTCGACCTGAACGCGATCGCCCACCGGGTCGGCGCGCGCAACGCCGACTATGCCCAGCGCAAGGGCATCGCGCTGGTCGAGGAGCCGGCGGCGGCGCTGCCGGCGGCGCGCGGTGACGACGCGCGCCTCACCGAGGTGCTCGACAACCTGATCGGCAACGCCATCAAGTTCTGCACCGCCGGCGCCACCGTTACGGTCCGTACCGTTGCGGCGCCGGACTCCGTCACGCTCGAGGTCAGCGATACCGGTCCCGGCATCCCGGCGGACGAGATGGACAAGCTGTTCGTCGCCTACGCGGGCCTGACCAACCGGCCGACCGCCGGCGAGCACAGCACCGGACTCGGGCTGTCGATCTGCAAGGAGCTGATCGGCCTGCACGGCGGCGACATCGGCGCGCGCAACAACCCCGACGGCGGCGCGACGTTCTGGTTCCGGCTGCCGGTGGCGCGAGCGGAATGACCCGGCTGGACCCGGCCCCGGGCCGATCGTCGTCCCGGGCATGGACTAGACTGTAAGTACAAGGATCGATATTTCCGAGGGGTGGGACCCCGCTTTATCGGACCAGTCCATGAACCTGCCCAGCACCACCGGGGCCGTCGAGACCGCGCGATCGGGCACCACGGGCGCGCGCTTCGGGGTGGTGTTGGTGCGCGCGATCTTCGCGGCGCTCGTGGTCCATGCCGCGTTCGTCGGCCTTTTCCTCTGGTTGCGTATCGACGTACTCGCCTGGTTCAACCTCGGCAGCACCGCGCTCTATGCCGCTTGCCTGGCGGTGGCGCGGCGCGGTCCGCTGGCGCGCGCGCTCCTGCTGGTGGTCGCCGCCGGCTCGGTCGAGGTGGTTGCGCACGCCTGGCTCGCGGTCGCCCACCTCGGCTGGGAAAGCGGCTTTCATTACTACATGCTGGTGCTGGCGCCCGTGGTGTTCTTCAACCGGCGCTGGCGCCTGCCCGGCAAGCTGGCCTATGTGGCGCTGGTGTGCGCCGCCTACGTGGGCATGCATCAATGGGCGCAGCACTATCCGCCGCGGGCGGCGGTGGATGCATCGCTGCTGTCGGCGCTCAATTACTTCAACGTGATGGCCAGCTTCCTGCTGTTGGGTTATCTGTCGCACTATTATTCCAAGGGCGCGGCCGCCGCCTTCAAGCAGCTCAAGCACCTCGCCGGCACCGACCCGCTCACCGGCCTGCTCAACCGCCGGCGCATGCAGGAGATCGCCGACCAGGAGCGGGCGCGCCACGCGCGTCTCGGGCGGAGCTATGCGCTGATCATCACCGACATCGACGACTTCAAGCACTTCAACGACGAGTACGGCCACGAATGCGGCGACCGGGTGCTGGAGACCATCGCCGGTTGCGCGCGCGAGTCGCTGCGCGCCGAGGATCATCTCGCCCGCTGGGGCGGTGAGGAACTGTTGGCGCTATTGCCGGAGACCGGCCTGGCCGGCGCCGCGGCCGCGGCCGAGAAGCTGCGTGTCGCGGTCGCCGCCTCGCACATCGATTGCGGACTGACCAGCCTGGGCGTGACCCTGACAGCCGGCGTGGCGGTTTGCGGTCCGCACGAGGCGTTCGCGAACTGTATCGCGCGCGCCGACCACGCATTGCTCCAGGGCAAGAGCCGCGGAAAGAACTGCGTCGTCAGCGTCGGCGAATGACCTCGGGCCGGGCGATACCCGACCCGCGCCGGGCTCCGGCCGCCGCGCCGGGTGTCCACCGCCGGTGCGGACTGGAACAGGTGCCCGCGACCGCGGTGCGGGTTATAGTATCGGTCGTGACCGGCGCGGCGCGAAGTCCGGCGGATGTGCAACACGACGATGGCAAGGGTAACGATCCTGGTCTGTAATCGGGTCAGCGAATGAGGTGGCGGCAAGGATGAGTGCGAGCAACGACGGCAGCCCGCCGCGCCCTGCGACTCCCGCCACCGGCGGCGACCGTGATCCGCTGTTCGACGTGGTGTTCGAGCATTCGCCGGTGCTGATCGCCTACCTCGACCGGGAATTCAATTTCATCCGCGTCAACCGTGCCTATGCCGCGGCCGACGGCCGCGAGCCGGAATACTTCCCCGGTCGGAACCACTTCGCCCTCTATCCCAACGCCGAGAACCAGGCGATCTTCGCGCGCGCCGTCGCCAGCGGCGAGGCCGTGTCGTTCGCGGCGAAACCCTTCGAGTATGCCGGCCACCCGGAGCGCGGCACGAGCCACTGGGACTGGACGCTGACTCCGGTGAAGGCGCCGGACGGCGCGGTCATGGGCGCGATCCTGGCGCTGCTCAACGTCACCGAGCACATCCAGGCCGTCGAGGCGCTTACCACCGCCAAGGACCACTTTCGCCACCTGGTCGAGAGCGCCAAGGCGATTCCCTGGGAGCTGGATCCGGTCACTTGGCGCTTCAGCTACATCGGCCCGCAGGCGGTGGCGATGCTCGGCTACCCGCTGTCGGAATGGTACGAGGCCGAGTTCTGGGAGCACCACATCTATCCGGACGACCGCGACTGGGCGGTGAAGTTTTGCGAGGAGTCCAGCGCGCGCGGCCAGGACTACGACTTCGATTACCGCATGGTGGCGGTCGACGGCCGCACGGTGTGGATACACGACACGGTGCGGGTGGAACGCGACGAGGCCGGCCGGCCGCGGCTGCGCGGCTTCATGTTCGACATCACCGCGCGCCGCGAGACCGAGACGCGCATGCGGCAGCTGTCCCGTGCCATGGAGCAGACCGCCGACATCGTGACCATCACCGACCGCGACGGTGTCATCGAGTACGTCAACCCGGCCTTCGAGTCGTGCACCGGTTACGCGAGCGCCGAGGCGCTCGGAAGGCGGATGAGCCTGATCGGCTCCGGCCGCCACGACCGGTCGTACTACGAGCGGTTATGGTCGACCATCCTGAGCGGCCAGGCGTTCGCCGACGTGATCATCAACCGCCGCAAGGACGGCCGCCTGTTCTACGAGGAGAAGACGATCACGCCGCTAAAGAACGAGGAGGGCGACATCAGCCACTTCGTCGCGACCGGCAAGGACATCAGCGAACGCATGCAGACCCAGGAGCGCCTGCAGTACCTCGCGCACCACGACATCGTCACGGGGCTGCCGAACCGCGCGCTGTTCGCCGACCGGCTCGGCCATGCGCTGGCGCGCACGCGCGGCGACGGGCGGCTGGTGGCGCTGCTGTTCCTGGACGTCGACCGCTTCAAGCTGGTGAACGATACGCTCGGGCACGCCGCCGGCGACCGCGCCTTGCAGCACGTCGCCGAGCAGCTGCGCGCCCGCACGCGCACGGGCGACACGGTGGCGCGTTTCGGCGGCGACGAATTCGCGGTGCTGATCGAGGACATCCCGTCCGCCGATCACATCGCCGCCGTGGTGCGCGCGCTGCTCGACGCGCTGTCGCGGCCGCTCGAGCTCGACGGCCATGAATTCCTGCTGACCGCCAGCATCGGCATCAGCCTGTATCCGCACGACGGCGCCGACGCCGAGACCCTGCTCAAGAACGCCGACATCGCCATGTATCGCGCCAAGGATCAGGGGCGCAACACCTACCAGTTCTATTCCGCGGACATGGGAGTCAAGGCCTTCGAGCGGCTCAGCATCGAGACCAGCCTGCGGCACGCCCTGGAGCGCGAGGAGTTCGTGCTGCATTACCAGCCGCAGGTCGATGTCGCGACCGGCCGCATCATCGGGCTCGAGGCGTTGCTGCGTTGGCGGCACGCGGACCTCGGGCTGGTCGCGCCCGCGGAGTTCATACCGATCCTGGAGGAGGCCGGCCTGATCCTGCCGGTCGGCGATTGGGTGCTGCGGACCGCTTGCACCCAGGCGCGCGCCTGGCAGCTCGCCGGCCACGCGCCGGTGCGCGTCGCCGTGAACCTGACCGGGCGGCAGTTCGGCCGGGCCGGCGCGAGCGAGCGGGTCGCGGCGATCCTCGCCGAGACCGGGCTCGCGCCCGAATGGCTGGAGCTTGAGATGACCGAGAGCGTCCTGATCGAGCACACCGCGACCACGATGAGCACGCTCAAGTCCCTGGAAGCGCTCGGTCTGCGCCTGGCGGTCGACGATTTCGGCACGGGCTATTCGTCGTTGTCCTACCTGAAGCGCTTTCCGGTCGACTCCCTCAAGATCGACCGCGCATTCATCCGCGATCTCTCCACCGATCCCGACGACGCGGCGATCGTCGAGGCGATCATCGCCATGGCCATGAGCCTCGGCATCGACGTCGTCGCCGAGGGCGTCGAAACCGCCGAGCAGCTCGCCTTCCTGCGCGCACGCCGCTGCCAGCTCATGCAGGGCTTCCTGTTCAGCCCGCCGCGGCCGGCGGCGGAAATCCCGGCGCTGCTGGCGCGGAGCGGTATCGGCGCGCGGAACCCCTGACCCCCTCCCACGCAGGCGGGAAAGGAATTTACCTCGGGTGGTTCGCCCCCGAAGCTTGGAATATACTGTTTGAATCAGCCAACTTGTAGCAGGAGACCTCCATGCCCGCGAGCGTCAAACACGATTTGCACCAACTGGCCGAACAATTGCCGGATACCGCTACCTGGGACGACGTGATTGAAGAAGCGCGTTTTCGCAGAGCGGTCGAGATCGGCATTCAGGCGGCGGATCGCGGCACCTTTGCCACTGACGAGGAAGTGCGCGCAGCCTTCGCGCGTTGGGGCGTCAAGGATTGAAGGTCCGGTGGACGCGCCCGGCGCTGGCTGATTTTATTGAGGCACAGACCTTTATCGGCCGGCACGATCCCACGGCGGCACAGCAGATCGCCCGGCGACTGTGGGAAGCCGTCGAAGGCCTCAAGGATCATCCACAAATCGGTCGTCCAGGCCACGCGGCCGGAACACGCGAACGAGTCGTTCCGCGTACCCCCTATCTGATCGTTTACCGAGTCGCCAACGAGACCGTCGATATTCTTCGACTGTGGCACGGCCGGCGCAACTGGCAATCCGACCCCACCGCCGGTCACTCCCCCGGCTCGTAGCCGAGATTCGCCGACAACCAGCGCTCCAGGGTCGCGAGGTCTAGCCGCTTGCGGCGCGCGTAGTCCTCGACCTGGTCGCGGGCGAGCTTGCCGACGGCGAAGTACTGCGACTCGGGGTGCGAGAAGTACCAGCCGCTCACCGCGGCGGCCGGCCACATGGCGTAGCTCTCGGTGAGTTGCACGCCGGTAGCACGCGTGGCGTCGAGCAGCTTGAACAGCAGTTCCTTCTCGGTATGGTCCGGGCAGGCGGGGTAGCCCGGCGCCGGGCGGATGCCGCGGTACTGTTCTTTAATGAGCGCCTCGTTGTCGAGCTGTTCATCGGCGGCATAACCCCAGAGCTCGCGGCGCACGCGCGTGTGCAAGGCCTCGGCGAAGGCCTCCGCCAGGCGGTCGGCCAGGGCCTGGACCAGGATGGCGTTGTAATCGTCGTGCCCGGCCTGGTAGGCCTTGGTGAGTTCTTCCGTGCCGATGCCGGCGGTGACGGCGAAGGCGCCGAGGTAATCCGCGATCCCGGTCTCCTTGGGCGCGATGAAATCCGCCAGCGACCGGTTCGGCCGGCCCGGCGGCTTCTCGTCCTGCTGGCGCAGGTGGTGGACGGTCATCGACACGGTGCTGCGCGACTCGTCGGTGTAGATCTCGATGTCGTCGTCGCCGACGCGGTTGGCCGGGAACAGGCCGATCACGCCGCGCGCCTTGAGCGACTTTTCCACAATGAGTTTCTTCAGCATCGCCCGGGCGTCGTCGAACAGCCGCGTGGCCGCGGCGCCGACCTTGTCGTCCTGGAGGATCGCCGGGTAGCGGCCGTGCAGCTCCCAGGTCTGGAAGAACGGCGTCCAGTCGATGTAGCGGGCGATCTCGGCCAGGGGATAATCGTCGAACACCGTGATGCCGGGCGCGGCCGGCCGCGGCGGCGTGTAGCCCGACCAGTCGATCGGCGCCTTGTTGGCGCGCGCCTCGGCGATCGTGAGCATGCGCGCGCCGGCGCGCTTGCCCTTGTGACGCTCGCGCACCTCGTCGTATTCGGCGCGGACCTTGGCGACGTAGTCGGCCTTGAGCTCGTCGCTGAGCAGGTTGGAGGCGACGCCGACGGCGCGCGAGGCGTCCTTCACCCAGATCGTCGGGTGCTGGAAGTTCGGCGCGATCTTGACCGCGGTGTGCACGCGCGAGGTGGTGGCGCCGCCGATCAGCAGCGGAATGTCGAAGCCCTCGCGCTGCATCTCCTTGGCGACATGCGCCATCTCCTCGAGCGACGGCGTGATCAGCCCCGACAGGCCGATGATGTCGACCTTCTCCTTGCGCGCGGTATCGAGAATCTTCGATGCCGGCACCATGACCCCGAGATCGATGACGTCGTAGTTGTTGCAGGCCAGCACCACGCCGACGATGTTCTTGCCGATGTCGTGCACGTCGCCCTTGACCGTCGCCATCAGGATCTTGCCCTTGGCGCGGCTGTCGGCGGTCTTCTCGGCCTCGATGAACGGGATCAGGTAGGCCACCGCCTTCTTCATGACGCGCGCGCTCTTGACCACCTGCGGCAGGAACATCTTGCCGGCGCCGAACAGGTCGCCGACCACGTTCATGCCGTCCATGAGCGGGCCTTCGATCACCTGGATCGGGCGATCGAACTGCCGGCGCGCCTCCTCGGTGTCGGCCTCGACGTACTCGTCGATGCCGTGCACCAGCGCGTGCGTCATGCGCTCGGTGACCGGCGCGTCGCGCCAGGCCAGGTCCTGGGCCGCGACCTTGCCGCCTTCGCCGGCGTATTTCGGCGCGATTTCCAGCAGTCTCTCGGTCGCGTCGGGCCGGCGGTTGAGCACCACGTCCTCGACGCGCTCGCGCAGCTCGGCCGGGATGTCCGCGTAGACCGCGAGCTGGCCGGCGTTGACGATGCCCATGTCCATGCCGGCCTGGATGGCGTGGTAGAGGAACACCGAGTGAATCGCCTCGCGCACCGCGTTGTTGCCGCGGAACGAGAACGACACGTTGCTCACGCCGCCGCTCACCAGGGCGTGCGGCAGCTTCGCCTTGATCGCGCGCGTCGCCGCGATGAAGTCGACCGCGTAGTTGTTGTGCTCCTCGATGCCGGTAGCGATCGCGAAGATGTTCGGGTCGAAAATGATGTCCTCGGGCGGCACATCGACCCGCTCGGTCAGGATCTTGTACGAGCGCGCGCAGATATCGATCTTGCGCGCGAGCGTGTCGGCCTGGCCCTGCTCGTCGAAGGCCATGACCACCACCGCCGCGCCGTAGCGCCGCACCAGCCCGGCCTGCTCGATGAACTTCTCCTCGCCTTCCTTGAGGCTGATGGAGTTGACCACCGGCTTGCCCTGAATGCATTTCAAGCCCGCCTCGATCACCGACCACTTGCTGGAGTCGACCATGATCGGCACGCGCGCGATGTCCGGCTCGCTGGCGATGAGCTTCAGGAAGCGGTCCATGTCCGCCTCGCTGTCGAGCATCGCCTCGTCCATGTTGACGTCGATGAGCTGGGCGCCGTTCTCGACCTGCTGGCGCGCCACGTCGAGCGCCTTGTCGTAGTCGTTGTTGAGGACCAGCTTCTTGAAGGCCGCCGAGCCGGTGACGTTGGTGCGCTCGCCGACGTTCACGAACATGGTGTCAGGGCCGATGTTGAGCGGCTCCAGCCCGGCCAGCCGGCAGCGGACCTCGAGATCGGGCAGGGCGCGCGGCGGCAGCTCGCGAACCGCCTCGGCGATCGCCTTGATGTGGCCGGGCGTGGTGCCGCAGCAGCCGCCGACGATGTTGAGGAAGCCGCTCTGCGCCCATTCCTTGAGCTGCACGGCCATCGATTCGGGCGTGTCGTCGTAGCCGCCGAACTCGTTGGGCAGGCCGGCATTCGGGTGGGCGCTGACGTGCACGCCGGCGACGCGCGCCATCTCCTCGACGTACTGGCGCAGCTCCTTGGCGCCGAGCGCGCAGTTGAGGCCGACGCTCAGCGGCCGGGCATGGGCGATCGAGTTCCAGAACGCCTCGGTGGTCTGGCCCGACAGGGTGCGGCCGCTGGCGTCGGTGATGGTCCCCGAGATCATGATCGGCACGCGCGCGCCGCTCGCGGAAAAGTACTGGTCGATGGCGTACAGCGCCGCCTTGCAGTTCAGCGTGTCGAACACCGTCTCGACCAGGAGCAGGTCGGCGCCGCCGTCGAGGAGGCCGCGCGTCGCTTCGGTATAGGCGGCCACCAGCTCGTCGAAACTGACGTTGCGAAACCCGGGATTGTTCACGTCCGGCGAGATCGATGCGGTGCGGTTGGTCGGCCCCAGCACGCCGGCGACGAAACGCGGCCGCGCGCCATCGGCGGCCGCGTGCGCATCGGCTGCGGCGCGCGCCAGCTGCGCGCCTTCGCGGTTCAATTCGTAGGCCAGCGCCTCCATGCGATAGTCCGCCATCGCGACCGAGGTCGAATTGAAGGTGTTGGTCTCGAGGATGTCGGCGCCGGCGTCCAGGTAGGCGGTGTGGATGTCGCGGATGATCCGCGGCTGGGTCAGCGTCAGCAAGTCGTTGTTGCCGCGCAGGTCCGACGGCCAGTCCGCGAACCGCTCGCCGCGATAGTCCTTCTCTTCCAGCGTGTAGCGCTGGATCATCGTGCCCATCGCGCCGTCCAGGATCAGGATGCGCTGCTGGAGGGCGTCGTGGAGCTTCGCCAGGCGCTCGCTGCGCGCCTGATCACCGCCGCTCACGCGGGAGTCGGGCGGGGCGTCAAGCACGATGCCCCCGCGTGAGAGCAGGATGGTGTCGGCCGGAATCGTGGTAAGAACGGATCGGACGGCGTTGCATTCTTTCGGTGCAGGCGTTTACGGCCAGCCAGTTTACCGAAAATGCACGCGAAATGCTTGGGCGTAAGGGGAAAGCCCCGGCGCCGCGGGCGCGGCGCCGGGGTTTTCCGGTGCGGAAGGTTCAGGCGGCCTGGTTGCCGAACCTGGCCTTGGCGGCCTGGGCGGCGCGCGCCTCGTCGGCCGAGTAGGCCATGCCGGACCACAGCATGGTGTAGGCAATTTCTTCGTTGCCGTTCTCGCACAGCTCCAGGACCTTATCGAACAGCGGCCGGAAGGTCGGGCTCCTGTGCGATTCCTCGTGCTCCGCGAAGGAGCGCCAGAACGTCACGATCAACGCCTCCTTGTCCTTGAGCGGGCTGGCCACCGCCTGGCCGACGGTCGATCCCTCGTTGGAGATCGCGCCGCTGTTGAGGCAGACGAAGCCGCCGATGAAGCCGGTCCCGGAATGGTAGGTCTTGACGTTCTCGCACAGGCAGGCGACCCGCTCTTGCAGGTCGTCGACGCTGTAGCCGGGTTTGAGGATCACCCGATTGACGGTGATGATGCCCTCGCCGGTGAAGCCATTGATCAATTGTGCCATGCGGTCTCTCCTGTTTGGCTTGTGCGCCCGGGGCCGGGCTGTCGCAGCGCGGCCCCCTGGAAACATAAGGGAATACTAATGTTCAGGCTGAGTTTCTTCCGCCAAACAGCTGCTTTTTCGGGGAAGTCTCGGTTCCAAAGCCGAATCAACGGTTTGCGGGCATGAACGATGAGGCATTGATTGCAAGAAGCACGCCACTCGGACAACAACGCCAAGACGGCGGACGGGGGTGATCGCCCGCGGCGGCATGACCGCCGTCAAGAACATCGCGTATCGGGATCGGTTACTGTATGGGTCCTACCGTACCGCAAGCGCCGCCCCGGGCGGCCGGCGCGAACCCGCGCTGCGCCGGCGCCAGCCTCCGACGACGAGGAGGTTCATGTCATGCCCGTCTTCCTGGATCGCAACGATGCCGCCCAGCAGCTCATCGCCGCTCTCGAGCGGTTTCGCGGGCGACGGCCGGTGGTGCTCGGCATCCCGCGCGGCGGCGTGCCGATGGCCCGGCAGATCGCCGACGCCCTCGGTGGCGAGGTCGACGTGGTGCTGGTGCGCAAGCTGGGGGCGCCCGACAACCCGGAGCTGGCGGTCGGCGCCATCGACGAGACCGGCTATGCCTATGTGGCGGACTATGCCGAGAGCGTCGGTGCCACCCCCGACTACCTGGAACGCGAAAAGCGCGCCCAGCTCGAGATTCTCCGGCGGCGCCGCGCGCAGTACACGCCGGTGCGGCCGCCGATCGACCTGGTCGGCCGTACCGTCATTGTCGTCGACGACGGCCTGGCGACCGGCGCCACCATGTTCGCCGCCCTGCACGGCCTGCGCGCGCGCCGGCCGGCGCGGCTGGTGGTGGCCATTCCGGTCGCGCCGCCCGACACGCTCGAGAGGGTCGAGGCCGAGGCCGACGAAGCGGTGTGTCTCGCGGCGCCGGCGAATTTCCGGGCGGTCGGTCAGTTTTACGCAAGCTTCCCGCAGGTGAGCGACGCCGAGGTGATCGCCGCGCTCGAGGGCGGCGAGCGCCACCCGGACTGAGCGCCCCGGTATTTTGCCGCGGCGGCGGTATTTGGGTAGAGTGCGCGCTTTTGGTGCATTATCGGCCCGCCCTCCGGCGGGTCGTCAGAGTGATCCCCTCCCGGGTGACCTGCGGCGCCGGTTCGAGCGGCGCGAGGAGAGTGTGCGCATGCAGGGCTGGTCCAAGTTGAAGCACGCCGCCGCGGCCTGGTTCGAGGGCTTCGGCCTGGTGAGTCATACCGAAAAGCTGCTGTCGGCGGCCGGCGGCCTGATCGGCATTCTGGTCATTCTCGTCGTCAGTTTTCTGATGTTCGATCCCACCGTCGCCACGACCTGGATCGTGGCCTCGATGGGCGCCTCGGCGGTGCTGCTGTTCGCGGTTCCGCACGGCGCGCTGTCCCAGCCCTGGGCGCTGGTCGGCGGGCACGGCGTGTCGGCGGTCATCGGCGTGGCCTGTTACCAATGGGTGCCCGATCCGACGCTGGCGGCGGCGCTGGCCGTGGGGCTCGCGATCGGCGCGATGTACTACCTGCGCTGCATCCATCCGCCCGGCGGCGCGACCGCGCTGAGCGCCGTGGTCGGCGGGTCCGAGGTGCACGCGCTCGGCTATGGCTTCGTGCTGACGCCGGTGATGATCAACGTGGCGGTGATCCTGGTGGTGGCGGTGCTGGTCAATTATCCGTTCGCCTGGCGCCGCTACCCGGCGTTCCTGGCGCGCGCGCCGAAGCGCGCCACGCCCGCGCCGGTGGTCGAGGCCGGCGACGCGGCCGGTGTCGAAGACAGTGTCGAGGCCATGCCGAGTCAGGCCGATCTCGACTACGCGCTGCGCCAGATCGACTCGTTCATCGACATCACCGGCGACGATCTGGCGCGCATTTACGCGCTCGCCATGCAGCACTCCCACGAGCGCGATGTCCCTCCCGGCGACGTCGGTCTCGGCCGCTGCTACAGCAACGGGCGCTACGGCGATCAGTGGTCGGTGCGCCAGATCGTCGACGAGTCCGGCAGCCGCGGCGCCGGCGACGAGCTGGTGATCTACAAGATCCTGGCCGGCACCGGCCGCCGGCAGCCGGGCACCTGCACGCGCGCCGAATTCGCGAACTGGGCGCGCTACGAGGTCAGCCGCAACGAGAATTCCTGGCAGCGCGTGCGGCAGCCGGGGGAGGGTGGCGACCCGACCCCGGCGCAGGCCACCTGAGCCGCGGTCGCGGGCGCTCGCCCGGACGTCCGGAGTGTGTGTATAGTTGAGCCAGTCCGCTCGGAGCCGTGCCCATGAAGAAGGTCCCCCAGGTCATGTCGGCGATGACCCCATTCCCGTATTCCATCGACGTCGATGAGCTCGTCACCAAGGCGCGCGAAATGATGGCCGCGCACGATATTCGTCACCTTCCCGTGAAGGACCGCGGTGAGCTGGTCGGCGTGATCACCGACCGCGACATCAAGCTGACCCTCGGCCCAAGCCTCGGCATCCCCTCGGGTCACAAGCTCAAGGTGCGCGACGTCGCGGTCTTCGAGGCCTATGTGGTCGACATCGGCGAGCGCCTCGACAGCGTGCTGCTGCACATGGCGCGCCATCACGTCGGCTCGGCGCTGGTGGTGAAGGACGGGCGGCTGGCCGGCATCTTCACCACCTCGGACGCCTGCAAGTCCTATGGCGAGCACCTGCGCGGTCATTTTCCGGTGTCCAGCGGCGACGGCGGTGGGGACGCGGCTTGACGCTCATGCGCGGAAAAAGCCCAACGTAGAGGCTCAGAGCAAGCGGAAGAATAATCAGAATTGTAGGCGGGGCATCCTGCCCCGCCGGTCGAAGGCCTGCGGCATGTCCTGGCGTCGATGTGAGTCGAGGACGTGCGCGGCGGGGCTGGAAGCCCCGCCTACAGAGATTGAGAACGTTCAAGGACAATCGGGGAGGGGCATGGCGAGCATCTACGATCTCAAGTCCGCGTTTCAGAACCTGCTGCGGCCGGTCACGCGCCGGCTGGCGGCGGCCGGCGTCACCGCCAACCAGGTCACCGTCGCGGCCATGCTGCTGAGTTTTGCCGGTGGCGCAGCGATCGCGCTGTGGCCGGCGGCGCGCTGGCCGCTGCTGCTGGTGCCGGTGATCCTGTTCGCGCGCATGGCGCTCAACGCCGTCGACGGCATGCTGGCGCGCGAGCACGGCATGCAATCGCGGCTCGGCGCTGTCCTCAACGAGCTCGGCGACGTGCTGTCGGACGCGGCGCTGTACCTGCCGTTCGCGCTGGTCCCGGGCGTGGCGGCCGGCGGCGTGGTCGCCGTGGTCGTGCTGGCGCTGATCGCCGAGATGACCGGGGTGATCGGCGTGCAGATCGGCGCCAGCCGCCGCTACGACGGCCCGATGGGCAAGAGCGACCGGGCGCTGGTGTTCGCCGTGATCGCGCTGGCGCTGGGCCTGGGCGCGCCGGGCGGGGCCTGGCTCGCCGGGCTGCTCGCGGTCGTGGCCTTGTTGAGCGTGGCGACCATCGTCAACCGCGCGCGCCGCGCGCTGGCCGAGGCGCCGCGCTGATGTTCCGCACGCTGACGCCGAACGTGATGTGGGCGCTGGCGGCGTTGTTCGCGCTGCTGGTGCTCGCGAGCGTCGTGACTTTCGCGCTCAAGCGCTTCCGTCCGGAGCGCGATTACCGCGAGCTGTGGCTGCGGGTGCGCTCGTGGTGGATCATGGTCGGCATCTTCGCCTTCGCGATCTCCTTGAGCCGCACGGCATCGCTGGTGTTCCTCGCCTTCGTCAGCTTCCTGGCCTTCAAGGAATACCTGTCGCTGATCCCGACGCGGCGCGCCGACCGGCGCGTGATCTTCTGGGCCTACCTGGCGATTCCGGTGCAGTTCTATTGGGTCGCGATCGAATGGTACGGCATGTTCATCATTTTCATTCCGGTGTACATGCTGCTGTTTCTGCCGATGCGCATGCTCATGATCGGCGAGACCACCGGCTTCCTGCGCGCCGCCGGCACGCTGCACTGGGGATTGATGATGACGGTGTTCAATCTCTCCCATGCCGCCTACCTGCTGGTGCTGCCGCTGGCCAAGAACCCGGCCGGCGGCGTCGCCGGGCTGGTGCTGTACCTGGTGTTCCTCACCCAGCTCAACGACGTCGCCCAGTACACCTGGGGCAAGCTCTTCGGCCGCCACAAGGTGATCCCCAAGGTCAGCCCGAAGAAGACCTGGGAGGGACTGATCGGCGGCATCGCCACCACCACCTTGCTCGCCTGGCTGGCGGCGCCTTACCTCACGCCGCTCTCGCCGGCCGAGGCGGTCGGCGCCGGTCTGTTGATTGCGATCGCCGGTTTCATCGGCGACGTGACGATCTCCTCGCTCAAGCGCGACCTCGGCATCAAGGACAGCGGCACGCTGCTGCCCGGCCACGGCGGCATCCTCGACCGGGTCGACAGCCTGACCTACACGGCGCCGCTGTTCTTCCACTATCTGTACTACCTGCATTACTGATCCATGATCCGGCTGCTGCGTCACGCGTTCTTCCTGCTGATCGTGCGGCCGGTGATGCTGCTGGTCGTCGGGCTCAACGTGCGCCATCGCAGCCGGCTGCCGATCCAGGGCCCGGCGATCGTCGTCGCCAATCACAACAGCCACCTGGACACCCTGGGCCTGATGGCGCTGTTCCCGCCGTCGGTGCTCGACCGGCTGCGGCCGGTGGCGGCGGCCGATTATTTTCTCAGCCGACGCGGGCTCGCCTGGTTCGCCACGCGCATCATCGGCATCCTGCCGATCGACCGGCACGCGCGCGAGCGCGGCGAGGACCCGCTCGCCGGCTGCTACGCCGCGCTCGACCGCGGTGAGATCCTGATCCTGTTCCCGGAGGGCTCGCGCGGCGAGCCCGAGCGCCGGGCGCAGTTCAAGAAGGGTATTTCCCACCTGGCCGAGCGCCGGCCGCTGGTGCCGGTGACGCCGGTGTTCCTGCACGGCATGGGCAAGGCCCTGCCGCGCGGCGAGGCGCTGCTGGTGCCGTTCTTCTGCGACGTGTTCGTCGGCGAACCGCTGCAGTGGAGCGGCGACCGCGAGCGCTACATGCGTGAGCTCGGCGCAGCGATGGATGCGCTGGCGGGGGAGGGGCAGTTTCCGCCCTGGGAGTAGTTTTCCAGTTGTTTGACGCTTTAATGTAGGGTGGGCCTTGGCCCACCGTAATATTATCTTGTCGAATCGCCTATCGGCGATGATGGATAAGCTAATTGCGGGCTTCCGCGCGGGCGCGGGAACCGCAGGTAGGTTTTCTTTATCGCCGAAGGCGATTCGACAAGATAATAATAATGCGGTGGGCCAGGGCCCACCCTACATAACACCATCGGAGATCGCTCCCGCTACGACGCCACGCGGATCGCGACGGGAATCCGCCGCCGTCCGAAGCCGCGGTCGAAGTGCGCGAAGCGCCCGGCGATCGCCGCGTGGCAGTGCGGGCAGTGGCCGGCATCGTCGAGCCGGTAATCGCGGATCTCGTACCAGTCGCGCACGATGACCGGCGCCGAGCAGCCCGGGCAACAGGTGGTGCCGCCGACCGGGTCGTGCACGTTGCCCGTGTACACATAGTGCAGCCCGGCGGCGAGCGCGATGCGGCGCGCGCGGCTGAGCGTGGCCGGCGGGGTCGCGGGGACGTCGGTCATCTTGTAGTCTGGGTGGAAGGCCGAGAAGTGCAGCGGCACGTCCGGACCGAGCTCGCGCCGGATCCAGTCGCACTCGGCCTTGAGCTCCTCGTCGGAATCGTTCCTGCCCGGAATCAGCAGCGTGGTGATCTCGAACCAGACGTCGGTCTCGTGCCTGAGGTATTTGAGCGTGTCGAGCACCGGCGCGAGGTGGGCGCCGGTGAGCTTGAAATAGAACTCGTCGGTGAAGGCCTTGAGGTCGACGTTGGCGGCGTCCATTTTGGCGTAGAACTCGCGGCGCGGCGCGGCGTGGATGTAGCCGGCGGTGACCGCGACCGTCTTGATGCCGCGCGCGTGGCAGGCGTCGGCCACGTCCATCGCGTACTCGGCGAAGATCACCGGATCGTTGTAGGTGAAGGCGACGCTCTTGCAGTCGTAGGCGAGCGCCGCTCCGGCGATGTCGTCGGGCGAGGCCTGGTCGGCGAGCCGGTCGAAATCCTTTGACTTGCTGATATCCCAGTTCTGGCAGAACTTGCAGGCCAGGTTGCAGCCGGCGGTGCCGAACGACAGCACGCTGGTCCCGGGATAGAAATGATTGAGCGGCTTCTTCTCGATCGGATCGATGCAGAATCCCGAGGAGCGGCCGTAGGTGGTCAGGATCATCTCGCCGCCGAGGTTCTGGCGCACGAAGCACGCGCCGCGCTGGCCGTCGTGCAGCCGGCAGTCGCGCGGGCACAGGTCGCACTGGATGCGGCCGTCGTCGAGGCGGTGCCACCAGCGTCCGGGGTAGGGCTTGTCGTGGGTCGCGCTCATGATGTCCGGCCGCGCGGCGCGGCCAGGTCGCGCTCGCGCCATTTGTATACCGTGTAACGGGACAGGCTCACCAACGGGTCCCAGAAGTCGGCCGGCAGTCCGGCCTTCTTCTTGAGATGCGCGAGGAACTCGCGCGGCTCCGGCAGATGTTCCCACACCTGGGGCAGGAACGTGCTGCGGTGATGGCGGTATTGAAAAACAATGCCGTCGATGCCGGGGCGCAGCTGCGCCAGGGCGTCGTCCTCGTCATTCAGATCGACCGGCGTCAGCGCCGACAGCACCGCCACCTCGACCTCGATGCTCGCGTAGTCGCGCGAGGTCAGGGCCGGGAAGCGCGGGTCGCGGAACGCCGCCATGCGCGCGTTGTCCTCGACGTCCTCGCGCAGCGGCCGGTAGGGCTCGAGGCTGCCGATGCAGCCGCGCAGCTCGCCGTGGCGCATCAGCGTCACGAAACTCGCGCCCGGCTCGCGCAGCCAGGGCGCATTGTCGACGCCGAGACGCGGGCGCTCGAGCGCCGCGCCGATCGCGGCGCGCGCCAGGCGCAACAGGATCTCGCCGTGCTCCGGGGTCATGCGCGCGCCTCCTCGGTGAAGGCCACCGCGGCGTAGCCGACCACGCGGTCGCGATCGCCGGCCGTGTCGCCGGAGTTGCGCAGGTCCAGCAGGCGCGCGCGCAACCCGTGGGCGCGCGCCGCGCGCAGCAAGCCGTTGACCGGCGTGCCACCGCAGGCCTGGTGATGGGTGATTTCATCGGGGCCGAGCGCCAGGATGGTGTCGACCGTACTGCGGTCGGCGCGGCGCGCCTTGTCGTAGGTCAGGTAGTGGGACAGATCCGAGCTGACGATGATCACGGTATCGGTGCCGCCCCACAGGCGTTCGAGCACCTCGGCGACCTCGTCGGGTGAGGCGTCCCCGACGGCGAGCGGTACCAGTGTGAAATCATCGAGCACGGACTGCAGGAAGGGCAGTTGCACCTCCAGTGAATGTTCGAAGGCGTGAGCCGCGCCGCTGACGCCGACCTGTGGCAGGTCGCGAATTGCCGCGATCGACCGGCGGTCGAGCGGCACGACCCCGAGCGGCGTGGCGAAGCCCTCGGCCTCGGGCAGCGCCAGGCCGCGCACCGGCACGCGGTGCACCGGCCCGAGCAGGACCACGCGGCGCACGCCGCCGGCATGCCCGGCGAGCAGCCGGTAGGCGCTGGCGGCGATCGGACCGGAATAGATATAGCCGGCGTGCGGAACGATCAGGGCCTTGGGCGGCGCGACGGCCTCGGCCGGCGCCGCGGCCCCGGTCAGGAAGCGGTCGATCTGCTCGCCGAGGGCGGCGCGCTGCCCGGGGTAGAAGCTGCCGGCGACGGCAGCCGGGCGGATGCGGTCCATGGGTTCGACTCCCGGCCGGTCGTGACGCCTGGGGCGACCGGCCTCAACACATCATATCACCGCCGTGCGCCAGCGCGACGGGTGGAGAAAAATCAAGCGCTTGGGTGTATATGGGGGCGTGCCGGACCGAATCAATGCGGCCGGTCCTCGTCCGGCGGCACGGGCCGCTTGCGGCCCTGGGCGTCGACGGCGACATAGGTGAGCGTCGCCTCGGTGACCTTGACGGTCTCGGTGCCGTGGCCGGCGCTGAAGATGCCGCGCTCCGAGAACACCTGGACGTCGACCGTGATCGAAGTGGTGCCGATGCGCACGATCTCGGCGTAGATGCTGACCAGATCGCTGACGAACACCGGCTTGCGGAAATGAAAGGCGTTGACCGCCACCGTGACCACGCGGCCGAGCGCGCGACGGCGCGCGACGATGCTGCCGGCGATGTCGACCTGGGCCATGATCCAGCCGCCGAAGATGTCGCCGGCGGCGTTGGTGTCGGCCGGCATCGGCGCGACGCGCAAGGTCGGCGGGCGGTCGGCGGGCGGCAACTCGTCGTGCATGCGTGGGGGTTCCCGGGGGTGGATCGGCCTACACGATAAACCACGCCCGGGTCGCCGGCAAACCGGCGCGCCGCGGCGGCGCTCAGCTGGTTTGGGCGCGAAGGCCCAGATTCAGAATGCGCTGGATCAGCTCCGGGTAGCTCATGCCGGCCTTGGCGGCAGCCGCGGCGCACTCGTCGTTGCTGGCGATGGCCGGATTCGGATTGGCTTCGAGCACGTAGAAATCGCCGTCGGGGCTCAGCCGCAGGTCGAGGCGCGCATAACCGCTCAGGTCGAGGACGCGATAAACGCGCTTGCAGAGTTTCACGATGCGCTCCTGGGCCCCGGCCGGCAGATTGCGCGCGAACTGGTAGTCGATGCCCCAGCGCTCGCGGTACTCGGTGTCCCATTTGACCTTATAAGTGGCCATGCGCGGTTGGCCGGCCTCGACTTTGTCGAACACCAGCTCGCGGATCGGCAGCACCTCCAGCCGGTCGTTGCCGATCACCGTCACGTACAGCTCGCGGCCGTCGATGTACTGTTCGGCGATCACGTCGCCCCGGGTCTTGTCCTGCAGCAGCGCGACGCGCTCGCGCAGCTCCTGCTCGTTCTCCACGTGTGAGGCCCGGGCGATGCCCACCGAGCCCTCCTCGATCAGCGATTTCACGATCATCGGGAACGGCAGGCGCCGCAGCCGGCCGATCTTCTTGCCGTAGGGGAAGACCATGAAGTCCGGCACGCCGATGTGGTGATAGGTCAGCAGCTTCTTCGACAGCGCCTTGTCGCGCGACAGCAGCAGGCCGCGCGGGTTGCAGCCGGTGTAGGGCGTCTTGAGCATCGACAGGTAGCTCACCACGTAGTAATCGAAGGCGCTGTTGCCGGCGAAGTCCTCGAGCAGGTTGAAGGCGATGTGCGGCTGCCAGTCCTCGATGGTCCGGCGGATCGGCGCGAGGTCGTCGTAGATGCCGACCACGCGCACCTCGTGGCCGAGCGCCAGCAGCGCCTGTTTGACGTCGTACTCGGTCTGGAATTCGTCGACGCGCGGGTCGTCCGGTCCGGCGAGGTCCTCGGGCGGCACCAGGCTGTAATGCACCAGCATCATCACGCGCAGTTTCTTCATAGCGACACGTGGAAACCCCCGCTGTGCAGCTTGCTCATGACCAGCATGGTGAGGCAGGCGGCCATCTCGGGCTTGAGCTCCTGGTCGTTGCGCGTGACGCGCAGGTTGAGCTCGTCGCAGCGCCCGATCATTTCCTTGAGCACCTCGCTGATGCGGTAATCATACTCCGAGGTCCAGCGCGCGACGATATCGATGATCTCCATGCGCACCCGGCGGATGTAGCGCGAGGCCTTTTCGTTCGTGCGATGCTCGGGAGCGTCGGAAAAGAGCTTCTTCAGGTCGCGGTCGAAGAATTCCGGGCTGTCCTGGCCGTAGCGCGCCTGCTTGTCGGCGTAGTACTCGCGCAGGGTCGTGCGCATCCGGGCGGCCTCGAGCATGGTGCGGCGGTTGGAGTAGCGCGGCGTGCGTCCGCGGAACTCCTTCATCAGCTGATCCACGTATTGCAGCTTCTTCAGGGCCGGCCAGCCCTTGTAGCGCTTGCGCCAGTCGGAGTTCGGTTTGAGCCAGACCGCGAAGGTCTCGGCCCAGTCCTCGTGCGGATGGCTCTGGGCGTACCAGTTCGCCAGGTGCAGCACGTAGCGCTTGCTGTAGGGCTGGGGCAGGTAGGTGTCCGGGTACTTGGTGCTGGACTTGCCGAAGTGCTGCTGCCAGTCGCGCCGGCGGTGGAAGCGATAGGCGTTGAGCAGCGCGTGCGCGGTCTCGTGGCGCAGCAGCTTCATGCAGGACTCGCGGTCGCTGCCCTCGACCTCCAGCATCTGTTCCTTTTCGAGCTGCTTGAGGCGCGGATGCGCGAGATAAAACGGGATGGCGATGCCCGGGATGCCGTCCGGGCTGTACCATTCGTCCGACAGCCAGAAGTGCGGGCGGAAGACGAAGCCGCGGGCCTTGAGCTCCTGGTAGAGCCGGCGGATGCGCGGCTTGAGCTCGCTGCCGTCGATCTTGAGGCCGAGATCGCAGATGCGCGCGTCGAGCAGGCGCTCGCGCGGCCATTTGGCCCAGCCGCGCAAGGTAGTCGGGCGCGCCGCCTGCCGGCGACCGCGCGACGGGCGCCGCGACTTGGCGGTCGTGCGGCGGCGTGCCCGCGGGCGGCGTCGGCTGCTGCGCGTGCGCGTGTTCTTCTTCCTCGACTTTTTCTTTACGCGCCGCGTCGTCTTGCGGCGGCGCGCGGTCGGACGTTTGCGCTTGACGCGGCGCCCGGTCCGGGATTTCTTCCTGGTCTTGCGCTTGGCGGTTTTCCTTCGCGCCGGCCTGCGCTTCGCGCGTCGGGCCGCCGGTCGTTTGCGACGCGTTTTTTTCTTCTTGGCCGGCATGGGGCGTCGATAAGCTCGAAGGCGCGTTCAATAGACCGGAGACAGCTTGTAGCCGGCCTGGCTGAGCAGCTCGAGCAGGCCGGCCTCGCCGGGCAGATGCAGGGCGCCGACGGCGATGAAGGCATTGCCTTCCTTCAACCGCGGCACCATGCGCTCGGCCATCACGCGGTTACGCCGGTCGAGCAGGCGCTCCATGAGCACGCGGTAGGCGCGGTCGTCGGCCGGGCGGTTGCGGCTCTCGATTGCGCTGATGCGCGCCAGGTCGCGGTCGAGATAGGCCAGCGTCAGCTCTTCGAGCTGGGTCGCGAGCCCACGGTGATTCCGGATGGTCTCGCGCAGCAGGCTGACCTGGTGATCGAGGCTCAGATCATCGAATACCGCGATCTGCTCGTCCAGGGATTCCAGCCCGTAAGTCGGTTTGTCCTGGAGGACGGCCTGGATCTGCAAGGCCAAGTCCAGGAACAGCCCCGAGCTGTTGGGGGTGGGCATGGACAGCGTCACGATGACCGCCCAGGGTTTCATTTTCCGGATGCCCTCGGCGGATATGCCCTGGTCGCGCAGGACCTCCACCGTCTGGGCATACAGCTCGCGGTCGAGGACCTGATCCAGGCTGCGGTCGTCGTTGAAGAACATCGCTTCGGTCATCGACACCAGGCCGGCACCGCTGGCGATCACCTCCATGGTGTAGCTGGCCGCGCCGTCGAAGTGCTGCTTGACCGGGCAGGGGAGCAGTGTCACCCGCCGGTCGCTGATATGGATGGTTCCGAACAGGTAGCTTGGCACGGCGCCCGGGGATTCGATCTTCCACAGGATGCCCTTGTCGAACCGGGCGGCGCCGGCGGCCGGCGGGGCGCCGCGGACCTCGCGGCAGTCGCCGGCGGCATGCGCGCCGGACGCGGCGGCCAGGGCCGCGACCAGCAACAGCCAGGGCCAACGGCGGGTCGTGCGATGACGGCGGACGGACCATGGGGCGCGAGGCATCATACTTTTTACTATAACCCAATCCCGAAGGCCGACAATCCCCGCGTCGTGGCCCGCCGGGTGGGAATATGCTTAAATGGCGCGCCGCGGGCCCCCACGGCGCAGTGCCGCCGGGGATATGTGTGCGAGTAGCAATAACGACGACAAACTCGAGAGGCGCCGATAAAGTGATCCGCTCCCCCCGCCGCGGCTTTGCCGTCATCGCGATCGTCTCCGCCGGCTTCGCCGGCGACGCGCGCGCCGACCAGCTGCCGTTGTGGGAGCTCGGCATCGGCATCGGCGGCATCGCCGCGCCCGATTACCGCGGCTCGGACGAGACGCGCAACTATCTGCTGCCGCTGCCCTACATCGTCTATCGCGGCGAGATCCTGAACGTCGATCGCAGCGGCATCTACGGCCGGCTGTTCGAAGGCGAGCGCGTCAATCTCGACATCAGTTTCGACGCCGGCGTGCCGGTCGACAGCGAGAAGAACGCCGCGCGCGCCGGCATGCCGGATCTCGATCCGACCTTCGAGGTCGGACCGTCGCTGGAGATCTGCCTGTGGAACGACTGCAAGGCCGATCGCGTCCTGCAGCTGCGGCTGCCGGCGCGCGCGACATTCTCGACCGACTTCTCGCGCGTCGACAGCCGCGGCTGGGTGTTCAATCCGAACATCAACGTCGACATCAACAACATCGGCCCCGGCGGCGGCTGGAACTTCGGCGTCGCGATCGGGCTGGTCTATGCGGACGAGAAGAATCACGATTACTACTACCAGGTCGATCCGGCGTTCGCGACCGCGGCGCGCCCGGCCTACGACGCGCGCGGCGGTTACAGCGGCACGCGCGTGGTGGTGGCGCTGAGCAAGCGCTACGACGGGCTGTGGCTCGGCCTGTTCGCGCGCTACGATGATCTGTCCGGCGCCGAGTTCCGGGACAGCCCGCTGGTGCGCGTCGAGCGCTGGTTCATGGCCGGTTTCGGCGTGGCCTGGATGTTCGCCCGGTCGGACACCCTGGTCGAACGCGATCGCTGACCGCCCTTGGCGGGCGCCGCGCGCGGCGCTACACTTCCACGCCCACGTTCGCGTTTCCGGGTCCGTCATGCAGCAGCCGCGCACACAGCAGGAATATCTCGAGCTCGCCGACCAGCTGATTGACGAGATGGAAGACCTGCTGCGCTGCGCCGACGACGAGGACGAGAGCGAGAACGAATTCTCCACCCAGATCCCGGCGTACCGCGAGCTGCTGGCCGCCATCCGGAACCATCGGACGGCGGTCGCCGCCGGCGGTCACGCCTTCGCCGACGGCAAGGATCTGCCGTTCTTCGTCGAGGCGCGCCGACGGCGCGCCTTCATCCCGTTCTTCATCCTGATCGAGGCGCTGAACGGCGCCCACAAGGCCGGTCTGCGCCCCTAGCGTGTCGCCCGCGGCGCGCCGGCATCTGTCCCGCCGTCCGCCGATCCGGTAAACTGGCGGAATGTCCGGAAACACCTTCGGCAAGCTGTTCACCGTCACCACCGCCGGCGAGAGCCACGGTGCGGCCTATGTCGGCATCGTCGACGGCTGCCCGCCGGGGCTCGCGCTGAGCGAATCCGATCTGCAGCACGATCTCGACCGGCGCAAGCCGGGCAAGTCGCGCCACACCACCCAGCGGCGCGAGGCCGACGCCGTGAAGATCCTGTCCGGCGTGTTCGAGGGACAGACGACGGGCACGCCGATCGGCCTGCTGATCGAGAACACCGATCAGCGCTCCCACGATTACTCGAAGATCATGGACCGCTTCCGGCCGGGACATGCCGATTACACCTACCAGCAGAAATACGGCCTTCGCGACTATCGCGGCGGCGGCCGGTCGTCGGCGCGCGAGACGGCGATGCGCGTCGCCGCCGGCGCCATCGCGAAGAAATACCTGCACGAGCGCCTCGGCGTCACGGTGCGCGGTTATCTCGCGCAGCTCGGCCCGATCGTCATCGATCACCGCGACTGGGACGAGGTCGAGCGCAATCCGTTCTTCTGTCCCGATCCCGCCCGGGTCGCCGAGCTGGAGGTCTACATGGACGCGCTGCGCAAGGAAGGCGACTCGGTCGGCGCGCGCGTCAACGTGGTGGCGAGCGGCGTGCCGGTGGGCCTGGGCGAGCCGGTGTTCGACCGGTTCGACGCGGACATCGCCTACGCCATGATGAGCATCAACGCGGTGAAGGGCGTGGAGATCGGCGCGGGTTTCGCGTCGGTGGAGCA
>Ga0214471_10000419_pt1 | contig 37027 bp, 34 predicted proteins | sample RVTome_5_FD_207665 | JGI IMG/M metagenome (GOLD analysis project Ga0214471, IMG submission 207665) | Soil microbial communities from uranium-contaminated site in the Upper Colorado River Basin, Wyoming, United States - RVT142D155 | ecosystem: Environmental > Terrestrial > Soil > Contaminated >... | reverse complement strand
GCCGCCCCCCCCCCGGCGGGGGGGGGGGGGGGGGGGGGGGCGGGGGGGTGGGGGGGGGGCGCCCCCCGGGGCCCCCCCGCCGTGCATCGACCGTCTGCGTGCCGCCTTAGAGCAGGAAGCTCTCCAGGGCGCGCGCGCGGCTGACGTGCCGCAGGCGTGCGAGCGCCTTTTCCTTGATCTGCCGCACCCGTTCGCGCGTGATGCCCAGCATTCCCCCGATTTCCTCGAGGGTCATCGGCTCTTCGCTGTCCAGTCCGAAATAGAGCCGCAGGATCTTCGCCTCACGCTCCTTGAGCGTGGACAACACTTCTTCGATCGATTCCGAGAGCGCATGTTCGAACGTCTCGTCGTCCGGGCCGGCGTTCTGGGTGTCCGGCAGGTAGTCGAGCAGCTTGTTGTCCTCTCCCGGCGTCAGGGGCGCATCGAGGGAGAGGTGGCTCTGGGAGATGGACAGGGTCTTGGCGACTTCTTCGCGGGAAATGTCCATCCCCTCCGCGATCTCCTCGACCGTGGGTTCCCGACCCAACTCCTGGAGCAGCGCCGATGACCGCTTGCCGATCCGGTGCAGCGTCCCGGCCCGGTTGAGCGGGACCCGCACGATGCGGCTCTGTTCCGCCAGCGCCTGCAGGATGGCTTGGCGAATCCACCAGACCGCGTACGAGATGAACTTGATGCCCTTGGTTTCGTCGAACTTGTGGGCGGCACGGATCAGGCCAAGGTTCCCCTCGTTGATCAGATCCGAGAGGCTCACCCCCTGATTCTGATATTTCTTGGCCACCGACACCACGAAGCGGAGGTTGCTGCGCACCAGCTTGTCGAGGGACTCCTCGCAGCCGGTCCGGATCAGTTGGGCGAGTTCGACTTCGATCTCGCGCGTGATCAGCGGGTACTGGCTGATTTCCCGAAGGTACTGATCCAGCGAACCTTCGTCGGACGTGAGCTTACGAGCCGAGGTCATGCGCATACGGCCGTGGTCCTCCCTGAGAATGCGACGCGATGGCAGGCATCCACCACGATGGGGCCATATCCAACAACATCGCTCAGGCTGCGAGCGATGCATGCGACTGCGGATTCCGGGAGACGCCACGCGCCACGACGGGAAGAACGTTCCACGGCGCACGTCGTGTGTGTACTGGACCACTGGGGCGACGGCGGTAAGGCCATCATATGAGTTACGTTAGTTGGGGTAGGACGACTGCGCAATGGGTTCGGGACGAGCATAACCGGGGCGCCGGCCGGCCGAGTATCCAAAGGCACGCGCGCGCAACCGAATCCTCCCGCTCACGCACCGCTGTCTCCACCGGCGCGGGCCAATCCGTATTTTTCAATTTTCTTGTACAGGTTGCTCCGCGGCATGTCCAGCCGCCGCGCGGTTTCGCTCACGTTCCACCCGTTTTCTTCGAGCTTCCCAACCAGAAACGCCTTCTCCGCCTCGGTCTTGAACTCGTCGAACGTCTCGCAGTGCGCGACCTCGCCCAGCGACGCATCGCGCGCACCCGCGACGACGCGAACGACGTCGCCGGCCACCACGCGCTCCCCGGCTGACAGAATGAGCAGCCGCTCCACGGCGTTGCGCAGTTCCCGCACGTTCCCCGGCCAGTCGCGAGCGGTCAGTTCCTGCAGCGCGTCGGGCGCGAACGCCTTGGGCGGCAACCCGCCGAACTGAGCCAACTCGTTGACGAAGCGATCGACCAGGGTGGGAATATCCTCACGACGTTGGCGTAACGGCGGCACCTCGATCGGCACGACGTTCAGGCGGTAATAGAGGTCCTCGCGGAAACGCCCGGCGGCGAGTTCTGCGGCCAGTTCCTTGTTGGTGGCGGCGATCACCCGCACGTCGACCTTGATCGGTTTGGCCGCGCCAATACGCGTAATCACCCCTTCTTGCAGCGCCCGGAGGACCTTCGCCTGTGCCGCCAGGCTCATGTCGCCTATCTCGTCGAGGAAGAGGGTCCCCCCGTCCGCCTGCTCGAACTTGCCGGTTCGGTCGGCGAACGCGCCGGTGAACGATCCTTTCATGTGCCCGAACAACTCGCTCTCGATGAGTTCGGACGGGATCGCCGCGCAGTTGACCTCGACGAACGGCCGGTCACGGCGCGGGGACCGGCGGTGGATGGCCCGGGCGACGAGTTCCTTGCCGCTGCCGTTCTCCCCCGCGATCAGCACACGCGAGGCCGTCGGCGCGACCTTCTCGATCGTCGCCAGCACGCGTGTGATGGCGCTCCCCTGCCCGACGATCTCGTAGCGGTCCGCAATGCCGGCTCGCAGCCGCTGGTTTTCCGACTCCAGCTCGACGTGCTCGAGGGCGTTCCGGAGCGTGACCAGGACGCGGTCCGTGTCCAGGGGCTTTTCAAGGAAATCGTACGCGCCCAATTGGGTGGCTTCGACCGCCGTTTGGATGGTGCCGTGCCCGGAGATCATGACGATCTGCGCGTCGCCGTCGAGCTGCCGGAGCTTGGCCAGCGTTTCCAACCCGTCCATTCCTGCCATCTTCACGTCGAGAAAGACGAGATGCGGCGAGAATTCGGGGTAGACGTCGAGGGCGTCCTGCCCCGACGTCACGGTGTGCACCTCGATCTGCTCGTATTCCAGGAGCTGACGCAGCGCCTCACGCACCCCCTTCTCGTCATCAACCACGAGTACGCGTCTGGGCATCAGTCGGTACGCCGGTAAAAGGTCACGCGGCTTCCACGAATCCGCACGTCGCCGACGGTCGTCGGCACGATGATCGGCACGATGCCGTCGGTGCGGCCGGTCAAGCGGTCGACAAGCTTCGGCACCACCAGCTGCGGAAACGGGAACGACCGAATGCGGAAGTAATCGGGTTTCCACGCCACCGAACCCGGCCGGTTGACGGCGGCCGGGCCCGCCAGCTCGAGCGGTTCGCGCGCTTCGAGCAATCCCGCAATAGGACCAAGCAGGTCACCACCGAAGATGTCGGTCCGCAACTGTGCCTGCAACGTGAACCGATCGTCATCGAGTACCACACGCAGAGAATCGAGCGCGCGCCGCGCGACCGGATCGAGCCCCGCCTCGATCAACGACGCCATTTCGTCCGCGGTGAGCACCACGAACCCCGCACCACCGCGGCGCCCGATCTCGGCTTCCTTCCGCTGGGCCGACGCGAGCGCCTCACCGGAAGGAAGACCGACCGTCGGACCCGCCGCGGTATCGGCCCTACCACCACCCCGTTCCCGCACCGACTGGACCGCGCCCGCGATCTGGTCGCGATACTGATAGGCGACGATCCCTCCCACCACCAGCAGCGTCGCGCAGCCCACCATCGCGAAGAGGTTCTTCAGGCACCCGCCGATCATGCGGGAAGCAGCGGTACGGAGTGGCGTACGGCGTACCGGGCGCCATCGCTTCGGAGGACGCTCTGCATCACGTCGAGCGCTTCGACCATGAATGAATCCTCGAACCGGAGATCCTCGAGCACGTCAGCGAAACCGGTCAGTCGGCCGGCGTCGCGCCGTACGCGGCCCAGCGTCAGGTGGGGACGGAACGGACGCTGGTCCGGGACGAACCCGACGGCGGCCAGCGACCGCTCGACCGCGCGCTGGACGCGCCCGAGCGCGGGTGGCGCGTGGCACCCCACCCATACGACCGTGGGGCGGCGAAGATTCGGAAACGCCCCGAAGCCCGATAGGGAAAGCGCAAAGGCGCGCTGGTCGCGACACGCATCGGAGACGGCCGCGGCAATCGTCGGTTCGGTTGCCTCGGGAACCTCGCCCAGGAACTTCAGCGTGAGATGCACGGCGGCGGCGTCGACCCACCGAACCGGGAACGGCGCGGCGCGCAGGCGCGCCAACGCGCGGACGAGTCCGTCGCGCACACGCGCCGGCAGGTTCACAGCCACGAACAGGCGCATCGCTCACGCACGTTCTGCCAGCAACTCGATGCGAGGCTCCGCCGCGGCCAACAGGCTGCCCCGCCGGTACCCATCGAGGTCGAGGGTCACGCGCTCGAACCCGAGATCGAGAAACCCGCGGGCAATGACGTCACGCTGCGCACGCAGTCGCCCGAATTGCCGTGCGGATACCTCGATGCGCGCTTCGCCGCCCCGGTGTCGCACGCGGAGGTCACCAGACACACCGAGCGCCCGCAACAACGCCTCACACCGCTCGACCTGCGCCAGGCGCGCCGGGGTAACCGACAACCCGTAGAGAATGCGACTCGACAGACACGGCGAGGCGGGGGCATCCCAGATCGGGATCCGCAACGCCCGCGCCTCCGCCCGCACCATCGCCTTGGTATAGCCGGCCTCCGCCAGTGGCGCCCGGACTCGCCGTTCCGCCGCCGCCGCGAGACCCGGTCGATGATCTCCGATGTCGTCGGCGTTGGTACCGTCCGCCACCGCGGCCATGCCGTGGCGTTCCGCCAACGCGCACAACCGCGTCCACAACTCGCGTTTGCAGAAGTAGCAACGGCTCGGTGCGTTGGCGACGTAGTCGGCGTCGTCCAACTCGTGCGTGTCGATCTCGAAGAGCCGCACGTCGAATTGGCGGGCGATGTCGAGCGCCTGTTGGCGCTGGTACGAAGGGAAGGAAGCGCTGCGGCCGATCGCGGCGACGGTTCGCTGGGAACCCAACACCCGTCGCGCCACCACCGCCACCAGCGCCGAATCCACCCCACCGGAGTATCCGACGAGCAGCGACGGATACTCGGCGAGAAGCCGTTCGAGCGGCGTCGGCAATGGCATGGAGAGAATATAGAACATCCACGGGACGGGAGCGGAGCACCCGTCCCGCGCGCGCGGCGGTCAGCGCGTGTCGAACACGTAGCTATTGAGGTACTGGATCGTGTCCTGCTGCTCCTGCACCTGATGGGCCAGCACGTCGCCGCTGGTGACGATGCCGCACAGGCGGTCGCCGTCGACCACCGGGATATGGCGGATACGCTTCCCGCTGATCACGGCCATCACCTCATCGACCGTGGCCTCGGGACGGCAGCGCGTGACCGGCGTGGTCATCACCGCTGTGAGTTTGGTGGATGCCGGATCCAGCTGCTTGGCCACGACGCGACGCAGGATGTCGCGCTCGGTGAAGATCCCGGCGATGGTGCCGCCATCGGTCACGACCACGCCGCCGATCCCGCGTTCGTTCATCAATCGTGCGGCGTCGAGGACGGACCCTTCGGCGGAGACGGTGACGACCGCATCGCCCTTGCGTGACAGAATGTCTTTGACGGTGGCCACGGGGTCGGCCTCCGGGGGGATTGGGGACCGGGCGAACGTAGCGCGCGGGACAACCCGTCGCTAGAGGACCGCCCCGTCAGCCCCCGGAGATCGCCGTGATCGCGTCGACCGCGGCGTCGACATCGTCGGTCGTGTTGTAGTAATGCGGCGAGACCCGCACCCCGGACGCCGCCCGCTTCTCGTCCATGTCGATCACCGCGAAGCCGCGTTCGATCACCGACGTGTTTATCCCCTGTTCCCGCAGCCTGCGGACCACGTCGCCACCGTCACACCCGGCGACTTCCGCCGAAACAATCGCCGACAGCTCGGTGCCGCGATCCAAAATCCGTACGCCGGGAATGGCGCTCAAGCGCTCCCGCGCGTAGGCGGCAAGCTGACGAGCGCGTTCGCCCGCGACGGCCACCTTCTGCGTCAGGGCGTACGCGGCCGCCGCGCCCAATCCCAACACGAGCGTGTATGCAAACTCCCAATTCTCGAACCGCCGCGCGTCGGGCGCCGGCGCGAACCGATCGGCCTGCGTCCACTCGGCGCCGCGCATGTCGACGTAGAGCGGAACGTCCCCGCGGGCGAGCGCCCTGCCCGAGACGTAGAGGAAGCCGACGCCGCGCGGGCCCCGGAGGAATTTCCGCGCCGTCGCCGACAGGTAGTCGCACTTGAGACGGCTGACGTCGATGGGGATCTGCCCCACCGCCTGGCACGCGTCGATCAGGTACGGCACGCCCACCCGCTCGCAGATATCACCGACGGCCTCCACCGGCTGGACGAGCCCCGAGTTGGTCGGAATCCACGTGACCGACACCAATCGGCACCGGGGGAGCCGCGCCAGCGCGGCGACGGAGGTGGGATCGACGCCGCCCGCGGGCAGGTCGTGCGCCCGGAGGACCTCCACCCCGCGTCGCCGCGCCAGGGAGAGAAAGAACAGCTGGTTGGAGATGTAGTCGTTACGCGTCGTGACGATCACGTCGCCCTGCGCGAAGTCGAACGCGCTCATCGCCTGGGCAAATGCCACGGTCGCGTTCTCGGTGACCGCGATGTTGGCGGCGGCGGCCCCCACCAGCGCACCGACGGCGGCATACCCGTCGCGCACCGCGTCGGCCGCCTCGTCGGATGCCTCGTAACCGCCGATCTGCGCTTCGCGATCGAGATGGTCTCGCATCGCATCGAGGACCGGCCGCGGCATCAGCGCCGCCCCGGCGTTGTTGAGATGCACGCGCTCGCTGACCCCCGGGGTGTCACGGCGCCAGCGCTCAACTCGATCGTCGTGTGGTACCGTCATCGCTTCCTCTGGATGGGTCACGGCCCCCCCTATCGGACCGCGCGCCGGCGCGGGCGCGGACGACCTCGCCGTCAGGGTCCGGCCGAAAGGACTCGGTCGAACGGCCCGGTGCTAGCTACGTAAAGTATTATAACACAACGACTTAACACTTATGGACTGGCAGGAGGACACTCTCGCCGGAACCCGCGTGAACCAATCCCCAGTCGGAGTGTATTGATATTCGTACCCTTGACCGGTCTGTTCACATCGCACTCTCCCGAGCCGGCCGTTGACAGGGTGCGCGCTCCTGCGGGCAGCGGCCGTCGCCGCTGCCCGTTTTTTCTTCCCCTGGTTCGGCCTGCGGCTCCTCCTGGCTCAGTTGCCGAGCCGATTCCAGTTCGCGATCGCGTTGAACGCCATGGCGAACGACCCCTGGGTCTGCCACCGCCAGAACGGCCGAATCGCGAACGACACGACGTGTCCCCGGCCGAGCGGCGCGTCCACCACCGCGGCTCTGCGGGCCAGGCCGGTTCCCTCCATCAGCCCGGAAACGAGGAGCGAGTCCTGGCGCTGGTGGAACCGCAGGATCACCTTCGCGCGCATCCGCTCCATCTCGGCCACCACGGCGGTGTCCATGGCCGCATCACGTTCCCGAGCGCTCACGCTGGTGTCGCGCGCCTGCACGGTGAGGAGTGGCTGGGCATTGAAGTAGACCGGGAACGTGGCCTGGTCGTAGCCATAGAGAATCGGGCTCGCCGTGGTCACCGTTTGCGCGCGGAAGACGGCCCCTCGCGTATTCAGTGACCGCGCCTCGGCGATGCTCACCGTCGGCGTGAACCCGAGGTCGACCGGCAGCGATACGGTCGCCCCTTCCACCAGCAGCAGGCCACCGCGCTCGACGAACCGCCGGAGCGCCGCGGCCCCTTCCAGGCCCATGCCCGGTCGCATGTCGTCCGTCTCGTCGATGGCACCGAGGTTGGGTGTGAGGTTCGAACGCTTCCACGGGACCGGCGGCCCCACCATCGGCATCCCGTTGAGCAACGAGCCGCCAAAGCCGCGTGTGTGCGGGAACACGACGACATCGATCTGGTCAAGCGTGCCGCGCGTGCGCAGGTCCTGGTCGGAGATGTAGGTGTACGGGATCCGGAACGTGTCGAACGCAAAGCGCACCCAGCCCTCGTCCTGCGTGGAGCGCCACGTGTGCATGAGGGCGATCCGCGGCAACGCGATGGCGTGCTGCGGTACTTCGGGCGCGGAACCTACCGCGACCGCTTCGAGGCCCAGCGCCACGATCGCATCGCGCACGGCGGCGCCGCGCTGTTCCGTCACCACGAAGGTTCCCGCCGGATACTCGTGCTCACCAGCGGTAAACGCCGAGTCAGCGACCGTGACGCGCGCGGTGCCGACTTTCCAGGGCAGCACCGCCGAGCGCCAGTCTCCCAGGTGCGGCACGAGATAGACCGACCCCGAGCCCGAGACCGATCCCGCGACCCGCGCATCCTCGGTGAGCGGCGTCATGGGGTGCCGCAGGATGGAGGAGTCGGCGACCTGCACGGTCTTCACGTGCCGCAACGCATCGAGCGTCCATCCGGTATCGTCGTACGGCCGCGGATCGTCGGCGCCGTACTGCTGAATCGCGAGCACCGTGCGCACCGTCTGCGTGTAGGGCTGGTCCATCCGAACGATCCAGTCCCCGGGAGCGACTTCGACGCTGCCGGCACCGGGCCGCGAGCTGCCGCTGCTCAGCGTGAACGCTTCCGAAGCCACGTGCACTTCGGTTCCGTGTGCGCGGAACAGGTTGACGAGGTCGGCCGCTTCTGCCGCATGCCGCTGGTGGCGCGGCACCACGTAGGCGTACGGCGCCGTGGTCGTGCCGCGACGGACGATCCGTTCGGCCTTGGCCGCGTAGTTCTCGAGGAACGTCGTGCGGTGATCGGCGACGTACCGCAGCGCGATCAGCACGCCGGACTGCTGGTAGTTGATGTTGGTACGAATGCACCAGCGCACCCCGTTCACCGGCGGGTTGGGCCGGTACCACTCCCGATCGGTCTGAGTGGATCGCAGGTCGACCGTATGACAGTCGGCGCCACTCGACGTATACGTCTCGTAGAAGCGCCCGACACTGTTGTGCAGGTTGGCAATGGCCAACACGTAGTTGGGCGCCCAGCCGTCGTAGAAGCCGTGGGTCCAGACCCCCGGCAGACCGCGCCGGGTGAGTTCGTTGATCTCCTGGTACGCCAACTGGTGCCATTCATCTACCACGATCGCGTCGAACTCGTCGTTGTACGGGCCGGTGCCCGTGCTGGTGTAGAGGAACGGCACGGACTCGTGGAGGTCGTGTCCGATGACGGGTTTCCACTCGAGGAACGCGCGGATGTAGTTCTGGGTCAGGCGCTGCGAGAGCACCATCCCGTCGCGGTTGTTGTCGTGCGCGGTATACTTGCCCCAGTAGGCGAGGCTCACGCCGCGCGACGGGAGATGGAGCGACTTCGCCAATCGATAGGTGTCGACGATGCGGTCGCGTCCGTCGACCTCGAGCACCGGGGTGATCAGCGTGATCACCCCGTCGCGTATCGCGCGCACATGCTCCGACTCGTCCACCGCCAGCCGATACGCCAGTTCCATCAGCATTTCCGGGCTCCCCGTCTCCGGCGAGTGGATGGACCCCGTGAGCCAGTAGACCGGTTTGGCGGATCGGATCAGGCCGTCGCGTTCCTCCGCGGCGAGCCCCCGCGGATCCGCCAGTCGCGCGAGCATGGCGCGGTACTCGTCGAGCCGGCCGATCGTCGTCTCGTCGGCGATCGCGAGCAGCAGCATCTCGCGCCCCTCGTCGCTCATGCCGAGTGAGAACAACTGCGCGCGCGGCGACGCATCGGCCACGGACTTGAAGTAGCGGTTGACATCCGCCACGTAGCTCAACCGGCCGATCGTGCCGGGCACGTAGCCCAAGACGGCGAGCGGCGTGGGGACGGTCGCCGACGCCGGGAGATAGTCGACCAATTCGGTCGTGAACTTCCACACGGGATCGGTGGGGGTGAGTTCGCGGATCTGCGCCGTGTACGCGGAGTCGATCCGTTGCTGGGCGGCGGCGGAGCCCGCGACGAGCAGCAGGGCGGCGACAAGGAATCGAGACGACATGTGCGGTACCCGCTTGAGAGAGATCCGGTAAGCTGCCACACCGGCGACCGGTCGGCAACGCGCACCCGCGTTGACACACCCCGCTCGCGCGGGATAACATCGCATTCCGCCGGCCGAGGCCACGTCTTTCTCGCTCAGGGATGCTCCCATGCACGCACATCGCCGTCGTTCCGTCGCCCTGTCCGTCGTCCTGTTCGCGGCGGTCGCGCGGCTTCCGGCCGCGGCGCAGCAGCCGATCCCGAGTCCCGAGGAGTTCTTCGGGCACGTGATGGGGGCGGACCGTCAGTTGGCCCGCTGGGACCGGCTGGTCGAGTACTACCGGCTCTTGGGTGAGCGAAGCGACCGGATCCTCGTCGTGACCATGGGCCCGAGCACGCTTGGGCATCCGTTTCTGGTGTTGTATGTCTCATCGCCGGAGAATCTCGCGCGGCTCGATGAATACCAGCGGCTGAACGCCATCCTCACCGATCCACGCGGACACACGGAGGCGGAGGTCGAGCACGCCATCGCCAACGGGAAGGCGGTGGTGGTGCAGTCGTACGGATTGCATTCCACCGAGGTGGCGGCCAGCCAGACCGCCGCCGAGGTGGCGTATGACATGGTCACGCGCACCGACGAAGAGATGCGCTCCATTCTGACGCAGACCATCGCCATCCTGATCCCCGCGTTCAATCCCGACGGGAATGTCATCGTGACCGACTGGTACAACCGCTGGGTCGGAACCGACTACGAAGGCGTCGGCCCGCCGGAACTGTATCATCATTACATCGGGCACGATAACAATCGCGATGCGTTCATGCAGAACACCATCGAGTCGTACTACGGCGCCGAGATCCTGTTTCGCGCGTGGGTGCCACAGGCCTACATCGATCATCACCAGATGGGCCCGTACGGTGCCCGCATCTACGTGCCGCCCTATGCCGAGCCGATTCGACCGCACGGCGATCCGCTGGTGTGGCGTGAGATGGCGTGGTACGGCGCGCACATCGCCTACAAGTCGGAAGAGGCCGGCCGCCAGGGCGTGGTGAACTCGGCCGTGTACTCGGGGTGGGGACACTTCGGGTTTCACTGGATCACACCGTTCCACAACATTGCCGGCATGCTGACCGAGTCGGCCAGCGCGCGGCTGGCGACCCCGCTGTACGTCCATCCCGATCAGCTGCGGGGTTCCCGCCAGCTTCCGGAATACGAAGCCCAGACCACGTTCCCCAACCCCTGGATGGGCGGCTGGTGGACGGTGCGCGACATGGTCATCAACCAGAAGATCGCCACGTTCGCCGCGCTGGACATCGCGGCGCGCAACCGGAACACGGTGCTGCGCACCATGTACCTCAAGGCTGTCCGGCAGACCGAGCGTGGCGCCGCGGGCCGGACGGCGGCGTTCATCGTGCCGGCCGAGCAGCACGACCCGCTCACCGCGGCCACGTTGGTGAACAAGTTGTTGGGCCAGGGGATCGAGGTGCGGCGCGCCGACGCGGGCTTCACCCACGAGGGCCGCGTGTACGGAGCGGGATCGTATGTCGTCTCGATGGCGCAGCCCAAGCGGGGAGTGATCCGTTGGCTGTTGGGCCGCACGTTCTATCCCGACAACACGTACACGCGGAACGCGGACGGCGACCCCATTCGCCCCTACGACATGTCGACCGACAACATTGCGGAGTACATGGGGGTGCGGGTCGATCCGGTCGGCGCACCCGTCACGAACGGCCTGACGGTCGTGGCCGATACCGTCGACCCGACCGGTGCGGTGGCGCGCGGCGCCATTGGCTACGTGGTGGACGGCCGGCTCAACGCCGCGTTTCGCGCCGTCAACATGCTGTGGGAGGCAGGAGTCCGCGTCCGTCGTGCCGACCGGGCGGCGTCCGCGGTTCGGCCGGGAGACTGGATCGTAGCCGGATCCGCGCGCGCGGACGTGCTGGCACGGATCGCGGAGGCCACCGGGGTGGACTTCGCGCCGCTCGACGCCGACGCCTCGGCGATCAGTCGGCAGGTCGAGCGTCCCCGCATCGGGATGTACCACCGGTACCTGGGCGGCAACATGGACGAAGGGTGGACCCGCTGGTTGTTGGAGCACGTTGGCTTCGCGTACACGTCCATGCTCGATGCGGACGTGCGCGACGCCAATCTCCGCCGCAAATACGACGTCATCATCCTGCCGGACGACAACGTCTCGCGCATGACGGGTGAAGCGCCCCGTGGTGGCGGGGGCGGCGGTTTCGGCGGCGGGCGGGACGAGTACCCGCCGGAATATCGCAGCGGATTCGGTCAGGAAGGCGTCGACGCGCTCGAGGCGTTCGTGAAAGCCGGCGGGACGCTCGTCACGTTCGGCACGGCCGGCGATCTCCCCATCGACCGATTTGGCCTGCCGGTCCGCAACGTGGTGGCCGACGTGCCGTCGCGGGCGTTCTGGTCACCGGGCTCGACGCTGAGGATGACGGTCGACACCGCGCATCCACTGGGATACGGGATGCCAGCCAGCGCGCTGGCACTGTTTCTCCAGGGAAACCACGCGTATGCCGTGAGTCCGGGACCACGCAACCATGACGTGCGACGCATCGCGAGCTACGTCGATCGTGACATTCTCCGGAGCGGCTGGCTGGTGGGAGAAGACCACATCGCCAATAAGGCGGCGATGGTCGCCGTGCGGCATGGTCAGGGCACGGTGGTGTTGATTGGGTTCCGGGCGCAGCACCGAGCGCAGACGCACGGGACCTTCAAGCTGGTATTCAACGCGCTCGTGGGCGGGGTAACGGGATCAGATCAAGCAGCGGCCGCGGGCGTGCGGCGCGAGTGATCCGGCGGGAAACGGCAGGCTGCGCCGTCGCCTGCATCAATCCCGGAGCGTCTCTTATGGAGCCGTCGTCGCGCTGTCAAGCCGGTCACCGCACAACGCCTCCCTGCAACCTTTCCGGCGCGGGGCCCGTCTGACGTAGTCAGGTGCGGGAACCCGACGACGACCACCCGCGGGAGGACACGGGCATGCCCTGGACGCTGCAGGAATGGACCAGAGACCTCAGCCACGCCGCCCGGTCGCTCCGGCGGTCCCCCGGCTTCACGCTGACGGCGGCGGGCATGCTCGGCCTCGCCATCGGCGCTATCGCCGGGCTGTTCACCGTGGTCAATACGGTGCTGCTGGATCCGCTGCCATTCGCCCACCCCAACCGGCTGGTGCACATCGCGGCTTCGGCGCCCGGATCGGACTTCCCGCCGGAGTTCGGGGTGGCGGGGGAGTTCTATGTGCAGTACCGGGAGCAGGCGCGGCTGCTCGAGGATGTCTCGACGTACAACTCGTTCACCGCCACGCTCCGCACCACGGATCGCGTGGAGCGCATCCGCATGTCGTGGCCCACCAACTCGCTCTTCTCCACCCTCGGCGCCCGCCCCATCCTGGGCCGGCTGCCGGTGGCCGAGGACGAAGTACGGGCCGTGGTGCTCAGTTATCCGCTCTGGCAGTCGTGGTTCGGCGGCGACTCGGCGGTCATCGGCCGCTCCTACGAGGTCGCGGGCGGGAGCCGGACCGTCATCGGCGTCATGGGACCGGAGTTCGCGTTCCCCATGGACGGTACCCTGCTCTGGATTTCCAGCGAGATCCGTCCCGAAGGGATCGAGCCCGGGCGGTTCGGGGCGTCGCTGGTGGCGCGCATGGCGCCGGGTGCCACCCCGGACGCCGTGGCCCGGGAGCTGACAGCGCTGGCCCGGCGGCTGCCGGAGCGCTTCGGCGGGTCGGCGCGGTATGCCCAGCTGATCGAGCAGCATCGCGCGGTGGTCCGGCCGCTCGAAGACGAGATCCTGGGCGCCGTGGCGCGGCCGCTCTGGGTGCTACTCGGCGCCTCGGGCATCGTGCTGCTCATCGCCTGCGCCAACGTGGCGAACCTGTTCCTGGTGCGGGGCGAAGGACGCCAGCGGGACCTGGCCGTGCGGCGGGCCATCGGCGCCGCGCGGGGCCAGCTCATCCGACTCCAGATGGCCGAGGCGGTGGTGCTGGCGGTGCTGGCCGGCGCGTGCGCGCTGGTGCTGGCGCTGCTCGCCCTGCCCGTGTTCCTGCGGGCGGCGCCGGCCGGCATTCCCCGGCTCGACCAGGTGGACCTCTCCGTCACGACCCTGGTGTTTACGGTGGCCGTGGCACTGATCTCCGCGCTCGCCTGCGGCGCCATTCCGGCGCTCCGGGCGGCCGCGCCCGACCTCACGCGGCTGCGCGACGGGGGCCGCGGGTCCACGCGGCGGCGGCACTGGGGGCGCGACGCCCTGGTGGTGAGCCAGACCGCGCTCGCGCTGGTGCTGCTCATTGGCTCGGGTCTCCTTATGCGGAGCTTCTGGCAATTGCGTCACGTGGACCCCGGCTACGACACGGAGGACGTCTTCACGTTCCAGATCGCGCCGGACCGGCCCGAGCTCAACGACGGCCCGTCGTTCGCGCGCTTCCATTTCGAGTTCATGGAGCGTCTCCGGGCGCTGCCGGGCGTCGAGTCCGTCGGGCTGGTGGAGAACGTGCCGCTCAACGAGGGCCTCGCGACCGCGCCGTTCCTGCCCGAAGAACGGGCGGGCGACCCCGAGGGCGGGTTCCGGCTGCAGTACACGTGGGCGGCGGGGGATTACTTCTCGACCATGGACCTCGCGGTGCTCGCCGGCCGCGCGTTCGAGACCAGCGATCACGTGCCGGGGCTCCGCGCCGTGGTGCTCAGCCACTCGGCCGCCGAGCGGCTCTGGCCGGGCCAGGACCCCATCGGTCGCCGCCTGCAGCGCCAGGGACTGGACGCGTGGGCGACCGTGGTGGGCGTGGTGGAGGACGCGATGCAGAACAGCTTCCGCGACACCCCTCAGGCGCTGGTCTACCTCCCGCTGGTGGGCCCCACGGCCGAGAGCTGGGCCATCGCGTCGCCGGCGTACGTGATGAAGACGCCGCGCGCGGAGACAATCGCCCCCGAGGTACGAGCCCTGGCGCGCGAGGTCGCGCCCGAGGCGCCCATGTACCGGGCGTTCACCATGGCGGGACTCGCGCGGGACTCGATGGTGCAGCTCTCATTCACCATGCTCACGCTTGGCATCGCGTCGGGGCTCGCGCTGATCCTGGGCGCGGTGGGGCTCTACGGCGTCCTGTCGTACGTGGTGGCCGAACGTACCCGCGAGATCGGAGTGCGAATGGCGCTGGGTGCCCGGGCGGAGGAAGTGCGGCGCATGGTGGTGAGACAGGGCGCGCGCGTGGTGACCCTCGGCGTGGCGATCGGCCTGGCGGCGGCGATCGCGTCCACCCGGGCGCTGGGCGGCCTGCTCTACGGCGTCGAGACGCTGGATGCCGGTACGTTCGCCGCGATGTCGGGCGCGATGGTGCTGACCGGACTGCTCGCGAGCTACGTGCCCGCACGGCGGGCATCGAACGTGGATCCGATCGAGGCGTTGCGGAGCGACTGAGGCGTCTGGACGGCCGAAACCTCCGGCGATGCCGTGGCTGGTCCCCGAGGTCAGCCGAGGAGCTTGCCCGCCCTCCCACCCGGCGGCGCGTACGTCCGGAACCCTGGGCTGCATGCGTGTGGCCGGGGCGTAATCACGGGGAGGAGAAAGAGCATATGAACGACCTGAAGGCTGTCCTCCTGCTCGTAGCCGCCTGCACGCTTGGCGGCTGCGCGGCGGAGCGCGGCACGCGCGACACGGCGGACGACGAGGCCGCCATCCGGGACCTCATTGCGCGGACCGCCGCGCTGAACAACGCGGCGGATACGCTCGGCTGGGTCGCGCTCTTTGAAGACGGCGGTGTCTACATGGGATCGGGCATCCCGGAGGTGACGACCCGGAGCGGGTTGCTGGACGTGGCCGCCGCCGGATTCGGCCCGTACGCGGCCGCCGTGCAGATCACGCCCGTGGAAATCGTGATCCTCGGGGACTGGGCGTTCGCCAGGAGTCACGTGACCGGCGTGGTCACCCCGCGCGCCGGCGGCGAGCCGATCCCGGTGGATGCCAAGCAACTCACCCTGTATCACCGTCAGCCCGACGGCACGTGGAAGGTCGCGCGCCTGATCGTCAACAGCAACGGGTAGCCGCGGGGCCGCGCGCCCCGGGGAGGAGATGACCATGGCCGACATCGTGCACGACTTCCCCATCCGGGCGCCGTCGTCCCGTGTCTTCGAGGCGGTGAGCACGCCGGTGGGACTGGATCAGTGGTGGACCAAGCGGTCAGCCGGCGCGCCGGCCGCCGGTGCGGCGTACGAGCTGGGGTTCGGCCCGGGCTATGACTGGAGTGCCACGGTCACGCGCTGCGTGCCCGGCGAGGAGTTCGAGCTGACATTGGTGCGCGCCGACGACGACTGGACCGGGACGCGGGTGGGATTCCGACTCGAGGCGCGGGAGCCCGGCACGTGGGTGCGCTTCCAGCACGGTGGATGGTCCGGCGACAACGAGCACTACCGCATCTCGTGCTACTGCTGGGCGATGTACCTGCGCGTCCTTCGCCGCTACCTCGAGCACGGCGAGACCGTGCCGTACGAGCGCCGTTTGGACGTGTGAGTCCGGAGCGCGAGACGAGGCGACGCCGGCCAGGCAATCGAGGTCGGTCAGCCAGTGCGCCCTCAGCACGACGCCCGCCCCACCGCCGTCCGACCGTTCGAGCGCCATCATCCGTGAGCTGGCCGAGGCGCCCGCGACGCCGCATCCATTCCGGCCGGTTCGGTTTCGCCAACTCCGGCTCCACGTGTTCAAGACAAACGGACCTCACTCGCCTACCGTGTCTCGTGACGACCGGCCGTCGGTGGGCGCTCCGGGTTCCCTCGCCGTCGGCCGCCTGCGGCGTCCTCCGAACCCGATGGAGTCCCAGTCATGCAGCGATTCTTGTGTGTGTCCCTGAGTGTGGCAGTGCTCGCCGGATGTGAGCCCGCGCCCGAACTGACCGGCCCCTTGCTCCAAAGAAGCGGCGTTACCGCGATTGCCGCGGGCGAAGGGGTCTTCGACGCCGGCGTGCCCGTCGCCTTCCAGTTCGGCATCGTCCAGCGCAACGCCGCGGGCGACGCCACCGGCGACCTGCGCTTCACGACCGACCTGGGGGGCCTGGCGATTGACTTCGTGGGCAGCGCCACGTGTCTCGCCGTGGACCCCGAGAACGCGCGGGCCTGGGTAGGTGGCGTGGTGACGGAGAACAACAGCGAACATCCCGCCTTCACGACCGCCATCCATGCCGTGGGCAGGGACATCTGGTTCCGGGTGGTGGACTACGGCGAAGGGGCGAACGCGTCGCAGGTGGATCGCACGACGTTCGTGGGCTTCGAGGGCGCCGCCGGCTTCATCACGTCGGCCGAGTACTGCGCCGGCCGCCCGTGGCCGGACAACGACGAGCGGACCGGCCCCGTGCTCGAGGGCAACATCCAGACGATGGTCCGGTAGTCTAGGACCCCTTTCGATCGGCCCGGTAGCGTCCCGGCGGCACTCCCCAGTGCCGTCGGAACGCCCGGGTGAAGTGGGCCTGGTCGGCGAACCCCGCCCGCAGCGCCACGGCGCTCAGCGACTCATCGCCGGACAACTGCTCGGCCGCCCACTGGATCCGCAGGGTGCGCAGGTACGCCCCCGGGGAGGTGCGGTACCACCTCCGGAACATCCGGGCCACGTGCGCCGGGTGCACGCCGGCCTCGCGCGCCAGATCTTCCAGCGACAGCCCGCCGCGGAACCCATCGTGCATGCGCTCCACGATGCGGGTGAGCCATGCCGGGGGCCCCTTGCCTTGAGCAGACGCGCGACCGAGGCGCGCGCCCGCCGCGAGCATCTCGAACGCCACCGCCTGGGCCTCGAGCGGCGTGAGGTCGTCCGGGGTCCGGAGCTCGCGCGCCAGACGTCCGGCCAGGCGGTGCAGGGCCCGGCTTTCCAGGTGATTCACCCGGTCGAGGAACCGCACACACGCGGCGGGGAAATCACGGGGATCCGGCTGGAGCGCCATGACCCGTGCCCCGGCGCGGCCCATGTGGTTCGTGTGCGGATCGCCGACGGGCTCCGTGAACACCGTGCCCGGGGCGCACGACAGGCGCCGTCCGCCGATCACGAGGTCGAAGCTTCCTTCGAGCATCACCGCGAACGTCACCCGATCGTGGACATGACGGTCCAGGGTGTCGTGCGGCCCGAACCGGGCTTCCGTGAGGCGGAAGGGACCGAACTCCCTGGTGTGGGCGTCGTGGGCGCCCATGGTGACGGGAACGGCGGGGACAGCCAGGGGGGTCATTCCATGCAGTAACCCGGCTGCGAGGCAGAGTTCACCGCGGCATAGCTCCATCGGCGGCCACTATCTACACCACGCCGTGAAAGATCCAGGCAAATGAAAAGACCCCGCCGGCCAGTTCCGCCTTGACGAGGCAAAAGTACTTTATACATTACTCTATACGAGTTAACGTAACATATAAGTATCTCAATGGAGCGAGCATGCCCAAGACACCGAGGTCCTTACGCGCGGAGACGGCGCCGGCTGCGGTCACGCAAACCGTTGCGCGACTCGGGGCAGACATCGCTACAGCCCGCATCAACCGACAGTGGCGCCAGCAGGACCTCGCAATGAAGGCCGGCGTGAGCCGACAGGTCATCATCCGCATTGAGAACGGGCACCTTGGTGTCGGGATTGGCGGGTACGTCGCCGCACTTTGGGCGATGGGCCTCCATGAAGATGTGGCGAACCTCGCGAGCACGGAGCGTGACCTCGAGGGGCGGACATTCGCTGCCGCCCGACTCGGGAAGCGGGTCCGTCCCGCGACGGAAGGCACCGATGACTTCTAGCCGTTCCTGCTACGTCTACCTCCAGCTGCCAGGGGTACTCGACGTCGTGACCTGCGGGCGCTACGAGCGAGAGGTGCTTCGCGACGGTCGCGTGGTGGGGCGATTCGTGTACGGCAGATCCTACCGTGAGCGCGGCGATGCCGTCCCGCTCGATCCGTATCACCTGCCGGTGACCCCACGGCGGTACGAGACCGCCAGGCTGGACGGCATGTTCGGGGCCTTGCGCGATGCATCGCCGGACGCGTGGGGTCGGCGCGTGCTCGAGAAAACGACCGGACGAGCGGATCTGGACGAGATGGACTTCCTGCTTCATGGGCCGGAGGATCGGGCAGGGGCACTTTCGTTTGGCGTAGAGCCAAAACCGCCCGCCCCGGCCCAGAGGTTCAATCAGATCCTGCGGCTCCCCGACTTGCGTAACGCCGCAAAGGCGCTGGAGGAGGCAGGTCCCGGCGAGTCGGTCAATCAACGGATAGCCGATCTGCTGGAGCCAGGCACGTCGCTTGGCGGCGCGCGCCCCAAGAACGTGGTCGAGGATGATCAGGGCCTGTGGATCGCCAAGTTCCCCCAGCGGGGCGACAAGTGGAATAACGCTCCGGTCGAAGCGGCGATGCTCGCATTGGCCGCACGTTGCGGTATCCGCACGCCGGAGACACGGGTCGAACCGTTGGCTGGCGAGAGCGTGTTGCTGGTCAGGCGCTTCGACCGGGAGCGCGTGGAGCGCGGGTATCGGCGGTTTCGTATGGTCAGTGCGTTGACGGTCCTTGACGCCGACGATCATGTGACCGACCGGCGGGCATGGTCGTACGTCCTGCTTGCTGACGAATTGCGCCGCTGGTCCGAACGGCCCGCCGCGGACCGTGCCGAGCTGTTTCGCCGCGTCACGTTCAATGCCCTCATCTCGAATCTCGACGACCACCCCCGCAACCACGCGCTGATTGCCCCGGGACGGGACTGGCGCCTGGCACCGGCCTACGACCTCACACCACAGCCAGTGGTCAGCCTGGAGCGACGGGATCTGGCGCTGGAGTGTGGCCCCTACGGGCGGATGGCCCGACGGGACAATCTGGTAGCCGCGGCCCCGCGCTTTGGACTCGAGCTCGGCGAGGCAAACGGCATCATTGATGAAATCAAGCAGGTGGTGGCCCATCACTGGCTCGACGACGTACTCCGTTTGGGCGGTACCGCCGGCGACTGCAGCACGATCGAGTCGGCGTTTGTCTACCCGGGATTCGAGTACCAGACGAACCCGATGTGACACCTGGTCCAGGGGTGCTGGCACTCGCTCCAGCCGGAGTGCAGAAGCGCGGCCTCGGTATGGCACCGAAGGCGCGTGGGACGAAATGCGGCTGCGGGCGGCGGGATTGATCGAGAGTGTATTACGACTGCCGGAGCGAAAGTGAAGAAGGCTACGAGAGTCATCTGGAACGAGCTGGTACCGCGCTCGCCCGTGTTCAGCACGGCCGAAGTTGCGAAGCGGGCCGGCATTGCGCTCGCGAATGCGTCAGCTCCTCATGGACCTCGAGACGCATGGCATGGTGGCGCGAATCCGGCGCGGCCTCTGGGCTGTTCCCAGCCATCCCGACTTTTCGCGCTACGCCGTCGTTCCTCACCTGTTCACCGATCCGCGAGCGGGCTCTGGAGATGATCCGGCGGCACTTCGGTGCGCACCGGCCCGTGGCCGGCCTGGACCGCCGCGACTGGGACGGATTCATCCGCGACCGGCGGGCGGGAAGGGTCAGGCCCGCCGGCGTGAAGGAAGGTCGGCCGGTAAAGGCCCGCGCGGTGGAGCAGGACCTACGACTCCTGCTCGCCGTGTTCAACTGGGCGGTCACCGTCAGGGATGCAAGCGGCAAACGGCTCCTGACCGAGAACCGGTTCAAGGGGTTCACCGTGCCTCACGAGGAGAACCCGCGCCGGCCCATTCTCACCCATGACGAGTTCGAGAAGCTCCTGGCGGCGGGACCGTCCGTGCATCCCGCCATGGAGACAGTGTTGATCCTGGCGGACTCCACCGGGCACCGGATCAACTCGATCCGCATGCTGCGCTGGTCAGACATCGACTTTCAGGCCAACACGATCCGGTGGCGCGGGGATCAGGACAAGATCGGCCACGAGCACGTGACTCCCATGGTTCAGACAGCTCGGAACGCGCTGCTCAAGGAGCGGCGGCGGCGGGCGACGATTGGCGACAATGACCAGTTGGTGTTCCCTGCCCCCGGTGACCCGTCTCAGCCCATGTCGCGGCACCTGGCACGTGACTGGTGGGATCGGACGGAAAAGGCGGCTGGGATCGCCCGAGTGCCCGGCCGAGGGTGGCACTCGCTCAGGCGGAAGTTCGCCACGGAACTCAAGGGGGCGAGCTTGAAGGATCTGTGCGCTTTGGGCGGATGGAAGGATCACAATACGATTCTCAAATGCTACCAGCAGGCGGATCCCGAGGCGATGCGGATGGCACTGGAGAAGCGGGGGACGCTGAGGTAATCGGCCGGGTCGGGCTTGGCCATTATATGACGCAGTTATCGAGCAACGACAACTACGACCTATTCAGACCTCGTGCTCCAGGATGGCCTCCAGGGACGCCACGAGGCCAGGCAGGTCTCCCGTCGCAATCGCCCACACGACATCCAGGTCCACATCGAAGTAGCCGTGGATCAGCCGATCGCGCGTGCCGGCGATGTCCCGCCAGGGAATCTCCACATGAGCAGCGCGGGTTTCAACCGCGACCTTCTTTGCAGCTTCGCCGATGATTTCCAAGAGCCGCACCACGGCGAGCGTGAGCTGTTCGTCGGTGTCGAGATCGCTGCGGGAGCGTCCATCAGTGAAAGCGAGTGTCTTGCGAGCCGCATCGAGCATGTGGCGAAGCCGCACCTCGTCAGGCGGCATACAGGACCTCTGCCTCCGCCCGGATCCGGTCGCGGAAGTAGGGACTCAGAAAGCCGGGCGTATGGAGCTCCACCCGCCGGCCGATGAGCTCGGACAACTCCTCCTGGATCCCGAAGAACCCGAAGCCCGGTGTGTGCCCGGGCGCGAATTCCACGAGAATGTCCACATCGCTGTCAGGCCGGAAATCGGGACGCAGCACCGACCCGAACAGCGCAAGCCGGCGAATGTGATGCCGCTTGCACAGTTCGGCCAGCCGGCCGCCGTCAATGTCAATTGCGCTGCTCGTCATGTGTCCCTTCGCTTTTCGAACGTCCCCTGGCGCATGCAAGATACGCGCGGCGTAGGCTCGTGTCTAAGGCCTCGAACTGGCACCACGAACTGGCAGCACTCGCGAAAAACGCACCAAACACAAAGCCCCGCGGAGCGCTGGAACGCCCCACGGGACTTGCACTTGCACCAGGATGGGCCTGCGAGGAGTTGAACCTCGGACCTCACGCTTATCAGGCGTGCGCTCTAACCACCTGAGCTACAGCCGGCAGAGGAAGCCCTTGCTACAAGCTTTGCTTTCGATCGGGCCCGAGACGCCGAACGCTGGCTCCTCGAGTTTCTGGCAGGAGCTCCGCCGGGCCTATGGCAAAAGGGACAAGGCCGCGGCCCTTCAACGAGACCAGTGAGGCGACTAATGAGTGAGGGCCGCGTCGCTCGCCGGCGACTCGCCGCTCGACAATCGTGGGCTCCCCCACCGTAGCCCGGCACCAAGAACACTTTACTACCACACGAGCATTCGAAGTACACCACGTCCGCGCCGCACGAACGGCAGCGCATCGGATGGGACCGCACTTTGTAGCAGCCTGGGCCATGCGTTGGGACGTGCCCCACTCTACGAGACCGCCCTCGGCAGCCCGGCCGCATCTGGCGTCGCTGCGAGAACAACAATCGTGGTGGGGGACACTCAGGTAGCGTCCCGCATCGGCGGGGCCCCCTGCTCCAGCGCCGCGATGCTCTCGGGCGGGACCTCGACGACGCGTCCCTCATGCCAGATAGCGAGAGGTATTCCGAGTTGTCGGTGCCGGCGCATCACGCGACGCCGCGCCCGTTCGATCGCCTGATCAATGGCAGTCCCATCTCGCACGATCGCGGCGACATCTTTCCTTGAGCGATCAATCATTGTTCGTCCTCCTCGAGTTGGCGTCTTACGAGCGCCCAGCGCTCAGGATCAAGGATGGTCGGCTCCCGAGCTCCCTCACCATGCGCGATGAGCGGCCGACCCACGGTCGCGCTACCGTCATAGAGTCGCCACCTGGTCGCGCTCGGTCGGTAGATCTGGTCAAAATTCCTCAGGCTTCTCCAGAATCGCCGGCGGATGACGGACTCGGGCACATCATGGCCGCCGGCCTCGACCCGGAGGCGTACCCGCGTCACCGCCAGGCTGGCTGAAGGAAGCCACAAGTAGAAAATATGACGGTCATAGCCCTGCGCCGCGAGGCGACGTAGGAAGGTATGAAGCGTGCGCCCAGAAAGTGTGCTTTCCAGTCCAAAGTCCTGCCGCCGATCTGCCAGTTCCCGGGCGCGCGCCAGCATGATTCGTCCCGCCTCGAGCGCGGCATCTTCTGGACGGAACCCGGAAAGCCCCTCCGCAATCACGTCTACGTTGACAAATGAATGTACTCCGACAGCATCCCTGAGCAGGTCGGGGGCGGCGGACGTCTTCCCCGCCCCGTTCGGCCCAGCGATGACGATGATCTGAGGCGCTTGACTCGCTGTCAGGACCGCCCCCGCTTCTTCTCGGGCACGTACTCGATCACGCCGCGCCGGTCTCAAGCACCCCTCGGACGGTCGCCAACTTCAAGGCGCAGGTCGCCCGGAAGCGGAATGCCATCCCCGCGTAAACGCCCCGCGTGGTCCTGGACCACCGGCGAGAAGGGGAAGAACCGGGTCCGGGCTTACGATCGGGGCACCCCGGGGGGATCTTCCTTGACGCATTCGTCCACGATCCCGTCACCGGCACGGCCATGCGGAAGCGCATCAGCCTGGGTCGCGTGGGTCGCGAAACGGCCAAGAACGTGAGTGCGTCCGGCAAAGCCAAGATCATACACATCATCAGCGGAATGGACGTCTGTGTCTCAAGAAGACGTAGGCCATGGGGAGATCGCCCAATTCGCGCAGGATAGAGTCAATTCAAATCCACGAATCCGAAGAGTTATCGACGCCAACCGGCACCGGAAGTGACACCAACCGTTAGGTCCTCGCCGTGGAGGGGGACGGGTCGCCGTCATCGGGTATCCGCACACTCTCGGGCGGAACCTCGACGACCCCGCCGTCCTGCCAGATGACGAGTGGCACCCCCAGCCGCCGGTGACGTCGCACGACATCGTATCCCGCCAGCTCGATCGCAGTATCAATTGCTGTCCCATCTCGGAGGATCGCGCCGGTCTTTCGTGGAGCGGTGGATCATGGAGAGGCCTCGTCAACTGCCTTCGCACAACCGCCCAGAGCTCGGGGTCGACAAGAGCGGGCTCCTCCCCGAGTGTGCCGTGCGCAATGGGCCGCTGGCGGCCGATCGCGCTCCATCGTACAGGCGGCATGCCGTCGCGGCAGGTCGGTATGGCCGGTCGTACGACGGCGGGGCGGTCCTTGCCGAAGCGCTTGCGGTACAGGTCCTCGATGAACGCAGGCAGCGGCGCCTTCCAGGGTTCCTGACCGTGGTTGTCGAGCTTGCCGAGCTTGTCGGGGTTCATACCCAGCTCGCGCGCCATCTGGATCTGTACGTGCGAGAGATGATGACGCTTGCGCGCGTCGATCCAGGCCTTCAGCCGATCGGGTATCCGCATAGTTGACATGGCCTATAGATCGCGGGCCCACCGCCTGTACGCCTCGATCCACTCGGCGCCGGTGGGGGGCGGATTGGGAAGCGGCAGGTCGAGGATCGGGATCCTCTGGCGTTTCCTCCCACGGCGGCAGACGGCGACGATCTCGTCCGCGGCCGTCAGGTCCATGCGCTCCACGATAGTGTTCGCACCGAGCACCTTCGTCTCGAACGGCAGCGCCAGGCGTTCCGCGATCATCATGTAGAACCCCGTGCGCTGCTCGGACTCGCCGTAGGCATCCACGACCGCCTCGGCGATCAGCGCTTCGAGCTTCGCCTTGGCGGGCGGCCAGCGTCGCCGACCCCGCTTCGCCCGTCGGGCCTCCTTTGGCAGCCGGCTCGATTTCTTGACCGGTTTGCGGACCGGTTTCCCGCCAGAACCCGCGATGCGGGCAGCGGCGGGTGCTCGGCGGGCCCTGCGCTTATCTGCGTGATTTGCGCCTGCGGTGCGCTTCGGCCTGGCGCGACGGTCCATAGAGGGTTTCGCGGGCGTCGGGGTGCGCTTGCGGGCCGCGTCGCCATCGCCCGTGGTCATCTCCAACCCGAACAGCTCGGACAAGCCCTGCCCGCCGAGGAGCCTGTCCGCTCCGGGCTGGTTCCTGGACAAGGGCATGGCCCTCCCGGCCTTTGCGATGAGATCCTGCTCGTGAACCTCGCGGAGCTGGAAAAGGAGCTCGGGCTGTTCGTCGAGCCGGGCGCCGATGCCGTACAGCACAGCCGCCACGTGCTTGCACATCGAGGCCCAGTCGGGACAGCTGCACGTGAACCCGATCTCGCGTGGAGCGGGGAACAGCCCAGTCTTCTCCTGACAGAGACGCTCCATGACGCCCGTGGAGAAGCGCCCCTGGAGCAGCTCGACCAGCGAGTCGATCGCGCCAGCGCAATCCTTGCAGATCGCGGTCCACAGCCGCTTCGGCACGGCCGACACCGTCACCGCCACCTGGTAGATGTGCGTGCCACTGACCAGCGCCTGCACGTCGCCGGGCCCGATCCGGAGATCGAGCACCGAGCCGTTGCGGAGGTAGCTGCGGCCGCGCGGCAGACGGTTGGAATAGTCGCTGTAGCGCTCGAGGTTGTCGCACCAGGCTTTGCCCCAGAAGGTCCGGGCGATGGCGCGGCCCTCGATCACCACCGGGGACATCGGCTGCCCCTTCTTCCCGAGCTTCCGCATCGCGCGCTCGGCCGCGCGCCGGCGCTGCGCCGCGGGAACGTAGGGTCTCCACTCGTACCACATGCCGTCCCCCATCCCGTCACTCCTTCATTGCGGCCTGGAGATCGAGCGCGACGAGCCTCAGGAGCTCCGCGTCCTTCAACTCCGTCAGGTTCACCTCAGCGCCGCCTTCCAGCAGTTCCGTCGAGAGCCGCTGCTTCGATGCGATCAGCCCGTCAATCTTTTCCTCGACGGTCCCCCGGCACACGAACTTGTGGACCAGGACGTTCTTCCGCTGCCCGATGCGGAACGCCCGGTCGGTCGCCTGGTTCTCGACCGCCGGGTTCCACCAGCGGTCGAAGTGAATCACGTGCGAGGCGGCGGTGAGATTGAGCCCCGAGCCGCCCGCCTTGAGCGACAGGACGAAGAAAGGTACCGCCTCGTCCTCCTGGAAGCGCTTGACCAACTCCTTGCGCTTCTTCACCGCGGTCCCGCCGTGCAGCACGAGCCCGGGACGGCCGAACAGCCCGCCAAGGAACGTCGCCAGAGGCGCGGTCACCTCGCGGAACTGCGTGAAGACCAGCGCCTTCTCCTGCTTGGCCGCGATGACCTCGCAGAGCTCGCGCAACCGCGCCCATTTACCGCTGTCGTCCTCCGCCCAAGCCCCGTCCCCCAGCCACTGCGAGGGGTGGTTGCAGATCTGCTTGAAGCGCATGAGGAAGGCGAGCACGATGCCCTTGCGCCGGATCCCCTCCACGTCGTCGAGCTGGCCGGTCAGCTCCTTGACGGCTTGCTGGTACAATGCGGCCTGCTTGCGGCTCAGCGGGCAGAACGCCTTGACCTCGGTCTTGTCGGGAAGGTCGGCGATCACCGTCTTGTCGGTCTTGAGGCGCCGCAGGACGTACGGCCGCACCAGCTCGCGCAGCGGAGCGTAGGGACTTCCGGACTGGTCGGCCAGGCGCCTGGTGTAGTTGGTGAACTCCCTGGCCGAACCGAGGAGCCCGGGGTTGATGAAGTCGAAGATGGACCACAGGTCGCCGAGCCGGTTCTCGATCGGCGTGCCGGTGAGCGCGATCCGCGCCCGTGCCGCGAGCTGCTTCGCCGCCCGGGTTTGCTTGGCGCCCGGGTTCTTGATGGCCTGGGCCTCATCGAGCACCGCGAGATGCCAGGAGGTGCTCGCCAGCCACGGGATCCGCAGCAGCAAGCCGTAGCTCGTGATGACGAGGTCCGCACCCGCCAGCGTGGCTGGCGCGAGCGACGCCAGCTCCTCGGCCGGCATGGCCGATGGATGGGCGACCACGGCCCTGAGGGACGGCGCGAACCGCTCGATCTCGGCGGCCCAGTTGGCGAGCAGCGAGGCGGGAGCCACCAGCAGGCTGGGCAGCTTCTTGCCAGGGTCTCGGCGCTGCACCAGGAGCAGCGCGAGCACCTGGATGGTCTTGCCGAGGCCCATGTCATCGGCCAGACAGGCGCCGAGGCCAAGCCGCGAGAGGAGGTGGAGCCAGCGCACACCGACTTCCTGATAGGGCCGCAAGGTGCCACGGAGTTCGCGCCCGGGCTGGGTCGCGGCGAGCCCCTCGGGCGAGCGCAGCCCTTTCAGGGTGGCGGCAAGCCACGGCCCGGCGACGACGCGAGACCAATCCGGATCGGCGCCGGTCGCGGGTCCGTCCTTCGCGACGTCGGCACCGGCCACCATCCGCATCGCCTCGGCGAACCCGAGCCCGCCCTCGATCGCGAGCCGCTCCACCTGCTGGAATCGGTCCATCATCCGCCCGAGCCGTTCCCGGTCGAGCTCGACCCACTGGCCCCGAAGGAAGAGGAGTCCATTGGTGCCGGCCAGGAGCTGGTTCACCTCGGCGGAGCTCAGCCTCTCGCCGTCGAGTGTCACCTCCATCCGGAAGTCGAGCAGCGCGTCCGTACCGAGCGCGGATGGCGCCTTCCCCCCAACGGTGGCGGTCACCCGCGGGCGTGGTGGACGCCCGGTTCGCCAGGCTGCGGGCATGCGGACCACCACGCCCGCGCGCTCCAGTTCGGGGACGTCGCCGAGCAAGCGGAACGCCTCCCGGGGAGACCAGCGAAGCGGGTGGAAGACTTCACCGGCATCGACCATATGCTTGAGCCACTCGCAGCGCTCCGCCGCCCGCTGGACCGGCAGCAGCAGCGAGAGCAGCCGCTCCTTGTTGACCGCGCCCGCATATTCGCGCAGCGCCTGGCCGAGAGGCTGGTGCTGGGCCTTGCCGTGGGCCGAGAGCCGGCTGGTGTACGTCGCGAGGAAGGCAAACGGCGCCTCCTCGTCCTTGCGGTTCTCGGCGAGGTTGAAGTGCACTCTCCCGACGACGTTCCACGCCGGGTTCAGCTCTTTGAGGAAGTCCTGGACGGTGGACCCCGACCGGCCGATCTCCGTCGCGAAGGCGTCACCGATCTCGTCCCAGAGCGTACAGAGCACATCGGGCGTCAGGTGCTCGGCGCCGGGCATCATCGGAGCGGCGGAGGCGAGCGCTTCGAGGTCGTGCTCGGGCGGCGGCGGGACCTTGGTGCGGCGCTCGTCGACATCGGGCCGGGTACAGAGCGCCGTGACGTAGCGGCTCCCGAAGTCCCTCCAATAGGTGAAGACCGGCGGAAGGACCTGGCTGACCTCGGCGGCTCCGAGCCTCAGGAGCCCGTGCCCCGCGCCTCGAGCGAAGGCCTGATGTATGCGCTTGGCGAACGCAGCGTCCGGTTCCGGAGCCTCGTCATCTGGGGCGAGCACCAGATGGCCGTGTGGGGTCAGGCAGGGGGAAAGGCGAAGCTCGTTTCGCTGCGTGGCCAACCGCCGCGGCATCGCCTCACTCCGCGTCTTCCGGACCATTCCCATGCCTTTCAACCGTTGCCAGCGCCTCGAATACCGCGTCGGCGATCTCCTCGTCCTCGGAGTCGGCCAGGTCAGCGAGGAGCTCGGCGGCCTCGTCCGGCCGGATGCCGGCCCCGGCGTCGATGGCGGCCAGGAGGAGTGCCCTGTCGTCGATCTGTTCAGCCCGGACGAGGGCACGGACGTGCGGCCACGCCGCGTCCACCGCCCAGTTGCCCGCGGCCCGTACGGCCTGGTAACGGATTTGTGAGTCCCCGCGCTCGAGCGCTTCCACGATCTCGCGGTCGAATCCCCGGACGTAGCACATGCAGATCACCGCCGTCAGCCTCCACTCGATGTCCCCGCTGTGGTAGGCCGCCCGCACTGCCGCGGTGTGCCAGTCCTCCTGGGCCCGCACCGACGCCTCGAGGGCCCGCCGCCGCACCTCTTTTGGCGCGCCGGGATCCAGGTAGACCTCCCGCAAGCCCTCCACTCGGCGCGGTCGCGAAGGATCGCGAGCAGCGCTTCGGCGAGGTCGTCGCTCATGACCGTCGTGCTGCTCGCCAGCTCCACGGCAAGGAGGCGATCGGGATCGTCAGCCGTGTGGCTCTTTAGAGCGCTGAGGAGCACCTCGCCGGCATCGGCCGGCCACTCCCATGGCGGTATGGTCGACAACATCTTCACGTCCATCGCTCTTTCTCCCACGCTTCTCCGGCGGCCACCGGGTCGATCAGGAACCGCCGATGATTTCGAGGAGCCGCACGATAGCGAGCGATCCTCAATTGAGCCAGCTGGCGGGGCGGAAGCAGGCCAGCCGGAGCGCGCCCGGACACTGCTCCTGCTCATGATCGGTTATTCACGTTTTGCTCGAGCCGGTCCAGGCGTTCGAGAATCTCGTCGAACTCGAGCGGCTCCGAAAAGTACAGTTCGCGCATCCCTGCATAGTCGCGCCGCCGGACTCGCTCATGTTCCCGGGGCGGCACCAGCTTGAGCCGGCCATCTGCGGCGTCCTCGTATTGAGCCCACCCCGCGTGGAAATAGCGCCGCTTCTCCTGGGCCACCCCCCGGAGCAGGTCAATTCGTTGGAGCGCACGCGCGCCGATGTCGTGACTCTCGAGCGCCGCGAGGTCCGCGTAATGCCGCGACAACCGACTGCCCACCGCCTTCGGTTCCGGTCGGTGGTTTTCCGCGTGAACCAGAGTCGCCTTTTCCCAGAAGGTGCGCTCCGGCGCGAGCACGCGCACGTGCACCTCAGGGTCGGGCATCACGTACCTGCCTGCGCGAGCGCAATACGGGCGCAATGACGCCTGTTCGGCTGGCACCACGGGCATGACAGCCCCGAACTCCAGACGCACGCGGGGCAGCACGTAGTCCGCCCCACCCTGATCCGTGGATAGCGGCGTTGGGTATTCGAACTCCAGGGCATCGTCGCGCGCCGCGAGCCGCCACTTCACCTGCCCCCCCAAAACCTCTTCGATACGTTCCGAGATCGCCTTCCGACCCTCACCGCTGCCCCACCGTTGGAGAGCTTCATCAATGTGTTGCTTCAGGGTCTTGCGCTGCGTCGCGCTCTGATCGTCCTGGATCAGGATGTCCTTCGCTCCCGGCAGGCCAGCCTGCGGGAGCGTGAGATCGATGTCCTCGGAAAAGCGCTCGATAGCGTTCCAGATCTTGCTGAGGGAGGTTCCTCCCTTGAACACCATCCCTTCGACGAGCGGCGGGCCGAAGACGCGGTGGAGTAGCCAACAAACCCAGAAGTCCTTCTCTATGTAGCGTGGCGGCAGGCCGCACTCGGCGGCCGCGGTGCGAAACACGGCCGCCCGGTCACTGGGTGCGGCACGCGCCAGCTCATCCATCGGGTTGTTCCGTCGCGAGCTGCCGAACGGCCGGACGCATCCAGGCCGGAGTCATCGGGGCAAGCTCGCCCAGTCGCCGTCGCTCACGACGAGGGAGTTGATTCCGCAGCCGGCCGACGACGGTGGGGCTGACGCCTTCGGGCCCAAGGTACCGCAGGGCTTGCAACACCGTGCCCGACAGCGTCCCCGCACCCGCGAGTCGCCGAGGCCCGGCCCGCTTGAAGCGGATCTCGGTGTTCCCAATGCGGTACGTGCTCGGTGTGCCGTTCGTCAGATACACGAGCCGTGCAGGCACGTGGGTGCTCAAGCCCAGGGCGTTGGCGGCCGCCGCCTCCGAGGGCTGGGCCGTCACGCCCCGCGACCGCGCGATGGCCTGTGCCACGGCTTCCGGCGCCGGCGGCACTTCCCCCACGAGCGGGTTCGTCTCGGGATACACGTAGACGCCTCGCGCGAGGCGACGGACCTTCCCCGCCTTCGTAAAGCGAGAAAGGGCCTTGTCCACGCTGGCTCGCGAGCCGAGGTGTAGGAACTCGCTAGTCGCGAAGACGTGCCCACGCCCGAGCCGATTTAGCTCGCTAAGTATTTGAGTAGCAACGGATTGTGTCAACGGGGACTCCCGCTACGTTGTGTCAGGAAACATATATATTATTTCTGACATGTCAATCGGCCAAACACCCTGTGGCGCGGGCCGCCGTGAAATAGCGAACACGGATGATGTCGTTTATTGGACGGAGAATGCTCTGAAACAGCTTCAGTTGGTCAAGCCACTTTCCCCTCGGGGGCGTTCTCAGGAATGGCCGTGTGCCGTAACCGATGATCCCGCCGCGTCTCGGCGCGCGCCAACGAAGGTCCCCTACAGAGCCGTCCGCGGAATGCGAAGGCGCACGCCCTCCTCTGGCGACGCCATGGCGTTCGCGGCCTGGGTCGTGACTTCTTCAATCTGATACAGATCGGCTTTCGAGAGCACGAACTCACGTTCTCTGTTGAGCCGAATCCGTAGGCCGGTCGCCTTGCTCCCGCAGGAGCTGAAGCACGTCCTGCTCAAGGACCTGTGCTTCCTGGGCGACTTGAAGAACCCGGAGACGGTGTCGAGGTGCTACCAGCGGCCGGGCGAGACGACCGTGCGTTAGACCCCAGTCAGCCGAGCGCCTTATCGACATGCGTAGCGCCTCCGGCGCTTCCGGGTATTGCCCGAGGATGCTCTGCGAGCCGAACACCCATAACTCGGCGTCACCGCCTACATCGCACGCGGCGCGGATCGCATGCTCGGGTTCCTCGCGGGTCACTGTTTGCCTCGGGTCGCGACCGCCGGCCGGTCAACAGCCTGCAAGAACACGAAGGACATGGACAGCCGCAGCCGCCCGTTCACTGCGGCTGACAAGCCACTGGCGGAGTTGTGGCATGCTCCGGCTGTCGAGCACCTCCTTCCATTCCCGAAGGGTCTTCGCCTCAGGGGGATGCGCCGTTGCCAGGCGTTCCACCACTTCATCACGCGCGTCCCGGATCAGCTCCGGACGTCGGCCCAGCACCGCCACTACTCGATTCGCATGGTCAAGAAGCGCTTCGTCTACGGCGGCGTGGGAACGGCGACCAGCCCCGCGCCGCTCCAGTGCAAGCTCCTCCGGCAAGACACCGCCCAGGAGGATCAGTTGACCGTTGACGGCCGGGCGTCCGGCGCGAGTGATTCGGCGGGACACGGTAGGATGCGCCGTCGCCTGCCTCAATCCCAGAGCGTCTTGAGCGGTCGATACCCGCGCAACCGAGCGTCGCCCCTGACCAGGGTGGCGACGAGCCCAGCGCGGTGGCGACGATCAGCCGGTCCGCCAGATCACGCGTCGAGCACGATCACCCCGCGTCTCGCATGGCACGATTGATCTCGGCCGGCGACTCGCGTGGAAGTTAGCCGACTGGTCGGTCGAGACTGCGGTATTGCACGGCTTCGCTCACGTGCGCCTGTTCGATCCGCGCGGCGCCCGCCAGATCGGCGATGGTGCGCGCGATCTTGAGGATCCGGTGGTACGCCCGCGCCGACAACTTGAGCCGCGCAATGGCGGTCGTGAGCAACGACTCGGCCTCGGCCGCCAGAGCGCAGTACGTGCGCAGGTCGCGCGGCGTCATGTGCGCGTTGGCGTAGAGGCCGGGCCGGCTGCGGAACCGCTCGACCTGCACGGCTCGCGCCGCATCCACCCGCCCGCGAATCACCGCCGATGACTCGCCCTGGCGGTCGCGCGACAACTCGCGGTACGGGACCGCCGGTACCTCGATATGGATGTCGATGCGATCGAGCAACGGCCCGGAGATGCGCGCGAGGTAGCGCTCCACGCCGACCGATCCGCAGGTACACGCCCGCGCGATGTCACCGAAATACCCGCACGGGCACGGATTCATCGCCGCGGCCAGCATGAACCGCGCGGGGTAACACAGCGACGTCGCGGCACGCGAGATCGTGACGAAGCCGTCTTCCAGCGGTTGGCGCAGCACCTCCAGCACGTTCTTGCGGAACTCGGGCAGTTCGTCGAGGAAGAGCACGCCGCCGTGGGCAAGACTGACTTCACCCGGTCGCGGATACGAGCCGCCGCCGATCAGTCCGGCATCGGAGATGGTGTGATGCGGCGCGCGGAACGGTCGCTGCGTCACCAGTGACGCGCCCGCAACCAGCATGCCCGCCACGCTGTGGATCTTGGTCGTCTCCAGCGCCTCCTCGATCGTCATCTCGGGCAGGATGGTGGCGATCCGCCGCGCGAGCATCGTCTTGCCCGAGCCCGGCGGGCCGATCATCAGCAGGTTGTGCCCGCCGGCGGCGGCCACCTCGAGTGCGCGTTTGGCATGTTGCTGGCCGCGCACATCCGAGAAATCCACGTCGCTCGTCCCGTGCACGCCGAACAGGGCGCTCGTGTCCACGTGCGCGGTCGGGAGCCGCGACGCACCGGCGAAGAACTCCGCCACCTGTCCCAGCGAGCGCGCGCCCAGCGTCTCGATCCCCTGCACGACCCCTGCCTCGGCCATGTTGGCCGCCGGCACGATCACACCTTTGAGGCCCGCCTGTTTCGCCGCCAGCGCGACCGACAACGCACCGCGCACGGGACGGAGGTCCCCTTCGAGCCCGAGTTCACCGACCACGAGGTAGCCCGCGAGCGGCGGACCGCCCGCGGAGTGATGACCGTTCAGTTGGTCGGTCGCGGCCAGGATGCCGAGCGCGACCGGCAGGTCGAATGCCGAGCCGTCTTTTCGGATATCCGCTGGGGCGAGGTTCACGGTGATTCGCCTGAGAGGAAACAGGAACCCGGAATTGGCGATGGCGGCGTAGACCCGTTCGCGTCCCTCCTTCACCGCGCCCTGCGGCAGTCCCACCGTCGCGAACGACGGGAGGCCGTTACTGATGTCGGTCTCGACGTCGACCAGATAGGCGTCCACGCCGAGGACCGCCGCCGAGCGGATGCGGGCGAGCATGGCAGGACGGTAGGGCCACGCGTCGTGTTGGACGGCACGGCCGTGACGCACCGATGAGCAAAACGTCGCCGCGTCCGGGGCTACGGCGGCTCGAATCCCCCCACCATGGACGCCGTCGGCGACCAAACGACCCGCCGAGTATCTTCTCCCGGAGAGAACGACAGGGGTGCACTGCAATCGGCGCTGCTGGCCCTGGCCGACGTGACCGCGGACGAATGGCAACGTCTGGCCGCGCGGCGCGTGTTCTTCGGCTACCAGTCGGTGGGCGCCAACCTCATCGAGGGCATCGAGGACGTGTTGCGGTCGTGTCCGGACCTTCCGCTCCGGATCGTCGAGTCGAACGACCCGTCCGCGATGGCGGAGCCGGGCCTGTACCATGCCCGCATCGGCGAGAATGGTCATCCCGAGACCAAACGGCGGGTGTTTGTCGACATCGTTGGGCGCGGAGTGGCCGACTTGGCCGAGGCAAGCTGGGGCATCGCGGCGCACGACGGTACGCTTTCGTGGCCAGCACGTACCGGTACTGGCGCCACAGTGGACGCATGACGGTGGGCATCTGAACGAGGTGGGTCGCCGCCGCATGGCGGCGGCGTTTCTCGTGACGCTGGCGCAAGCTCAAGAGAGGACGGTCGAGAACGGTCACAGACGGTCTAGTTGATTGGTCGACGCACCTCGAAATCGAACAGGGTCACTCGGCGCAGCCGGTAGTACGCCTGCCAGTAGCCGCGCAGCGCCTGCACGAACTGCAGCACCGCCTGGTCCTTCTCATTCTGAGCAAGGTACAGGTTGTCGATCGCAATGCGGCCGATCACGTATCGATTGTACGCCACCTCGAACCGCTTGCCGGCGACGGCATGGGCCTTGGCGGCTTCGGCAGCCACCTGCTCGACGCTGGCGCGGACCTCGCCGCCGTGCAGGGCCTCGCCGGCCACGCGACTGCCTCCACCACGGCCCGGTACGACCGGCGCGGGGAGCGGGCGAAACAGCGCGCGGCGGCCCTCCTACACGTGCCGTTTGTCGGACGGTGGGCTGCCGCAGAGGCTCGACGCTACTCGGGACGCCAACGAGACATTCACCATCCTACGGCCAGTTGCCTGCCCTGAGCCCCTCGGTCAATCTTTGGACCGTCGCGCCCGACACCCATGAGCCTCACAGGGCCGAGAACGAGGCGCCGATCCCAAGTGGCACCTTGGGCCAAGGGGGTGATAGATTCAAAACGCACAGAAGCCGTCCGCTGCGACTCCGGCCCCTGGTGGTCCGATCATGACGCGCGTCCTATCGGTACAGCGCAATGGAATCGAGTACTTCGGTACGTTCGCGCGGCCCGCGTTCCACCTCTGGGGCAAAGGTGACCTCATTCTCTCCGGGCTGTATGAGGCGTTTCAAGGACTTGGCGTGAACGCGAGCGCCATGCGCGCGGTCCGGACAAGTGACCGTGTGACCGATGAGGCGGTGGTCGTGCAGCTTGGACCCGAGGCCGAGTACCGGTATCGGTTCGACCGCGTCGAGGCGACGCTGTCCAACTTCACCCCGACGGGTCTCGACCGCCTTCCTGATGCCTTGGAGTCCGGTGCGGCGTGGCTCCGGAGCACGTTGCCGGACTTCGCGTTCACGTCGCACGTCTTCATCTGCCGTAGTCATTCCGCAGTCGTGGGTGCCACGTCCCGGGAGGTACTTCTGGGCCTCGACAACCGGCGGCCGGTAGCTTTGGGCGAGGATTTCGGGACCGGCATGATCCTTCACGGCAGGCAGCCCGACGGTGAGTTCACGCTGACCGTTGACCGTTCGCTTTTCACGCCCGATGGGATCTACGTCGAGTTCGTGGGGTCCTTTCTCGGAGACGCGATTGACTACCACGCGACGATGAGGCGAGCCCGCACTGTTGCTAGCGAGGAACTCAAGGGGGTTGGATTGCAGTTCGAAGAAGAAAACGAGGTACCATGACACTCACCGGCACGCCGCTCGGTTCAACCAGTGCGGCGTCACGCCCTGTAAGCGCCCCGGATGCCGAGGCAACCCCATCGGTGCTTCCGTGGGAGAACGAGGCGACTCAGTGGAGGGAGATCGGCATAGCCGGATCCCCGCTCCGCGCGTCTGTCTTTCCCCGACGGCGCCCTACCCGCCTTGCGCAGTGGGGCCGTGGCGGTGAACGCGGAGGAAACTTTGATGCAGTTGCCCAACATCCTCTTGGTAGCCATCACCTCCGCGCGCGCGCATTCGGTGAGTTGGCCGCACTTGCGGAGGAAACCCGCGAACCGGACTGGGACGGGTACGGAGCCGATCCTACGACGCCTCAGGCGCGCTCCGAGGCCGAGCGGTTTCTCCGTGGTCTACCCGCCTACCTGCCGGATCCGGAGGTGAGCGTGTCCACTGACGGTCAGTTCACCTTCGACTGGTACGGCGGGCCCGCCTCTGATCGCATCTTCAGTGTTCAGATCACGGCAGCCGGGTCGGTTCACTACTCCGGTCTGTTCGGTGCTGAGCAGGAGTATGGCACTCAACCGTTGTCTGCTGAGATCTGGGACATGCTGGTCCGCAACCTGATGCGACTTGCGGGATGACCGCGAGGGAACCCCAACGAGACGGCTGGTACACGCGGTACGTCTTCTTCAGGAATCGCATCCGCAGCGATGGGCGCCTTAGGTGGCAAGCGTTCGAACCGAAGGACGGCGAGACATCGGTGTACCACATCCGTGGCCTCGGCGAGCAAGCGATATGGGACATTGGCACGACCAAGGTTGCGGGAACGCGAACTCTCGCCGGGCGTGCCGACTTCGCGGGTGCGGTGGTCGTCGAGGCCGATCTGCGACTCGATCCCGATCCTCCGCCATCGCGTCATGCGAACATCCGCGGTTGGCCGACGGAGCAGCCTGCCATCATGAACCGGGCGCAGGTGCTTGCTCGGGGCTCGGTAGGTCTCCGCGCCCCACCCGTGGCGTGAAAAACGCCCACGGCAGACTGTGCCCAAAGTGTGCCCCACAGCCCGGCTAAGTACGGCCAGTGGGCACTCTAGCAGGTTGCGGAAAAAGTCAGGAGTGTGATGCGATGACGGAGCCTCTTGCGCGACCGCGCGAACTCGCGAATGTATTCCTCGCGCACTAGGACTAGTTCCCATCCGGAAACTCGCAAGTCATTGTAACAATTAGATATAAGGGCGCATCCAGGGCTCGATTTCTTGGGGGCTCGCGTGTAGTTTCATCGTGCGAATACGAAACGCACGCGGCAACCAGGAGCACCCGGATGCGCCGAGTCGTGACCGATTTTGATCTCTTTGCCGTTCCCGCTCTGCCGCACGAACACGCGCGCGAGCTGGAAGCGATCGACCAGATCCTCCTCGACAATCCTGGCATCGCCAAGCTGGTCTGGGAAGACCTTCAGGGGGACCGGACCCATGCGGCCGGACGCCCCGGGCTCTCGGCCGAGCAGGTCGTACGCGCGGCCATCATCAAGCAGATGAACGGCTTCAGCTACGAGGCGCTCGCCTTTCACCTCGCTGACTCCCGCAGCTATATGCGCTTCTGCGGCTTCACGCATCCCCGCGAGGTTCCGGGCAAGTCGGCGCTCGCCGACAACCTCAAGCGGATCGCCGCCCAGACGTGGGAGCAGATCAACCGCCTCGTCGTCGGCTACGCCGAAGTGAGAGGCGTCGAGGACGGCCGCAGGGTG
>Ga0214471_10000418_pt1 | contig 37131 bp, 33 predicted proteins | sample RVTome_5_FD_207665 | JGI IMG/M metagenome (GOLD analysis project Ga0214471, IMG submission 207665) | Soil microbial communities from uranium-contaminated site in the Upper Colorado River Basin, Wyoming, United States - RVT142D155 | ecosystem: Environmental > Terrestrial > Soil > Contaminated >... | reverse complement strand
TCGTCATGTCGGAGGTGGAAGCAACCGAGCTCGCCTCCGAGCTGACGGGAGCACCGTTCTCGGTCCAGTCCGTCGAAGCGAAGCCGTACACCCGCAAACCGTACGCTCCGTTCAGGACTTCGACACTGCAGCAGGAGGCGGGCCGCAAGCTGCGCTTCGGTGCCCGGAGGACCATGTCGGCGGCCCAGCGCCTCTACGAGAGCGGCTTCATCACATACATGCGAACCGACTCGATCACCTTGTCGGACGCCGCCATGGCGACGGCTCGCCGGCTGGTGGCGACCAAGTACGGCAGCGACTACCTGCCCGACAGCCCGCGTGCGTACCGGAACAGCGTCAAGAACGCCCAGGAGGCGCACGAGGCGATTCGTCCGGCGGGCGAGGAGTTCACGGACACGGAGGTCGTGGCGTCGCGTTTCGGTCCGACGAGCGACGAGGCAAGGGTCTACGACCTCGTCTGGAAGCGCACCGTCGCCAGCCAGATGAAGGATGCGAGGGGCGAGAGCGTCCAAGTGCGCATCGTCGGCACCGGCGCCCGGACCGGCCGCGTCGCCCGATTCGCAGCCTCGGGGACGACCATCGAGTTCCCCGGATTCATGCGGGCGTACGTCGAGGGCAGCGACGACCCCGACGCCGCCCTGGACGACCAGGAGCGGTTCCTCCCTGCCATGGGCGAGGGTGACCCGCTCGACCTGCTCGCCATCGAGGCGAGAGGGCACGAGACGAAGCCGCCTGCTCGGTACACGGAGGCATCGCTCGTCAAGCGCCTCGAGGAGCTCGGCATCGGCCGGCCCTCCACCTACGCGTCGATCATCTCGACGATCCAGGATCGCGGGTACGTCCACAAGAAGGGAACCGCCCTCGTCCCGACGTTCACGGCGTTCGCAGCCATCACCCTCCTCGAGCTCCACTTTCCCGACCTGGTCGACTACGCCTTCACTGCCAGGATGGAGGACGACCTCGACGAGATAGCCACCGGAGAGCAGGAAGCAATACCGTGGCTCAACGCCTTCTACTTCGGGAATGGGCACCCGGGCCTCAGCCAACTCGTATCGGCAAACCTGGAGGAGATCGACGCCAGGGCGATCAATTCCATCCCGGTGGGAGTCGACGCCGAGGGTCGCGAGATCGTGGTCAGGGCAGGGCGCTACGGGCCATACCTGCAGCGCGGCGACGATACGGCAGGCGTACCGGACGACCTCGCACCGGACGAGCTGACCGTCGAGAAGGCGATCGAGCTGCTCTCGATGCCGAGCGGTGACAGGGAGCTCGGCGTCGATCCCGACTCGGGGGTCGTCGTGCTCGCGAGGTCGGGCCGCTTCGGGCCATACGTGCAGCTCGGCGAGCTCGAGCCCGGGTCGACGCTGAAGCCGAAGACGGCATCGCTCTTCAAGGACATGGATGTGGCGACCGTGAGCCTCGATCAAGCGCTGGCGTTGCTCAGCCAGCCTCGGCTCGTCGGCCTGCACCCGGACGACGGCGCAGAGATCGTCGCCCAGAACGGCCGCTACGGGCCGTATCTCAAGTGGGGTAAGGAGACCAGGAGCCTCGAGAGCGAACCACAGATCTTCTCCGTCACCCTCGAGGAGGCCGTCGGCATGCTCGCCCAGCCGAAGAGCTCCCGGGGCAGGGCGAGCTCGCCGCTGCGGGAGCTCGGCGAGGACCCGGTCAGCGGGGGAGCGGTCACGGTGCGCTCCGGTCGCTTCGGTCCGTACGTGACGGACGGCGCACACAACGCGTCGTTGCGCGTCGGCGACACCATCGAGGGCATCACGCTCGAGCGGGCCGCCGAGCTGCTCGCCGAGCGGAGAGAGAAGGCGCCTGCCGAGAAGGTCCAGGAGAAGCCGGCGGCCAAGAAGAAGCCGGCTGCGAAGAGGAAGCCGGCTGCGAAGAGGAAGCCCGCTGCGAGGAAGAAGCCGGCTGCAGTTAACGAGACGGCGTCGAGCAAGGAAAGCTCCGAGTTCTGAGTGGCCGTCCCGCTCGGGTCACCTTGCTCGGGTTGAGTCGAACTTCGACCCGGTCGACCTAGCCTGGCCCGATGACCTCCCCCGAGGCCGCCCGCTCGTCGTTCTCTCTCGTCACCCGCGGACCGTTCGCCCGCCTCTGGTGGACGAGCGTCATCAGCAGCACGGGGGACTGGATCACGATCTTCGCCACGATCGCCCTCGGGGACACGATCGCGGGCGGGCAAGGGATCCTCCTCGCCGTGCTCTCGCGAATCCTCCCCGGACTCTTGTTCGGCGCCGCCGTCGGCGTCATCACGGATCGGGTGGACAGGCGAGTCCTCATCGCGGTCGCCGACTTCGGCAGGGCGCTCCTCGTCCCGATGCTCGTGTTCGCCACGACACTGCCGTTACTCGTCCTCATCGGGGTCGTCTCGGAGCTTCTCAGCCTCCTCGGCCAGTCGCCACGCGCCGCCGTCGTGCCTCGCCTGGTGGCCCGGGCGAATCTCGTCAACGCCAACAGCCTGATTCTCGGTGCCACCTACGGCACGATCCCGATCGGCGCGGCGGTCAACTGGCTGGTGACCGCCCTCCCGAATCCGGGCGGAGAATTCTTTCCGGACGAGACGGCGCCGTTCGTGCTGGCGTTCTTCAGCGACGCGGCGACCTTCCTCGTCTCCGGTCTCATCATCCTGTCGCTGCCGACGCTCCGGAGCGGGCTGGCCGACAGAGCGAAGACGCACGGTCGACAACCCGGATCGACGCGGCAGGACCTCTTCGAAGGGCTGGCGTTCCTCTGGACCGAGCGGACGGTGCGCCGGGTGATCCTCGGTATCACCGCCTCTCTGTTCGGGGGCGGGGTGATCATCGTCATCGGGAAGCCGTTCGTCGAGGACGTGCTCCGCGCCGGGGCGACGGGCTTCTTCGCAGTGGTGACCACGCTCGGCATCGGCGCCGGCCTCGGGTTCCTGTCGGTGTCCCTCTACGGCGCCCGCCTGCTGCGCCGCGACGTGACGTTCGCGATCTCGGTGCTCGTCACCGGCTTCGGGCTGTGCGCCGCCGCCCTCACGTCCACGGTCTTCGGGGCCTCTGGGTGGATCTTCCTGTTCGGGCTCGGGGCGGGCTCGGCGTACGTCATGGGGCTGACTCACCTGCACGAGACGGTCGACGACGCTCTGCGCGGCCGCATCTTCGCTTCGTTGTTCTCCCTCATGCGGATCGCCCTCTTCGGTTCGATGCTCATCGCAGTGCCGCTCGACAGCGCCATCTCGAAACTCGACCTGGGTGGGCCTCTCGATGCGCCTACGCGAGCCGTCATGTTCCTGGGCGGAGCGGTGATCGTCCTGACCGGCCTGGTGACGCTGTGGAGCATGCGAACCGTGTTCGGCACGCCGGTGCTGGAGCCGGCGACCCGTGAATTCCTGGAGGAGGCGTCGAGGCGGAGCCGCCATAGGTCGTCCGCTGAGGAGGAGGACTCCGAGTGAGCGGTCGCTACGTGGCGTTCGAGGGGATCGAGGGGGCCGGCAAGTCGACGGTGTGTCGCCTCGTGGCAGCGGCCCTCACCGAGCTGGGGGAGCCGGTGCTCGTCGTGCGCGAGCCGGGAGGCACCCCGACGGGGGAGCTGATCCGCGACGCCGTCCTCAACGGTGTCGAGCCGGTCGCTCCTTGGGCGGAGGCGCTGCTCTTCGCGGCAGCACGCGCCCAGCTGACGCGCCGGGTCGTCGCCCCGGCGCTGGCCGTCGGTCGTTGGGTGCTCTCCGACCGCAGTGTCTACTCGTCGCTCGCCTACCAAGGCGTCGGCCGGGGGCTCGGCGTCGAGGAGGTGCGGGCGATCAACGAGCCCGGGCTGGCGGCGTGGCCGGATGTCGTCGTGTTGCTCCGGGTACCCGCCTCGAGGGGGATCGAACGCCAGCATGAGCCCGATCGGATCGGGTCGGAGGGTCACGACTTCCAGCAGTCGGTCGCCGACGGCTTCGATTCGCTGGCTGCAGCCGAGCCTGACCGATTTCTCGTCGTCGATGCCGACCAGAATGTCGCCGGCGTCGTCTCCGAGGTGCTCGAGGAGCTGAAGGAACGGTCATGGGGACATTCGACGGAGTCATAGGCCACGCCCAGGTGCTGGCCCTGCTCGCCTCCGAGGTCGACGCTCCCGCGCAGGCGTACCTCTTCGTCGGGCCCGAGTCGGTCGGGAAGGCGACGGTTGCCCGACGCTTCTCGGCCGACCTCTTGTGCCGGGGCGACGATGACGGGATCCGGCGGGTGCTCGCCGGGGTGCACCCGGACCTCGTCGTCGTCGAGCCGGACGGCAAGGCCGCCATCACCGTCGATCAGGCGAGGCTCACGGTCTCACACGCCTCCCTCACCCCCCTCCAGGCCGAGAGGAAGGTGTTCGTGTTCGAGGAGGGAGGCGCCATGAACGACGAAGCCGCCAACGCCCTCCTCAAGACGCTCGAGGAGCCGACACCGTCGACCGTCTTCATCATCGTCGCCGAATCCGTCGACGACCTCCCGGACACCGTGGCCAGCCGATGCAGGACTGTCGTGTTCGGGCGGGTCGGCGAGGACGACGTATCGGCCGGCCTCGCCGCTCGCGGCGTCGAGTCGGGACAGGCCGACCGAGCGGCTCGTATCTCCGGCGGGCGGCCCGGGCTGGCGATCGCGCTGGCCACGCGGCCGGAGGTCGCCGAGTTCAGGAAGGTGTGGCTCTCGATACCCGAAAAGCTGGCGGAGCATCCCGCCAGGGCCTTCCAGCTCGCCGATGCGGTCCAGGCAGCCGCCGAGCCACTGCTGGCGGCCCTCAGGGAGAGGCAGGGCACAGAGACGGATGCCGCCGGCGATGCCGGGAGGGTCGTGAAGGATCGCCACGACCGCGAGGTGAAGAGAGCCACATCCGCTCTCTACGTGTCTGGCCTCGAGATCCTCGCCGGTTTCTATCGCGACGTCGCCGCCGCCCAGTTCGGAGCCCCGGTCAGGAACATGGACGTGTCGGCGGCCTCGCTCACCAGGGTCCTCCCGACGACGGCCGTCGCCAACGCCGAACGGGTGCTCGAAACCGTCGAGGCTCTCGCCGCCAACCAGCGCCCCCAGCTCGCCTTCGCCAACCTCTTCGCGGATCTCGGTGCGGCTACCTGACGCCAACGAGGTCGCCCGGGCCGCCGTCGTGGTCCTGCGCCACCCGGTCGGGTGGTTCTCGAAGGCGTGGTGGCGCCTGGAGGTCCGCGGTCGGGAGCACATGCCGAAAGCGGGGCCGGTGATCCTGTCCGCCAACCACTTGTCGTTCATCGACCCCGTGATCGTCACGCTCGCCGCGGGGCGCCGCTCGTATTACCTCGCCATCGACGAGCTGTTCGGGAAGTCGGCGGGGTTCGATCGAATGACGCGGTTCTTCGGCGCCGTGCCGACGCCGCGAGGTCGGCCACCCATCGCCGCCCTCCGGGAGGGGATCGCCAGGCTCGAGCAGGGCGAGCCGCTCGTCGTCTTCCCGGAGGGGAGGAGAGTCGAGCAGTGGGGGACGGATCACCCGGCGAATGGGGCCGCGTGGCTGTCGCTGCTCACCGGAGCGCCCGTCGTGCCGATCGCCATCGTCGGCACCGAGAACGTGCTCTCCAAGTCGGAGCCTCGCTTCAAGCGAACCGCCCTGACGATGTGGATCGAGGAGCCACTCGATGCTCTCGACTTCATCGATCACGCCGATCCGGTCGGGGCGATGATGCTCCGCTGGCACGAGGTGGTCGCCGCTCGTGTCGCAACCGGAGACGGCTTGGCTGCACAGCCCGGCGAGGCGTAGCAGGCCCGCCGGTCAGGCCGAGCGGGCGAATGTCATCTCACGTCGGAAGCGCTTCCAATCCGAGCGCTTCGTCGACCACACGAGGTCGAGAACGACGTTGGCGACTCCGAGCGCGATCACCCCCCAGACTGCCCAGGCAGGGAGATCGGCGGCGATGGCCGCGCCGACGAGGGCGAACGGGACGAGCTTCGTGACGATGGCGCCCGAGGCGTGCATCCAGGCCCGGCGTTTGGCGGCCGCCCTGAGGTAGGTGCCGTAGTCGATCTTGACCCCACCCGTCAGCGGCACGGACAACGGACCCACGAACCATGTCGTGAACCGGATGCCGGCAAGGCGGCCGACCACGAGGTGGGCGAGACCGTGCGTCGTCACGAGCAGCGCTCCGAGCCCGACGGCGAAGACGGCCACCGCCGGAAGACCGTCCAGTGCGTACGTCCACCCGACGAGCGCCAAACCCGCGAGCGTGGCTATGGACATGAGCGTGGTGCCGAGACCGAGCGGCACCGTGAGCATCGCCCAACGCTGCAGAGCTTCCTGGTCGATGGCGGCGATCCGGTCGGCGTATCGATCGACGAGCGGGCGGTCGGCTTTGACCAGCGCAACGGCTCCCCAGAACCTGGTCCCGGAGAGCCCGCTGCCTGCAAACACCGATCGTTCCGCCGCCTCGAGCACGCCGTCGATCTCTGCCGAGTCCATCGAGACAACACTAGGACCGGCGATGCCGGCACCCTGGTGGCGACCGCCGCCGGATCCCAACGGTCTCGGCCGGCGCGGGCGTCGCCCGGGTCTGCTCCACCTCCTGGTCGCAGGTTTGTTCGCCTCGAAGGGAATATTGCTCTAACTTGGCTGACTGCCCGCGGCTTTGCGGTGGGCGGAGGAAACAATCCGGAGGGATAGACACATGAAGCAGACCAAGTGGCTGGTGCTGCTCGCCGTATTCGCGATCATTGCGGTCGCATGCGGCGACGGCGGCACGACGACCACGGCCGGGGCGGGTGACGACGGAACGACGACGACTGCCGGCGAGGACATGACGGTGGGAGCCGAATTCACGATCTTCGGTGCACCGACGGGCGTCGAGCTCGAAGCACTCGAGGGGTTCGTCGGCGTCTACAACGAGACGACAGACTCGAACATCACAGTCATCGGATCCGACGGGTTCGAGCAGGAGCTGCGGATCCAGGTCGACGGTGGCAACCCGCCCGAAGTGGCATTCGTGCCGCAGCCGGGCTCGATCTGCGAGTTTGCGGACGAGGGTGCACTCGTGTCGCTCGAGGACATGGGGTTCGACATCGCCGAGATGGAGGCGAATCACTCCAAGTTCTGGATGGATCTCGGCCTGTGCGCCGACGGCAACCACTACGGGGTTCCGTGGTTCCCGAACTTCAAGTCGATCGTGTTCTATCACGTCCCGACGTTCGAAGAGCAGGGTTACGCGATTCCTGAGACGTACGAGGACATGGTCGCACTCTCCGCGCAGATCGTCGCCGACGGCATGACGCCGTGGTGCTTCGGCTTCGAGAGCGGTGACGCGACCGGCTGGCCGGGTACCGACTGGATCGAGGACATCCTCGTTCGCGAGGCGGGCGCCCAGACCTATGCCGATTGGTTCAACCACGAGATCCCGTTCAGCGATCCCGCCGTGGCCTCTGCGTTTGACACATTCGGCGAGATCTTCTTCGGCGAGGGTTTCGTCCTCGGTGGTCCGGAGAACGCGGCAGGCGTGAACTTCAACGACTCGCCGGCACCGCTGTTCGATGACCCGCCGGGATGTCTCATGCTGAAGCAGGGTTCGTTCATCTCGAACGTGTTCGAGCAGGCCCCGGGCTTCGAGGAGGGCGAGGCGGATGAGATCGCCACGTTCCCGTTCCCGACGATCGACGGCAACCCGGGCGCCATGGGCGGCGGTGACACGATCATCGTCTTCGAGGGCGACGATGCCACCGTCCAGGCGATCACCGACTGGATCACGCCCGAGTGGCAGTGCACGTTGGCGTCTGAGACCGGCGGCGGTATCGCCGTGCACGGTGGCCACGGTGTGGCCGGCGTCGAGCGGCTCCCAGGCCACAAGGACGTCGACTCGAACTGCTACGACTCCGACGCGGCGAAGGCGTTCGCCGCTTCGGTGACCGATGCTCTGGCTGCGAACACGTTCGTGTTCGATGCCTCAGACCTGATGCCTGCGGCCGTTGGCCAGGGCTCGTTCTGGGAGGGCATCGTGAACTGGAGCCGTGGCACGTCGACCCAGGAAGTCGTGGACGCCGTTGAGGCGAGCTGGCCGTGAGCCGAATCGACTGAGCAACCTCTGGGAGGGGCGGCCTGCAGGCCGCCCCTCCCTTTCGCTATGGTCTTGGCTCTGAGGCGATTGAGGAGGGAGGTGCGATGACGACACCACCGGTAACGACTCCGGACGAGCCGGTCACGTCGACGCCTTTGAGGGAGCTCGAGCAGCCGGGAGGCTTGGGCGTCTGGGCTCTCAGGATCGCTACAGCGCTCGTCGTCCCGGTCGTCATCGTGGTCTTCTTCTTCGCTTTCGGGTTCCTCAAGGACGAGGAGGCCAACAAGGCCATACAGGTGTTGGTGGCCCTCGTTGTCGGCATCGGAGGCGTCTGGGCCCTCTACTGGGGGATGGACCGCCTGGTCGACCGGCTCCCGCTGAAGGCGGGGATCGGCGTCCGCCCCTTCGCTTTCGTAGGACCGGCTCTCGTGCTGCTGGCCTTCTACCTGGTCTACCCGGCGATCAACACCACGATCATCTCGTTCCAGGATGCCCGGAGCGAGTCGTTCGTCGGTTTCGACAACTACGTGCGAATCTTCACGGAGAGCGAATACCTGGTCTCGCTGCGCAACAGCGCCATTTGGGTGCTGGTCGTCCCGCTGGCAGCGGTCGGCATCGGACTGGCGTTCGCCACGCTCGCCGACAAGCTCGGCAGGCGTATCGAGTCGGCCACGAAGTCGCTCATCTTCCTCCCGATGGCGATCTCGTTCGTCGGGGCGAGCGTCGTGTGGACGTTCGTGTACAGCTTCAGGCCGGAGGGGTTCGGAGACCAGATCGGCATCCTCAACGCCATCTGGACGTCGATCGGCAACGAAGCGACGAACTGGCTGGCCCAACGGCCTTGGAACAACCTGTACCTCATGGTGATCTTGGTGTGGCTACAGACCGGGTTCTCGATGGTCATCCTCTCGTCCGCGGTCAAAGGTGTGCCCGAGGAATTGCTCGAGGCGGCACGGATCGACGGGGCTACAGAGTGGCAGTCGTTCTGGCGGGTCGTGTTCCCGTCGATCTTCTCCACGGTCGTGGTGGTGTGGACGACCGTCGTCATCACGGTGTGGAAGGTGTTCGACATCGTGTGGGTGATGACCGGAGGCCGTGAGGGCACCCAGGTCGTCGCGCAACAGATGGTCCAGGAGTTCTTCACGAACCGCAACAACGGCGTCGGAGCTGCCCTCGCCGTGGTGCTGTTCGTTGCCGTGGTGCCGATCCTGATCCTGAACGTGCGCCGGTTCCGAGCCGAGGAGGCACTCCGATGACGACGACGTCAGAGGCTGCGGCAACCACTGAAACAGGCGCTCCGAGCGGCCCGCGAGCGTCGCGGAGAGGTCTGATCTACCTCGCCGTGACCGTCATCGTCGCCTTGTGGACCATCCCTTCCTTTGGGCTGCTGATCAACTCGCTCCGTGACCCGCGCTCGATCCGGGCGTCGGGCTGGTGGTCGGCCTTCACTGATGTGTTCGACAGCGCTGCGTGGACGTTGGAGAACTACCGAGTCGTGCTGGATCAGGGGTTCGGGAATGCTTTCGCCAACACGGTGGCAGTGAGCATCCCGTCCGTGGTGATTCCCATCACCATCGCCGCCTTCGCGGCCTACGCCTTCGCGTGGATGGAGTTCCCTGGTCGCAATATCCTGTTCGTGACGGTCGTCGGGCTGTTGGTCGTGCCTCTCCAGATGGCGCTCATTCCCATTCTCAGGATCTACGTCGACTTCGACGTGAACGGGACCTTCCCGGCGGTGTGGCTCGCCCATGCCGGTTTCGGGCTCCCTCTGGCTGTGTACCTGTTGCGCAACTACATGGGGTCGCTCCCGAAGTCGATCGTCGAGTCGGCGAAGATCGACGGCGCTGATCACTTCGCGATCTTCGCCCGTCTGATCCTGCCCCTGTCGGTTCCCGTGCTGGCGTCGTTCGCCATCTTTCAGTTCCTCTGGGTCTGGAACGACTATCTCGTCGCACTCGTCTTTTTGGGCAACGACCCGAGCGTCGAGGTGCTCACCGTCAGCCTGGCCACCCTGGCGGGCCGCGGCGAAGGGGCGCTGAACCTGTTACCCGCGGCCGCCTTCGTGACGATGGTGCTCCCGATGGTGGTGTTCTTCTCGCTGCAGAGGTTCTTCGTGCGTGGGCTGACGGCCGGGTCCGTGAAGGGATAGGCCGCGACCGCGCCCGCCGGAACACCGATCGAGAAGCTGCGGCGCCGCAATTGGCTGGCGATCGCCACGGCGACGGTGGTGATGGTCTTCAGCTACTTCTCGTATGGGTACGCCTTCGCGGCGCCCGAGGACGAGGTCGTCCGGATCAACGTGGGGCTCATCGCCATCGCCTTGACGATCGCCCCGTTCGTCTTCGTGGTCCTCGCCTTCGTCTCGCGCAACCCGCGGGCCCCGGGAATGGTCCTGCGCGCCATGGGGCTCCTCTTGCTCGTCGGGTTGTCCGTCGGGCTCCTCTCGCCCGCGCTCGGAGCATCCGCCGCATTCGGGGCAGGGGGCGCCATCACCCTCAACCCCTTGCCCCTCGACAGGGTGTACCGGCGCCGGGTGTGGGCGGTCGTCGTGAGCACCATCTACACGCTCGTGCTCCTGGTGGTGGCGACGCCGGCGGGGGTGTTCACGGGGGGTCTGCTCCCGCTGCTGATGCTCGGCTTCGCAGACGAGTACACGGCGTGGAGGGCGGGGCAAGAGGCGGGCTGAGGCCTCGGCACGTTCGGAAGGGCGACCAGGCAACCCGCCGCGTGGAGCCGAACTCAACTCGATGCTCTCGAGACGTGCGGGAACGCCCGCTCAGGAAGTGCCGATCTCGTGCACTCGTCGAGGTGTGCGTTCTCGTCCGGTATCAGGTGATCGGCGTGCGCAGAGCGTGAAAGTATAGGTGTAGACAGAACGCATACATAATGTAGACTGCTTCTATGGGAACTACGACGATCCGAGTGGACACCGACACCCACGCCCGCCTCCTCGCATTGAGCCAAGCGACCGGGGCATCGCTCATCGAGACAGTTCGCGACGCCGCCGAAGCGCTCCGACGCCAACGCTTCGCCCATCAGGTAGCCGCAGAGATTGCCGAACTCCGAGAGGACCCCCGGGCATGGCAGACCTACCTCGCCGAGGCGGATGACACGTCGGTGCCCGATGGCATCGGTTGATGATCTCTGGCTCGTCGATTTCGGCGAGCCGTATCCCGGTGAGCCGGCCGCGCACCGTCCCGCATTGATCCTCGGTCCGCCCGACACGTTCGGCCCCGGGTTTCCGTTCGTGATCGTTGTCCCGCTGACCACGGTCCGGCGTGGTCTCTCGCTGCATATCGAGACCGAGGCCAGCGCCGACAGCGGTCTCGATGCCACCAGCTACATCCAATGCGAGCTGATCCGGTCGATCAACAGAAACCGTCTCGTCCATCGCCTCGGCGCCATAGAACCAGATGTCGCCAGCCAGGTCAGCACCGCTATCAAGACGCTGCTCAACTACTGACAAGCACGTACCAACGCAATCCCTACGATTGCCCGCCCGAGCAGAGCAGCCGGATACGTGACGACTTCTGAGCAGTGGCGCATCGTGATGCGGGTCGCGGCCGTCGTCGCTCCGTTGGGAGCGCTCATCGGAATGATCCCCGGCTACTTCCTCGGCGATGGATCAGCCCGCTCGCTCATCACCGGAGCGCTGATCGGAGCTCTTGTTTCGGGTGGCATGGTCGCGTTCGAGGTGGCCTGGGCGGTTGACCTCATTCCCCGCCAATGGCGGGAGGCTCCGTTCCTGGTGGTTCTCGTCACGCGGAGCCTGGCCTGGCTCGCCATCATCGTGGCCGGCATCGCCGTGCCCTTGTTGACGGTCGGCGGGGTGGCGTGGAGCGACCTGGCCGATCAAGGATTTGCCTGGTCCGTCGTCATCAGCTTCCTCGCTGCCCTTCTGTTCAACTTCGTCGCCCAGGTCAACCGACTGCTCGGTCGGGGCGTGCTCGTCGGTTTGATTCTCGGCCGCTACCACCGACCACGCCAGGAGGTCCGCATCTTCCTCTTCGTCGATCTGCGCAGCTCCACCCAGATCGCCGAGCAGCTGGGCAACCTGCGCTATCACGCCTTTCTCAAGCGCTTCGTCGACGACATCTCTACCAGCGCCACCCGCCACGGTGGCGACGTCCACCGGTTCGTCGGTGACGAGGTTGTTCTCACCTGGACCGAACGCAAGGGCCTGGAGAACGCGGCGTGCGTCAAGGCCGTCTTTGCCATGGCTGACACAATCGACCGGTCGTCCGGCGACTACCTGGCCGATTTCGGTGCGGTGCCCAGCTTCTGGGCGGGCTTGCACATGGGGCCGGTGGTCGCCGGTGAGATCGGGACGGTCAAGCACGAGATCGTCTACCTGGGTGACACGCCGAACACGGCGGCACGGATCGAGCAGGCGTGTCGGGACTTCGAGCGCACCTTCCTCGCATCCGCAGATGTGGTCGAGGCGGTCACCATCCCGGACGGGATCGCAGTCGAGAGCCTCGGACCCATTGAACTGCGCGGGGTCGCCACCTCGGTCGAGCTGTTCGCGCTGGACAGATAGCGCCTGCGCGTGACGGGCCGTTGTCACCGCGGTCGATACACGTCCCTGGCGTGCTGGGCCCGGTGGATCAGCACCACCTTCTCGTCCTCGATGATCTCGTAGATGATCCGATCGTCGCCGCGCTGGGCGTATGTTGGGCTGTTCGACGACGCCGCGGACGACGTGATGGAGCGCCTCGACCGCCGACAGTCCGAAGCTGCCGCGCCCCCGGCGCGCCCCGAGCGCGCGCCCCGGGTTGGTAGCTGAGGGTCTTTGGAATCGCTGAAACTCGTGCGAGGACAGGGTTTCAGGTGGAGCCGGAGACGGGAATCGAACCCGTGACCTACGCATTACGAGTGCGTCGCTCTGCCGACTGAGCTACCCCGGCGGGAAGCTGGATTGTAGACGGCACGGGCGTCGCGCCTCCGACGCCGAGCGCGCCGTCGATCGCCCCGCGTGGCCTGCTCGGGGTCAGTCGCCTGGCGCTCGGTCCGGCACCCGACCGCTGCCGCCTCGTCTGGGACCGTTCGTATACTCGCCGGGTGGCCGATCAGGCGAACTTCGAGAAGGACGCGATCCAGTACGCCCCCCAGCTGTACTCGGCCGCGCTCCGGATGACCCGCAATCCTGCGGATGCCGAAGACGTCGTACAGGAGACATACCTCAAGGCGTACAGGGCCTACGACTCGTTCCAGGAGGGAACGAACCTGAAGGCGTGGCTCTATCGCATCCTCACCAACACGTTCATCAACCGCTACCGCAAGCAGCAGCGCAGGCCGAGCGAGGTCGAGCTCGGCGAGCTCCAGGACCTCTACCTCTTCAGGCGCCTGGGCGAAGAATCCGGGGCGACCCGGTCGGCGGAGGAAGACGTCCTCGAGCACTTCGTCGACGAGGACGTCAAGGCGGCGATGGAGTCCCTTCCCGAGCACTTCCTGCTCCCGGTCTACTACGCAGACGTCGAGGGTTTCTCGTACAAGGAGATCGCAGAGGTGATGGACATCCCGATCGGAACCGTGATGTCGCGGCTCCACCGCGGAAGAAAAGCACTCCAACAGAAGTTGTGGAAGCTTGCAGAGGAACGCGGCCTGACAGGACCACATGCATGAGTAGAGCCTGCAACCACGCCGTCGCCTACGTCTACCAGTACATCGACGAGGAGATGACATGGTCGCGGCGGCTGCGCATCCGATGGCATCTCAACCGTTGCGGCGGATGCGCCGACGCATTCACGTTCGAGCAGCGCGTGAAACGGATGATCAAGGACCGCTGCCAAGATGATCCACCCGAGGAACTATTCGACCGTCTTCGAACGTTGATAGGCGAGGAAGCCGCAGGAGATCCAGGCGCGCCATGAGAGGCCCGGGGCTCCTGCGCCGACGATCAGGAAGCACCAATGGCTGAGAACGTTCAAAAAGGCAAGCGGATCATGGGCACGAGTCGTGCCCCCAAGACCTACTCCGAGACACGTACCTGCGCCCAACGGGGTTGCGCCACCACTCTGAGCCGGTACAACAGGCGGGACCACTGCTACGCACACGCTCCAACGAAGTTCCCTCGCCTTCGCGGCAGGGTCGTCGCAGACAGCTGAACCCTTCGTCCCGGTGAACGATCGAGCCATGGGCTCGATCGTTCTGCGTCGAGACCATCCCTCCCAGCCCCCGGCACTACCATCCCGCCCCCATGAAAGCCAGCCAGGTATCACTCGCGGCGGCGCTGGCGGCGACGCTCGTGCTCGGGTCGCCCGTGGGCGCTCCCGCCTCCGCCCTCGACGGGCGCACGTCTCTGATGGCGTTCACCGAGGAGCCGACGGCCACGACGACCGAGGCCCCCTCGAGCGGCCTCACCCCGGCGGTGGAGGCGCCCCCCGAGGAGGAAGAGGGGGAGGAACAGCCCTGGACGGCCCGCTTCCTGGCACCCCTCGTCCTCGTGCTCGGCCTGGCCGCCCTGATCGGGGCGATCGCGTACTACGGGGTGCGCATCAGACGGCGCTACCGCGTCATCAGCTGACGGCTGCGCGACCGGCGCGGGCTACATTGAGCCCATGAGCACCGTCAACTGGGAGTCGGTGACGCGTGTCGCCGGCAGGCTCGCAGGCCGTTATCCACTCGAGGGCACGTACCACGAGGCTCGTTACGCAAGGCAGGCGCCCGGCCTGGTGGCGAGGGCATCGGAGCTCGTCGAGAGCGAGACGGGGCTGACGGGGACAGGTACCCCCAAGGTCGCAGTGGTCAGCCGACAGGATTGGGTCGCCAACAACGTCGAGTCGTTCGCCCATCTCATCGCGCCCGCCGAGGAGCGGCTCGCCACGTCCGCAGGAGTCGGCGCCGGCATCGGCCGCCGCTTCGTCGGGATGGAGCTCGGCGTGGTCCTCGGGCTGCTCTCTCGGCGCGTCCTCGGCCAATACGAGCTCGTGTTGCCGAGCGACGACGACGGGTTCGGCGACACCGTGCTCTTCGTTGCACCGAACGTCTTGCAGATGGAGCGACAGCACGAGTTCCGGCCGGACGAGTTCCGGTTCTGGGTCGCGCTGCACGAGTGCACGCACCGGCTGCAGTTCGTCGGGGTGCCGTGGCTCCGCCAGTACTTCCTGGATCTGGTCAACGAGCTCGTAGCCTCGTCGGAGCCGGAACCCGGCAGGCTCGCCAGGGTGGCAGCAGAGATGCGAGAGGCTTCGGCGTCGGGCACCCCCCTCATCGGGCAGACCGGCCTCTTCGGCGTGTTCGCTTCGCCGATTCAGCGGGATGTCATCGAGCGCGTCCAGGCGCTCATGTCGCTTCTCGAGGGCCACGGCCACGTCGTGATGGACAGGATCGGGGCTCGCGAGCTCGTCACCCAACAGCGCATGTCGCAGGTGCTCAAGGCTCGTCGCCAGGATCCGAGGACCGCCCTCTTCATGCGCCTCGTGGGGCTGGAGATGAAGATGCGGCAATACGAGGACGGGGCCCGCTTCATTCAGGGTGTCGAGCGACACGCCGGCTGGTCGGCGCTCGACAAGGCGTGGGAGCGATCCGACAACCTCCCGACGCTCGGCGAGATCGAGAATCCCGTGCTGTGGCTCGAGAGAGTCGCCTGACCCCCCTCGCCGCGTCGCTCGTCGAGGCAGCTGCCCCGGCTCCCGACGCCGCCGCCTTCGCCGTGGCGGTCAGCGGTGGCCCGGACTCGGCGGTCGCCGCCTTCGTCACGGCCTCCGTCGCAGACGGGAGGCCCGTCAAGGCGATCCACGTCGATCACGGTCAGCCGGCCTCGGCGAGCCTGCGGGTGGCGGCGGCCGCCGTCGCCCGCCACCTCGAGCTCCCGATCGAGACGGTCGGCATCGACGTTCCCCCTGGCGCCGGATGGGAGGAGCGAGCGCGGATTGCGCGGCTTGCGGCGCTCGAGGTCGCCGCCGTCGATGCCTTGCTCGTGACCGGCCATCACGCCGACGATCAGGCAGAGACGGTCCTGGCCAACCTGCTGCGCGGCGCCGGTGCGCACGGCTTGGCCGGCATGGCGAGAAGACGCGACAGGTGGTGGCGGCCGCTGCTCACCTCGTCCCGGGCCGAGATCAGAGAGGTCGCCGACGAGCTCGGCTTGCCCTACCTGGATGATCCCGCCAACGAGGATCCGGCATACGGTCGCAACCAGCTGCGGCACAGGGTGCTGCCCTCGCTCGACGAGGTGCGTCCCGGGGTGGTGGAGCGCCTCGTGAGGACGGCGGCCCACCTGGAGGCCGACGAGGCGGCCCTCGAGGGCATGGCGGGCGACGTGCCGATCAAGCGGGATCGCGACGCTTGGCTGGTGCCGATGTCGATGCTCAGGACGCTGGCGGCCCCCGTAGCCACCAGGGTCATCCGCCGCGCCATCAGGCTGGCGCGCCCTCCGTACCCCGGTACCTCCGCCGAGATCGAGAGAGTGACCAGGGTCGCCGCAGGGCTCGCCCCGGCGACGGAGCTCGGTGGCGGCCTCGTCGCCGCCGACGAGGGGGCGTACCTCGCCCTGTACCGCGACGAGACCCCGGAGCCCCCGGACCCGGTCGAGCTCGCCATCCCCGGGTCGGTCGAGTGGAACGGGTGGCGTCTCGCCGCGTCGGGAGCCGCCACGTGGCGGACCATCCTCGGTCGGAGCAGGGCGCTGGTGGATCTCGGCGCGGCACAGGTGAGCGAGGTGCGGGCGGCGCGGCGAACCGACAGGATCGCCATCACAGGAGGCTCGAAGCGTGTCTTCGACGCCCTTGCCGAGCAAGGCGTGCCCAGGAGGCTGCGGGCCGGTTGGCCTGTCGTCGCCGTGGATGGGAACATTGCCTGGGTGGCAGGGGTCAGGGTTGCCGCATGGTGCCGCCCGACACCAGGAGGTGAACCGATCACGCTCCTGGCGCTCGATCCGATCGTGGAGGAACCTTGAACCCAGCCAACCGTCTCATCACCGAGGAGCAGATCCGCGACAAGCTCAGCGAGATGGGCAAGGCGATCACCGAGGACTACCGCGGCCGGGACCTGCTCATCGTCGGCATCCTCAAAGGCGCCTTCATGGTCATGGCCGACCTGGCCCGCCACATCGAGCTTCCGGTTGAGTTCGACTTCATGGCCGTCTCCTCGTACGGCTCGGCGACGAAGACGTCGGGCGTCGTCAGGATCCTCAAGGACCTCGACACCGAGATCTCCGGGAGAGACGTGCTGATCGTCGAGGACATCATCGACTCGGGGCTCACCCTCCACTACCTCATGAGGAACCTGCGGGTCCGCCAGCCGGCGTCGCTCGAGCTGGCCGCCTTGCTCATCAAGGACGGCATCGAGCGGCCCCCTCTCCACGTGAAGTACGAGGGGTTCCACATCGGCCCGGAGTTCGTGATCGGGTACGGTCTCGACCACGGCGAGAAGTACCGCAACCTCCCGTACATCGGCACGTTCGACCCGGAGTGACGCCCGCCCGCCCGGGCCGTCCGGGACCCGGTGGCGCCCTTCGCGGTCGGGCCGAGCGGCATCGTGCGCCGGTCGGCGAACCTGGTGCGACCGGCCCGGTTCCGGTCGGTTAGCAAGTCGGACGACATAAGATGGGGCATCCAAAACGTCTAAGCAAGCCGACCCACGACGCCGACAAGGAGCAGCGTGAGCCGTACAGCACGCACCGTGCTCGTCTACTTCGTAGTGGCGCTCGGCATTTTCGCGCTCGTGAGCCTGTTCACGCCCGGCGCCGTCGATCCGTCGGAGTTGTCGCTCAACGACTTCGAGAGGGAGCTCGAGGACGGCAACGTCGCCACGGTCTCGATGAAGACGAAGTCTGACGAGCTGGTCGGCGAGTTCGTCGAGCCGGTCTCGGGCTCGACGACGTTCAAGGTGCAGTACCCGAACGAGTTCGAGGGGACGCTCACGCAGGAGATCCTCGACGCCGACGTCGACCTCGACCCGGACCCCGAGAACCCGTCCGCCCTGCAGTGGTTCCTGACGACGCTGTTCCCGTACATCCTGCTGTTCGGGATCTTCATCTTCATCATGATGCAGCTCCAGGGCGGCGGGAACCGCGTGATGCAGTTCGGCAAGGCGAAGGCCAAGCAGGTCTCGAAGGATCAGCCGAAGGTGACGTTCAGTGACGTCGCAGGTTCGGACGAGGCCGTCGAGGAGCTCGAGGAGATCAAGGAGTTCCTGACCAGTCCGGGCAAGTTCCGCTCGATGGGCGCCAAGATCCCGAAAGGCGTCCTCCTGTTCGGCCCGCCGGGCACCGGCAAGACCCTGTTGGCGAGGGCCGTCTCCGGGGAAGCCGGCGTGCCCTTCTTCTCCATCTCCGGCTCGGACTTCGTCGAGATGTTCGTGGGAGTCGGCGCCAGCAGGGTCCGTGACCTCTTCGAGCAGGCCAAGACGAATGCGCCGGCGATCGTCTTCATAGACGAGATCGACGCCGTCGGGCGGCACCGCGGCGCCGGCCTCGGCGGAGGCCACGACGAGCGTGAGCAGACGCTCAACCAGTTGCTGGTCGAGCTGGACGGGTTCGACGTGAAGACGGGCGTCATCGTCATCGCGGCCACGAACCGGCCGGACATCCTCGACCCGGCACTGCTGCGGCCGGGGAGGTTCGACAGGCAGATCGTTGTCGACCGGCCCGACCTGCGGGGGCGCGAGGAGATCCTCACGGTCCACGCCAAGGGGAAGCCGATCGCCTCGAACGTCGACATCAAGGTCCTCGCCAGGCAGACGCCCGGGTTCACGGGTGCCGACCTCGCCAACCTCATCAACGAGGCGGCGCTGCTGGCGGCGAGGCGCAACCGGGAAGAGATCACGCTGTCAGAGCTGGAAGAGGCCATCGAGCGGGTGATCGCCGGCCCGGAGCGCAAGAGCCGGGTCATGTCCGACGAGGAGAAGAAGATCACCGCCTACCACGAGGGCGGCCACGCCGTCGTCGGGTTCGCCCTGCCACACTCCGACCCGATCCACAAGGTCACCATCATCCCGAGGGGCCGGTCCGGCGGCTACACGATGGCGCTCCCGACGGAGGACAAGAACTACATGCGGCGCAGCGAGCTGGTCGACCAGCTGGCGATGCTCCTCGGCGGCCGCACCGCCGAGGAGATCATCTTCATCGACCCGACGACGGGTGCGTCGAACGACATCGAGAAGGCGACGAACCTGGCCCGGCGGATGGTCATGGAGTGGGGCATGAGCGAGAAGCTCGGTCCGCTCCAGTACGGCAGGCCCGAGGCGGAGGTCTTCCTCGGCAGGGACTACTCGCGCTCTTCGGATCTCTCGGACGAGGTGGCCGCCGCCATCGACGAGGAGATCCGCTTCCTCATCACGCAAGCCCACAACGAGGCGCGGGAGATACTCATCACTCACGAGCAGGCGCTTCACCGGCTCGCCGAGGTGCTCATGGACAAGGAGACGGTCGACGCATCCGAGCTGACCGAGATCCTCCACGACGTACCGAAGTGGGAGCACACGGAAGTCGGCTCGCTGCGGATCCAGATGCCGCAGGGTGGCAGCGTTCGCGAGTCCGGGATGGTCGCCGCCCGTACCGGCGACGAGTCCAAGAACTGACGGCCCCGGCGTGCGCCCCGTGGAGTGGCGGCTCCGCGATACGACGCTCGACACGGGCGACCACACCCTCGTCATGGGCGTCCTCAACGTGACGCCCGACTCCTTCTCCGATGGCGGGCTCAGTTTCGACACCGACGCCGCCGTCGCCAAAGGGTTGCGTCTGGCGGACGAGGGTGCCGACGTCGTCGACGTCGGCGGCGAGTCGACGAGGCCGTACGCCGACCCCGTGTCGGTCGGCGACGAGATCTCCAGGGTCGTGCCCGTCGTCGCCGCCCTGGCGGAGAGCGGTGTCATCGTCTCGGTGGACACCAGGAAACCGGAGGTCGCCGCGGCGGCGCTCGAGGCTGGGGCGCAGATCGTGAACGACGTGACGGCTCTCGGCACCGACGGGATGGCCGAGGTGTGCCGCTCCGCCGGCGCCGCGGTGGTGCTCATGCACATGCAAGGCACCCCGGGGACGATGCAGGATGCGCCGGCGTACCGCGACGTAGTCGCCGAGGTCGGCGAGTTCCTGGTGGAGAGGGCCACGGCCGCCGAGGCGGCCGGGGTCGGCCGCGACCAGATCTGCCTCGATCCCGGCATCGGGTTCGGCAAGACGCTGGAGCACAACCTGGTGCTGCTCGGGCATCTCCCATCCCTCGTCGATCTGGGCTACCCGGTGCTCCTCGGGGCGTCGAGGAAGGCGTTCCTCGGCGCCATCCTCGAGTCGGCAGGGCACCGTATCGAAGCCGCTGGGCGGGACACCGCAACGGCGGCGACCACGACACTCGCCATCGCCTCGGGGGTCGCCGTCGTTCGGGTGCACGACGTGGCAGGGACGCTACAGGTCGCCCGCGTCGCCGACGCTATCGTGAGGCACTCTTCTGAGGCTGGGAGCCGGCAACCTCCCAGGGTCAGGCGACGGGTCCCCGAATCATGAGAGGCTGGCGTGGCTGGTCTTGAGCCGCGAGGGTTCACGTGGGTCATCGCCGGGCGCTTGGCCGTATCCGAGCGCATCGGTGGCTACGGGTTCCAACACAGGAGGGTCAGGCGAGAGGAGGAGATCGCCTGGCTGTCCGGTCGCGGCATCAACACCGTGCTGTCCTTCCTCCCCGGCAACCAGAACCAAGCTGCGTACGAGGCGGCAGGGTTCCGTTTCCTTCACAGGCCGATCGATGGAGAGCTCGAGCCAGGCGACGTCGCCGCGGTGTTCGACGCCTTCGACGAGGCGCTCGACGTGGAGGGAGCTTCGGTGCTCGTCCATCGCGACCTCATCGACGACACCCTCGTCGGGCTCCTCGGCGGCTACCTGGTCCATGCCGGGCTCATCAAGGACCCGATCATCGCCACGACCATCATCCAGGAGATCACGGGCCGGCCGCTCGGCCCCGAGGGCAGGCGGCTCATCCCGGTGAGGAGCTAGCGGATGGACGACGAGGCTCCCATACCGGCCGGTCTGGCCCGACCGTGACCCTCCACCGGGCCGCCATCGGGCTCGGTTCCAACCTCGGGGACAGGCGAGCCCACCTCGAAGCTGCGCTCAAGGCCCTCGGTGCGATCGGCCGGGTGGCCTCGAGGTCCGGCATCTACGAGACGGCGCCGGTCGGTGGCCCCGAGCAGGGACCGTACCTCAACGCCGTGGTGGTGCTCGAGACGGAGCTGGCGCCGATCGATCTCCTGGCCCGGCTCAGGGAGATCGAGCGGTCGAGGGGCAGGGAGCGCAGGGAACGGTGGGGGCCCAGGACCCTCGATCTCGACGTGCTGTTGTACGACCGCGACCAGGTCGACGTCGCCGGCCTGACCATCCCCCACCCGAGGATGGCGGATCGCCGTTTCGTTCTCGAGCCGCTGCTGGAGGCGTGGCCGGACGCCGCCCTGCCCGACGGAACTCCGGCCGCCGGCCTCCTCCCCTCGGTTTCCCACCAGGACGTCCGCAGGCTGCGGCGCGCCGGATGGCTCGTTGCTCCTCCCATGGTCGCCGGGGCGACGCTGCTCATGTCCCTCTTGATCTGGTGGATCATCGATTGGATCCTCTGAGGCGCCTCCGAGTCGGGGAGCCGCAGCACCTACACTCGGGCGACCGGTACCGGTACCCAGAAGGGACTGAAGCCAGATGCGCATCGTTCTCGTCGGGCCAGGGCGGGCAGGGCTCTCGCTGACGCTGGCGGCCGGCGCCGCGGGCCACGACATCACCGCCGTCGTCGGTCGCGACCAGGCGGGCGCAGAGGCGGGCGTAGCCCTCGTGGGAGGCGCCGCCCTCACCACGGCCGACGATCTCCCACCGAGCGACCTGCTTCTGATCGCCACCCGTGACGAGGCGATCGCCGCCGTGGCGGCGCAGATCGCGCAGCACGCCTCCTCCGTAGCGGCCGCAGTGCACGTCTCTGGGCTCACTCCGGTCTCCGCTCTCGACCCGCTTGCCGCCGCCGGGCTCCGGGTCGGCTCGTTCCACCCGCTCCAGACGTTGCCGACGCCTGAGGCGGGGGCGGCCCGCCTCGGGGGGGCGTGGATCGCGGTCACCGCGGTCGAGCCGCTCCGCTCCGAGCTGCACGGTTTCGCCGTCTCGCTCGGCGCCGCCCCGTTCGACCTCGAGGACGCCCGCAAGCCGCTCTACCACGCGGCTGCGTCCGCAGCCGCCAACTTCCCGCTGGCGGCGTTGGCGATGGCTTCAGACCTCTTCGACGGGGCGGGTGTGCCGTTCGCGGCCGCCCGCCCGCTCGTGGAGGCGGCTGTGAGCAACGCCTTCGAGATCGGCCCGCGGCCGGCGCTCACGGGTCCGGTCGCCCGAGGCGACGTTGCGACCGTCGCCACTCAACTCGACGCCATCCATGCCGCGGACCCGTCGTGGCTGCCGGCCTTCGTCGTCGTTGTGAGGGAGCTCGCAAGGCTGACCGGCCGATCAGACCAGTTCGACGAGATGCTTCGCTTCTGGGAGTCGGACTGATGGAGGTCGTCACGAGCTTTCGGGAAGTCAGAGACGGCAACCGAGGCGTCGTCGGGCTCGTCCCGACGATGGGCTACCTCCACGAGGGTCACCTGTCGCTCGTGAAACGGGCTGGAACCCTCGCCGACCGGGTCGTGATGAGCCTGTTCGTCAACCCGCTTCAGTTCGGCCCGAACGAGGACCTCGCCCACTATCCACGGGACGTCGAGCGTGACGTCGAGCTCGCCGCCGCCGCCGGCGTCGACGTGCTCTTCGCCCCCGACGTCGACGACATGTACCCGGAGCGCCCCGTCGTCACGATCGACGTCGGGTCGATGGCCGACGCCATGGAGGGCTCACGGCGCCCTGGTCATTTCGCAGGGGTGGCGATGGCCGTCGCCAAGCTGCTGGCGGGCATCCAGCCGGACGTCGCCGTGTTCGGCAAGAAGGACGCCCAGCAGCTCGCCATCGTGAGGCGTCTCGCCGCAGACCTCTCGCTCCCCGTCGAGGTGGTCGGCAGCCCGACGATCCGCGACGCCGGGGGGGTCGCGCTGTCGTCGCGCAACATCTTCCTCTCGACTGCGCAGCGGGAAGCGGCGTCGGCGATCGGCCGCGGCCTCATGGCTGCCGCCGACGCAGCCGAATCGGGAGAGCGTCGCGGGGCGGTCCTGGAAGACCTGGTCGCGTCGGAGATCGGCCCCGAGCCCGAGCTGCGCCTCGACTACGTCACCCTCGCCGCCACCGCAGACTGCTCCCGCATCGAAACGCTCGATCGCGACGCCTTTCTCGCCACGGCGGTTCACGTCGGCCCGACGACGCTCATCGACAACATCCATCTCGAGCGTGCCGGCGGCGGCTTCACGGCCGATCGCGGGGTCGTGCTCGACCGGCCGTCCGTTCTCGAGGAGACCACCTGATGCTCCTGGCGCTCGACATCGGCAACACCCAGACCGCTCTCGGCCTCTACGACGTCGACAGCCTGGTCGGGCACTGGCGGCTCACGACCATCGCCGACAGGACGGCGGACGAGCTTCGCCTCTGGCTCACCGGGCTCCTCGAGCTCGAGGGGTTCGACCCGTCCGACGTCACCGGCGTGGCGGTGTCGAGCGTCGTCCCCAAGATCACAGGCACGTTCCGCATGGTGGCATCGAAGCTGACGAGCGGTCCGGTCGTCGTCGTCGAGCCGGGCACCAAGACGGGAATGCCGATCCTGATCGACAACCCTCGGGAAGTCGGCGCCGACAGAGTGGTCAACGCCGTGGCAGGCAGGGAGAGGTACGGGGCGCCGGTGATCGTCGTCGACTTCGGGACGTCGACGAACTTCGACGTCGTCGGCCCCGGAGGCGAGTACCTCGGCGGGTCGATCGCCCCGGGGCTCGAGATCTCGACCAACGCGCTCATCTCGGGGGCTGCGGCGCTACGCAACGTCGAATTCGTGCCCCCGCGCGCCGCCATCGGCAAAGGCACCGTGGAGGCGATCCAATCGGGAGCCCTCTACGGGCACGCCGGCCTCGTCGACGGGATCCTCGAGCGGCTCGTCGCCGAGGTGGGGGGAGAGCCGGCGAGAGTCGCCACCGGAGGGCTTGCATCTACCATCGTCCCCCATTGCCGCACCGTCGAGGTCATCGACGAGTTCCTCACGCTCGACGGCTTGCGAATGATCTACGAGCGCAATGTGGACGAGGGATGAGCGACACGCCACAGACGAACGACAGCGTCGTCGACGAGACGGTCGGGCTGGCCGATCATCCGCTCACCGCCGGGAGGCTCGAGAAGCACCAGCGGGCAGCGTCGGCGTACCCGTACCGCTTCGAGCGGACGGCGACGGCCGCCGGGCTCCACGAGCGGTTCGCAGGGCTGGGCCCGGCGGAGGCGACGGGGGTCACCGCCACGGTTGCGGGACGCCTCGTGCTGCTGCGGTCGTTCGGGAGGCTCGTCTTCGCCACCCTTCAGGACGGCATGGGTCGCATCCAGCTCCTGGCGGACGAGTCCGAGCTCGACGATTTCCCGGCCTTCGCCGAGCTCGACCTGGGTGACTGGGTGGGGGCGAGCGGCGAGGTGGTCACGACCAAGAAGGGCGAGCTCTCGGTGAGGGTGAAGGACTTCACGCTGCTCCAGAAGAGCTTGCGACCCATGCCGGACAAGTACCACGGCCTCGCCGACATCGAGCTGCGGAGCCGGAGGCGCTATCTGGACCTCATCGTCAACGAGGAGTCGCGCAATGTGGCGTTGGCGCGGGCAGCCATCGTGTCCGGGCTGCGCCGGGAGTTCGAGGGTCGCGGCTACGTCGAGGTGGAGACCCCGGTGCTCACGCCGCTGGCGACCGGAGCGCTGGCCGAGCCTTTCGCCACCCACCACAACGCCCTCGACATGGACATATACCTGCGGATAGCAACCGAGCTCTACCTGAAGCGCCTCATCGTCGGGGGCATCGAGAAGGTGTTCGAGATCGGCCGGATCTTCCGCAACGAAGGGATCGACTCGACCCACAACCCGGAGTTCACGATGCTCGAGTCGTACGAGGCGTATGCCGATTACGGCGACGTCGCCGTGATGGTCGAGCAGATCTTCGCGGCCATCGCCGAGAGCGTGACAGGCTCGACCGCCATCACGTACCAGGGCGAGGCGATCGACCTCTCCCCGCCGTACCGACGGGTGCGCATGGCCGACGTGGTGGCCGAGAGGGTCGGCGTCCCGGTGTCGTTCGAGGCGCCCCTCGACGAGGTGCGCAGCCTGGCGACGAGCCACGGTATCGAGCCGCAGGCGCATTGGGGGCACGGCAAGCTCATCGAGGCTCTCTTCGACGAGCTCGTCGCCGACGACCTCGTTCAGCCGACGTACGTGATGGACCATCCGAAGGAGGTCTCCCCTCTGGCCCGGGAGCACCGCCACGACCCGAACCTCACCGAGAGATGGGAGCTCTTCATCGCCGGGAGCGAGTACGCCAACGCCTTCTCGGAGCTGAACGATCCCCTCGACCAGCGCCGACGCTTCGAAGCGCAGGCGATGTTGCGCCGGGCGGGCGACGCCGAGGCTCACCCCGTCGACGAGGACTACCTCCTCGCCCTCGAGCATGGGATGCCGCCGACCGGAGGGCTCGGTATAGGCGTCGACCGGCTCGTGATGCTGCTCACCGATCAGCACCACATCCGGGACGTGATCCTCTTCCCGCTGCTGCGACCCGAGGCCTGACCCCGGACGGGGCGCGTCGTCGCCTCGTTCGACGCGAGACCGGGCTCTCCGGTCACGTCCTCGCCAGGTCGACCCGGTCGAGGAGATATCGGTCGAGGGTGTGGAGCACTGCGACGAGGCGGCGATCTTCGAGACCACGGATCGCATCCTCAGCTCGTCTCAGCCTGTCGGTCGCTTCGTCCAAGACCACGTCGACGTGCCCGCCGGAGACGACGAGACGGATCACCCGCTCCACAGCCACCGGCTCGTACGGGCCGCCTCCCATGAGGAGCGATCGAATCTCGCGCCCCGAAGCTCCCGCCATGGCGTGGAGCACGGGGAGCGTGAAGGTGCCTTCGACGATGTCGGACCCGGCGGGCTTACCGAGGAACTCGGCGTCCGCCACGATGTCGAGGACGTCGTCCGCCAGCTGGAAGACGACCCCCATCTCCCACGCCCAGGCGCTGATCGCCTCGACGGCGTCCCGGTCGGCGTCGGCGGTGAGCGCACCGAGCCTCGCCGACGTTCTGATGAGGCTGGCGGTCTTGCCCTCGATGACCCGGTAGTAATCCTCGGGGCCGTGGTCGACGCTCCCCTCGAGCTGGAGCTCGAGCACCTGGCCCTCGCAGAGGACGGCGTATGTGTTGGCGATGAGAGCCACCGCCTCCTCGCCGAGAGGAGCCGCCACCTCGGATGCCCTCGCCAGCAGGAAGTCGCCACCGAGGATCGCCGCGGTGTTGTCCCATTTGGCATTGACCGAGGCGACGCCGTGGCGGGTGGCGGCGTTGTCGATGACGTCGTCGTGGTAGAGAGATCCGGCGTGGACCAGCTCGACGGCGACGCCTGCCTCGACCGGGCCGTCGCCGTCCGACGGGCCGAGCTCGCCGGCGACTTGGGCGAGCAGCGGCCGGTATCTCTTGCCCCCTGCGATGATCAGGTGCTGCGCGATCTCGGTGAGGAACGGGTTGTCCGCCTCGGTGACGTCGAGGAGGCGCCGCTCGACGGCGGCGAGCCGGTCCCACACCCGGTCGATGGGAACGAGGTCTCGCAGGATGGGAGCATCCATGCAGGACATGGTATACCGGGGCAGGATCGTGGTTCGGGCCGATGGCATACCGGCGGCCTGCGATCTGTTCTACACAACGGCGTGCAAGCTGCCGAAAGAGAAGGGCATGCGGACCGACATGGCACAACGAGGTCTAGACAGGACCCCTGGCTATACTCCGCAAGGCGCCCGATCGGATCGGTGCGCCACAGTTTTCTTGGGGTGATGAGCGAGTGTTTGAACGGTTCACCGACAGGGCCAGACGGGTGGTCGTCCTCGCGCAGGAAGAGGCTCGACTGCTCAACCACAACTACATCGGCACCGAACACATCCTGCTCGGGCTGATCCACGAGGGAGAGGGCGTCGCAGCCCGCGGCCTCGAGAGCCTGGGGATCAACCTCGAGGCGGTGCGCAACCAGGTGGTCGAGACCATCGGCCAGGGCTCGCAAGCGCCCACCGGCCACATCCCGTTCACCCCGAGGGCGAAGAAGGTCCTGGAGCTGTCGCTGCGCGAGGCATTGCAGCTCGGGCACAACTACATCGGCACCGAGCACATCCTCCTCGGTCTGATCCGCGAGGGCGAAGGCGTCGCCGCCCAGGTCCTCCAGAAGCTCGGCGCAGAGCTCCACAAGGTGCGCCAGACGGTCATCCAGCTGCTTTCCGGTCCGCAAGCCGAGGAGACGGGTGGCGGCCACCCGGGCGGATCCGGCAGGGGCTCGTCTTCCGAGAGCTCGCCGGGCGGCTCCACGGTGCTCGACCAGTTCGGGCGCAACCTCACCCAGCTCGCCAGGGACCGCAAGCTCGACCCCGTGATCGGCCGCGCCGACGAGATCCAGCGCGTCATGCAGGTGCTCAGCCGCCGCACCAAGAACAACCCGGTCCTCATCGGAGAGCCGGGCGTCGGCAAGACGGCGATCGTCGAAGGGCTCGCCCAGAAGATCGTCCACAACGACGTGCCCGACACGCTCACCAACAAGCACCTCTACACGCTCGACCTCGGGGCGCTGGTGGCGGGGTCTCGCTACCGCGGCGACTTCGAGGAGCGGCTCAAGAAGGTGCTGAAGGAGATCCGCACCCGCGGCGACATCATCTTGTTCATCGACGAGATCCACACCTTGGTGGGCGCCGGGGCTGCGGAGGGGGCCATCGACGCCGCCTCGATCCTCAAGCCGATGCTGGCCAGAGGGGAGCTGCAGACCGTTGGTGCCACGACGCTCGAGGAGTACCGCAAGTACCTGGAGAAGGACTCGGCATTGGAGCGCCGCTTCCAGCCGATCCAGGTCGAGGAGCCGACCGTGGCAGATACGATCAAGATCCTCGAGGGCCTCAGGCCGAGCTACGAGGACCACCACAAGGTCCGCTTCACGGACCAGGCGCTCGTCAACGCCGCCAACCTCGCAGACCGGTACATCGCCGATCGTTTCCTGCCCGACAAGGCCATCGACCTGATCGACGAGGCGGGCAGCCGCATGCGGCTACGCCGGTCCGACCTCCCTCCCGAGGTCAAGGAGATCGACGACCAGGTCTCCCGGGTCCGCGAGGACAAGCGGGACGCCGTGCAAGCGCAGCAGTTCGAGCGTGCCGCCCAGCTGCGCGATCGGGAGCGACAGCTCCTCGCTGAGCGGGCTGAGCGCGAAGCCTCGAGTCTCGGAACGATGGCCGGATACACGTCGGTCATCGACGAGGAGGAGATCGCAGAGGTCCTCGCCCAGTGGACCGGGATCCCCGTTCATCGCCTCACGGAGGAGGAGACAACCAAGCTCCTCAACATGGAGGTCGAGCTGCACAAGCGCATCGTCGGCCAGCACGACGCCATCGAGGCGGTCTCCAAGGCCATCCGGAGGACCAGGGCAGGGCTCAAGGATCCGAAGCGCCCCGCCGGTTCGTTCGTGTTCCTCGGCCCGTCAGGCGTCGGGAAGACCGAAACCGCCAAGGCGCTCGCCGACTTCCTCTTCGGTGACGACGACGCCCTGATCCAGATCGACATGTCCGAGTACATGGAGAAGCACGCCGTCAGCAGGCTCGTCGGCTCGCCCCCCGGCTACGTCGGGTACGACGAGGGCGGCCAGCTCACGGAAGCGGTCAGGCGCAAGCCATTCTCCGTCGTGCTCTTCGACGAGATCGAGAAGGCTCACCCCGACGTCTTCAACATCCTCCTGCAGATCCTCGAGGACGGCAGGCTGACGGACTCGCAGGGACGCACCGTCGACTTCAAGAACACCGTGATCATCATGACGTCGAACTTGGGCACCGCCGAGCTCCGCAAGAAGGCGATCGGTTTCGCCAACCAGTCGGATGCCCTCGACTACCTCCAAATCAAGGACAAGGTGATGGACGCCCTCAAGGGCCACTTCCGTCCCGAGTTCCTCAACCGCATCGACGAGATCATCGTGTTCCACGAGCTGACCCTGGACGAGGTCAAGCAGATCGTCGACCAGATGCTGGGACGGGTGAGAGCCCAGCTCGAGTCGCAGGCGCTCGATCTCGTCCTCACGGAGGACGCCAAGGAGATGCTCGCCAAGAAGGGCTACGACCCGCAGCTGGGCGCCAGGCCGCTCCGGCGGGCGATCCAGCGACTTCTCGAAGACCCGCTGTCGGAGAAGGTGCTGTACAAGGAGTTCACCGCCGGTTCGACGGTGCTGGTCGACGCAGACCAGGACGACGGCGAGCGGCTGGCCTTCAACGCGGTCGAGATGCCCGACCAGCCCCCCGTCGAGCTCGCCGACCAGGGCTGATCCGGAAGCGGATCCGACACCAGCTACTGCGAGAGACGCTCGTGCCGACGGCACGCAAGCGGCGTCCGGCGTTGCAGCAAGACCCCTCTCAGCGAACAAGCCGCCCGCGAACTGGGTACACTCGCGTGCATTCCGCCCCCAGTAGAGGGCGGGTATTCACTCACGCAAGTGAAGGGGTTATCACACATGTTCGCAGGGCTAAGACGGCGAGGCGCGCTGGTAGCGCTCCTCTTCGCGTTTGCTCTTCTGGTCGCAGCGTGTGCCGAGTCGGACTCGAGCACGACGACGACATCGGCGGCGCCCGGCACGACGGCCGCTCCGACGACGACGGCTCCTCCGTCGACGACGGCGCCTCCGGAGACCACGACGCTCCCGCCGCCACCGGAAGGCAACACGGTGCTGGCGTGCCAGGTGTCGGACGTCGGCGGAATCGACGACAAGAGCTTCAATCAGTCAGCGTGGAAGGGTTCCCAGGACGCCGCCGCCGAGCTCGAGGGGGTGTCGATCGAGTTCCTGGAATCCCAGGATGCGGCCGACTACCGGCCGAACATCGACGCCTTCATCAACCAGGGCTGTGACGTCATCCTGACGATCGGCTTCTTGCTGGCGGCAGACACCGCGGCCGCCGCGGCGGACAACCCGGAGCAGCTGTTCGGGATCGTCGACCAGGCGCCCGGGCCGTTCGAGCCATGGGCGGATGCCTCGGGCACCATGCTCGCCGACTATCTCAACGTGCGCGGCATCACGTTCGAGACCGACGAGGCGGCGTTCCTGGCCGGCTACCTGGCAGCAGGGATGTCCGAGAGCGGTGCAGTGGGCACCTACGGCGGCCTCCCGATCCCGCCGGTGACGATCTTCATGGACGGCTTCGTCCGCGGGGTGGCCCGCTACAACGAGGTGAACGGCACCTCCGTGCAGGCGCTCGGATACGACGTAGAGACCGGTGACGGTCTGTTCACGAACAACTTCGAGAGCCAGGACGACGGAAGGGCGTTCACGCAGACGCTCATCGACAACGGCGCAGACATCGTGCTGCCCGTCGCCGGCCCCGTCGGGAACGGCACGGCTGCGCTGTGCGCCGAGACCTCGGCCTGCATGATGATCGGCGTCGACGCCGACTGGTTCGAGACCGCCCCCGAGTACGGCGCCATCTACCTGACGTCCGTGCTCAAGAACATCGACGTTGCCGTGTTCAACACGATCAACAACGTCCTGGTGCTCGGCGGTATCGGTAACTCATACATCGGCACGCTCGCCAACGATGGTGTCGGGCTGGCCCCGTTCCACGACGTCGCCGTGCCGCAAGAGCTGGCCGACGCCGTCGCGGCGGAACAGGCCGCCATCATCGCCGCAGGGAGCCTCGAGGCGTACCTCGAGGCGCTGGCGGCGCCGGAAGAGGGCTGATCCGCAGCGAGCCTCGGCTCGCGATATCGAGGGGAGAGGGGCCTGCGGGCCCCTCTCCCGCGTCGCTGGTGCCCGCGAGGCCGGGGCGCCCAGCCTCGGGCTGGCCGGCGACATCGGAAGGACCCGCTCGTCTAGTCTGCCGCCCGCACCGCAGGCACGAGATGAGGGGAGCACGCGCCGGTGGCGACGCTCGAGCTGAAGGGCATCACGAAGCGCTTCCCCGGCGTGCTCGCCAACGACCGTGTCGATCTCAAGGTCAGCTCAGGCGAGATCCTCGGTTTGCTCGGCGAGAACGGCGCCGGCAAGACGACCCTGATGAACATCCTGTACGGGCTGTACGGCGCCGACGAGGGCGAGGTGCTCATCGACGGTGAGCCGCAGCACTTCTCCGGTCCCGGGGATGCCATCGCGGCCGGTATCGGGATGGTTCACCAGCACTTCATGCTCGTGCCGGTCTTCTCGGTGACGGAGAACGTCGTGCTCGGCGTCGAGCCGACCCGGGGCGCCGGGGTGCTCGACCTCAAGAAGGCGAGCGCCGAGGTGAAGGAGATCTCCCACAAGTACGGGCTGGCCGTCGACCCGGACGCGGTCATCGAGGACATCCCGGTGGGCCTCCAGCAGCGGGTCGAGATCATCAAGGTGCTGTTCCGCGAGGCGGCGATCCTCATCTTCGACGAGCCGACGGCTGTGCTCACGCCGCAGGAGGTCAACGAGTTCTTCGGGATACTGCGCTCGCTGCGCGACGCAGGCAAGGCGATCATCTTCATCACGCACAAGCTGAAGGAGGTGCTCGAGGTCGCAGACAGGATCGCGGTGCTGCGGCGCGGGTCCAAGGTAGGCGAGACGGTGCCTGCTGAAGCAACCGAGGCCGGCCTCGCCGCCCTGATGGTCGGCCGCCCCGTCGAGCTGGTCGTGAGGAAGGACGAGGCCACCCCGGGCGATCCGGTGCTCACCGTCCAAGACCTCGTCGTCCTCGACGACAGGCAGCACCCCGCCGTCAAAGGGATCTCGTTCGAGGTGCGCCGGGGTGAGATCGTCGGCGTTGCCGGGGTCCAGGGCAACGGGCAGACCGAGCTGGTCGAGGCCATCACCGGGCTGCGCGATGTGACTGCAGGCCACGTCTACATCGGCGGCAAGGACGTGACCGACGCTTCGCCGCGTGAGATCCACGAGGAGAACGTGGCGCACATCCCCGAGGACAGGCAGCGAAGCGGTCTCATCATCGGGTTCACCGTCACCGAGAACATGGTGCTGGACGGGTACTACTCACGCCCGTACTCACGCGGCATCGTGATGGACTGGGACGAGGCGAGGAAGCGAGCGGAGGAGCTCGTCGAGCAGTACGACGTCAGGACGCCGAGCATCGAGCTGCCGGCGAGCACGCTCTCGGGGGGGAACCAGCAGAAGGTGATCGTCGCCCGCGAGTTCGGTCGCGACGTCAAGCTCGTCATCGCCTCGCAACCGACTCGAGGCATCGACGTCGGGTCGATCGAGTACATCCACGAGCGTTTCGTCGAGGAGCGAGACAACCGGGCGGGCCTCCTGATCGTGTCGACGGAGCTCGACGAGGTCATGGCGGTCGCCGACCGCATCATCGTGATGTTCGCAGGCGAGATCGTCGCCCAGTATCAGGGCGGGAGCGTCACCGCAGCCGAGATCGGGCTGGCGATGGCGGGGGCGAGCCGATGAGCGACCGCCCCGACGGCGCAGCCGACTCTCCGGGGTTCATCGAGGATCTTCTCGGCACGCGACTCGACTGGAGACGGGCCGTTCTCGTCCCCGTGCTCGCCATCCTCCTCGCCCTGATGGTCAGCGCCGTGATCATCGTGGTCTCCGACATCGACCTCTGGCAGAACCCGAGCTTCGACCAACTCGGCGACACCCTCGATCAGGCACGCGACGCTCTCTCGGCGCTCTTCATCGGATCGTTCGGCTCTCTGCGGGCGTTCTCGTCGACGCTCGAGTTCGGAGCTCCGCTGATCTTCGCAGGCCTGGCGGTCGCCATCGGGTTCCACGCAGGGCTGTTCAACATCGGCGCCGAGGGGCAGATGCTGATGGGCGGGATGGCTGCGGTGGCGCTCGGGATCACCTTCGACCTGCCGATCTACTTGAACCTCCCTCTCGCCCTCGTCGGCGGGGCGATCGGGGGAGGGATCTGGGGAGGCATCGCCGGCTGGCTGCGAGCGAAGACGGGTGCCCACGAGGTCGTCACGACCATCATGCTCAACTCGATCGCAGGGCTCGCCGTGGTCTGGATGCTCTCCACATCGTTCTTCCAGCCTGCGGGGAGGCAGGACCCGGTCTCCAGGGACATCGCGACCTCGGCGCGGCTGCCGAGGCTGCTCGGCTTCCTCGACCGGTCGGACCTGCGGGTCCATTTCGGAATCATCCTCGCTCTGATCGCCGCCTACGGCATCTACTGGCTGCTGTTCAAGTCGACGATCGGCTTCGAGTTCAGGGCGGTCGGCGCCAACCCGGACGCCGCCCACTACGCCGGCATGAGGGTGACCACCATCTACGTCTCCGTCATGTTCCTCTCCGGCGCCCTGGCCGGGCTGGCCGGCATGAACCAGATCAACGGGCTCCTCTTCAGAGCGAGCCCCGGTTTCTCTGCGGGGATCGGCTTCGATGCCATCTCGCTCGCCCTGCTCGGGAGGTCGCATCCCGCAGGCGTCGTCGCGGCGGGCCTGCTGTTCGGGGCACTGCGAGCCGGCGGTCTCGACATGCAGGTCGTGACGGACGTCCCGATCGACCTGATCGCCGTCATCCAGGCGCTCGTGGTCGTGTTCATCGCCGCCCCGGCGCTCATCAGGGCGATCTTCCGGGTGCGCACCGGCGAGGGGACGGGCCAGGTCACAAAAGGCTGGGCGTCATGACGGCCGTGGCGACGAACCCAGACGCGATTCCGGCCCGCACGACCGCCGAGATCCGCAGGTCGCGCTATCTCGCCATCACGTACCTGGTGCTGGCGGCGTTCGTGCTGTTCTACTTCGCCAGGTGGAGCCGCGACCTCGGCAACTTCACGTTCAGTCTCGCCAGGCCGACCGATCCGTCGCTGCCCGACCTGACGCTGTCGACCGGTCGGGTGACGCTGTTCTGCGGGATCGCTCTGGCGGTGCTCGGCGGCTACCAGCTCGTCAGAGGGTTTGGGAGGCGAGAGAACCTGGTGCTCGCCCTCGGCCTCGTCATCTTCATCTTCGCCTTCCTGGCGTGGGCGACCGGTCAGAGTTCCCTCGGGGCGTTCAGCATGGTCGGAATGCTCAAGGCGACGATCGTACGCAGTGTCCCGATCACGCTCGGGGCACTCGCCGGCGTGATGTCGGAACGGGTGGCTGTCATCAACATCGCCATCGAGGGCCAGTTACTCGCCGGCGCCTTCGTCGGGGCCGTGGTGGCCTCCCCGCTCACGGAGCCCGACGACCGCCTGTTACTCGGCGCCCCCCTCGGGAGCTGGGTGGGGGTGTTGGCCGCCGTTCTGGTCGGAATGCTCCTGGCGTGGGTGCTCGCCGTGCTGGCGATCCGATACGTCGTCGACCAGATCATCGCAGGCGTCGTCATCACGATCTTCGTCGGGGGCCTTACGTCGTTCTTGTCGCTGCGGTGGCTCGCCGAGAACAGCGGCCTCAACCAGGCGCCGATCTACAAGCCGCTCGGCATCCCGCTGCTCAGCCGGATACCGCTCATCGGGCCGATCCTGTTCGACCACAACATCTTCGTGTTCGGGGCGTTCATCTTCGTGGCGCTGTTGACGTTCCTCCTCTTCAGGACGAGGTGGGGCCTGCGGGCGCGTGCGGTCGGCGAGCACCCCAAGGCGGCCGACACCGTCGGCGTCAACGTCTACAGGACTCGCTACCTCAACGTCATCCTCGGTGGGGCCATCGCAGGCTTCGGCGGCGCCTTCTTCACCCTCGGGTCGGTCGGGCGTTTCGACGAGAACATGACGAACGGCCGGGGCTTCATCGGGCTGGCCGCGATGATCTTCGGCAGGTGGCACCCGGTCGGGGCGATGGCGGCCGGGCTGGTGTTCGGGTTCGCCGACGCCCTCTCGCAGACGCTCGGCATCCTCCAGACGGGCATTCCGTCGGAGTTCCTGGGCATGGCTCCGTTCATCGTGACGATCCTCGTGGTCGCCGGCCTGGTTGGTAGGGCCAGGCCGCCCGCCGCCGACGGTCAGCCGTACGTGAAGGAGTAGCGGCTGTCTCAGCCGGCCGTCGCTCCGAAGAACCGAACGCATTGCAGGGCGAGCTCGGAGAACGGGGCGTTGTCGTTGACCGCCTCCGCCGGGTACGTCGATCTCACCTCGAGCGTGACCAACGTGGTGTTGAGGCTGGCGATGGCGACGCTCTGCGGCTCGTTGACGTCCCGGAGCGTCCCCACCGTCTCCGTCCCGAGGTCGTCGACGGTGATAACGAAGTCCTTGATCCTGAAGTTCAACTTGAACTTCGTGTTGTCGACGAGGTTCTGCAGCTCGATGTCCCTGATCTGCACCGGCTGGGCGAATCGGAAGGTGAGCACAGCGTTGACCCCGCGAGCACTCTGGTCGTTCCAGTACTTCTCGTCGTCGGTGCAGTCGAGGAGTTTGTCCGGCTCGTAGCCCGTGAGATGCGAGCTCGCCTCGACCGATGTCGGCCGCAACTCGGTGAACTCGAAATCGGTCGTCGTGGTGGTGGCGATCGTGGTCGTCGTGACCTGGGCATTCGGCTCCCCCCTCGTCAGGTTGAAGGCGATCGTGATGATGGCGACGATCCCGACAACGACGGCCAAGACGCTCAGTGCCCTGCCCCCGGGAGTGGTCCTGACGGCGGGCGGTGGGGCGACCGGGAGTGGACTCTTGCCGAGGCGGGCGCCGCACTGCTCGCAGTGGCGATTCTGAGGGGGATTGGCGGCACCGCAGCTCGGGCAGTTGAGCGGCGTGGAAACGGGGGAGGGCGGCTGCTGGCTGGGAGGCGGGACATCCTCGGGCGGCGCATCGGCGGCCGGACCTTCCTCGAGCTCGAAGGGCTCGAAGAGGTCGTCGAACTGGTCTTGGTCGGGCCCGTTGTCCACTCTCGAGTTCCTCGTTCGGGGTGCCGCGCCCCCCGATGACGCCAGAACGGCAGCACACGCGGCGCGGTTATTGTGCCACGGATGACATTCATCGTCGCGGTACGCGAGGTGGAGGGCTGGACCGCGACGAACCTCCTCGGAGGCCTCTTGCTCCTGGGCATCGTTGCATTCGGCCTCGTGTGGGCGATCAGGCGTTTCCTGCGCGGCTGAAGCCCTGCGGGCTTCTCGTCACACCCGTTTCTTACCCTCTCCCGAGAACGAGTGAGAGGTTGGAGGCAATGCCTTACGTGTGCCGCAGCTGCGACTACCGAGCGGCGAGGTGGATGGGCTTCTGCCCGGACTGCAAGGCGCAGGACGCCCTGGAGCACGGCGCCGCCACCGGTCGCCGAGCCACGCCTTCGATGTTGCGGGACGTCGTCAGCACCGTCCCTCCTCGCCGGCTCGCCAGCGGGGTCGGCGAGTTCGACAGGGCGGTGGGAGGGGGCCTCGTTCCCGGCACGGCGGTCCTCGTCGGGGGCGAGCCTGGAGTCGGGAAGTCGACGCTCCTCCTCCAAGTGGCGGCCGGGGTGGCGGCCACGAGCGGTGTCGTCGTCGCCGCCGCCGAGGAGTCGCCTGAACAAGTGGCGCGCCGGGCGGAGCGGCTCGGCCTGGGTGGCGCCGAGGTGGGCATCGTCGCCGTCACGGACGTCGCTGAGATCGTCGGCATCATCGAGGCGGATCGGCCGGGCCTGGTCGTGGTCGATTCGATCCAGACCGTCACGAGCGACGACGTCGACGGCTCCGCAGGGGGCGTGGCCCAGGTGCGGGAGTCGGCGGCGGCTCTGATCTCGGCTGCGAAGCGCTCCGGGACGTGCCTCATCCTCGTCGGGCACGTGACGAAGGACGGCCACCTCGCAGGCCCCAAGCTGCTCGAGCACATGGTCGACGTCGTCTGCGCCCTCGAAGGCGACGATCCGGGAGGACTCCGCTTTCTCCGGTCTCTGAAGAACCGCTTCGGCTCCGTCGACCAGTCGGGCGTGTTCGAGATGCGCGATTCGGGTCTGGCGGGCATCGACGACCCGAGCCGGCTCTTCATGGCCGATCGGGATCCGTCCTCGACGGGGTCGGTGCTCTTCCCCGCAGCCCAAGGCCGTCGCGTGTTCATCGTCGAGGTCCAGGCGCTCGTCGCGTCGACGTCGTCTCCGCAGCCGAGGCGGTCGGTGAAGGGACTGGAGCCCGCCCGGGTCAGCCAGCTGCTGGCCGTGCTGGCGCGCCACGGCGGCATCTCGCTCGACAGTCACGAGGTGTACGTCGGCGT
>Ga0214471_10000417_pt1 | contig 37144 bp, 41 predicted proteins | sample RVTome_5_FD_207665 | JGI IMG/M metagenome (GOLD analysis project Ga0214471, IMG submission 207665) | Soil microbial communities from uranium-contaminated site in the Upper Colorado River Basin, Wyoming, United States - RVT142D155 | ecosystem: Environmental > Terrestrial > Soil > Contaminated >... | reverse complement strand
TTTTCTTCTTCCTATGTACGCGAGTCACATGTGGGACAGATGTGGCATCAAGCTAAATCTGTACCTGTCATGCAATTGCGACTGCTGTGTCAATAATTTTGGGATAGGCTCTAAGTCAATAATTTATCAGATTTCACTACAGGGAGCAGCATGGCGGGCCAAACTTCTCTAGATCACCATTGATGATTCTGATGCCAACAGGTTAGATTAACTGCATAGTACTTGCAACAATCCCATAAGAGACGAAGTAATTCGCAGTACCATATCCCTTTACTAGGATAATCAAGTTCCGGTACTATATTCCTACTAGGGTTTTATAGTACCCTTTGTTTATCTGCAGATGACATGAAGAGGGGAATGAAGGATCTAAGTTCTACTATCTGCGGGGTCTCAGGCCTACTCGCAATTACCGGTGCGCTTTTTGCCATAGTGTTCTTGATAGGAGGTTCGTTTAATCAAAAGGCATATGCAGTTGGAGGTGCGCTTGATCAGTTACTTTGCGAGTCATTCCCGGGCCCCGGAGTTTGGACTGGCGGCAATACCTGTACTATTACCACAGGAATTACAATTGGATCAGGGGAGACCCTGACTGTTCCGTCCGGTGTCATCCTTGTTGTTAACAATGACGGTACTGCCGGTCAGGAAGTCGGAATCACTAATGAGGGGACCATCGCGATCGAAGCCTCCGGCACCGTGAACGTGACTAATAGCGGCGACTTCAGCACCGGCATCGACAACTCCGGCACCCTCACCAACTCTGGCACTTTGACTGTGGCTAATAGCGGCATCATCAGCACCGGCATCCGCAACGACGGCACCTTTACAAACTATGAAGAAGTGAACGTGATTAATACCGGCCAGGTTGGCATCCACAACGGCCTCGGCTCCTCCTTCACCAACTCTGGCACGCTTACTGTTGCTAATAGCGGAGCGAGGGGCATCCTCGGCACCGGCGGTACTACCTTCGAAAACACAAACTCCGGGACGGTGAACGTGATTAATACCGGCCTGACTGGCATCTTTATGGAGGGTAGCAGCAACACCATTACAAACTATGGAGAGGTGAATGTGGAAAATAGCGCGGGTGATGGCTTCCAGAGCGAAGGCACGTTTGATAACACAAACTCCGGGATAGTGAACATTAGCAATAGCGGTGGGACGGGCATCTACAACTCCGACATCATCACCAACTCTGGAACTATGACAATAAGCAATAGCGGCGACAGCTTAGGCATTTTCAACAATCTCGGCACCCTCACCAATACAGACTCCGGAAGTTTGAATGTCAGTAATACCCTTTTTAGTAGCACCGGCATCCTCAACTCCGGGAACATAGAGAATTTCGGTCCGTTGACGGTGACTAATAGCGGCAGCGATAACACAGGAATCTTTAACAAAGAAGGGACACTCACCAGCTCTGGAACTATCACAATAAGCAATAGCGGAGAAGATACTAGAGGTATTCAGAACGGCACATTTGGCCTTCCGGGAACATTTACCAACTCTGGCAGTATTGCAATAAGCAGTACTGGCACAACTAGCGCAGGCATCGAAAACCTGGAGGGTACGTTCACCAACGAGAGCACTGGGAGTATCGTTGTGAGTAATAGCGACGGAGGAAGCGGCATCCATAGTCAAGATATCATCACCAACTCTGGAGACATTTCGATAGGTAACAGCGGGCCCAGCTTTGGTATATTCAACATCGGCGGTTTCTTCACCAACGAGAGCACTGGCAGTATTACGATAAGCAATAGCGGCGCCTTTAGCGAGGGAATCGACATCAACGGCGGCGCCAGCCTCATCAATGCAGGTAGCATTTCCGTCGCCAATACCGCGGGCAACGGCATCGTCAATTTCCAATCACTCCGCAATTCCAATATCCTTGATATTAACTCCGGCGGCATCGTCAGCAACTATGAGGACTTACTCAATGAAGACGCGGGTGTTATCAACGTTCACGGCTTTTTCAACAACATCGCTGGTAGTGATATAGTAAACGACGGTCACATTATCATCTTTTCAGGTGGCGAGATGGATAATGCCGGCACCATAGACAACGAATTCGGATCAATTATCAAGAAATGTGGAGGCACCTACAACGGCACTCTTCCAACTGGCAAGGCTATTGCGGAAGAGGTCTGTGACACCATTGCACCCGACACCAAAATCACAGGTGCGTTTGATGGCAAGGGCGTTCAGCTCAAAACCACTCCAAAGAAAATAGCTACGACTACCTCGACAAGTGCGAAATTCTTCTTCAACGGCTCTGACAACATTGGAGTGCAAAAGTACCAGTGTAGCCTAGATGGAGCACAGTTCACAGACTGTACAAGCGGAGTGTCATACACTGACCTTCAGAAGGCAATAGAACACACATTCGAAGTCAAGGCAATTGACACTTCAGGAAATGAGGACCCAACGCCTGCAAAATTCACATGGAAGATCAACCCTCCAAGACTGAAGTAAGGCAGTAGCAAGATAAGTTGGGAATAGAAGGTCCCAACCTCCACCCTCCCCACCCTCTTTCCTTCTTGGTTGCCGAGGGTGGTCAGCCAGAGATGGTATCTGTAGTCCCCATGTCAAAGGGAGGCTCAAAGATAGAGGCAGCAGGTGGGGTAATACCAGCAGCAAAAGGATTCCCATGGAGTAGAATGCCTACACTCACCAACACTGGTTCAGATATACCAAGCATGTCATCACAAGCAGAAATCATACCAATCAACATGGGTGGGGGGGGCAGTCGCGGTGGGGGAGGGAAAATCATCAACATTACAATCATCAATCAGGTAAGCGGTGGCTTGGTAGCAGAAAGGGAGGTCGTGCAGATCTCAAAAGACATGCTCATGCGAGAGCTTCGAGGTGCGGGGTTCGGGACTTGAGACTTACCGAAATGGCGTGCAATTCGTTAACAAGAGGTAACGAGTGGGTTGTGTGGCAGGTTTCTTAGTCCATATATTTATATTCGAAGCCTTCTATCCTATAAGTAGGCGATAGATATGCAGTCTGACAGTTCAATGTGTACGATTAAATTCAATGACGAAAATGAGAAAGCTAAGGCATTCTATGAACTTGTACACTCTAAGGCGCAATTTAGTGGTATAGGGAAGTACACATTCGTTATTTCTGAGAAAGACTGCAAACGACTTTCCAACAAAAATATAAGATACAAGAAAGTCGCCTAAACTTGGTGCCTGATCTCAAAGTAGAAGTCTTACTCCCACTATATTACAATCCCGATAGCAAAAGAAAGAGGATAAAGATAGAGGGAAGTAAGTATTCCAAAACCTATGATGATATTTCTAACAAATTCGGGGGATGTACTATGGACAATTCCCCACTTGTGGGTGGATGGCTCGACCCAAAGACTAAGAAACCAGTCAAAGACATAAGCAAGACTTACTGGGTTATCTGTAAGAAAACAAAGACTAACATCCAGTTTTTCAAGAAATTAAAGAAAAACCTAGAAGCCCGGTTCATGCAAGAAGAAATAATGATGTATTACATCCAGGTTCATAGATTCTAACGTCAAACTCCCAACATGAGCATCAGAAGTAAGGAAAGCGGCAAATTGATAGAATGCAAGTCAGGCTAGAGCTAGGAATTTCGGATGATCTAGATATGGTATATCATCGTTTTTCATAATTTCATCGAAGCAAGTCCTACAAAACGACTGATCATCAGTGATTCTCTGCTCCATGCTCAAGCTGTTGGAGTCTATGGGAGATTCACACGAGATACAGCGACGAGTCATAGCGCCTGCAGCTCGTCTAAAACTTCATTGATCAGGAGGGCTTCGACTGTAAGTTGTTTGTGCTTCTTGAGTATGCGATGCTTCAGGGTCCGTCTATAGGTCGGCTCGTATTTATCGACATTACCGTTCTTAAGATCCTGAATAAACTTGAGCTCTGCCTTGCTCAGCACCACCTTGCGTTCCAATTCCTGCATACTAATACATTTCTATTATCCGAAACATCCGTATTAAAGCATTGCGGTTTTCCGCAACATTTAATACAATGCGTTGCGGAATATAGAAACATGATGGCAACATCAGAAAGCGTTACGAAACCAATGGCGAAATCCTTCCTTGATTTCTTGGAGCAAGAGGGATTAATCGTAAGGACCACGAATGAAGCGGGCGAATGGGTCTATTCCTTAACGGAACAGGGGGAAGAGCATCTGTCAAAGCTGGAGGGGGTGTGGAGGGAAGGAAAATGAAAGCCAAGAAATCCCACATCGCGACTCTAAGAGGGCAGGAGGCGCTAAACTTACTCAAGGCCATGGAAAGCGATGGGTACCTGCAATACGAGGATCACTTGGTCAACGGCCGGCTGATAATGAAGATGTTCGCGGTGGACGGCTAGCCTAGGAGGATGGACTACCAATGAAACTAACCATTGATCTTCCAGACAACGCTTTCCTGACCTTGGACGACGTAGCGAGAGTATTGGGTCAGAGCCGCCAGGAATACGCCTTGGATATGATCTACGCGATGCTGGAATCCGACCTTGATGGCGAAAACGACCTACCTAAGAAAGCAGGCAAGGAAATTTGTGAGAGTTGTGTCTACAATCCCAAGGCGTGGAGAAAGGAGCCATGAAAAGCTCCCTTTCTTACGGCGTCACTGTCAACCGGGGGAACTACGAAAGCACCCGGATTGATTACTCGATACAATTCGACACTGCGAGCAAGACCCCCGAAGACGCGTATAAGGAAATAAGGGAGTTTGTCCAGTCTAGGGCTGTCTTGGAGAGAGCGAACGGTCCCAAATACTAACCAAGACAGAATAGAACTTTTTTCCATAGCTAATATCCGCCAGTCTTTTTAAGAAAGTCTAGTGTGCTAGGTATTTGCTATGAAGCTACAAGAACCAACTACTAAACTGGCAATTATTGCTATTGCGGCAGCAGTCGCCCTGTTAGGAGTTATAGCTATCTCCGCAGCTCAATCTGCAGATGCGTGGCACTCCTTGTTTGCGACCAAAAAGGAGTGTGTAAACTTCATGAAGACAGTCCTAGGCAATACCACAGCCCAAGCTCAGGTCATGTGCAATAAGGTAGTGCCACATTAGCCACCTGCAACTAATGTCAATAGTCATTCAACGACAGGGGTAGGTCAGTCCTAAAAACTGAAGTATGAGGCTAGAGTCCATGCCCGTTCTCTCCGTGTCTAGTCTTCATGTGAAGTTTATGCCAGTATTCGTTAGGCGATTCGTGTCCATAAGGATTATCAACGCTCCTGTAAAAAGCAACATCTTTAAATTTCTGTCGTACTCTTAGTTTCAGACGTTCTCCGGATTCTAAATTTCAGTCTGATTACAGACTTACTAACTAATCCCTAGCACATATTAACCTGACACCTTTAAGCAATTGGGTAGAAATTGCGCATAGTGCTAGTAGGCTTTGGCGTGGTGGGACAGAGTTTTGCCAAGCTGCTGCTCTCGCGCTCGGCAGACCTGTATAGCCAGCACGGCATCAAACCAAGGATCGTGGCCTGCGTCGATAATCGCGGTTCTGCCATATCCCCGGCAGGCCTAGACCTTGAGCGCCTACTCTTTGCAAAAAAGAAGGGTACAGTTGGCGCGTACGATAAAAGCGCAAGCAAGTTCGACGCGCTGCACGTCATAGAGAACGTCGACACCGAAGTCGTAATCGAGGCGACGCCCACCGACCTTTCCACGGGCGAGCCGGGCACGTCGCACATCATATCTGCCATGAGGACGGGCAAGCACGTCATAAGCGTTAACAAGGGGCCGCTTGCGCTTGCGTTTCCGTCATTGATAGAGCTGGCAAACTACAACGGCGTCATGTTCAGGTTCTCCGGAACCGTCGGAGGAGGGACGCCGATACTAGAATTTGCCAAGCGCTGCCTAAAGGGTGACAGGATAGTGTCCTTCCAGGGCATTCTGAACGGCACGACAAACTATATCCTCAGTAAGATGGAGGAAGGGTTAACGTACGAAAGCGCACTTGCTGACGCCAAGGAAAAGGGCTACGCCGAGGCTGTGCCGTCGCTTGACATCGACGGCTACGACGCGGCTGCGAAACTCGTCATCATGGCCAACTGGATAATGGGCATGAAAGTCACGATGAAAGATGTGGCAAGGACCGGGATCTCCGGCGTCAAGGTATCAGATGTCAAGAATGCGCAGTCGCGTGGCAACGCCATAAAACTGATAGCAGCGTGCGACAGCAGGCGCCTTGAAGTAAAGCCCACTGAAGTCTCGAAGAAGGACCCGATATGCGTGAACGGCACGCTTAACGCCGTGACATTCTCGTCGGAGCACTCGGGCCAGCAGACCATTATAGGGCGAGGCGCAGGGGGCATGGAGACTGCAAGCGCGGTATTGCGCGACCTCATTGAGATTCGCGACACTGTCTTTGAGCGCTATCTTTGTTGACGGGAGCACTATCCTGTAAAGCAAGTGCAACAAATTACATATAAATATCGGACTTGCATTAGAATTCCTATAATCCACTATGCAAATATCGGAATCAAAGGAGCCAAAATCTGAGGAAATTGCAGACATACTCTGCAACCAGTGTGAGGAGAGTCCCGCCGAGATATTCCAGGTCACGGGCGATTATTGTATAGAGTGCTGGCAGACGCTGACGCACACTAATGCGTGATTAAATAGGCTTTTGTGCTTCCCGCGATCTTAGTAAAGGGGGCTATTTAAATCGTCGATAACCGCGAAATTTCACCGCCAAAACTCCTTGAGACATTAGTCGGCGTGGACAAGTACACCAAAAGGTGCTGAAGGAACTCTGCTAAATCCCTCATATCCTCTGCACGCCAGCAACCGGGTTTCGTCTCCAAATACCCCGCCCAGCCTAATGCAGACTATTGAAAAAATAAGCTGCCAGTGGATTCGTTCCCTAGTGAATTACCAGAACTGGGCATGTAGCGCGTTCTGCGATCCCTCTTGAAACGCTGCCCAGCGCCTGAAGTTTAGCAAAACCGCTCAGACCAACACTTCCGACAACAATCAAGTCAACATTATTCTTTTCCGCATGTTCGAGAACCTTCTTAACAGGGTTACCAATTAGTACGACTGTTTCGATGTTAACCCCTGCCTGCTTATAGGGCATAGCTTTTAGTTTCAACATCTGCGTCACGTATTTTTGTGATTCCTCATAGACCATCCTTACGTGTTCGGTGAATGGTTGAGGCAATCCAGTTTCGGGAGACGTTGATGTATGGCCGATGAGTGGAAACATGGGTATTTCCTGGATTACGTGCAGTAAAATAATGCGACTGTTATGCACTCGTGCCAGATCCGCTGCATGTGCAAGGGCTTTTTCTGCGTGCATAGAAACGTCAAATGGGACTAGGATTTGCGCGTACATCACCTATTCACCTAGGTTCAAATAAATAAACATCAGTCGTCCCAATTTCAGCACTTACGAGAATATTCTGACGTACTTTATCATGACCTACGACATAACGTGAAAGCGGCTCGAATCCGTGCTCAATAGAGGGGGTTGTATTTTTCCTCGTCTATGAACCGGTCGGTTGATGGCAGAGAATAAGAATGACTTGCTTGTCGCTGAATACCACAATGGCTAATTATGTTAGTCTTGTGGGCATCGATGTCGTGGTAGGGTCCCAATCGAAATAGATGAACGAAAGCATAGACCCCTAGTCCTATCGATGACCAACGCCTAGCCTATCCTGAACCCTCCAAACGACACGCCGCTGTTTGATGTTGTTTCGGCGCGCTGGTTTATCCCAAGGATGTCTATCAACTCGCGCAGGTTCTTTGTCTGGAAGTAGACAGGGCCAGGGCCGGTGCACTCTGTCGCAAGCCCCTCGCCGCCCAGTATGGTCGTTTTCATCCCGCCCACCTTTGTCACGTTGTACCTGACGCTTTCACCGAGCGCGACTAGGTGGTAGTTGTCGACAGTCATCTTTTCGCCTACTGCTAGGTCACTCTGCATTATGCCGCCGTACGCGTTGGCAAAAAGCTCGCCCTGGCCGGTCACCTTTAGCATGAAAAACTCGGAGCCAAAAAGCCCTTTTGTAAAGCCCTGCCACTGGGTGTCAAGCATGACGCCCAAAGAAGACGCCACGTACGAGCCCGACTGGACGATAAAGCCTGCCCCGGGCTTTACGTCAAGGCGTACTATATCGCCTATGGGTGGGCCGGTTAGACCGACCGAGCAGTCGCCACGGGCCATAAAGTCGTTGATAAAGAACGACTCGCCACCAAGCGCAGTCACTTTTAATTTCTTGAGAAAGCCCCCTTCGCGCGTCCTAGTCTTTATTTCAATGTCGCCTTTCATGTACACCATAGCCCCCGACTCGGCAGTTATCTTCTCGCCTGCAGACATCTCGACTTCTAGGAGCGCCATAGGCTCCTTGACTATCCTGTAGTGCATAAACCCCAAGGGCCGGCTGAACGTATAAAGTTGTCTGGGATGAAAAAACTTTGATTGTGCGGTGCAACTTAACTTGCTTAGTGGCTACTTTCGCGTACACTACCTAACTATACTAGTTGTATTTTGGCGAACGTAGCATCTGCTCCGGTCAGTTTCAATTCCTGAAATCGATTGTGTATTCTCTGCGTTCGCCTTGCGAATACGGTCAAAAGGAAAAATGGCAAAATGGGAGAGATCGGAATCGTAAAGGAAGAGAAAGCGACGGACTACACATTAGTAGATAAAAGTCTGAATCTGAACGAACAATCAGAAGAGAAAGAGACGCCTTATGCCCAGAAAAATGGCGGCACAGAACGAGACTTTAGGCCTAGGGACGACTCCAAGAGACGCAGGGCCCGGTTCAAGCCCTAAATAACCATCAGGCACAGCATGCAGGGCCATTCGTCGGCATACGAATGACAGGATGTAAACAATAATAACGAACGCATACGTAGCGTCCGTGATAAATCCTGAAAGTATCAGTGATTTCAAAAAGCGAGACTTCAGACATAGTTGACAGGATGGCGGCAAAGTGGCCGGCAGGCACAGTTCCCAAGGTCAAGACGTTCAGGGTCTATGAGGTAGACGCGGACAAAAAGATCCTTATTTCAGATGAGTTTACTGCCGTGCAGGTCAAGGATGAGATAGTCCCGTTCCTAGGCAGGCCGGAGTCGCTTGCACACTTTCCCACAGTCACGGTCGACATGGGCGCAGTAAAATTTGTGTGCAACGGGGCCAAGGTGCTCAGGCCGGGCATCGTCGAATTCGGGCAGTTCAAGAAGGGCGACATAGTAGTCGTCAAGGACCAGTCGCACGGCAAGATGCTTGCTGTGGGGATGGCGCTTGAAGACAGCGAATCGGCAAAGGCTATGGCCAAGGGCTATGTCGTTGACAATTTACATTATATCAGCGACAAAATATGGGAAGCGCACAAGGAAATAGGTCATTCATGATACCCAAATTTCCTAACCTGCTCTGAGACCAGAATATTTGCAGCTGCTGCTTCTATTATTTCTTCCTCAAATCCCCATTCAGTTACTATTCCTTCTCTTATACCGCTTACGTATAGATACGATAGTTTAGACTTTAAACCAGCTTCAGATAGTTTCTTGTTAAGCTCGGCCATACACTGCAATTCTTCCGCCATCATCTCAGTCATTAGGCAACTTCGATAATTGCAGAAAACCTTAAGAACCTTTGGCAATTGCTAGCTGATAGCCAGTCGTTGATACCCATACAATATGAGAGCTTCGTAAAAGAGAACTTCAAGCGGTTTATCGGTGCAAAGGGGCTATCAGACGATTCGTTACAACGTTATTTTGATGGTTGTTTCAAAGATATTGGTAGAATCGTACCCCTAGCAAAAGTTTGGATATGCCTCAAGTGTCTTGGTGCTGGCCCGAATAACTTGGCTATCGATTCAAACTACGGCTGGGGTGATAAACCGGCAAAGTGTAAAGAATGTGGAAATCATACCTATGAAGTCGGAACTTTTCAGGCTAGATCAAGCTACGTTGGCAACACATTCGAACATGCCTGCCACTATCTACTTGTTACAAAATTCCGAATCATGCTAAGAATGTCTGGAAGGCAAAGTAGATTATACGATTTACTCGTGAAAAATAATGTAGTGATAGAGACTAAAGGCGGACCGAGGTACGTCATGAATCCTGACGGTACTAAATCCAAAATTGACAGAATAGGCATGGAAAGAAGCGATACGGAAAAGAAAGCCTTTGAAAATGCAAGTAAGTGGCGCAAGCATTTTCCAAACGGTTACTTCTATATCCTCACAAACGCCATTCCCCGCCATCTCCGTGAACATCACGATGAGAAGATAACGGCCATCTACAACGTTACAAAAGAGCGAGACATGACTAAGTTTGTTGACGAAATAAAGTCACTTTGAAGCCTGTGGTAGCTGAGAAAATGCGGTTTCTATGCTAGCAACTTTTTCGTAGGTCATGAAGGTTTCTATTGGAATTGCAAGCTCGGAAGTCCTGGCAATCTTCTTTTCGATTTCTCGCTTATAGCTTCTATCGATTTCGTAACCAATTGATTTCCTTCCCCATGCCTTTGCAACTTTGCAAGTTGTTCCTGAGCCCAAAAACGGATCGAGTACTGTGTCGCCCAAATAAGTATAGAACTTGATAAGCCTTTTTGGCAGTTCCTCTGGAAAGGGTGCTGGGTGACCATCCTTAGCACCGTTCGTTGCGGGGAATGTCCAGACTGATTTGGTGTATTCGGTAAATTCCTTTGATGTCATTGTTACCGTTTTATTTGGCGATTCCAGCTTGAAGCTATCTTTTGAGAAAATTAGAATGTATTCGCCCACATCTCGAATTGTTGGGTTGGAAGGTGATTTCCAAGAGCCCCAGGCCGTTGAAATTCCAACGCTTACACCCTTATTCCAGTAAATGATCCCTCGCATTTTGAATCCAAGTGCTAGCATCCTTTCAGTTATGTGGCTATGCAATGGCACGTATGGCTGCCGCCATGTATCGGCCACATTGATCGCAATCCTTCCCCCTTTGCAGAGGACCCGTTTGCATTGCATCCAAACATTGTCTAGGAAGTCCAAGTATTCATGCAGGCTTTTCGCATCGTCATACGCGACATATTCTTTTCCCACATTATAGGGTGGAGAAGTTACAACCAATTGGACTGAGTTCTCATCCACCTCAGTCATTGTTTCACTACTCTTGAAGGATATTTTAGGTTCGTAAATAGTAGCATTGCGTAAAATACCCAGAGCTGCTAGTGTGTCATCCGCATGAACCTGCATCGTTAGTTGTTTTAGCTCTTTTTCCCATTCCCTGTGTTCCCAAGCAGAGCGATCAAAGTTTTTCTGCACGTATTCACGCTTTAGCTCTATTGCCTTCTCTAGCGATTCTGAATCTACCTTTGGACCGCAATCGGTATCGACCTTCTTCTGTCTATGGGAATCGTAGTATGAGAAGGACAAATGTTCGATGCCGTTGGCCTTTTTGATTACAATTGACAAGCTTTACCACCCGCCAATGACCAGAGCCACCTGCAAATTATGTAATATACTTCTTTAGCTGCTTTAAAAAGTAAGCTAGCCGTTCGATAACTGATCGTCGCCATCGAATAACGTCTTAACAATCTCATTATTTATTCAATCCTAAAAACTGACTGTCAGGCCAGCTATTTGCATCTCCTTAATGCCATTCAACAAGGAAATCTAGTTCAGCTTTATCGATTCTTCGCGCGTGCCGCCCCTTGTCACGAAAAGCACATCGATGCCGTCGCCTGACGCCGAGTCGCGCTGTATGGCAGACTTTATCGCCCTCACGGCAAGCTCTTTTGCCTTTGCCTCAGTCATGCCTGCCTTGTACTCGGCGTCAATGATGCCGAGGGCCAACTCTGCGCCCGTGCCTACTGCCGCATACTCGTCCGGCAGCACCGACCCCAGCGGGTCAAGCGTGTATATCTCGGGCTTGTCGTTTATGCCGCCTACGATTACCTGAGTCAAGAGCGGGAAGTATCGGCGCTCGAACATTATTACCGACATTAGTTTTGCGACGGAGTTTGGCGCGACCTCCCGCCTTGTCTCAAGCTTGCGGATCTTGGCAAGCGCCTCGACCTGCCTTACGAGCACCTGCATGTCTGCCACCATGCCCGCGCACGCAGCACCCACCTGCGATGTCACTGCAAAAGTCTTTTTGATGTTCTTGTTGACGACAAAATGGCCAAAAGACACCCTCTTTTCGGCCGCCAGAACTACGCCGTTGTCGTACGAGATGCCGACGACGGTTGCGCCCGGCATGAATTCAAACGCCATATCTACCGCTGTATCTCGCGTCCACAGTTAGATTTAGTCGTTTCTATCAGCGCTTCATCACGGAGTAGTCGTGTATCCTGATGGCCTCAGACACAAGGCGGTTCTGGAGCTCCAGCGCATCCTTGCCCTCGGGGTGCTTGGCGCTTGCTATCGACTCTGCGACCATGTTTATGATGTGCCTGAGGAGGAACTCATCGCCTCTTGCGGACTCTGCCTTGTAAGTCGAGTTCGCCTTGTTGACAAACACGACGCTCTCGTTGGTAAAGCTGTAACGCGAGTCGGACTCATCCTCGTACGGGATGACCTTGAAGCCAACTCTCCTGAGCGCAAACGTCTTTTTTAATATCGGCCTCCTCACTTTCTTTGTCCTGATGACCGTGCCGTCGGCCTGCTTTTCATCAACCACGTTTACTATCTCGCCGTCAACTGCAGTCGCCTCCTCAACAGCGACAGACCTATACGACTGGGGCTCGTGGCGCGCAAGTCCTGGCTTTGACATGCCGCCGCTTCCAGGCCCAAGCGGTTTTACTTCCTCGTATTCCTGCACCTGTGCACTTGACTTTGTTCCCCTTTCTTCCTTGCCGGTGGTTCTGACGACTTCCTTTACGTCAACCATCTCGTAGCCCTGTACTTCCTCCTGCGCCTCGAGAGTGTCTATCATTGCCTGTCCGAGCACCTTGTCTATCTCGCGGTAAATCTTGGACTCTTCCCTCGTGATGAGGACATCCTCGTATTCCGAGAGGCCCGGAATGACCGTATCGATGACAAACGTCTTCATGGCCTGGTTGAACTTGACGTACTCTTCGTTCTCGATGAGCGCGGACTTGTCGGCAAACCTGGAGGTGAGCGCGTCGCACCGGACGTATCCGGTCACCCGGGCCAGTTTCGTGTCAAAGCCAAAGTTGCTGCGCGTCACGATGTGGTTTCCCACCATGACGGCTATCCCGCGCTCCTCGTCGGAAAGCGGCCTTCTTGCTATCGTGATTTCCCCCGTTATCTTGCCGCCTTCTAGGCTGACAGGTATCTTGTGGCCCTGTATGTCCGGAGCGGTTATTTTCTGCGAGCCAGACAGGTCCCATTCCTTGAAGCGGTCCGCAGTCTTGATGAATACTTCAAACACCGGCTGCCTCAAAATGGCAAGTTTGCGGATTTCTTTGAGCAGCCTGAACATGTCGGCCTCTGCCTTGGAGCCGGACATCACAAGCTCGGTGCCATCGCGCTTGAGTGCCGGGGCCTTTAATTCGCCAAGCGCGGCGTTGCCGGTGAACAGCCTGTCAAGCGCAACGCCGTCGATCATGAACTCCTTGTGAAAGTTTCCATGTTTTGTCTTTATCTTCATGCTTTCAAACGAGGTGAGGAACGATAGCCTGCCGGTCCCGTACCTTCCAGTCCTTATCCTCTTTAGCTTTGGCGAAATGGACTCGACCTTCTTGTGAGGCGAGCCTAAAAGCAGAAACTTCTCAACGCTTTTCTGGTCCATGCCCGCGTCGTCCTCTATGGCAACCGAGCCGCCCTTTAGAACCGTTACTAGGACCTTCGTGGCGTCCTCGTCAAAGGCGTTTTCCACAAGCTCCTTGACTATTTCCGTGGGAGAGACCCATGTCTTTGTTGCGAATTCCTTGAAAAACGATGGGTGAACCTTAAGCTGAGTGGCCATTTTCTTGTTGAGGTGTATCTGCCTGCCTTTATTTATTACTTGTCAAGAATTTTTTGACCAATTTGTCAGTGAGATGCCGGTGGTAGCCGCAAGCCAGAAATCTGATGGCTGCCAAGAAACTGCCATGAAGTGTAGTTGCGGCAAGGACACCAAGTCGTTTGAGGCCTGCTCGCTCCTTGGCTGCAACACCGTTACCGTGTGCACCGGTTGCTCTAAGGAAATTGCCGGCTGCTCCTGCGAGCCTCAAGAAGGCTTGTAGCGTAGTATCGCGCCCACCCTGCCAAGCGAGACAAGCTGCGCGCCTTCTTCCATCTGCGCCGAGACTATTTCAAGGCGCGTGCCTGTCATGGTGGCGAGTTCCTGCATATAGTCGACAATGTCCTTTTCAGCAACCTCAAAGTCAGTGGCTTTGCACTTGGGACAGGGCTTTGACGTGACATCCTGCTTTGTCTCCACGAGCGCCGATCTATCAACTATTTTTTCCTGGACATTGCCGCAGGACTTGCACGTAAAATCCAGCTTGACGTGCGAGATGTCGCTTGCGACAAGCACCAGATCGGCGATGCCGCCTTTCATCATTTTTATCACGTCAAATATGCCATAGATGCCAAGGTTCCTTCCTGAATGCACCTCGCTCATGAACTTTTTCACTAGCTGCTTTTCTTCCATGACGCGGAACTCCGCCAGGATGCCCTCCTTTTGCGCCTTGTCGATTATCTCGCGTACACCCTCGTCGCCAGAGTAAGAGGTGTCAAGCGTGACCAGGATGTTGTTCTGCAGCCGGTAGTCGAGGTATTCTTCTTTCAAGAAATTTTCCTTGGTGGGACCGGGGCCGCCGACGATCAATCCCTTAACGGTGTACTGGTCTATGAAAACGGCCTTGGCGTGGTGTGCCACCCTGTGATAAAACTCGTTCAGCTCGTTCTCCCGGAGGCGCTCAAAACGACGCGCGGACTGGCCACCCTGCCGATGCTTGCCCGAGACTCCTGATGTTAGGGTGTCTATTGTCTCCCACCTGTCGCCTGTCAATATGCCCAGGCCGGCCTCAGTCGTATCGATGGCAAGAATGCCTATCACTTTATCATCCTTTAGCATGTCCTTCAGGTGGTCTGTCCAGAAATGGTCGTCGCACCTGTACAGGCTTATTTGGACAGGCTTCGGGGGTGTGACCGAAAACAGCTCTATCTTTTCCTTGCCTATGCCCTTGTCGTTTGGGATTGCGCCGCAGAATATTACAAGGCCGTTGTCCGGCGTTTCTTTGAAAAGTTTCAGGTGCTCCATTGTTCTACTCAGGGCATCCTGCACGTGGGTCCTCGTCAGGTCAGACTTGATGTTCGAAGCGGTGCCTGCCTCGTTGCGTAGCTGGCCTATCACGTCAAATATCGGCCTCCTTGGCGGTACGTATACCGTCACAAGCTCGGTTCCGTGGCCCGATATGTTGGACAGCTCGTTTATCATCTTGGTAAGCTTGTAGCGCTTTACCGAGTCCCACTTGCTGCCGTCGTCGTTTCCGCCGCCCATGAGTACCTACAAAACGCCGCAAGCAGATAATATAAAACTACGCGATTCGGGCCCTAGCGGAAGTTGTTTTCCGACTTGAACCGGGCAACCATCCCTGGGACCTCCCTGTAAAGCCACGAGCAGACCCTTACACACTCGTCAGCCTCTATCATTACGTAATTCTCTATTTTCTGCGTATTTTTTCTTGGCATACCGGGTCGGAACGACGCTGCCGTCGTGCGCCTTGCCAGTTATACTGTCAAGACCTGAACCTTAATTCGCCGCCGTTCATCACCACGTCAAATGGCCGCAGGTCGATGAAAGGCTTGTCGAGTACGTCTATGTTCGGGAGGCCGTTTGTCCTGCAGCGGTCAAGCAGGAACTTGTGTTCGAACCTAAGGTTGTACCCTACCGGCACGAACGTGAACGGGTAAGGTTCGGTGATTTTTGACTCGGCCAGGAATTTCAGAAGCACATCTTTTTCGTCTGATTCCCCTTCTTGGCAGCGGTTTCTCTGTCTATCTCCCTGAACTGTATGGTGATTATCTTGTCATTGGCAGGATCGAACCCCTTGGTCTCCAGGTCGAGGTAAAAGTTCCCCCTCCGCCGGTAAAGGGCCAGGACGCCTACTTGTGGTTATACCGCCCTTCTTTCGCAAGCCTATTTAACTTCTGGATGCAAATGGAACATGCTTGCTGCCACGACTCGAGTACATCAAGCAGGCCCGTGTAAGGCTTGGCGTAACCCAGCGCAAGCTGGCCTCTCTCACTGGCGTGAGCACGTCGATGATAAACCAGATAGAGTCGGGCAGGTGCAAGCCCAGCTACGATACGGCGCGCAGGATCTTTGAAGTGCTCGGGTCGCTGGAAGGCAGGACGTCGATGAAGGCCGGCGACATCTGCAGCCGCCACCTGATATACGTGCAAAAAGACGAGCGGCTGTTCAAGGCGATAGAGCTGATGCGCAAGAATTACATCAGCCAGATACCCGTGTTTGACGCGTCGAAGGTCGTCGGCATACTCACCGAGGACGGCGTTGCCAAGATAATGATGGAAAAGGCCGAGGGTGAGCTGAAGGACGTTAGGGTGGCGCAGGTGATGGAGTCGCCCCCGCCTCAAGTCGATGTTTCCACGCCGGCAAAGGCCCTCGTGCCACTCGTACGGTTTACAAGGTGCATACTGGTAAGCGAGAAGGCAAACGTCATAGGAATAGTGACTATAACGGACACGCTGAAAATGGTAGAGTAGCTAGTCGTGCAGTTTTTCTAGCCCGCAGGCGCAATCTGCGATCTTTATGCACTCGCCGCACAGGCTCACCTCGGCCCCTACAGGGAGGGTCGTGCCGCATAGGGCACACTCTTTGCGTGACTGCAGTTTGGAGCTCAAACATGGCTGAATTGCCTTTTGCAGTATTTGAATCATTCTGACGGAGTTCAAGGGTTCTCTATCCGTTGCGCAGAAGGGTTTTAAGCGGTTTTGGCCCCCAGAATGAAAGGATTGGGTGGCGTAGACAACATGAAAGACTTTGAGTCACAAGTCGGCCTTGCTAGGGAACAGTTCAATGCCTGCCTCGACAGCAAGAAGTACGAGCAGTACGTTCAGGCAGACCTTGACCTTGCGCTCTCGTTAGGGTTCCTGGGGACCCCGCCGTTTATAATCATGAGAAGCGTCGGCTCTGACATCGAAGCGGTAGTTGGGGCGCAGCCCTACACCTCGTTCAAGAGCGTGATAAATAAAAAGCTGGCGTAAAATGGCGAGCATGATACCGTTCAAGATGGTTTTTGCAAACAGGGCGTACGTCGCCCTTGCTACCGCCATCGCTGCAGGATTCTGGACGCTTTTCAACGTGCTTGACCAGCTGCTGTTCTTTTCGCCGGTGCTTGCGTTCTACATACCCGGCGATGCCGCATTGGGCTTTGCTCTTTCAATCATCACCTCAATCACCCTTGGCGTCGTAATCAGCATGAACGTCTATGTATTCAAGAATTCAAAAGTAAAACTGGGCGCGTCGCTATTTTCAGGATCCACGCTGAGCGTAGTCTCGAGCGCATGCGCCGGGTGCACGTCGGCAAGTTTCTTTCTTGTCACAACTTTCGGTGTTGCCGGTGCCGCGGCAACAAGCATCTTCGCGCAGTACCAGATCCCGCTCAGGCTGGTGGGCATCGCGCTTCTTGCATGGGCTTACTATTCTGTTAACAAGAGGCTCAATCAAGCCTGCACCCTAAAACTAGAATGAAAACTGCACGACATTGTACACGCCGTGGTAATACTCCGCGTCCACGTTCTCATAACTACCAGTCAGTCAAGCGGGTCCTATCACTGCCAAGGTCTGCGTACATGCAGGGCAGGGCCTGCGTTTACTTGAACTCTTCACTTCAGTAATCCAAGGTCTGCTTGTTCAGCAAAAGCAGTGATTATGCGAGAACCTGACTACATCTAATGTCTGTATACCACGGCACTTACGTTGTCTCCTGTTTGTCTTCGAAGAGCATCGTCAACAAGTTCTTGAGCCTCGGCACCTTCCAAGACAAGCTTAGTCAGCCTCCTTAGGTCCTCGTCGGTACTACTGTGAGCCGGGTCTAACAAACCGTCTGACGCCACAATTAGTACATCTCCATCATGGATTGCAAAATCATAGATGTCCGGATACCTTTGCAAAACATCTCCCATAGCGTGGCAACCAATATCCCTTGTCATCTGAAGCCCCATTCTTGTAGATGGACTATACAAGTAACCGTCTGAGAACAATCCGCCTCTCTGCTCGGCGGCCTTTCTTTCCTCTTCGTTGGACCTGGCATTATGTTCTGGGGATATATGGAATTTACCATCCTTCCTAGCAACTATTACCGGAGAATCGCCTATTATTCCAATATGCAATTTGTCCTGGCCATCAGGAATATACACAACAGAAAGAGTCGTTCCACTTTCGTAATGAGCGAAAGTCTTTTTGCTTAACTCAAGAGTTGAATCGTTCAGATATTGAAATGCCGTCTTTAATGCATCATTCAAATTATTATTATCCGCCACCATCCTGTCGAAAAGGCCGTCTGATAGCTGCTGTGCGACGTAGGAGGAAGTTTCGTCTCCCCCATGGCCATCAGCTACCGCCAGCAAGATTCCGGAAAGATTAGTCGCGTCAACGCGCCTTATCACTATTCTATCCTCTTGAGATGGTCTTGGACCCTTATGCGTTGCAGAGGAAATTCGTGGGCGGATAATCAACTTACTTGGCCAGTAATTTCTTAAGCGTTGCTGCTTCAAGGCAATTCTCGCCACCCAGACAGCGATAATGGCTCCTAGGGATAACATAATTAGCTATTATGTTACTGACCACGGCCGGGTGAACTCGACTTGGGGCTCAAGATTACCACATTTTGTGCATAGCCATACGTCGATCGAATAATAAACGCGGAGCTTTTCATCAGGTTCATCGCTCAGAATGCGTATTCCCGCTGCGTCAGGTATGCGTACAGGGATATCGAGGCGCCCTCCGCATACAGCGCAAGTGGGATATTCCACAACTTCCAATGAGGGAAATCTAGAAGGACCATTTACTTAAGATATTTGGATTACCGAAGGGATTGGTTAACATACTCGCTTATTATGCTAGACCTGCAAGAACCGTTTAGCAAAAGTAGTGATTTTGTAGCATGTCAACTTGGACTACTGCCAGGGTAGCTGAAAAATGTTCCATACGTAACCCCTAGAATCGCGCTCCGGTTCCTTATTAGCTAAAAATATGGTGTAATCTTGACATACTTCCCGTTAATCTTTACCTATGCCTCACGCTTGATACTCACAACCATCTGGAAATTATTCGTCGTAATGACAATCTTCACCGTAGGTATGGTCATAAACATCATGCTGGACGTCTTCTTTTTCGTTCCATATACCAAGTATATCGGCTTCGGTTGTATCATCGTAGCCATGGCGGTCCTGTTAATCCTAGTAGTCAAAATGAGGAGATTCTTCCGTGGAGACCTTAGCGGTTCACCTGGCTTCGAGAAGACTTGGAGGAGTTATCCAAAGTCATGAAAATGTCTATTCTTTTTCTTTTTTCCTCATTCGGCCGCGGACATATGACTAACATATTCACATATCATGCTAGGCATATGTGGATCATTTAGCAATAGTACTGATTATGCGGGATGAAATCCCGTTTCAAATTCCGCTGGCCCCATTTCCAGTAAGTTTATGCTCATTTGAACTCTTCTTCCAGGATCTTGCGCTTTTTGCTCATCTGGAAGAGGCTATCGGTCCTCCGCAGCGCCTCGTCCCTTGGTCTCTTGAAGACCATCGACTGTATGAGTAGGTGGTTTTCAGGTATAACCATCCCAGTCTGGTCGTCAGAGTAGCCCAGTTTCACAATGTCGTCCTGCACGCGCAAAATATCTTCATGCACGTGCACCATGTTGGTGTCGCCATGCGCAAACCCAAGCTCGATGGCCTTCTTGCGCACGTCGCCCGTGCCCTTTGCAGAATTCAAAATGGCGACGCCAAACTCCTTCCTGTAGCACTCCATTATCTCATCTTTTGTCGGCGCTATGTCAAAGCGTACCGTCATGTGGTGCAGGTGCATCATCCGAGAAGGCACCTTGAACGCGTCCACATACAGGTTGGCGTCAGGGATAAAGTCCTTAACATCGTCTTGGTGGTGCGGGTGCGGGTCCCACTCGATGGAATCCTTGACCGGTTTTGTGTCCTCTAGGTCCGCCCACCTGCGAATGAGCGATACGTCGTAACGCTTTATCCTGTGTCCAAACTTTTCAATGAGCGGCTGCATTATCCTGCCCATGCCCGAAACGTTGCAGCTGCCCTGTATCACGTAGGTCCTGCCTGCCGCCTTTGAATAATTGACGCGCGAGTTGTGTATCATGTCTGCCACCGCCCGCTCGCCGCGCCTGTCCTCTCCGCCCTGAAATATGGCAGGCTTGTTCATGGGCTCGTAGAGCGCCTTCTTATTTACAAAGCCCCCGCCTTCTTTGGCGGCGTCCACCACCAGGTCACACGCCTTCACGGCGTCTCTGACCGTGCCCATGATGTCGTATCCCTTCTGCTTGAACGCGGCAAGCATGTCTTCAGGTACGTAGACGCCGTACCTGTTCTCCAGCGCCTCCTTTACCTTCTCGTCTGCAGTGTATTTTGCAACTCCTACGAACTGAATCTCCTTGTCGACGGACAGCGCTGACGCAAGGCGCCGGCCTATGCTCCCGTAGCCATTTATGAAAACCCGGACCAAAGCCAATAGCTCCTTTGAGGTCGAGCAGACATCATAGCCCATGTGTTATATATCTTCGTAAATCCGGAACCAGAGGAATTGTGCAGATCGTCAGAGCGCACTAGCTTTAAATACAAACAACGCGCTTTTGATTTTGGGGACATGCAAAGAGGCGGTCGCTTTTGGCAACAGCCGGCACGTAGCTGACTCTCCACCGAAGGTAAGGGTTTTGGCGAAAAAGAAAAAGATCCTCGTGATCGACAACTATGACTCATTTGTATACAACATAGCCCAGCTATTGGGCGAGATGGACATCGAGCCGGTAGTTGTCAGAAACGACAAGGTAACGCTTGAGCAGATAAGAAAGATGAAGCCCGACGGCATCGTGATATCGCCCGGGCCGGGACACCCTGCAGATCGCAAGTACTTTGGCGTGTGCACCGACGTCATACAGAAGCTGGGTCCCAAGATTCCGATACTTGGAGTCTGCCTTGGGCACCAGGGCATCGTCCATGCCTTCGGAGGCAAGGTGGTAAACGCGGGCAAGGTCAGGCACGGCAAGACCAGCGTGATTGAATACAAGGCCGGCAAAGACAGGCTGTTTGCGGACGTGAGCAATCCGTTTCGGGCGACGCGCTACCACTCTCTTGTCGCAGACAAGGACACAATCCCCGACTGCCTCGAAGTGACTGCGACCGCAACCGACGACGGCGAGATAATGGGTGTCAGGCACAAGGAATACCCGATAGAAGGCGTTCAGTTCCACCCTGAATCCATACTTACAGGCGAGGGGCGCAAGATCCTTGCCAACTTTATGTCGCTGGTGAAAAAATGATCGACTCGCCGCCAGACCTGCGTGCCGTCATACGCAGGCTGGTCGCAAGGTCCGACCTGTCAGAAACAGAAATGGCAAATGCGCTTGACGCCATTCTGGGCGGAAAGGCCCCCGAAGCGGCAGTCGGGGCGTTTCTGGTTGCACTTGCCATGAAGGGCGAGACTCTGGCAGAAATAAAGTCAATACTTCAGTCGGTAAGAAGCCGTGCAACTAGGATAACGCCGCAAGTATCAGGTCCGCTCGTTGACACATGCGGGACCGGCGGCGACTCTATCAGAACGTTTAACGTCAGCACCGCCGCTGCTGTAATCGCTGCAGCCGGGGGTGCAAATGTGGCCAAGCACGGCAACAGGTCCGTGTCTGGCCTGTGCGGGAGCGCGGACTTTCTAGAGTACGTCGGCCTTGACCTCAGCGCGTCACCAGAGAAGGTTCAGAAATGCATCGAAAGCACGGGCATCGGGTTCCTCTTTGCGCCTGCTTTTCACCCTGCCATGAAAAACGTCGCGGCGGCAAGAAAGGCAATCGGCATAAGGACTGTTTTCAACTTGGTGGGGCCCCTGAGCAACCCCTGCACCAACATCGGGGGCCAGGTCATCGGGGTGTTTGAGCCTTCGCTTATGGAGACGCTTGCCAAGGTGTGCGCTGGCTCCGTCAATGAAGCAATAATCGCGCACGCCGCAGATGGCTTTGACGAGCTATCAAATACGTGCGAAAACGACATAATCTGGGTGACAGGAAACAAGGTAAAGCGCCTGCGCCTGAACCCGAAGGTACTTGGCATGCAGCCCGCAAGGGTCGAACAGCTGGTGGTGAACAGCCGCGACGACTCGATAAAAAGCACGCTTCAAGTCATTTACGGCGAGGCGCCCAGGGAAAAAGAGGACATGGCAGTCATCAACGCGGCCGCCGCGCTTGCAGTAGGCAAGGTTGCGCCAGACCTCAAGGATGGTGTGGCATTGGCACGGCAGGCCATAAAGGACGGAAGGGCGAAAGAAAAGTTGGCGCAGCTTATCAAGAGCTGCGGCGACTTGGAAAAACTGGCGCAGGCAGAAAAAACATTCCTCTAGTCTTCTGACTTTTTCTTCTTTGCCGACTCCTCTATGTCGTCTATGCCCCGCTCGTTTACGGTGAACCTGGCGTCCGAGTAGGGGTGGTACGGCGAGTCTATCATCTTGGCGACGCGGTCGTTGCCCGCCTTTCTCAGGTATATCCTATATGTAGAGGCGTGACCTATGACGTGGCCGCCTGCCGGCTTGGTCGGATCGCCAAAGAACGTGTCTGGTGTGGACTGGACCTGGTTTGTGACGATTACTGCTACGTTGTATATCTCGGCGATTCTCACAAGCTTGTGCATGATGCCGTTTAGGCGCTGCTGTCTGTCTGCAAGCGTCCCGCGGCCGGCAAACTCTGCCCTGTGCAGTGAGATGATGCTGTCGATTATTATCATCTTGGCCTTGAAGTCGTCGATGTATTTACCCATTGACTTGATTATCAGCTCCAAGTGGCTCGAGTTGTAGGCCTTGCATATGGCGATGCGTTTGAGGGTTTCTTCAGAGTCGAGGCCCCTTGCCCTTGATATCTGGTCAACCCTCTCAGGCCTGAACGTGCCCTCTGTGTCTATGAATATGACGCCGCCGCCAAGACCTGCTTGATCCGGCGGTTGCTGCGCGGTCACGCACAGCGTATGGCATATCTGGGACTTACCGGAGCCAAACTCGCCGTAAAACTCGGTTATTGCCTGAGTCTCGATGCCGCCAAGCAAGAGCTCGTCGAGCACCTTGGCGCCGGTGGTGCAACGCAAAAGCGACTTTCTCTTTTCCAGCTCCACGTCTGCGGTGGTGAACTCGTTGTCCAAGACGCCTGATTCGCGGAGCAGTTTTTGCGCGGCCATGATAAAGTTGGTCGCAGCATCTTTCGACCCGCCAAGGTCGGCCGCAAGCTCGTCCGCGACGGTCGTTGCCAGCTCCATGACGGAGCTTATGCCGGCTTCCCTCATCTTGCGCGCAGTCGTAGGACCCACACCTTCGAGGTCCTCTATTTCCAGCTCTGTGGCGTTCTTGGATTCAGTCATTTCTGCTGATAAGCAATCGCTGCGAGTATTTAACGCCTAGCGCATCGTGGGGGGAGGGGGGTACTACAAAAACATAGAAAAAACGTCCGGGAGTCTTGTTCTCCCGGACAATCCTAGGTTAGCTTACTTTTTCTTCTTTCCTTTTACCTTCTTCGCGGCCTTCTTGGGCTTTGCTTTGGGCTTTGCTTTGGCTTTGATCTTGCCGCCTCCGCCGCCACCGATCTTGAACATCTTGGTCCCGCAGACCGTGCAAGTTCCGGTGGTCGCGTTACGTCCGTTCTTCATGATTACCTGCTTTTCTCCCGCCATCTCTCTAGGTGCTTTGCACTTCACACAGTATCCTTGTGTTGCCAACGTGCTTGGGTCAAGCACGCTTGGATATAAGAATAGCTCCAAAAAGGCCGATTTTCAAGCTTTTGGCCTGAAAAAAGGTGTAAAGTTGGCTAAAAAATGCCGCCCAAATGAAATAATCTACATCCGCCAAGGTAAGGAGGGTCGATCTTGATGAAAAAATGGCCTGAAAGCTTGTCCCGCCGCATGTTGCTGGTGGAATCCGCCAAACCGTACTGCTCGGATATGTCCAGAAATCGGCGTACGTGACGAAGGAAAAGCAATCCTGTACATCTGGTTTTCGTATCAGGCATGCGAGTCAACTGGCGCTTTTCAGATAAGCACGAATATGTTCGTGCAGCTCTCTCACTGGTATATTTTTATAACAAGCCGGACGGTATTTCCGGCAGTTTGTCAGAAGGCTCAGAACTAGGATCGATGGGATGGGAAGAGCTTGTCGCGCTAAAGCGCAAGCACGCGTCCGAGCTGAAAGAATCTACGGACAAGATAGTCGACATCGACAGGAGCCAGCTGCATGCCATTACGAGCGGAATAAAGGAGCACAAGTTGGCGTGTGATTCTGCGGCTGAAAGGCTTAGGCAGGCCCGTTCAGAAATTGACGGACACAACGCGAGCCTGCTTGCAGTCAGCGAAAAGATGTCAAAGTCAAAGAACTTCTTGAGCGTTATGGAGGCGCGCCTGCCAAAAGAAAGCGAGGAGGGGCTGCACGCAGTCATCGCCAAGAACCAGGCATTCATCGACGGCAAGAAGTTCAGCGGAGAGCGCGAGAAGGGCGAGATCCTTTCAAGGATAAAAGACGCCTCGATGAAAATAGAAGCCGTCAAGGCCACCCGCACGATACGCGAGCAGTATCTAACGCTTGCAGAGGAGTCCGCTAGAATAGGCGACTCCGTCAAGGTGCTCAATGAAGAATGTGACGCCCTGCGCGCCAAGATTGCACAAGAAAACGGCGCGCTTGACGAACTCTACGATAGCAAGCGCGCGCTTATGGCCGAGCGCGAGAAACTCTTGTCCACATACGGCAACATCGCGAAGCGCTTTGAAGCGATAAACGCGCGCCTTGACGAGATGTCTGCCATGAGGAAAAAGCAGCGCGAGGAGTACGGCTACAACCTCTCAAGCGACGCGCTTTTCAAGGTCAAGGAAAACGCGAGGAAGAAACTTGAATCCGGCTCCAAGCTCAGTTTTGAGGAGCTGAAACTGCTTTACAGCGAAAAGGACTAGCGCGATGGCAATCAACAACTTTGCCCTTGCCTGCGCCATAGATGGGTCGCCGGCATATTTCACCTACGAAAAAGAGACCATGCTGATAATCCAGTCCGCGCAGGACGCAAAGTCAGGCACCAACAGTTTCGAGTACATCGAGCCTTTCATCGGGGCGCTCGTATCGCACGAGGCCATACACGTCGCGATAAAGCAACTGGAAGGCAATGATCCTTCCGAGTCGCTTGACAACATCGAAGTCATTGTAGAGCATGACGGTAAGCGCTTCCAGGTCACGCTCAACAACATACTTTTCGCAAAGGACGAGTCCGGCCTGGTTATGCCCTAGAACGCAAGGCCCTTTTCAGCGAGGACGCAAATGACTTTAGATCTGCAGTCATCATGCCTTTTGGGCCGGACATCCTGTCGACTATGGCGCTTCCTACAATCACCGCGTCAGCTCCGGCGCTCGCCATGAACCTTGCGTGCTCGGGCTTGCTGATGCCAAAGCCCACGCCCACAGGTATCCTGCCTGAAGCGGCCCGCTTGGCCCGCTTGACCGCTTCAACCGTATAGTTTTCAAAATGTTTGCGGGTGCCAGTGATGCCGTAGACTGAAACGAGGTACATGAAACCGGACGAGTTTTCCGCTATTTCTTCCAGCCTCCGCTCCGAGGTATTCGGAGAGGCTAGGAACACCGTCGCAAGGTTCCTTTCCCTGGCGCTTTTAATGTACTCGCCTGCCTCTTCCACCGGCATGTCGGGCAGGATGAAGCCGTCGATGCCGGCCGCCTTGGCCTTGTCCATGAACTTGCCGACCCCCGCGTGGACAAGGATGTTTGCGTAGGTCATGACTAGCAGCGGAAGGTCCGGATGCTTCTTGCGGATGCTTTTTGCTATTGCAAGCGCCTTGTCCGGCGTTGCGCCCCTCTCAAGTGCCGTGTGCGACGCCTGCTGTATCGTGGGTCCGTCGGCAATCGGGTCTGAAAACGGTATCCCAAGCTCGATGATATCCGCGCCTCCTGCGACAAGCGCGTCCACCGCCTTTTCAGTCGCCTTCAAACCAGGGTAGCCTGTAACAACGTAGCAGGCAAGCGCCCGCTCGCCCTTGGCCGCAAGGGCGGAAAAACGCGCGCCTATCCTATTTCCTTGCATTTTTGGGGCCCTGCTTGTTAAGATAATCATGGACCACGGTGACGTCCTTGTCGCCCCTTCCAGACAATGTTACCACGATAATTTCGTCCTTGTCCATCTCTTTTGCGATCTTTGTTGTATGCGCTACTGCGTGTGCCGACTCGAGCGCCGGTATTATCCCCTCAAGTCTAGAGAGCGTCATGAACGCGTCCACCGCCTCGTCGTCGGTGCACGCCGCATAAGTGGCCCTGCCCGCGTCTTTTAGCATCGAGTGCTCGGGGCCCACTCCGGGGTAGTCAAGGCCTGCAGCGATGCTGTGCGTGTCAACCACCTGGCCGCGCTTATCCTGCAAAAGGTACGTGAACATCCCGTGTAGTACGCCTTCGGTGCCGGCGCAAAGCGTTGCCGAGTGCTTGCCGGATTTCAGCCCCTCGCCGCCCGCCTCTACACCGTACAGCTTGACATCAGAGTTGTCTACGAACGGGTAAAAGGAGCCCATCGCGTTGCTGCCGCCGCCCACGCATGCGACGATTGCGGAAGGAAGCCGGCCGTAGTCCTGCTGCATCTGCTGGCGCACCTCCCTTCCAATAACGCTCTGAAAGTCGCGGACCATCATCGGGTAGGGGTGCGGCCCGACGACCGAGCCTATAAGGTAGTAAGTGTCATGGACGTTTGAAATCCAGTCTCTGATCGCTTCGTTTATGGCGTCCTTGAGGGTTTTGCTCCCCGAATCGACCGAATGGACCTTGGCGCCGAGCAGCTCCATCCTAAATACATTCAGCTTTTGGCGCTCGACGTCCTTTGAGCCCATGTAGACTTCTGTAGGGAGCCCGAGCATCGCGCACGCGATTGCGGTTCCGACCCCATGCTGGCCCGCGCCCGTCTCCGCTATTACCCTCTTCTTGCCCATCCTTTTTGCAAGCAGCGCCTGCCCAAGCGTATTGTTTGTCTTGTGCGCCCCGCCGTGCAGCAGGTCTTCGCGCTTTAAGAGTATCTTCGCCCCACCTGCGTGCTCTGTGAGGTTCTTTGCAAAATACAATGGCGTGGGCCTGCCGGCGTACTTGGTCAGGTAGTAATGCAGTTCCTGCTGGAACTCGGGATCGTTCTTAAACTTTTCATACGCCGCCTCAAGCTCGCTTACGGCCGCCGCGAGCGTTTCTGGTATGTACTTGCCGCCGTACCTGCCGAACTTGCCCTGAACGGGATAACTGCCAAGCATTAGCAAGTCCGGTATCGCCCAAGGGTTATTAATATTCACAGGGCGTTGTAGAGTTCCGCCACCTTGGCGCCAATGTCGCCGGTCTCCATGATGCTCGTCCCAACCAAGAACGCGTCGGCACCGGCCTTCTTCAAGTACTGAATGTCTGTGGGTTTTGAAATGCCGCTCTCGCTTATTATGACGCTTGCGCCTTTGCCGTGTTTCTTTATCAGTCGCTCGGTGTTTGTAATGTCGACTGCAAGGTCTGACAGGTTGCGATTGTTGATACCTACAAGCTCGTACCGCGCTTTTAGACAGTCGGCATATTCATGGCCGCTGTGCGCTTCCACCAACACCTGCAGCCCCTTTTTCGTCGCGCGGTTATAAAGCCGGTCCATGTCAACTTCTGCAAGGTTGCGGTCAAACACCACCTTTATGAGAAGCACGCAGTCGGCACCGGCCTTTTTGGCCGCGTCGACTTGGACGTCGCTTACAACTATGTCCTTCATGAGGAGCGGTATTGCTACTGCCTTTCTTATTGCAAGCAGGTTATGGACGGAGCCGTCAAACATGTACGGCTGGGTCAGGACCGACAGTCCCGTGGCCCCTGACTCTTCCATCGCAAGCGCGATTTCTGCTGGCGTGTCAAAGGTGCGGATCTGTCCGCGCGAAGGCGACGAGAACTTGACCTCAGTTATTAGGGGAGCGTGCGGGCAGGCAAGTATCGCCTTTTTCAGGCTGATGGCATCGTGTGACAGCTCTCTCTCCAGGTCATAGACGCCCTCGTCTATCGCCTTGAAGGAATTTTCGACCAGTTGCTCTACGGTGTTCCCGGCCTTGGCAAACCTGCTCATGCAAAACTGTGCACGTGATTGCGGCTATTAATTCTATATCGATATATACCGACGTGACCGCCAAATAGTAGCGATGCCCGAGAGCACGGTATTTCTGGATAGATCCAAGCTGTCGCCACGGTTCGTCCCGGAGGAGCTGCCGCACAGGGAGGAGCAAGTGAAGCAGATGCAGCACGTGTTTTCCGGCGCTGCAGGAAACCCTGACAGGTTTCCATTGACAATCCTGCAGGTGATAGGGGTCGCAGGCATCGGCAAGACGACGACTGTCATCCGCTCCACAAAGATGCTTGAAGAAAAGTTTGCCAAGAACCGGCACAAGCTAAAGACGGCGTACATCAACCTGAAGTTGCAGGGCGGAAACAAGTTTGCCATCTACCGCTTTTTGCTCGAGCGTCTAGCGCCGGACCTGCCGTCGCAAGGCCTGAGTGCTGAAGAGATGCTGCGCTATTTGCTAAGGTACCTGCGTGACAACAACCAGTACGCGCTCATCGTCATGGATGAGATAGATTACCTGATAAAAACGAGCAAGGACTCGAGCCTCGTCTACGACCTGACCAGGCTCAACGAGTTCGAGCCCGAAAAGCCGTGCAACGTCAAGGGAGTGGTGTTCATCGCAAGGAGCACAGACTTTTACTCAAAGCTCGATCCTGCAGAACTGAGCACGTTTGGCAGGCTGCCTATGGAATTTTCTCAGTATACGTTGGAGCAGGCAAGCGACATACTTGCAAGCAGGTGTGAGCAGGCGTTCAACCCAAAGGCCATAGGCTCCGATGTCATCGACAAGGTGGCCAAGATAACGACTTCTGTAGAGGTGAACGGCGACGTGCGCTACGCGCTTGATTTACTCCTGTATGCAGGCAACTTGGCAGAGTCGCAGGGCGAAAACCGCGTGACTCTAGAGCACGTGCGCAAGGTACACGGCCAGACCAACCCAACAATAACGACAGAAGAAATCGAGCAGCTGTCAAAGAACCACGTCATCAGCCTTGTCGCAGTCGTCAGGGCGCTCAAGAGCAAGAAGAAGCAGTATGTTGAATTAAAGGACGTGCGCCTGCACGCGGTGGAACTTGCGGAGCAACTGGGAATCAAGAAGATAGAAGTCGAGGACTACCTCGACGACCTGAAGGCCCGCCGGCTGGTCGAAATGCGCTCGCTAAAGGAGATTGGCCTGCACGGCGCGTCGCTTGCTGAACTTGAGCCGGTGCTGATTGGCAGGATAAAGCAATGAGCCGAAAGGGAGCGATAGAGTCGGGCCTTGGGAGCATTGGCAAAATAAAGATACTCAAGGCGCTTGCCGAGGAAAACAAGATGGCGACGATATATCTCCTGCACAAAAAGACGGGTTTGAAGCGCGACGATATCAAGAGCAACCTAGACGACCTAGTGGAGATAGGCTGGGTCAGGGAAACAAAGTACGCAAACATGCTGTATGGCCTTGACCTTGAAAACGAGTACGTGGCAAGGCTCGTGCAGTTTTTCAGAGACGTCGGCTACACGGGTCAGCCGTAAAAGTTGACGTACCTGTCGTTGTCGTCGCCCCGGCTTTCAATAATGTAGAGGTTCCGGAACAGGATGTCGACTGCCGCCGCCTCTGCCAATTGGCCGGTTGCAACCTGGTACGCCGCTTCGTGTATGCCTAGGTGCTGCGTCTTTTCAGCAAGCGCCTCGCTTGTCATGCCGTTTTCCCGGGCGCGCCTCTCAAGCCCGCCAAAGATCCTCTTGGCGTGGTAGTTTGCGTGGATCTCTGCTGCTTCCTCGCTGTCGACGCTGTAGATTTCAGAGATCTTGGCCCCTATCTTGGCCTCGTCCTCCCTCGACGCGTCGGCGTGCGCGGCGTCAATTGCCGACTTGCCGCGCTGCCTATCCTCACTCATTTGTCAGAAAACGCGGGTACTTCTCATCTTGTTCTTATTAAGATAGCGCGAAAAGGAATAAAAAGGCGCGCTTCAAAAGTCTAATGTGCAGTCGAGGCCCAAGTTCATTTTCGTGACCGGAGGCGTCATGTCGGGCTTGGGCAAGGGCGTGACAACATCCTCGACTGCCAAACTCTTGCAGCTTGCTGGATATAACGTGTCCTGTGTTAAAATCGATCCGTACGTCAACTATGACGCCGGCACAATGAACCCTGTGGCGCACGGCGAGGTGTTCGTGACTGACGACGGCGGCGAATGCGACATGGACATCGGCAACTACGAGCGCTTTATCGACACTTCCATGACCAAGGACCACAACATCACTACAGGCAGGATATACCTGGACGTGATAGAAGCAGAGCGGGAAGGCAAGTACCTTGGCCAATGCGTCCAGATAATCCCTCACGTTACTGACGCCATAAAGGAGAACTTGAAAAAGACCACAGAAAAGGAGAAGCTGGACATCATGGTTGTGGAGTGCGGCGGGACCGTGGGCGACATCGAAAGCCTGCCGTTCCTCGAGGCGTTCCGGCAGATGGCCCTTGAGGTGGGCAGGTCAAACACACTTTTCATACACGTCACGCTTGCGCCCGTCCTTGACGTCGTGGGCGAGCAAAAGACCAAGCCGACGCAGCACAGCGTGCAGGAACTTCGCAGGATAGGCATCCAGCCAGACATTTTGGCGGTTAGGTGCAAAACGCCGCTTACCACGGACGCAAGACGTAAGATCTCGCTCTTTGCAAGCGTCGACCAGGAGAACGTCATTTCGTGCCACGATGCACCATCCATCTACAAAGTTCCTGAAGTCCTTGAAAGCCAGAAGATGCTCAAGGTCGTGGCAAAAAGCCTAACGCTAAAAAGGAGCAAGCCACGATGGGGAGACTGGAAAAGAATAGCAAGCTCATTTTCAAACTACAAGGGTGATGTCGGGATAGCAGTCGTCGGAAAATACGTGACGCTGCCAGATAGTTATGTCAGCGTTTACCACGCGCTCTCTCATGCAGGCGCCAAGATCGGCAAAAAAGTCGAGATCGACTGGATAGACTCGGAAAAGTTCGAGGATGGCGCGCAGAGAAAGGTAGCGTCGCTTGGCGATTATGACGGCATACTTGCGCCGGGTGGCTTTGGCAAGCGCGGGAGTGAGGGGATAATCGCGGCGGCAAGCTTTGCGCGCGAAAACGAGATACCGTACCTTGGCATCTGCTTTGGGTTCCAGCTCGCCATAGTCGCGTTTGCAAGACATGTTTGCGGCCTTTCCGGCGCAAACTCGACCGAGCTTGACGCGCACACCAAACACCCCGTCGTGGACTTTATGCCGGAGCAAAGAAGCGTGCACGACATGGGGGGCACGATGCGCCTTGGAGGCCACGACATCGCAGTCGAGCAGGGAACCATTGCACACAAACTGTATGGCGCAAATTCGATAAGGAGGAGACACAGGCATCGCTACGAGTTTAACCAGAACTACCTAGGCGCGGTGAAAAAGGGGGGGCTCGTGCTTTCTGCACACTCTGACTCGGGCAAGCGCATGGAGATACTAGAGATACCAAAGCACCCGTTCTACTTTGCCGTGCAGTACCACGCAGAATTTTCAAGCAGGCCTGGTAAGCCCGAGCAAGCCTTTGAAGGATTCGTAAAAGCGGCCGCTAGATCTTGAGCTCGTAAATTCTCTGCCGGGCGTCTCGCAGCGAAGTCTTTTTCTTGACGTATCCGCCGTCAATGAGGTGCGAAAGCGACAGCCTGACGGTGCGTTCTGGCAGCATGGTCCTTGACGCAAGCTCTTTCTGGCTAAGCGCGCCCTCGTATTCTAGCGTCTTTAGTATAAGTTTTGCGCTTGGTGGCATTTTCAACATGTCCTCTGCCAGCTGGACCTTTTTTGCCATGAGCGACGCGGCCGGGTCGCCGGCCATCCTGACGAGCCTTGCAGGGTACTCGTGTTTAAGGCATTCAAGCAAGTTCTTTATCCTGACGCGCCTGCCGCCGTCAAGCACGACTTCGCAGTGATAACGGCTGGTGATGTCGGCTATCTCTATCCTCGCGCCGCTCGGGACTACAAGCGGCCTTCTGGTGTTGTCAAGCGAGTTCACGGAAACTACCAGGAATACCTGCGATTTCTGCAGCACCATCGGGCCCCCTGCAGACATGGTATATGCAGTTGAGCCCGTCGGCGTAGAAATGATGACGCCGTCGCTCTGGTCATGCCAGATGTCCTTGCCATCTATCTTCAAGACATGTTCCATCAAAGTTGCACTCTTGCCCGGGAAGACTGCGACATCGTTGAGCGCCGGCTCTACCTCCTTGCCGTCCACCCTGACTTTAAGCCGCATGACTTCGTCGACCTCGTACTCGCCCCTCTTGAGCCTGCGTGTCGCCGGTTCAAGGTCGCGCACTTCAAGCTGCGCAAGAAAGCCGGTCGAATCGGTCTCGTATATCCCTAGCACCGGCGCAGAAGCAGCTTCTACCTTGTGGAAGTAGTTGAGTATTCCCCTGTCGCCACCAGCTACCAGCACCATGTCGACTTCGGACGCCGCCTTGTAGTCGTCGTTCATTATCTGCGACCGGACGCCAAGCGCTTCAAGTGTCTTTTTCATCTTGGACAAAAGGCCGCCATCCCTCGAGTCAACGCCCCAAAGCGCTACCCTCATTGAACGCCTGTGTAGGCGCAACGCCTGATTTAAAGCTAGGTCAGACGTCCTTGAAGCCGACCGTGTTGTAAAAGTACGAGGCGCTTGACTCTATCTTGGACATTGTTGGTATCTTGGCAAGGCCGGTTTCGCCCGTTTCAAGCGCCGCGCGGAGCGCGCCGGCGCCAAAGCACAGCGCCCACAGCGGATCCTTCTCTTTTATCAATGCACATGTAAATGCGGCCGCAATTATATCGCCCGCGCCCGTGGCGTCCGGCGTATCGATGTCGCGCAGTTTTATCCAGTAGTGCATGTCTTTGTGCAACATCTGGATGATTCTATGTTCGGTAGCAACGACAAACTCTACCCCCTTTGCCTGCAATGCCTTCATGCCGTCTACGCCCTCAAGGCCACCCGTGAGCGCCGTCAGTTCCTGCCTGTCTGCCTTGACCGCGGTGACCCCTGCAAGGTCGAGGTCAAGAGCGTCTTTTAGCGTAATCTGACCGGCATGGCCCACGTTTCTCATGTAGCCCTGTGGGTCGAGCATCACAAAGTTCTTTTTGCCACGGTTTTTCTTTATCGCTTCAAGCGCAGCCGGAGGTATTTCGTCGATGACTGGGCTTGCAAGCCAGCAATCAACTTTCATGTCTGCGATGTCCTGTTCTGAAATAGGATTGCATCTTGACTGAAGTATCAGTCGCCGCGGCTCGCTGTCAGTTTCAAGCGTAAACCGGGTGGTTCCGCCATCTGTAACGTTGCGCTCTTGCAGCGTGATGTTGTTGTCGCGCAGGATATTTCGTGCGCTGTCTGGAAAATCGCTGCCGACCTTTGTCGCAAGTTCCACGTCAAACCCAAACCGCCTTGCAGTTATTCCGCAATAGCAGGCAGGTCCGCCCACGCTTTCTACGGCGCCGCCTCCGCTCTTTATTGTGTCAAGCACGATGTGAGAGACGACGCCTATCTTCAAGCGAGAGATTTGTTTTGCGCCGCATAATAAAAGGGCTTATTTTGACAAGAATGGAGTAATAATTCGGCCATAATTTTAGGACGTGGTCGTACACCTCGATAAGAACGCCCGCGCCTCCTCTTTCGAGCTCCCAGGTGACGAGTGAACTAGTTCAATCGTCAATTGTCGGATGTCTAGCACTAGACATTTCACTTCTGCCCTTGGAAGATTCGGACTTTTCGGAGTCTTTTGCCTCGAGCACTAGGGGTTCCCCCCGCAGACACAGCTTGCGCTTTTTGGATTGCTTCTTTACGTAGGACTTGCAATCATGCTCTTTCTCAAGACCAGTCGCAGCAAACTAACAATCTTGAGTTAGCGGCTCTCACAGGGCTAATTTTCAAGCTTGTTGGAACGTCCACTTACGCATTGATGTTTATCTAGTACCGCCCATTCTTATTTTTCTAGACAATGAGGAGGGAGCAATAGGTAGTGAGCTCTCACACAGAAATTCCGCCATATTTTATCTCCATGGATGGGGACATGACTAACGTCTTTGGTTTATGGCCGGTAGATCTAGAGAGTTACCCTTGCCCACGCGACCGTACGAACAATAACGTCCTTGTAATGACCAACCGGGGAAACTTCCTCTACTGCTTTGATTGCGGGATTTTCTATTCGGAAGGAGGAGAGTGGGGATATAGAACATCTTCGGCGGCGCTTGAGCGAATGATACAAGAAATTAGGACCCCACATTCGGACTCCCATTCAAGTTAGCGGAGCTGGGTAGCTAGAACACCATCAGTTACCAGTGTCTGAGAAATGTTGAATCCATCCAATAAGGCGAGTTCGTGAAAAGATAAAGGATCGGAGTGTCTAGACCTGTCCGTTGATTAAGCTTTCCAGCACCACCGATGGATTTGAAGGAATGGACAATTGATATTTTGGCGAAGACGTGGCCAAACTTCTCGTCAAGAGATTAAGAAGATACCTACGAACGCAGAAATAGAACTCGGCGATCCTTATGATGCAAAGCCGCAGACGAGCTTTGAAAATATCAGTAGCCACGACGATCTCAGCTCTTTGTGCATGTAATCTAATCTGACACCCATCAAACCTTATACATTTACAAAGCACCTTTTGATATGAAGTCAAAAGTGCTGGTTGCGGAGGATAACGGCGACATGGCTAAAATGTGCCGTATCGCGCTTGAACTCAAGGGTCACACTGTGGTGATTACCCGTGATGGTGAAGCATGCGTCAGGACGTACAGGGACGCGGTGAACAAGCTCGACAAAGAACCCTCTCGGCACGAACCGTTTGACATCGTCATTTTGGATTGTAGGATGCCCAGGATGGATGGCGTCGAAGCTGCAAAGGAAATATTTGCCATGAACAAGAGGCAGCGGCTGGCGTTTGCGGCCGCTCACATCGGTAAATCCAAGGACTCTGTCAGTGAGCGTTACCGCGTAGAGATCTTGCAAAAACCATTTGAACCGAAGGAGCTCATCAAGCTCGTTGAAAACGGATGAGTAGGTGGGGGGTATTACGCCTTAAGAATGGCGTCTTACAACCCCTATCTGAAGCAAAAAGTTCTGATGTGAAACAGAAGTGAAATTGGAGGCACGTGGCCACTCTTTGTTCGGTACTCGGGCGCGTCTGTTGTCTGAGGGAAACCATTTGTTCCTACGTTAGTTCCGGCGTCATTTAAAAGCAAAAAAACACTAGAGAAAATGATGCAACCAATACGACGAATGTTCTGTGTCGTATGCAATGCAGTCCATTTTAGAACCTTAAAAAATATTGTGGAAGGTCCAATCTATGTAAGGAGATGCCACACATTGATGTGTATATCCAGAAATGTTGGGTATTAAACGAATGAATGTTCTCATCGCTGACGACGACATATTAATAATTAAGCTATATCGAGTCGCGTTGGAATCCAGAGGACATACAGTTACGAGTACGTATAACGGAAGAGAATGCGTCGATGTTTTCAAACAAGAGTTGGCAAGGGTAGGGCCCGATGCTGATCCATTTGATGTGGTCGTAATGGACCATCGGATGCCTAAAATGGATGGTGTGAAGGCAGCAGGGGTAATAATCGAGCTAAGACCGAACCAAAGGATAATTTTCATAACTGCCTGTGCAAGAGAGACATTGAAGGCTTCTGTTCAAGAGATCGGTCAAGTGGTATCGATCCTTGAAAAACCGTTCGAGCCTATTCTGCTTGCGAAAGTAATCGAGGACATTTTCACATTTAAAGACCTTGCAGAAATAAACAAGTTACTAAAAGTAATGTATCACAATACCTGTTCAGAAGTCCAAATTACCCAACTGCATTCCCTCTTGAAGACAATACAAAAAATAGGACTGAGTTGACAATTACTGCATATTGCGCAAGCCACGTTATGAGTCCGTAATCTCGCGCCATAGTTGCCATAGGAATATCCGACTCTTTTTTTCCTCCCTTACTCTCTATCACTTCTACGTAATCTGAAAAAGAGTGGCAAAATGCCCTGTCAGCTATGGCGCGAAGGCGCCTAGATACTTGGTCTTTCCATATTACATGGTAAAACCGCGGTAAAACCCGGTAAGACCATGCGTATTACAGTTTGTATTACCGCGATACATTGGGTAAGATTCCCAGAACGACATGGTATAAGGATGAAAAACATGGGTGGATTCAAATTGCGCGCATTATCAGGTAGCTTTTCATACAGATTATCGGGCCCTAAGGAGCCGATTAGCAAAAGTAGTGATTACGTGTGCTAGGCATGTTCGGAACGTACTACTCGGCCCGAGGACCGGTAAGGACAATTAGTCATTGGCTTTCTAGAATTCTCATACTATGTACTGTCGTTGGTCGCTGGTTATGACTGGTATCTGAAATATGAGCAAAGGGTGTCAGTAAGTAGCTCCTAAGTTCAAATAGCAAAAAAAGGAAGAGGGAATGGGCCCTAGCAGCCTGTAGCTTGTCTTATTGCGTTAGCATCGCTAATGAACCCGGCTGCTTGTTCTGGAGTCAGTTTGCCCGAACTTAACTTGGCATTTACATTTGCGATAAAGTCATCTAGCTTACCACATACGGCCGAGTCGTTATCGGGGTTCCCATCGTTCAGTATCTTTTGGACTTGTTTTAGTGGTGCCAGAGCAGCTTGATTGACTGTCGGTGATATCATGTCGGTAATTCTTGCCAAGTGCGCATCTTCGGATCCAATAAGTCGACAGCAGGTTAGGGTCACGTATCGGCCGAAGAGTAAAGACGAGAAGCCGCTGTGGAACAGCTCGGGCGCAAAGGCTATGCTGCCTTCTGCAGCAGGCGCCCCCTCATCTGTTTTGCGTCGCTGGAATCTCTAGCAACAGTTTTGCGTGCAAATAGCGAAGCCCCCATCGCAGCCGCTCCGAGTGCCACGCTCG